>Ga0302309_10001342_pt1 | contig 22859 bp, 18 predicted proteins | sample III_Palsa_N1_1_FD_200453 | JGI IMG/M metagenome (GOLD analysis project Ga0302309, IMG submission 200453) | Peat permafrost microbial communities from Stordalen Mire near Abisko, Sweden - III_Palsa_N1_1 | ecosystem: Environmental > Terrestrial > Soil > Palsa > Peat permafrost | place: Sweden... | reverse complement strand
AATATTACCAGGACGGCGGCGCCAACGAAGTCTCCTATAATATTGTCCAGCTTTGTACCGGCACCGGCGACCAGACGATCTCCGGCACCAACAATGTCTGGCTCGGCTACATCTACCAGGGCGAAGACTTCCAGACCTACAAAGGCGCTACCACCGAAGGGTCCAGTTCCAGCCCCTCCTTCTATGAGAACTTTGGTAACACCACCAACAGCAACACCGCCACCTATTATACTAACCAGTGTTCCGTAACGACCTACCAATTCAGTGCGCGTTACCGCCTGACACAGACCCTTCCTGCCGGTAACTACACTTTCACCGCCGGCGGCGACGATGGTTTCCGCCTGAGCCTTGACGGCGGCAATACCTGGGTGATCAATAAATGGGAAGATCAGTCCTATACCACTGCCGCTTATTCGACCACGCTATCCGCCGGCTCGTATAATACGGTGCTGGAATATTACCAGGACGGTGGCGCTGATATCGTATCGTATACCAGCACTTTTACCACCCTGCCAATTACCCTCAACACCTGGTCTGCCACCCTGCTGTCCGGCGACAAGGCCCTCCTGAAATGGACGGCCTCCGACGCCGTCAACTTCGACCACTTCATCATCCAACGCAGCACCGATGACGAAAACTTTCAGGACGTAGCCACTGTCGCCTCCGTGAATGAAGACAGCACCATGACCCAGCAATACAATTATACCGATCAGTTCACTTATAACGGAAATGTCTACTATCGGTTGGAAATGGTGGACCACGACGGAACAACCAATTATTCGACCATCGTCAGCCTGCCTATGAAGGCGCCGGCGGCCATCCGTATCTATCCGACGGTAGTCACCAACGGTCAGCTGACGGTCGAGTCGCCCTCTTCGATCAGCCAGGCCCAATTCCAGCTCTTCGACATGAATGGTCAAAAGCTAATGGTGAAGGACTGGTCGGAATTCCAGGGTACCCAACAAGTCGCCATCGGCAGCCATCTTGCAGCCGGAACCTATATCGCCCTGTTATCAGATGCCCAGTCCATTTTAACAAAACAAATTATTATCATCAAATAATCAGAAGTCGACCCCTTCCCTTTTAACCCCAACCCGGGAACACGGCAGCCGCAAGGCTGCCGTTCCCTTGTCCTTTACATCCGCAACATATACAGAAAGAATTTCATGAATCACACATGGCAAGGAAATTGCTTTCTCTTAGGAAATACATCCCAAGAATATGCACAGTGTAAAAGGAGTAGTGGCAATGTTGATCTTCGTACCGTTGACTTTGACCTTCCGTAGCCTCGCGCAACCAATCGATATCCGGCCCAATCCACCCGCAATCGCCAAAACCTCCGAGGGCACGGCCGCCCATTATCAGGATAACCCGTCCGAAGGAAGCTCATCGGCTGTTGCTGCAGCCGCCTACCTCCTGGAACCTTACCGGGCTTTCCCCCAACATTCCCCATATACTGCAGGCACGATCCTGCCCAACCATATCAGCCAGGAAGAAATGGACGACAGTGTCCGCAGCTTCTACCGCCAATGGAAGAGGCATTACATCAAACCGGGATGCAGACAGGGTGAAAGCTACGTCTGGTTCGAAGGAACGAAGGGAACGAACATCTGCGTATCGGAGGGACAAGGTTATGGAATGGTGATCGTCGCACTGATGGCCGGATTCGACTCCACCGCACAGGAGGCCTATGACTGTCTCTATCGCTGGTACAAATCCCATCCCGCCCAATCCAGTTCGCACCTGATGGCCTGGATGCAAACCAAGGATTGCCTCAGCCTCGATGGCGGCACGGCTACAGACGGGGACATGGACATCGCCTATTCCTTGCTGCTGGCCGATGCACAGTGGGGCCATCACAGCAATATTCCCTACCGGGAGGAAGCGCTGGCGATGATCGGGGCTATCCGTCGCCTGGAAATAAACCCGGTAACCCATATCGTAATGGAGGAGGATGGTGAAACTCCCAGGAGTAAAGACTACTATGACACGCGCTCGTCGGATTTCATGCCCGATCATCTGCGTGCCTTCCGGGAGGCAACAGGGGACCCCTTCTGGGACACCGTAATCAATAATAATTACCGCATATTTCGTTATCTGCAGAATACCTACAGCCCCGAAGCAGGGCTGATACCCGATTTCATCAAACATACCCGTGTAGGGGCCGCACTGGGTTTTAAGGCAGTCCCCGGTACGGATAGTCTCGGCCAGCAGGTTCATGGTGACGGCCCCGTAAAGGACGATGACGCCAACCTATACGCCGAGCCGGCACAGGCCAATTATCTCGAAGGCAAATACGACGGGCAATACAATTTCAATGCCTGCCGCGTGCCCTGGCGCGTGTCGACGGATTACCTGATTTCCGGCGATCCGCAGGCCGCCGCGTTCCTGGCGAAGATCAACACCTGGATCCGCGGCACCACGAAGGGCAATCCTGACAATATCTCGGCTGGCTATAACCTTTCCGGTGAAGACCTCCCTCATCGCTATTTTGAGGCGCTATGCTTTATCTGCCCTTTTGCAGTGGCGGCTATGTCGAGCCCCGACAACCAGGACTGGCTGAATAAATGCTGGGATTACATTGTACGCTTCAAGCTGAAAGATTTCGATTACTACGACAACAGTATCAAGATGCTGAACATGGTCATCCTCTCCGGCAACTACTGGACGCCGGGGGCCGCTACCGGAGGACTGCTGACCGGGGGAACCGCCCCGGCCGGTACGGATGAACGCAGCCGCTGAACGGAAATCACTCCATCGGCCGGAGATCAATGAGAGATCAATGGATCACGGAACCGTCCCTGATCTCTTCACTGGCCGTCTTGACCAACTGGTCGCCTTCCTTCAGGTCGTTGCTGTATACTTCCACTTTCCCTCCCTGCGAACGACCCAGCTTCACATCGACCCAGTCGGCTTTGTGACCGGCAGTTTCGCGAACCACGAATATGCGCTCGGTCCCATTGACGACGGATGAAGCAGGCACCACGAAAGTGCTGTCCCTGGCCGGCATCGGCAGCTCGACCTCTGCCACCATACCCGGCAGCAAGGTCTTGTCATTGCTGTATACATCCATTTCAGTCCTTTCCGCACGCAGATGATTGTCCAGCGCACCGGCCAGCCGCATGACCCTGGCCTTGAACTTCCGGTCGGGAAGGGCCTTTACGCTGAAAGTCACTTCGTCATGGTCGGACAGATAGCCGGTATAAGCCTCCGGTACGGAAACGACCAGCCTCATGTGCTTCTGCTCCTGCAGGGTGAACATAGGCAAATCGGAACCTTTACCGGACGGGCCCACATAAGCGCCCGGATTGACATTCCTCATACTGATGACACCGTCGAAAGGCGCTCTGACCTCCAGGTATTTCAATGTCTCGGCTACTTCATTATACGCAGCCTTCGCGGCATCCCACTGCGCATAATCCGACTTCTGCCGGGCATCCGCCTGGTCGATATCATTCTGGGAGATCGTGCCCGGTGTTTTGCTGGTCTCCACTACCCGGTCATAGTTGGCTTTACTGGCAATGTAGATGGCTTCCTGAGATTTCATTTTCGATTGCGCGCTGGCCAGCTGACTTTCCAGCTCAGGTGCTTCCATCGTCACCAGCAACTGCCCCTCATGCACTTCAGAGCCAATATCTACATACAGCTTCTTGACAAAGCTGTTGACTTTCGCATACAGATCGACTTGCTGGAAGGCGATCAGCTCACCCGGCGTATAAAGGTTAGTGGCAAACCGGCCCTTTTGCAAAGTAAAAGTCGCCAGGGGAGCAGGTGCGACAACGCTGTCGGTATGTAGGGCTGTCTTGCCGCCCTTTCCCTCGCCGTCTGAAGACGAGCAGCTGCTGATCACGCTTACAGCCAGTAAGGCGAAGGCAGCTATTAACGCGATGGATGATTGATTATTTTTCATGATGTTCATATAATGACGGTATATAATGTTTACTTCCTTTATCAGAAGGGTCGAGCGACACCGATTCAGTGGTGGTCTTACCCTGTACCCAGGCGAAGATCAGCGGCAGCATGAACAAGGCCGCGAAGGTACTGGCAATCAGACCGCCGATCACAGCCCGTCCCAACGGGGCAGCCTGATCGCCGCCTTCCCCGAAGCCGGATGCCATCGGGATCATACCCGCCACCATCGCAAGGCTGGTCATCAGGATCGGACGGATCCGGCTGGCAGTCGCTTCCCGTGCGGCCGACAAAGCATTCCCGGAGTGCTGACGCAGCTCCTCGGCATTGGTGACCAGCAGCACGGAGTTGGAAATGGACACGCCGACGGACATGATCATCCCCATATAAGATTGCAGGTTGAGGGTCGATCCGGTGATCATCAATAACCCCAATGACCCCAGCAATACAGCCGGCACGGTACACAGCGTAACCAGCGACACCTTGAAGGATTGGAAATTCGCCGCCAGCATGAGAAAGATCACTATAATAGCTACGATCAGCCCTGTCTGCAAGCTGCTCAGCGTATCGGTCAGCACCGTCGTCAACCCCCTCGTCTCCACTACCAGTCCCCGCGGCAGTTTCCCAAGCGAAGCAAGCGCCTTCTGCACATCGACCGTCGCATGCCCCAGATCTTTCTTATACAGCCCGGCGGTTACCGACAACACCGGCGTCACACCGATATCATCCGCTTCCCCATAAACCGAATCCCGCTTGATCGTCGCTACATCGCCCAACACCGGACGGCTGGCATTCGGCGTCACCGGGATCTCACTGATATCGCGTACACTGTTCATTTCATTCGTCGGCACTTCCACCTGCACGTTGTAAGAAAGATTCGATTTGGTGTCGACCCATAGATTCTTCTCCGTATAGCGGGAAGAAGAGGTCGCGGCAATCAGCGAGCGGCTGATCACATCGGCCGTCGTACCCAGCTCCGCCGCCCGGACACGATCGATACTGATATCGATCGCCGGATAATGAACGGCCTCGTCCAACTGCACATCCCGCAAATAGGGGATCTCCTTCAGTTTGTCAATCACTTTTTGAGCATACTCTTCATTGATCTTCTTATTTTTTCCTATCAGCTTGACTTCAATCGGCGTCGGCGAACCCTGGCTCAGGATCTTGTCAGTCAGCTCGATCGGCTCGAAAGAGACCTTCATCCAGGGCATATCCCGCGCGATCCGGTTGCGGAAGCTTTCTTTGAAGTCGTCCATATTAACCTTGTAGTCCTCTTTGAAGCTGGCCTCCAACACGCCTTCCTGCGGCCCGGCCATGAAGAGGTAAACAGGATCGGTAGAAAACTGTGCACTATGCATCCCCACCATCGCAGAAGTCACCGCAACATTTTGATGGCCTACCATCGAATCCAGAATATGCAGCGTCCGGATCATATATTCCTCCGATCGCTCCAACCGCGTCCCGTCGGGCGCTCGCATCCGCACCTGGAACTGACCCTGGTTGGATTTCGGCAGCACGTCCCGGCCGATCGTGTTGATCAACAAGTACGCACCGCCAAGCCCAAGCACAATATATACCAGCGCGATGGGTAGCCGGTAAGGCATGATCCGGTCCGTGAATCGCAGATACCTGTTCCGGAATTTCTCGAACCTTGTCAGTTTCCCGCCTTCACCGGTTCCATGTTCCATCAGCTTCTGCTTTTCCTCGGCCATATGGGCTTCGCTCTCGGCTGTCAGCCCGGAAGCCCTGAACTCCTCCTCATCCGATGCGAACGTCTGCTCTTCTTTCTTCCGATGCCCCTTCATGACCCAGTTGGCCATTACCGGTACAAAAGTTTGCGCCATCAGATAGGAGGTGATCATCGAGAAACCGATCGCCAGCGATAAAGGCAGAAAGAGCGAACCCGGAATGCCGCCCATCGAGAACGCCGGCGCAAATACCGCCAGGATACAGAAGAGGATCAACAGCTTCGAAAAAGCGATTTCCCGGCACGCATCCCAGATCGCCAGTGACTTGGGTTTGCCCATCGCCAGATGCTGGTGGATATTCTCGATCGTCACTGTTGACTCATCAACGAGGATACCGATCGCCAGCGACAGCCCGCTCAGCGTCATGATGTTGATCGTCTGATGACAGAGGTTCAGGAAGAGCACACCCGAGATCACACAGATCGGAATGGTCAGGATCACGATCGACGCCCCCCGCAGATCACCCAGGAACAACAGGACCATCAAGCCGGTCAGGACCGCCCCGATGGCCCCCTCGCTCATCAGGCTCTTCACCGCATTGATGACATAGGTCGACTGATCGAATTCGTAGGACAGTTTCACATCCTCCGGCAATTGCGCCTGGAATCGCGGTATGGCCTTTTTCAGGTTCTGAACGACTTCCCAGGTGGAAGCCGATGCAGCCTTGGTGATCGGCAGGTAGACCGACCGCTTGCCATTAACCAGCGCATACCCCTGCGTGATATCCCCTCCATCCTCCACCGTTGCCACATCCTTCAGATAGATGTTCTGCACCCCGTTGACATAGATCGGGATGTCCTCAAAATCCTTGACCGTCGTAATAGTAGTATTGGTAGGCGTAAGATAGTTCAGGTTCCCGATCCGCACATTCCCCGCCGGTGTCGACTGGTTATTTATCCGCAGCGCCGCCACGATCTGATCAGGCGTCAGGTTATGCGCCCGCATCAAATCCGGGTTCACGTTGATCAGCACGGTCCGGGAATTGCCCCCGAACGGCGCGGGCGATACCAGCCCCGGAACGCTGGTGAACTGCGATCGGACATAGATATTCGCCAGGTCCTGGAGCTCGTTATTGGACCGGGTAGGGCTACTCAGCACCAACTGCCCTACCGGCAGCGTGGAGGCATCAAAACGTAATATGAACGGCGGTTGCGACCCGGGTGGGAACGAATTCTGCGCCCTGGTGATATACCCCGTCACTTCCGAAGCCGCCTCTGCCATATCCGTCCCCTCATAAAAGGTCAGCTTAAGCAGCGTCAAACCCTGGATATTACGGGTCTCGATACTTTTCACGCCGCCCACATACAACAGGAGGTTTACATACCCCTTGGCGAAGTAGGTCTCCATCTGATCGGGAGTGAACCCGCCATAAGGATGAGATATATAAATGACCGGCAGATCGAGCTTTGGAAAGATATCGATCTTGATACTCCGGACGGCGCTAATGCCAAAGAAAAGTAAACCCGCCACCAATACCAGGATGGTTATCGGTTTTCTGAGCGCGGTTCTGATTAATCCCATGGTGATTCAATTAAAATTCATTAAAAAACAATCCGAAATCGCCGGTGGACGCAGCCTTGTATAAAAGGGCCTGCCATACATTGGTGTCGATGACGTCCCGTTGCGTTTCAGCCTGGTTGAGGATGAAAGCAGCTGTCGTCACATCCACGATTGTCGCCAGCCCGTTCTTGTACAAGGTCTCTTTCTGGATATAGGCGTCCGATGCCGCCCTGACCTGCACAGGCGCCTCCCGGTAGTTTTCCAGGGCATTCCTGATGCGCGTTTCGGCCAGGATCACCTGTGCCTGCAATTCCTGGCTGATCAATCCATATTCTTCCTGTAATCCTGCGGTCGTGAAATTCTGCGCCGTGACCTGGTGATGCACCCGGAGGGGGTTGGTAATATCCCAGGACACCCCCACGCCGATCAGGTAATTGGCTGTCTCGAAGCCGACACCCTTGAAGTAATTCGGCGTATATGCATTGCCATTGGCGCCATAATTATAATTGAAACCGGTACCCCTGTCCTGGAAAACGCCGATCAAAGAAAAGGTCGGATAAGAAAGGGTCCGTAGATACCTGGCCTCCGCATCGCTGACCGCCACACGCTCCTGGAAAAATTTCAGCAACGGATGGGCATTCAGCGGCTGTGCAGACGGGTTGGTCAGCGTAGCAGGTATCCTCATGACGAAGGCCGAATCCAGGGTATAATTATTCGAATCCGGCGGCCGCACCTGCATCAGCTGCGCAAGCTCATTGGCCTGCTCCTGCTCAGACTCGATAGCATTGGTCAGCGCGATCCTGGCGCTCGATACTTCTGCATTGGCAAGGGAGGAGTCTACCCCCGGGTTGAGGCCGCTCTTGGCCCTTGCCGTTACAACAGTCTGAAAGGCAACGGCGCGGTCGAGGTTCTTCTGCTGGGAAACGATTAGCTTCTGGGCTGCCACCAGGTTCAAATACGCCACCGAGACCCGGATGCTTTGTTCGAAACGTTCCTGGTCCAGATCGCTCTGGCTCAGATCGGCCGACGCCTGTGCAGCCTTCTCCTTTTGCTTATACCGGCCAAACTGGAAGAAATCCCAATTGACATTCGTCCAGTAGAGCGCCCCGAAGGCAGCATTCCAGTTCTGGGTCGCCAGCACAGGCCCGGAAGAAGCTGCCGGCGCCACCTTGTACCCTGCCAGGGGACCGTAATTAGAGTTGGCCGTACCATATACCTGCTGGGCAGCGAAATTGACATCAGGCAGGTATTCCGTCTTCACTTCCTTGACATTCGCCTGGGATGCCTTAAGATAATTGGCTTTGGCGCGAATGGTACCATAGTTGTTCAGGGCAGTTTCTACAGCCTGTTTGAGCGTCAGCGCCTGAGCAGTGACACTCACCGTCGGCATACTGAGCAGCAAGGCCCCAAAAAGGCCATTACGTATCTTTTTTGACATGATAAAAGAACTGTTTTTCTATCTGCTGAAATTCTGTTGTCCGGATCTATTTTCAACTATGGCTGCAATGTGGGACCGGACTATGCCCGGCTATGTAAAGGGAGCGAAAGATTTTGAAGCAATTTTGAAGCCGCCACGCGGGGGCCGAATCCGACGGCAAGACAGTGGAAGCCATCGCGGTATTGGTAATCGATAGTAAAATGACTTAAATCGCAGATCTGGCGTACAATAGCCAGGCCGATGCCAATCGAGTCGCTGCCGGAATTCCCCTTTTTGAACCGTTCAAATAATTCTGCCGTAGGCACCTGGGGTTTCCGCCCCGTATTGACCACGATCAGCCCTTCGCGGGTCAGGTTGACCTGGATGAGGCCATTTCCTGCCGCTCCCTCTTCCCCGAAATCCGCCGGCGGCATATTATGCCGGATGGCATTGCCGATCAGGTTGGTCAACAGCAGATCAGCCAGCGAAGGATGCAGCGGTACATAAATCTTTTCTGCTATTGTCGTCATCAGCGTCAGTGACTTCAGCTGGATCAGCTCTTCGAAGGAATTCAGCGTCTCGCGGGTGAGCTGGCTGATACAAACCCTAGTATCAGCCTCATATTCGTGGTTCTCCAACTTGGTCAGCAGCGTCAGCGAACTGTGGATCCTGGACAGCCGCTCCAGGGCGTTCTGCGTCTCCGCAATAAGAATGGCTTGCTCGTCCCGGATGTCGGATTCCATCAGCAGATCTAATTTGCCGCGGATGATGGCCGTAGGCGTCTGCAGTTCATGGGAAGTATTCTCTGTAAATTCTTTCAGCGACCGATAGTCCTCCCGGGCTTTTTCCGTCATCTTTTGCAGGAATACGTTCAGTTCACGGAATTCGGAGGTCTGCGTATCCGGCAGCCGGATGGCCGTCTTTTGTTTCAGATCGAACGACTGGATCACCCGCAGCGTGCGCTTGAAGGGGGCCAGGATATATTTGGAGATGAGTCCGGCCGAGATAATAACCAGGATCAGCAGCAGCAGGAAGATCCACTTGAAAGAATCGACCACCCCGGGCAGCAGTTGATAGAAAGACGGAATGAATGAATAGGTCGTTATCCGGTACCATTGCCCGTGGATAAGATAAAAGGAAGTCACCAGCAACCGGTATTCATTCTCCTGAAATTCGGGGTTCCAGCCAATGCCGCGGGTATAGTAAGTGGAGATGCCCCTCGGCACGGAGTCGGCCGGGATAGGTGTAACCGTCGCCCGCTTGCGGGTAGGGTGATTAGAATAATCTCCTCCCGCTCTGACCTGCCCGGCAATCAGGTCGTTCAGTCGCTGATGCCTCACCACTTCCACCCTGCTGAGCTTATTCTGGATCTCATAATAGACGATATATCCGCCCATCAGTAAAACGAACAGCATGATACCGAAATACCACAAGGTGAATTTAGTTGTAAGCTTCATTGCGCATTGAACTTATACCCCAGCCCGTAAACCGTGCTGATATAGTCCACACCTCCGGCCCCGCTGATCTTTCGGCGCAGGTTCTTGACGTGCTGGTATACAAAATCGAAGTTAGCCAAATTATCCGTGTAATCCCCCCAAAGGTGGGCGGCAATGGCCTGGCGCGACAGGACGCGGTTCTTATTGACGATGAAGTAGAGCAGGAGGTCAAATTCCTTGGGAGTGGTGTCCAGCAGGTGATCCAACACGCGGACTTCAAAGGTATCGGTGTTGAGGCTGATCTCGTTGAAGGCGACTATATTCGTCCCGCCCAGGTTCTTGCGGCGGTAGACGGCCCGGATACGGGCATGGAGCTCCGCCAGGTGGAACGGCTTGGTGATATAATCGTCGGCGCCCTTTTCCAGCCCGATGATCTTGTCATCCAATGCATTTTTCGCAGAAATGATCAGCACATTGCTGTCCTTATATTCTGCCCGGATGAGGTTCAGCAGGCTGATCCCATTGCCGTCCGGCAGCCCGATATCCAGCAGGATGCAGTCGTATTGGAACAGTTCGAGCTTCTCCTTCGCCGCCTCCAGCGTGTCGCAGGATTCACAGATATAACCCTCGCGGTCGAGAAAGTCGCGGATATTCCGGGCCAGTTCCTGGTTGTCTTCGATGATGAGAACCTTCATAAAAATAACCCGATTTTCAGTATACAATGATCCGCAACGATTTTGAAGCAAACTTGAAGGCGGCGGCATCATGCTTCACGCCGCGCCTCTCACCGATACCCCCTGGCCTGTAAATGAAACAACTCCGCATACCTTCCCCCCTGCGCCAGCAGCTCTTCATGACTCCCGATCTCCAGCATCTCTCCTTTCTCCAAAACCAGTATGCGGTCTGCCATGCGGACGGTAGAGAACCGATGTGAGATCAGCACCGCAGTACGCCCCTTCGTCAACTCGGCGAAACGCTGAAAGACTTCATACTCGGCCCGCGCATCCAGTGCAGCAGTAGGCTCGTCCAGGATGAGTAGCTGCGCGTCGCGCATATATGCCCTGGCCAACGCAACCTTTTGCCATTCCCCGCCGGATAGTTCTACCCCCTGACGGAACCGCCGGCCCAATTCCTGATCATAGCGGCCGGGCAATTTCTCGGCCAACGCAGCGGCCAGGCTCTGCTGCGCCGACGCTTCGATCAGCCCGCGGTCTTCCTTCCGGTCAATATTGCCGACGGCAATATTCTGCGCCATCGTCATCTGATAACGCAGAAAGTCCTGGAAGATAACGCCCACCTGGCCCCGCAGCTCGGCAGGGTCATATTCCCGCAGATCTACACCATCCAACAGTATGCGCCCTTCGGTAGGATCATATAACCGGGTCAGCAATTTGATCAGCGTAGTCTTCCCCGCGCCATTCTCACCCACCAATGCCAGCTTTTCTCCTGCCCGGAGCGTAAAGCTCAGGTGGCGATTGGCCCAGCGCTCGGAATGCTGGTAACGAAACCCGACATCTTCAAATACAAAACCCTCACGTATAGGCTGAGGGAACGGACGGGGATGGGCAACAGGCTGGATACGCGGCGTGATCTCGAAGAATTCGAAAAGATCCTGCAGGTAAATGGCCCCCTGCGAGACGCTGGTAAAGCGGTTCAGGATGCCTTCCAGCAGGCTCCTCAGCTGCCGGAACGACCCCGCGAGAAAGGTCAGGTCACCAATGGACAGGCGCCCCTGTATAGCGTGTAAGATGATCACGACATACGCAGCATAATAACCGACACTGCCCAATAAAGAAAACAACGTCCCCCAACTGGAACGCTGGATCGCCAGCGCCCGGCCATCCCGATAGAATTTATCCGATAACCCCCGGAACCGGTCGATCAAAAAACCGGATAACCCGAATAATTTCACCTCCTTTGCAGTATCGTCGCTGGCGCCCAGATAACGCAGATAATCCAGCTCCCGGCGCTCCTCCGTCTGCGCCCTCGTCAGCGCATAGCTCCTGTCGTTGAAATAAGACTCCCCCAGAAATGCAGGAATGACCGCTACCAACAACAAAAGGATCAGCCATGGGTTGAAAGCCACTAAGGCCGCCGCCAGAAAAGCCATGCTGATCAGGTCCTGCACCTGCCCTAATACCTGCGACAACAGTACAGTCCGGCCGCTCGTCTGCTGCCGCGCCCGCTCCAGCTTGTCGTAAAAGGTAGAATCTTCGAATTGATCCAGGTCCAACTGAGCAGCATGCTGCATGATCCGAATGGAAGTAAAATTTGAGAACTTCTCACCTAATAAATTATCCAACAATGTTATAGCTCGCATGAGAGCATCCGATATAAGGGCGAGACAAAACTCCAGCGCCACGAGTAGCCACAAATGATGTGTGCCGCCCGGACCGGGCACGGCGCTCAGCCACCCATGATGAAGACCGCCACGGCCCATGCCATGTACCCCGGCGCCACTAGCACTGCCGGACAACAACAGCACGACCTGGTCGATGATCAGTTTGCCTATATAGAGAATGCTGACAGGAATGGCCGAACGGGCGATGCGCAGCAGGAAATTGGCCAGCATAATACCCGGACTGGTCTGCCATACCAACCGGAAGAATCGGGGGAGGTTGCGTAGTGCCGTGATCCGCTCTTTAAAGGTCAGAGGGGCGGTGGACGAAGAGGATCTTGTTTTCTTACTCATTCTGCCAGGTTCCATTTAACCGTCTTTCCAAACATCGGCAGTCCCTTGTATACGCGCATATACAAGGCGCCGTCCCTTACCTCCAGATTGACGTCATAACTATTGCCGTCCTGGTAATAATACAGCCGGCCGTTGACCCATTTGCCATCCTTGTAGACCAGGCCGCTGATCAGTGTAAAGTCTTTGAGTGATCTGGACCTCAGGGCTGTATCGGGGTTATGGATATCTTTTTTGTAAGTGACGCTGTCGGCTTCCAGCAGATCCTTTCCATAGATCATCTTGCCGTAATAAGTATCCCCTGTTTTCAATATCTGCATCTTCCCGTCCTTTTCCTGGGTTTCCCAGATGTGCAGGATGGCGTCGGCCTGAACCTGACCATCGCTCTGGGCCATCGTATGAATAGCAGTGAACAGCGCTGCGGCAAATAAGATCTTTTTCATCTGTTACTGCAAATTTATCGAAAGCAAAGCATTATTTTCATCTTCCATCATGAGTACGATCAAGTCATTCAAAGACAAGTATGGCCCGACGGCGCTCGTGGCAGGCGCTTCGGAGGGAATGGGTGCAGCATATGCCCACGCCCTCGCCGCACATGGCCTGGACCTGGTCCTCATCGCACGGCGTACGGCGCAACTGGAGGCCACCGCTCACCAGATAGCCCAACAACACGGCGTCAAAGTGCTGTCCGTTGCCTGCGACCTGGCCACAGCCGATGCCACACAGCAGATCGCACAGACTATCGGCGATCGCGAGATCGGGTTTATGGTATACAACGCTGCCCAATCCTACATCGGTCCCTACCTGGCTACCGGCTTGTCTACCCACCTGGGTATCGCGGCAGTGAACACAATGACCCCGCTGGCCATGCTGCATGAGTTCGGCGGTAAAATGGTACAGCGGAAACGGGGAGGCATTGTGCTGATGGCATCGATCGCAGGGTTCCAGGGTTCGGGCTACCTGACGACCTACGCCGCCACAAAAGCGTTCAACCGCGTGCTGGCAGAAGGGCTGTGGTATGAGTGGAAACCGCTGGGCGTGGATGTCATAGCCTGCTGCGCAGGGGCGACGGCAACCCCTAACTACCTCAACACCTCGCCAGGAAAAGCCAGTTGGCTGGAACCCAAACCCCAGTCGCCGGAACAGGTGGTCGAAGAATGCCTGGCCAGGATCGGTACCACGCCATCCTTCGTCAGCGGTACCGGCAATAAGTTGGTTTCCTTCCTGATGCAACGCCTCCTGCCAAGGAAAACGGCGATTCGGCTCATGGGCGATGGCATGAAGAAGATGTATAAAATACCCCCTTCGCCTTAGAATACTCCCCCTTACTAAGAAAAGAATTATAAATGTAATCGGTTACATTTTCCGGGAATAGCTTTACATTTATTGGGCGCCATTCATCATTCATGCTTCCATTATGAAACAGTTATTCCTGCTCATTACCCACGTATGGGTCCTGTTATCCCTCACCGCCACCCGCGGCTGGTCCCAATCCATCGCCGCGGGGGCCCCCCGGCGGATCGCTACCCTGGAAGTGGACATCTCCCGGCCCATGAATGGGCTGGCCATACCGGCTGAAATCGATCTCGACGCGATTACCTTTATACCGGATTCGGCGCTGGAGTTACTGAAGATGCAAAGCGACGACAAGATTTATCCTGTCACTTTCCAGATCAGCCAGGACGGACGCCGCACCTTGCATTGGATGGTTAACCCACAGCCGGGCAAAAAGGCAATTTTCGAACTGATAAGAAAGACCCCCGGAAAGAGCACTGACCCGATCGATTCCATCCGTGCCGTCGCCGATAATGGCGAATTGACGATCTCCAACGGCAACCAACACCTGCTGCAATATGTCTACAAAACAGTATATCCCCCGGCCGGTATAGATACTGCCTATAAAAGAAGCGGCTTCATCCACCCCCTCTGGTCCCCTCATGGCCAGATACTGACACGCATCCAGGCGCCGGATCATTATCACCACTATGGCGTCTGGGACCCCTGGACCCATGTATTGTACAAAGGCGATACTGTCGATTTCTGGAACCTGAAAGACCGGAAGGGCACTGTACGGTTCGCACGGTTCGCCTCGATCGTCAGCGGTCCGGTATTCGCACAATACGAGGCGCTGCAGGAACATGTGGCTTTTCACAAGGACGGCGCCGAAGAGGTCGCCATGAACGAGTTGCAGACGGTCCGGGTATACTGCCCGCCCGACAGCAAAGACTATTATTTCTTTGACCTGACGATACAGCTGAACTGCGCTACACCCGACCCTGTAAGGCTATTGGCCTATCGCTATGGCGGCGTAGGATGGCGCGCCACGGCCGACTGGAATAAGGACAACAGCGAGGTGCTGACCTCGGAAGGCAAGACCCGCAAGGAGGCCGACGGTTCAAAAGCCCGGTGGTGTATCGTACAAGGCGCCGTCGGCGGCGATTATGCCGGGGCGGAAATGATATCCTATCCCGGCAACTACAACTATCCCGAACCGCTAAGGGTCTGGCCGGACAATTCGAACGGCCGCGGAGATATGTATGCTAATTTTTCGCCGACCAAAGACATCGACTGGCCGTTGATACCAGGTCACAACTATGTGCTCCGCTATCGATGGGTCGTCTTCAACGGACACTTTACCAAAGAAAAAGCGGAAAGTGCCTGGCAATATTTCTCCACGCCGGCCAAAGTCACCATCATCCATTAAACGCATATAATATGAAAAAACAATTCACTCCTGCGCAAGCAGCGACATCCCGGCTCTCCCGCCGGCGTTTCATCGCCTCCACTGTCAAAGCCGGTGTAGCGGCAACCGTCTTCCCGACTATCGTTCCCGCCAGCGTTTTCGGCAAATATTCTCCCAGTAACCGCATCAATGTCGGCGCTATCGGCACTGGTCGCATCTCGCGTATCCATGACCTGCCCGGCATCTGGAAGTATGACCAGGCCCGCATCATTGCCGTCTGCGATCTCGACTCCAACCGCGTGGAAGCCGCAAAAACGCTGATCAACGATTATTATACGAAGAAGAACGGCAAGCCCTATGACGGGGTACAAGGTTACCACGATCACCAGGAACTGCTGTTGAACAAGGATATCGATGCTGTGGTCATCAGCACGCCCGACCACTGGCATGCGCTCACCGCCATGCATGCCGTCAGGGCAGGCAAAGACGTTTACCTGCAAAAACCTGCCTCTCTCACCATTTCCGAAGGCCGGATCATGGCCGATAAGGTAAATGCATCCGGCCGGATCTTCCAGATCGGCAGCCAGCAGCGGTCATCATCCCAGTTCCGTTATGCAGCAGAATTGGTTCGCAACGGGCGCATCGGGGAACTAAAAACAGTATATGTAGGCCTGCCAGGCGACCCTTCAGGCGATGTGGAGCCGGAGATGCCTGTCCCGCCGAACCTCAACTATGATGCGTGGCTAGGCTCTACCCCTCTGGTATATTACACGGAGAAAAGGGTACATCCGCAATCCGGCTTTGACCGGCCCGGCTGGCTGCGATGCGAACAGTTTGGGGCAGGTATGATCACCGGCTGGGGGGCGCATCATATCGACTCCGCCCATTGGGGCATGGACACGGAATATACCGGCCCTGTCGAAGTCTGGGGCCATGCAGATTTTCCCACAAAAGGGGTGTGGGACGTACATGGCATCTTCCGTACCGAGGCGCTGTATGCCAACGGCGTTCGGATGGTCGTCAGCAATGAATTGCCCAATGGCATCAAATTCGAAGGCACGAAGGGTTGGATCTTTGTCACCCGGGGCGATTACCGGGCCACCGCCAGCGACCCCGTACCCGATGCCAGTGGAGTCAAACCACTGGATGCCAGCGATCCTGCCATTATCCGGTCGGTGATCGGCCCGAATGAGACACACCTGTATGTCAGCGATGATCATCATGGCAACTGGCTGGACTGCATTGCGTCCCGCAAGGCCCCTATAACGAATGCCGAAATCGCTCACCGGGCCTGTTCGGCCTGCCTGATCCACCACATCACCATGAAACTGAAAAGAAAAGTATATTGGGACCCGGTAGCCGAAAAATTCAAAAATGACGACGAGGCCAACAGAATGTTATCACGTCCGCAGCGGGCTCCGTATCTTGTAGCATAATTCGATGCACATATGACACTGAACTACTGGCTCCTCATCGCCTGCGCCCTCCTCCTATCCTGCCATGGCCCCGCCGGGTCCGCGGCAGCCGGTCCCGCCGATTCCACCGCCACCACGGCCCCGAAAGCCGTCCGCCTGGTCACACTGGACCCCGGCCACTTCCACGCCGCCCTCGTACAAAAATCCATGTACGCCGACATCGATTCGATCGTATACGTCTATGCGCCCGCCGGTCCGGACGTTCAAACCCATCTCGATAAGATCAATGCCTACAACGCGCGGCCAAAAGACCCGACGCATTGGGCGGAACATGTATATACCGGTCCCGACTACCTGCAAAAGATGATCGCCGATAAGGCCGGAAACACGGTGATACTCGCCGGCAACAACCGGGAAAAAACAACCTATATCATGCAGTCCCTGCAGGCAGGGTTCAACGTGCTGGGCGACAAGCCGATGGTCATCGATGACTCAGCCTTTGGCCTGCTGCGCCAGGCCTTCGATACAGCCGCCACCCATCGGCACATCCTCTACGATATCATGACGGAACGTTATGAGATCACCAGTGTCCTGCAGCGCGAACTGGCAGCCCTCCCGGCGATCTACGGCGTGCAGGAAAAAGGCAGCCCGGCCCATCCCGGCATCGTGGCATCCAGTGTCCACCGCTGGTATAAATATGTCTCAGGTAACGCTCTGACAAGGCCGGCCTGGTTTTTCGACGTTTCGCAACAGGGCGAAGGCATCGTGGACGTCATGACCCACCTGGTCGACCTGGTACAGTGGGGAGCCTTCCCCGATCAAACCCTGGATTATACTAAAGATATCCGGGTAGACGACGCACGGCATTGGACCACTGACCTCACCTTGTCCCAATACAAAACGATCACCAAACTGGATACCTTCCCGGATTTTCTCCGGAAGGCGCTGACCGGCGTCGGTGACACCGTTCTTAAGGTCTATGCAGACGGCGAGATCGACTACCGCCTCAAGGGGGTCTATGTCCGGACCACCGCTACCTGGACCTATAAAGCTCCGGCGGGGGCAGACGACACTTACGCATCTGCGATGCGGGGCAGCAAGGCCAGCCTGTTGATCGTGCAGGACTCGGCACAACAATATCACTCTACCCTGTATATCGAGCCCGTAAGCAAAGACCCGTCCTATGAACAAATGCTGACGACCGGGTTCGCTGCTCTGCAGGCCAGGTACCCCGGTATTACCTTGAAGAAAGAAGGAACCCGCTGGGAAGTCGTCATCCCCGATAGCTACAAGGAAGGACATGAGGCCCATTTCGCGCGGGTGACGCAGAAATTCCTGGAATATGTGAAGAACAATGATATGCCGGCATGGGAAGTGCCTAATATGATCGCCAAATATTATACGACCACCAGGGGGCTGGCACTGGCCAGAAAACATGATTAACGGTTAAAGCTTATCATATGAGATCGATCTTCTTGTCTGCTGCTGTTATTGGCCTTGCCACTGCCGCCGGTCTTCCGTTGATGAGCCATCATCAAGCCGGTCCAAAGGTATCGGCTGCGGATACCCTGACTTCAGGGGTCCGCGAATGGGATACCGAAAAGGTCAGCAGCTCCGGCCAGCGAGAAATCCGGCTGGTGCTGAAAGGGGCGACACACGATCTATCTCTGCTGGACATCCGCGCGATCACGTTGAATACCGGTCAGACAATGTCAACCAGTACCGATAACGCCGATGATCTGCTGATCATGAAGGAAGGTGAGCTGACCATCACGGACGGCGGCATCACCAAACAGCTGGGGCCGGGTGGCATCGCGCTTTTACCCGCCGGACAGGTGTACCACACAGCTTATAAAGGAACTACAGCGGCAACCTGGTATCTCTTCCGATTCGTATCCCGATCGCCCGATGATAGTAGCCGCACACAGCAGCCCTTCTTGTTAGACTGGCCGGAGATGACGATGAAAAAGACGGATAAGGGCGAAAGCCGCCAGATCTTCAGCCAGCCCACCCCCTGGCTCACCAAAATCGACATGCACGCCACCACCCTCAACCCCGGCGAAGTCAGCCACCTTCCGCACATCCACCGGGCCGAAGAGATTATCCTGATGCGCTCCGGTCACGTACAGATGTATATCAACGGCCAGCACTATCCCGCCGCCGGCGGTGACCTCGTCTTCCTGGCCTCCGGCAATCCCCATGCCCTGGAGAACAAGAGCCCGGACCGGTGTGAATACTTTGCCCTGCATTGGCAGCAATAGTTCCCCTTACCGCCACAATACGGCAAACACTCCGCCGTTTATGTCGAAACCCCTATCGATATGAAGTACCTATACGCCACACTGATGCTCCTGGCCGCTTTCATCCCCGCATTTTCCCAAAAAACAGGACAAACCACAGGCATACCCCTGGATCATCACCGACCGGATATATACCAGTGATAGCACCGCTGCCGCCGTACTCGAATATAATGGCAATAAAAAGTCCATAGGCTTTATCAGCCAGAACGGTACCGTCGATAAAGAAGTGCACCTGGGGGGCTCCAATATCGTGGGTCTGGGCAAATGGAAAGGCAATATCCTCTGCTTCTATACAGAAGAGACCGAAAATACCCACAAAAAAGGCATCCATGCCGTCCTGGTAGATGGCAAGACCCGATCCCTCCTTACCGACAAGGTGGTCTACAGCAATCCGGGCGATCACCAGTTGGATCTGATCATGGGAAAAGATGCGGAGGATAATTTTCACTACCTGCTGCTGCGCAATACCGACACCAAGGTGGGCTTTATGCATCCCATCGATTACTGGCAGAACGAACACATGCAAAGAACGACCGGCTTGACCGAGTTGTACCTCTCCGATCAATTACAGCCCACGTCGAAAGAATTGTCCAGCTCCGGCATCGGTGGTGATTTCCTTAGCAGCTTCACGGACACAAAAGGTCAGCTGATCTTCCTTTCCTTTGCCAAGGACCAGCTCGTTGCAGAAAGATTCAGTCCTGACGGACAATTGCAGCAGAAACTGACGACTCCTCTTGATTATACTCCGACTGGCTTCAATTTCCTCAGAATATGGGCCGGCCAGCTCGACCCGGCCAACAATAATATTCTGACCTTTAATATGGCCCACTACACGCATCACGCGTGGCTTTCGTTATTTGTCTTTGATTTTTGGGACCGGGAAGATAGTCTTTCAGCAAAAGGATGAGCTGAATAAAGATTATTTCCGGGCATTCAAAGACAACCCGGATCTGACCAGCACAAAACATTTTAAATCAGTGGACGAGCTCAAACCGGACAATATCGTCTATACCAAAGACAGGCTGGTCGTATTCAATGAGATCCGGTACGATTTCTGTCCGGGACAGAATGCGGCATGCCGGCAGGACGCAGAAGGCGTTATCGTTTCGATCTATGACAGACAGCAATATCATTTACTCCACCAGTTTTTTCTTGACAGATGGTTTGAATGTAAATTCGGTGTCGGCCGCGGCCTTTCCTACGCCGTCCGCGACGGGAATATCCATGCGTTCGGTTGCGAAAATTTCCACAGCTTCGCTTATCAATACGGAAATTTCTATTATGTGATCGACCCGGAAAAAAATATCGCCGAAAAGAAGACACCGGATTGGGGCCCGACTCCGCAGTCAGATCCGATCGATACCCAGAGTATCATGTGGTTTCGCAACTCCATCCTGAGGGTTAACACAGGCGAAGGGCTTCTCCTGGGATCCAACTTCCACACTTACCTGGTAAAAGTCAATTATTAGGCATCTATCCGTAATTTTACCTACCCGTCAGGGTAAACCGCGATATGAAGCCTAAATTACTAAAAGTCCCGAAGACCCCCGCGCATTCCTTTAGCGTGCGGGAAGACCGGGATCGCTATATCAATAATCGCTGGCACTACCACGTCGAAGTCGAACTGATTTTTTTCCATCAGGGCAGCGGCACCCAATTCGTCGGCGATCATATCAAACGCTTTCAACCCGGCGACATTATCCTCGTAGGGTCCAACCTACCCCATTACTGGCGGTTCGACGATACCGTATCCGGCGACCCCTCAGCATCTTCCGGCACCGCGGCTCCTTCGCCCGCCGGCCCCGGAGCCACTTCACTCCCCCCCTCGACCAATCCCGTCCATTCCACCGTCATCCATTTTACCGAAAATTTCTGGGGCGATGCATTCCTGGACCTGCCCGAGACCAAGCCCATACGCAGCCTGCTGGAAAAAGCCCGGCGGGGCATCCTCATCAGTGCTAAAGAAGAAGAAAATATCCCGGCATTGATGGAAAAGATCCGTCTGTCGGAAGGGGTCGGACGCATTATCGCCCTGATGGAGTGCCTGTCCGCCTTCGCCGCATCGGACCGCCTCCAACTCTTGTCTTCCATCGGCTTTCGCCCTGATTTTTCCGACTCGGAACATGACAGGATCAATGCCATCTATGACTATACTTTCCGCCATTTTACACAACAGATCTACCTCGACCAGGTAGCCGCAGTGGCCGGCCTGGTGCCAAATTCCTTTTGCCGGTATTTCAAGTCACGCACCGGAAAGACCTATACCCAGTTCCTCACCGAGATCCGTATCGGGCACGCCTGCAAACTCCTGCTCGATAACCGGATCAGCATCAAACAGCTCTGCTTCGAGAGCGGTTTCAATAACTTCACCTGCTTTCACAAAAACTTCCGGCTGCTCACGGGAAAAACCCCGCAATTGTACCTGAAGGAACATCGGATCGCGTAAAAGTCCCGGCTTATGCCCGTTATGCGCCTCCCCGGACTATAGGCTTTCCTTCGTGCGGGATATCCAACGAGGTGGGACGTTCATGTCTTGCCGCAACAACAAATTCAATTGCCCGGTATGATGCTGCACATGACGCATATTGTACAAGAGTAGTTCAAGGATGCTAAAATCTTTATATTCACTGACAAACCGGTTTACCAGTAGCTCTTCAGCCGTCGACCCTGCCAGCAGATCATGGCACTTCCTGCGGCAGAACCTAAGATATGCCAGTAATTCCTCCTTATCATATACGCGCTCCGGCATTACATCTTCAAATTCAGATTTCGTAAAAGGGGCTGGTGGGACATAATCGCTCTCTTTTGGCGTATCAGATAAATAGTAATCTAACCAATACAACGTGTGAAACGCCTTATACCAAAACTGCGACTCTGTATCCCACAACCCATCCGGGCAATCGGATATCGCATTCTCCAGCATATCGATTGTCGCCCCGAACTGTTGCCATAATAAGGCGTTCAAAGATGGATTCATGTAGTGATTTTTGAAGAATTAGGTTTATTCTTACCGTTATATTTGTGTGCTGACGTACAAAAACCCTTACTTCATCAGGCATTTCATCCTGAATTCTTTTTGCGATTTTGCTTCTCATAATCAAAGCTAAAAAAAGAACAGCTTACTTTCGCAGGAAATCCAGCAGTCGTATCTGAAGGCGTTTTAAACAGCATGAAAATCAATTGGTAAAGTGACTATTCGCGATTTGGATAAGCCGATGAGAAAACATAAATTTGTCATACTGCCAGATTGATATAAACGTCGGCAAAACAAATGAATACGCAACCGAACAGCTCAAACCCTATGCGTCAGCAGGACTATGATGAAATCAGAAATCTGGCTGTCAAATTTCTTGCGCAGAATATTGATGAAGAAATGGATGACCTTGAAAAACAAAATGGGTGGAACAATGATACCTACGATCAATGGGGAAATGAACATTTGAGGACACCCCCGAACTTCAGCACAAATCTCCACTAAAAACGATCCTGGTGTCCGCCTCAGCCTGGGACGGAGAAGAAACAATTTCAGCCAGAAGTACGCATTTTGCGAACTTTACCTGAGATAAAGTTCCAACCCTTCCCTTAGCAAGCATTAAGTATTATTCAAAACAATTACAAATAGCCGGATGCCCATAGACATAAAATGCCCGAACTGCGGTCACTCCTTCCCCATGGAAGAGGCCGTAGCCGAAGAATATAAAAAGGATTTGCGCGATCGCATGCAAAGCTTCATCCGCGACAAGGAAAAGGAGTTTCAGA
>Ga0302309_10001340_pt1 | contig 22885 bp, 18 predicted proteins | sample III_Palsa_N1_1_FD_200453 | JGI IMG/M metagenome (GOLD analysis project Ga0302309, IMG submission 200453) | Peat permafrost microbial communities from Stordalen Mire near Abisko, Sweden - III_Palsa_N1_1 | ecosystem: Environmental > Terrestrial > Soil > Palsa > Peat permafrost | place: Sweden... | reverse complement strand
AGATACCTTTGCTTACGACCTTACCGATATTGACGAAATGAACACCGAACTGGATAAAATTGCCCGGATAGTTTGCGAGCGCTTATTAAAATATGAGCTAAAGGGGCGTACCGTTACCCTGAAAATAAAATACCACGATTTCAGGATAATAACCCGCAACAAATCATTACCAAAAGCCGTATACGATTTTGAAACAATAAGCGCTGTAACCAAACAATTATTGGCAATAACGCTGTTTCACGACGCAAAAATTCGGTTACTGGGCATTTCACTTTCCAACTTTGGCGAGCCTGAACCTCAAAAAACCGAAAAACCAAGCGACCAGTTAAAGCTCTTTATTTTCTGATTTTTTCGATAGAAATTATACTTTCCCTCAAAATACAGCTAAAAAATACTCCTTTAAGTTAATTTTTATGTTAAGTCGACATTTATTCACCCGTTATTTTACAACTTTTAATACTTTTTAAAAAAATTTAAAAAGTATTTGCATTTGTTGTATATATTTCATTAAGTTTGTTTAAACCAATTGATAATTTTTACTATTTGATGGAACTTAGAACTAAATCGGTGAAAAGTGCTGAATTAAAGAATATGATAATTAAGCGCCTTTATTTTGATAAAGCATTATCATGTGCCGATTTAAGCGAAGTTTTTGACAAAAGCGTTCCATCCATTTCTAAAGCTATAAACGAGTTAATTGAAGAGGGTTTTGTTGTTGAGCAGGGATATGCGCCATCAAGCGGCGGCCGCAGGCCTTTAATGTATGCCATTAAGCAACACGCGCTATATATACTAACTGTTGCTATGGACCAGCTATCTACCCGTATACAAATGGTGGATTTGCTGAACAATCCCGTTTCGGATATTGTAATGTCCGAGCTAAAACTGCTGGATAATAAAAAGGCTTTGCCTACTCTTATTGAATTTATAAATGATTATATTGATAGCACCGGGATACCACGCAGTAAAATTGCCGGTATAGGCATAGGCATGCCGGGTTTTATTAATGCTTTGGAAGGTATAAACTATACCCACCTGGATTCGGGCGGGCAAAGTTTAACACAGTTAATATCCATGCAAACAGGCGTGCCTACTTATATTGATAACGACTCCAGCCTTATTGCCCTTGCCGAACAAAAATTTGGCATAGCAAAAGCGCAAAAGGATGTAATGGTAATTAACCTGGGCTGGGGCATTGGCCTGGGCATGATTGTTAACGGCGAAATTTACCGCGGCAACAATGGTTTTGCGGGTGAGTTTAGCCACATACCGTTATCAGAAGATGGCTCGCTGTGTACCTGCGGTAAACGCGGCTGCCTGGAAGCCGAAGCATCTATGCTGGTTGTTGCCGAAAATGCTATTAAAGGCATTAAAAATGGCCACATATCCAGCTTAAAGCATACCGATAAGGACCACTCCAAAGTAGTGGGCAACGCGGTAATGGAAGCCGCCAATAACGGCGACCAATTTGCTATTGAATTATTATCAGATGCCGCTTATAAAATAGGTAAGGCATTAGCTATATTAATACATATTATGAACCCCGCCAGCATAGTTTTAAGCGGCAGGGGCGCCATGGTAGGTAAAATTTTACTGGCACCAATACAACAAGCGTTAAATAAATACTGCATACCGCGGCTGGCCAGCAGCACCGAGTTGTTAATATCAGACCTGGGCTTTAACGCCGAACTGATAGGCACGGCCGTATTGGTAATGGAGAATTTCGACAAAGAGATAAAAAATCAACTATTCACTCAAAATCAATCATTTATGGAGAAAGCAACCAAAAACTAACCCAAACAAAACTCATTAACACTAAACTAAATTCAAATCAAAATGAAAAGATTATTACCATTAATTTTAATGATACCATGCGTGGCTATGGGGGCGAACAACCGCCTAAATGCACACGCTACGGTAAAGAAAGCAGACGCTGGCATTAGCCGCAGCGTAGCTGCCGCGGGGCCAATAACAGGAACCGTACAAGATGAAACCGGCGCCGCGTTAGCAGGCGTTAGCGTTTCAATTAAAGGAACAACAACCGGTACAACAACTAATGCAAACGGTAAGTTTATCATTAACGCTACAGCCGGCGATGTTTTAATATTTAGCTATATTGGCTACCTTAAAAAGGAAGTGCCTGTAGGCGCCGGCTCAAACTACCTGGTAGCCCTTGCACCTGATGCAAAAGGACTTAACGAGGTAGTTGTTACCGCTTTGGGTATTACCAAAACTTCAGCATCTTTAAGTTATGACCAGCAAACTGTTGGCGGTGCCGAGTTACAGGTTGCCAAAGACCCAAGTTTTGTTAACAGTTTACAGGGTAAAGTATCAGGCCTGGTAATCACTCAAAGCTCATCGGGCGCAGGTGGTTCAACCAAGGTTATTTTACGTGGTAACAAATCTATTAACGGTAACAACAATGTTTTATACGTGGTAGATGGTATTCCGCTTAATTCATTAACTACCGGCCAGCCAACCGGTGTATTTTCGGGCGCACCTGATGGTGGCGATGGTATATCAAACATCAACCCTGACGATATTGAAAGCGTAAGTATTTTGAAAGGTGCGTCTGCATCTGCATTATACGGTAGCGCTGCAGCCAATGGTGTTGTTTTAATAACCACCAAAAAAGGCAAAGCAGGCCAAACTGTATTAACATTAAACTCAAATACTACTTTTGATAGTGCAGTAAAGACTCCACAATTACAAACTGAATACGGACAGGGTGCCGGCGGTGTAAACAGCGCTACCTCAACCGATTCATACGGTGCTAAAGAAAGCAGCGGCAGCGCCAATAATGCGCAGCCTAACGATTTCCTTGTTACCGGCAAAGGTTATATTAACTCCTTTACCTTAAGCACAGGTACCGAAAAAAATCAAACATTTTTATCGTACGCAAATACAGCTGCAACAGGTATCGAGCCTAACAACAAGTTTGTTCGTAATAACATCAGCATCAGCAACACCAGCAAAATGCTTAACGATAAGCTTACGTTAGACCTTACTGCAAACTATATTTCACAGGACAGAAGGGATGCACCTACTTCAGGTACTTATTTCAACCCTTTATCTACAATGTATTTGTTCCCAAGGAATTTAAATTTCGATCAATACAAAACTTATGAAGTATTTGATCCAACACGTAACATTTATATTGATAACTGGTTCCAGCCGGTAAACAGTAATGCGGATTATTTTGAAAACCCTTACTATATCCAATACCGTAACCCTACAGATGAAGGCCTGAACCGTTTCTTAGGATCAGTAACTGCTAAATACGAAATTGCCAGCTGGATTAATATCCAGGGCCGTGTTAAAGTTGATGCTGCAAACAGCACTTACAGCCAGGACCTTTACGCAGGTACAAATACACTTTTTGCCAGCTCAACAGGTCACTATACTTATTCATCAGGGCAGCAAGACCAGGTTTACAGCGATTTATTGTTAAATGTAAACAAGGATTTATCACCTGATTTTAATATCAATGGTTTATTGGGTGCCAGCTTAACTGATGGCCAATACAGTTCATTAGGTTTAAACGGTAACTTAGGCAATATCCCTAACTTCTTTAATGAAAGTAACCTTAATCTTACAGCAGGTAATCCGTTTAACCAAACCAACAAAACCGAAGATCAATCTCAATCACTTTTTGCAAGCGTTGATTTTGGTTACAAAAAATTCTTATTCTTGGATGTAACCGGTCGTAACGATTGGGATTCGGCTTTAGCTTACACTACACAAAGTTCATTCTTCTACCCTTCGGTAGGTTTGAGTGATGTGTTAAGCAGCATGTTTAAAATGCCTGATTTTATCAGCTATAGCAAAGTACGCCTTTCTTATAGCGACGTGGGTAACAGTATCCCAGGTTTCGTAAGTACACCGTTCCAGTATTCTTTAAACGGCAGCGGTTTCCTTAATTTAAATGCAACCGAACCTTTGGGTACTTTAAAACCGGAAAAAACCCACTCATTTGAAGCTGGTACCGAATGGCGTTTCGTAAATGACCATATTACTTTCGACTTAACTTACTATCATACTAACTCATACAACCAGTTATTTAACCCTTCAATAGGTGTAACCGGTGGTTATAGCAGCTATTATGTAAATGGTGGTGATGTTAAAAACGAAGGTATTGAAGGTAGCTTAGGTTATAACGGCAGAATTGGCGGTTTACAATGGAACTCAAACTTCACTTTTGCGTATAACAAAAATGAGGTGGTTTCTTTGTTCAGCTATCCAAATTCAGCAGGCGGCTTAACACCTGAGTCGTTCTTTACATTTGGAAGCAACTTTGATAGCTATTCATTGCAGGCAAGGGTTGGTAAACCATACGGCGAAATTTACGCAGCCGACTTTGTGAGAGATGCAACAGGCAAAATTGTAACAAACCCTAATGGAACTCCAACTGTACAAAATGCAGTAGCAGACTTTACAGATGTAGGTAACTCAAACCCTAAATTTAATTTAGGTTGGAATAACACTTTAAAACTACACAACTTTGACCTTGATTTTACCGTTGATGGTCGTTTTGGTGGCGAAGTGGTTGACATGACAGGTGCTTACATGGATACTTATGGTACTTCAGTAGCATCTGCTAAGGCAAGAGATGCCGGTGGTGTTAACGTTAACGGAACTCTTATTGATGCCCAAACTTACTATGGTGATGTTGGTTCACGCCAGGGTGCTTTGGCTCAATATGCTTACTCAGCAACAAATATCCGTTTAAGGGAAGCTTCTTTGGGTTATACCATTCCGGGCAGTGTGTTTAACAATAAAATCAGCAACATCCGTATAGCGTTTACAGGTCGTAACTTATTCTTCTTCTACCTGAAAGCACCGTTCGATCCGGAAACTGTTTTAGCAACTGATAATACCTTACAGGGCCTTAACCTGTTTGAACAGCCTAGCACAAGAACTTTAGGCTTTGACATATCAGCTAGATTTTAATAACGAATATTAAATTTACAAGACATGAAAACGATATTTAAAAAAGGCAAGGGGTTGTTAATAGGCGCGTTAGGCCTGTTTGCAATAAGCTCTTGTACGAAGGATTTTAAAGCAATGAATACCAACCCCAGCCTGATAACCCAGGCACAGGCGGCGGGCGATTTTCAATACATTGGTGGGTATTTCCCCGATTTGGAAGAAAATATTTTTAGTACCATTGACTACGTGTACCAGTTACAGCAAAACTTAAATGCCGATGTGTACTCGGGTTACATGATGTCTGCCGATCCGTTTGGCGGCCCTAATAACACCAACTACTTCATGAAAGATGGCTGGAACGGCCAGGCATTTAGCTTGGGTTACCTTAACATCATGAAAGATTGGTATACTATTAAACAAAAGGCAAGGCCGCAGGATGCACACTTTGTTGCTGTGGCCCTTATCCTGAAAGTTGAAGGCATGCACCGTATAACCGATATTTACGGTCCTATACCTTACTCAGCATATAACCTTACAGCTGCAGAATTGCCTTACGATAGCCAGCAAGCTGTTTACACTCGCTTTTTTGCCGAATTGGATACTGCAACAACCGTACTTTCGGCTTATGTAAAAGCAAATCCGGGTGCAACACCATTTGCAGCTTATGATTTTGTTTACGCTGGCGATTATAAGCAATGGTTAAAATTTGCCAACACTTTAAGGTTAAGGTTAGCTATGCGTTTATCTTATGTAGATCCTACATTAGCACAAGCACAAGCAGAAAAAGCAGTAGCCGATCCTAATGGCCTGTTAACCGCTGTGGCTGATGATGCTAAGCTTAACCAGGTAAATGGGCTTGGTTATCAAAACCCGCTATGGAACATTACCAATGCCTACGGCGATATTAGCATGGGTGCACCTGCCGAATCAATATTAAAAGGCTATAATGATCCACGCGAAGCCGTTTACTACCTACCTTCAACTGCTGTTGCCGGCGTTGAAAAAGGTATCCGTAACGGTATTGATAACTCTACCTATAGCTACGCAGACTATTCATTATTAAATGTTCTTGCAACTACCCCGTTAAACTGGATGTTTGCTTCAGAAAGTTATTTCTTAAGGGCTGAAGGCGCATTACGCGGTTGGAACATGGGTGGTACAGCACAATCATTTTATGAAGCTGGTATAACCCTTTCTTTCCAGGAAAGAGGTGTAGCTATGCCTTCGGGGTACCTTGCCGATGCTACCAGCACCGCAGAGCCTTATGTTGATACTCATAACGCTACCAACAGCGTACCTGCAGGTTCACCATATCTTAACAACGTAACCATTGCATGGAGCAATACAGATTCACAGGCTATACAACTGCAAAGGATTATCACTCAAAAATGGATAGCAATATATCCTGATGGTGAAGAAGCATGGTGCGACCAACGCCGTACCGGCTACCCGCAGTTAATGCCTGTGGTAGTTAATAACAGTGTTGGCGGTAGTATAAGTACTTCTAAATTTATACGCCGCTTGCCTTACCCATCAAGTGAAAGTACAAACAACCCTGTGAACTATGCAAAAGCGGTATCACTGCTTAACGGTCCGGATGTTGGTGGCACTAACTTATGGTGGGATGCAAGGCCATAATATAAATATAAAAATCAACAACAATACCGTTGATAAACGAAATTGTGGTGAGATAAAAAACCATAATAGTTTGATTGGTTGATTGAAACCCCTGCTTCGGCAGGGGTTTTTTTTGGATATTTCTGTTACCTTTACAAAATTTAATACATATACATTACAAAAATCTATGGCCCGTTTAAATCTACTTGAAGAAACACGTTATGAAAAGCTGCCGGTAACCGTTTACAGCAGCCAGAAAGAAGCATCGCTGGCAGTTGCCGGGCGCATTGCCTCGCTCATTAAAAGAAAAAGCGACAAAGGTGAAAAAGCCGTTTTAGGGCTTGCTACCGGTGTAACCCCTATTGCTGTATACGCCGAGCTGGTGCGTTTGCACAAACAAGAAGGGTTAAGTTTTGCCAACGTTATAACTTTTAACCTTGATGAGTACTACCCTATGCAGCCAACCGCTGTACAGAGCTATGTAACTTTCATGAACGAGAATCTGTTTAGTCATGTGGATATCGACAAAAAGAATATACACATTCCCGATGGCACTTTAAGCCAGGATGATGTTGCTGCTTTTTGCCTTAATTACGAAAAGCAGATAACCGAACTGGGCGGTTTAGATTTACAAATATTGGGTATTGGCCGTACAGGCCACATCGGTTTTAACGAACCGGGCTCGGCGCCAAACTCGGGCACACGCCTGGTTACATTAGATGACCTTACCCGTAACGATGCTTCGCGCGATTTTGGCGGAAAGCAAAATGTACCTACCAAAGCCATTACCATGGGTATTGGCACCATATTTAAAGCCAGGGAAATTATCCTGATGGCATGGAGCCAAAAAAAGGCTTCCATTATTAAAAAAGCTGTCGAGGGCGAAATATCAGGCGATGTGCCTGCTACCTTCCTACAGTTATCAGACCATGTTGATTTTGTGCTGGATACCGCTGCCGCATCAGAACTTACCCGTTTTGATACCCCATGGCTGGTAAAAGACTGTGTATGGGATAACATCACTAAAAAGAAAGCGGTTATCTGGTTAGCTACTACCGTTAACAAACCTATATTAAAACTTACAGAAGAAGATTATAACAATAATGGCATGGCACAGCTTGCTGTTGAACAGGGCCCGGTTTACAATATAAATATTGATATTTTTAACCAGGTACAACATACCATTACCGGCTGGCCGGGAGGCAAACCCAATGCCGATGACAGCCAGCGTCCCGAAAGAGCTGAACCTGCAAGGAAACGCTCGATCGTATTCTCGCCGCATCCTGATGATGATGTAATTTCAATGGGTGGCACTTTTATTCGTTTGGTTGACCAGGGGCATGATGTGCATGTGGCTTACCAAACATCGGGCAACACTGCCGTTTGGGATGATGATGTATTGCGCTATATGGAATTCACTATCGATTTTAACGAAAGCATAGGTAAAGACAGCTCTAACCTGAAAAAGATTTATAATGAAATGCGCGAGTTTATTGCGCAAAAGAAACCAAACCAGATAGATACGCAGGAAATACGCAACGTAAAAGGCTTTATCCGCAAAACCGAAGCTATAGCCGGCGCGCGTTACGCGGGTTTACCTGATGACCATATTCACTTTATGGCATTGCCTTTTTACGAAACCGGTAAGATAAAAAAGAATTCGGTTGGCGAAGAAGATGTACTGCTTACCATCGAACTATTGCAAAAAGTAAAACCACAACAGATATTTGCCGCAGGCGATTTTGCCGACCCGCATGGCACCCACCTTGTTTGCTTTAACATCATATTGGCTGCATTAAACCGCCTTAAAGAAACTGAAGATTGGGTAAAAGATTGCTGGTTGTGGATGTACCGCGGCGCATGGTTCGAGTTTGCAACCTACGAAATTGAAATGGCTGTGCCACTTTCGCCTGATGAGGTTTTACGCAAGCGTATGGCGATATTTAAACACCAATCACAAAAAGACACCCCGGTTTTCCCGGGTGATGATCCGCGCGAATTTTGGGTACGTGCCGAAGACCGCAACCGTGAAACTGCCCAAAACTATGATCGCCTCGGCTTCGCCGAATATGCAGCAATGGAGGCATTTGTGAGGTATATATTTTAACCCCGCCCCCCAGCCCCCTAAAGGGGGAGCAAATAAACTGCTTTATAAAAATAAAAGGGCTTTAGTAACATATTACTAAAGCCCTTTTGCTTATCAAAAGCTCCCCCTTTAGGGGGTTGGGGGGTTAAGTTGCGCTAAAATCTCCCCCTCCAAAGCAACAGCCTGTCTTTCCAACTCTTCACCCTGCTTAATAATATCATCAGTGTAACTCTTATCCTTATATCCCGAAGCGTTAATCTTCACATTTAAAAACGCGCCTAAAACCGCCGTGCGTGCGCACAATGCGGCAACACCGGCATCCGATATGGAATTGGGGTTACCTTCTTCAGCCATAGCTTTAATAACAGTTAGACTCCCATGCGCCATTTGCATTACTTTAAAAGGTATATCAATAGCATATTTTGTAGCATCCTGTATGGCTTTATCCCTTGCGGCTTTTTCTTCATCCGTACCTTTTGGTAACCCAAACGATTCCATTATTTTATTAAAAGCCGTGGTATCCAAATCAACCAGCTTTATCAGTTCATCTTTATAATATTGCCCTTTTTCGGCCCAGTCGCTAAACTCCTTCCAACGGTTGTCCCACCCTTTTTTGTGCGATGACAAGTTAGCTACCATTGTTGCTAACGACGCCCCCAAAACCCCCGCATATGCCGAAATTGAGCCACCACCTGGCGCAGGGCTTTCGCTGGCAGTTTCATCAGCAAAATCAGTCAGGCTCATGCTGACTAATTTACTGTTTGCTTTATCCTTCAGCAAATATTCAATAATGCGTTCTTCAGGTTTAAATGGCGCCAGTTCATCAAGCCCCATTGATTTTATGGCGATTTTTATCAGCTCCTTCTCACTTACCCCTACTGAGCGCTGCTGTTTCAGCAAAAAATATTTGCCGGCATCCAACATAGCTTTCAAGGGGATTAAACCCACCAGTTCGCTGCCTGTAACACGCATGCCACGTTCAGCGGCTTTGGTGCATACTTCATCAAAAGCAATGTGTACCGGTGTTACCTCAATATTGGTCAGGTTCATGGAAATTTGGGCTATACCATATTCCTCAATATACCAGCCAATAGCCTTTACAAATTTTAATGAGCCCGGCTGATTGATTTTGCCGCCTTGCGCATCCTGTATCGTTCGCCCTGCCTCCCGCACATCAAAAGCAACGGCGTTTGCCCTGCGTGTAGAGGTTGTATTTAGGTTGACATTATAAGCGATCAGAAAATCCCTCGCGCCAATAACCGTGGCCCCGCGTTTGGCATCAAACTCCGCCGGGCCGAAATCAGGTTTCCATTCGGGTAGTTTTATCTTCTTAAAAAATCCCTCATACTCACCTGTCCGTATTACCGAAAGGTTATCGCGTTTTTTATCCGCCTGCGCGTTGCCGTACAAATAAACCGGGATACCCAACTCTTCACCTACCCGCTTTGCCAGTTTTTTAGCGTACTCTGCGGTTTCTTCCATGCTGATATTACTAATAGGTATCAGCGGACAAACATCCGTAGCGCCCATACGTGGATGTTCGCCTTTGTGCTTGGCCATATCTATCAGTTCGCCGGCTTTTTTTATCGCCAAAAGGGCCGCTTCAATCACCGGTTCAGGTTCGCCAACAAAAGTTACCACGGTACGGTTGGTCGCCTTGCCGGGGTCAACGTTCAGCAAACGCACACCTTCAACCGATTCCACTTCATCAGTTATCTGTTTAATAATATCAAGGTTTACACCTTCACTAAAATTGGGAACGCATTCTATTAGTTTAGTCATTGGTTAGTTAATTTGATTGAACCTTAGCCTATAAATTTTGTTATTAAGATATTATAGCTTGTACCGAAAGAGCCATAAATAGGAGTGACATTAGACCTATGATTACAAAACATATTTTAGTAAAAATATAAAACCATCGTTTTTTATAACGCCTTTTACGATACTCGCTAAACGGCAAAAAATTCAATTTTTCATTTAATCTTGAAAAAAAATTTATTACTTGATTAGTACGGAAAATTGCAAAAAAGCTATATACCGATATCAACAACGATACCATTAAAGATATATAGTTTAGGATTATAACAGGTGTACCCATAATTAGCTAATCAAAATCAACGCAATCATAAAAATCAATTTAAATCAGCGGTCCATACTTTAACCGGCTTCATTTTTCCCTGGTAATATAATATTTCGCGGTAATCGGCACAGGGATATGCCTGCATATCGGCAAGCATGCCGGGGGCTAATATGCCGCGGTTATTTAAATTTAAGGCTTTTGCTGCGCGATAGGTTAATCCTGCAAAAACTTCGGCAGTATTTAACTTTTCGGCGGCACTAATCACGGCAGCCTGCATCAGCAAATCGCCCATCGGTGCCGAGCCGGGATTCCAGTCGCTCGCAATGGCCAAACACGCACCGGCATCCAGCAATTTACGGGCAGGCGCATAAGCCATACCCAAACCCAGTGATGCACCGGGCAAAACCACTGCCACCGTATCCGAATTTGCCAGCATTTTTATTTCCGCATCCCTGCTTGCCTCCAAATGATCTGCCGACACCGCGCCGGTTTTAACCGCTACCGCGCTGCCACCGGTTGTAAACTGGTCGGCATGTATAGTGATGTCAAAATCCATCAATTTGGCTTTGTTCAGGTAGTTGAGCGCGTTTTCGGTATCAAAAGCGCTTTCTTCAATAAAAATATCAACCCGGTTTGCCAGCTCATCATGCTTGATAACGGGCAGCAAATCGTGAAAAACATAGCTCAAATATTCCGCTTGCGAACCGTCAAAATCCCTTGGCACCATGTGCGCCGCAAGACAGGTAGGCACCAAATGCGCCCCGGTTTTCAGGGCTGCCGCTTGTATGGCCCGCAACTGCTTTAATTCCGATTGCGTTTCCAAGCCATAACCGCTTTTTATTTCAATAGTAGTTACGCCCTCGCTTAAATGCCGCTGTACGCGTTGCAACAATAAATTGGTCAGTAACTCTTCATCCGCCGCGCGGGTTTGGGTAACCGAATCCCATATACCACCGCCTGCTTTGGCAATTTCGAGGTAGCTTTTACCTTCAATACGCATGGCATAATCCTTAGCGCGGTTACCGGCAAAACAAATATGGGTATGGCAATCAACAAAGCCCGGCAGCAACACATGGTCGCCTTCAATTTCTTCAATTAATGCCGATGGCGCGCGTTTTCGCAGTTTCTCAAAATCATCAATTGCGATAATCAGCCCGTTTTCAATCAAAACACCGCCATGCTTAATAATATGCAGGTCATCATCCTTCAGCGCACCTTTTAAAGGCAATCCCGCTAAAGTCAATATTCGTGTAAACGGACCGATTAGTTTCATTTTTTTAAGCTCAAAGCTGAAGGCGAAAAGCCTAAAACTATATTTTACAATTTATACTTAAATTATTTTATTGCGTTAGTTGAGCTTTCAGCTTTAACCTTTCTGCTTTCAGCTCTCTTCCTACCATACCTTCAACCCAAACTTATCTGCCCATTCGGCTGCCTTATCATACCCCGCATCGGTGTGCCTGAATATACCCATTGCCGGGTCATTATGCAACACACGCTTCAGGCATGCTGCGGCGCGCTCGGTACCATCAGCCAAAACTACCATACCGGCATGCTGGGAATAGCCCATGCCAACGCCACCGCCATGATGGAACGACACCCATGTTGCCCCACCCGATGTATTAGCCATCAAATTAAGCAATGGCCAGTCCGACACAGCATCCGAGCCGTCCTTCATCGATTCTGTTTCGCGGTTTGGCGATGCCACCGAGCCGCAATCCAAATGGTCGCGACCAATTACTATCGGGCCTTTTACTTTGCCGCTGGCTACTAATTCATTAAATATCAAACCCGCTTTTTCGCGTTCGCCCATACCCAGCCAGCATATACGTGCCGGCAGGCCCTGGAAAGCTATTTTTTGCTGCGCTTTTTGCAGCCAGTTTATTAAAGGTTTATTTTCGGGGAAAGCATCCATCAGCGCCCTATCGGTAATATAAATATCTTCCGGGTCGCCTGATAATGCTACCCACCTGAATGGCCCCTTACCCTCGCAAAACAGCGGACGGATATACTCGGGCGTAAATCCAGGGAAATTAAAGGCATTTTTCTCACCGCCCTGTTTGGCAAATTCGCGCAGGTTATTACCGTAATCAAATGTAATTGCGCCGCGCTCCTGCAGTTTCAGCATAAAACCTACGTGGCGTGCCATGCTTTTTAACGATAGTCGCTTATATTCCGCTTCATCGCTTTTACGCAACACCGCCGCATCAGCTAACGATAAACCATTGGGGATATACCCGTTCAATGGGTCGTGTGCCGATGTCTGGTCGGTTAAAATATCGGGGGTAATATTATCCTGCAATAATTTCTCCAGCATATCGCCGGCATCGGCAACCAAACCAACAGACAAGGTTTCGCCTTTTTGCATGGCGTCTTTTACCCAGGCAATGGCCTCGTCATAGTTATGTGTAATCCTGGCGATATATTGGGTATCTACCCGTTTTTGTATGCGGGTGGCATCCACATCAGCACCTAAAAATACGCCGCCTGCCATGGTTGCCGCCAGTGGTTGCGCGCCGCCCATGCCGCCAATGCCCGCGCTAACAATCAGTTTCCCGGTTAAATCATTATTAAAATGCTGGTATCCGCACTCCACAAAGGTTTCATAAGTGCCCTGCAAAATCCCCTGCGAGCCAATGTATATCCAACTGCCGGCAGTCATTTGCCCATACATCATCAATCCTTTGGCGCGCAATTCGTTAAAATGCTCCCAGTTTGCCCAAGCCGGCACCAGGTTGCTGTTGGCAATAAGTACCCGCGGTGCTTGCGGGTGACTGCGGATAATACCAACCGGCTTCCCCGATTGCACTAACAGCGAATGATCTTCATCCAGCTCCAAAAGCAGCTCGATTATTTTGCGCAGCGCTTCCGGGTTGCGGGCAGCCTGGCCAATGCCGCCGTATACCACCAGTTCCGATGGATTTTCTGCCACCTGGTCGTCCAAATTGTTCAACAGCATGCGCAATGGCGCTTCGGTTTGCCAGCTTTTGGCGTGTAGTTGCATACCACGAGGCGCGGTATAAACCGGGTGTTTGGCGTATTTTTCAATAAATTCCGAACTCGTCATTACTATTTAAGTTGATGTTATGTTTTAAAGCGGTTTCGTTGGCTGTTGCCAAAAAAGTGCCGTTGGTTATCAGTTGATGTAACTGGTTAATATCGGTAGCAAAAATGCGGTCTTCCTCAATAAAAGGCACGTGCTGCCTTACCAAATTATGGCAGGCCTCAATTACAGGGGTTGATTTTAGCGGGCGCCGAAAATCCATTGACTGCGCGGCGTACAAAAGCTCAATGGCTTGTATGTATTCCAAATTATCCAGCACCTGATTTAGTTTGCGCCCGCTGATAGACCCCATGGATACATGGTCTTCCTGCCCCAGCGAGGTAGGCACGCTATCGGCACTTGCCGGGAAGCAGAGGGTTTTATTTTCGGTTACCAAAGCCGCGGTGGTGTACTGCGGTATCATTAGTCCCGAATTTAAACCCGGATCATTAGTCAATACTTTTGGCAAGCCGTACCGGCCTTCGCTCATTAAATAACAGCGGCGGTCGGCAATATTACCCAACTCGGCAGCGGCAACGGTTGCATAATCCAGCGGCAGCGCTAAAGGCTGCCCATGAAAATTACCGCCGCTAATGGTATCATTGGCGTTAAAAATTATGGGGTTGTCGGTTACTGAGTTTAGTTCGATCTCCGTTAATTCCTTTAAATGCAGCCAGGCATTGCGCGATGCGCCGTGTACCTGCGGCATGCAGCGTAAGGAATATGGGTCTTGTACCCTATCGCAATCAATATGTGAATTGCATATTTCCGAATCTTTTAACAGCGTAAATAAACGCTGCGCTACTAGCTTGGTTCCTTTAAAAGGGCGAATAGCGTGTATTCTCTCATCAAACGGCCGTGCGGAGCCCATTAAACCTTCGAGCGACATGGCGCCAATCAAATCAGCTAAATTAAGCGCGTTATTCAACCGCTGCACCGCTTTTATGGCGAAGGATAGGATAAACTGTGTCCCGTTTATTAACGCCAAACCCTCTTTCGGGCCTAAAACTACAGGCTGCAGGTTATTGTCTGCCAATACTTTGCCTGCGGCGATCCTTTCGCCCTTTACAAACACCTCACCCAAACCTATTAGCGGCAAAAACAAATGCGATAACGGCGCCAGATCGCCGGAGGCGCCAACCGAGCCCTTTTCGGGTACAACGGGGATAATGTCGTTATCAATATGCCAGATAATACGTTCCAAGGTTGCAAGCGCAGCACCAGAATAGCCTTGGGCCAGTGCATGCACTTTAGTAATAAGCATAAGCTTGGCAATTTCCAGCGGGATGGGTTTACCTACGCCTACGCTATGGCTTTTTAGCAGGTTATTTTGCAGCAGGCCGGTATCTTTTTCGCTGATACGGGTATCACACAATGGGCCGAAACCGGTATTGATGCCGTAGACAGGCGCTTGCGCGTGTACTATTTTTTCAACCTCGCGCCACGAAGCTTGTATGCGCCCGGCGGCTTCGGCACCAATAACGCCCTTTGTTTTACCCGATGCAATATCGAGGCAAATACCAATGCTTAAATGCCCGGTTCCGTAATTAAATTGCTTATTCATTGGCGGCTAATTTTAGGTTTGATGCCAGTTGCGCGCCTATTTTATCAGCCAGGTTTGCTGCGCGAAAGGTGTTTTCGAGCGAAGTGATGGCGGATAAAAGCTCGCGGCAGCCGGGTTCTTCGGTCACCAATTGTTCCATAGCCTGGCTTACCGCGTCCCAAACGGGTAAAACTTGCGCTAATAGCGCTTTGCCGCTTTCGGTAAAAGTTACTAACTGTCGGCGGCCATCATCGGCGCAGGTATTGGTAGTTAGTAGTCCTTTATTTTTTAAGCCGGTTATCAACTGACTTGCAGCCGGATGCGAAATTTCTATCTGTTCGCTTAATTCCTTTATAGACAGCGAGCCGTTCTTCGACAATAAATAAAATACCGGGAACCAACTGGCGTCAAAATCAATGCCCTCGTTTTGATAGGCACGGTTAATTTCCGACAGGAAAGCCTCGCTCAAACGCCTTAGCCTGCTGCCTAAAACAAGGTATCCCAGGTTTTGATATAAATTCATGATGCAATTTATATAAGTACTTATATAAATGCAAGCAGATGGCAATATTAATTAATGATTAACTGCTTTAGCAGTAAAACACTACCTTAGCTACTATAACCTCACTAATCCTAATTAATCATCACATGAAAAAGCTTTTACTTTTAACCGCCATTGCATTTTTTGCCTTGCAGATCGCAAATGCCCAAACCGAAAAAGGCGACCAAACTTTAGGCTTTAATTTAAACTACACCTATCACAACGATAACCAAACCGAAATTAACACATTCGATACAACATCATCTGTGGCCCGTACCAAAACTACCAACTTTGGCATTGGCCCTACCTACAGTTATTTTATTGCTGATAAATTAGACCTGGGCGTATCGCTCGCGTACAATACTAACGTAGAAAATGACTACCCCATAAACGGCGAGTTTGGCGAAAAGGAAACCGTGAATATTTTTGACGCATCTATATTCTTGCGTAAATACTGTATGTACAACAACAAATTAGGTGTCCGTTTTGGGCCATACCTGTCGTACTCATATAGCAATGATAATGATGTGAGCACAGATGTTAACGCCGATCCCGCCAATAACCTTGATACCAAAACACATAATTTTGATGCGGGCCTAAACCTTGACGTGGTATATTTTGCTACTAAAAAACTGGGCTTTGCCGCTACAATTGGCAATTTGGATTATAATCACTACTCATCCAAAGATACCCCAACCGGCGACCATGACAAGGGTGATAACCTAACCCTTAATTTTATAAACAGCGCTTTATCTATATCCATGTTTTTTGTTTTTGGAAGTAAATAAAGCATCATAAACTTCTGTACGACGCTAATCCGTACAGAAGTTTGCTCTATAATTACTTATTAAAACCAAAAAGCATAGCCAATATCGGCAGTAGCCGCACCTGTATTGTTTTTGCCGTTAGCAGTACCTTTCTGAATATTCAGGAATCCGTAGTTGCCACCACCTTCGATAAATATACTGCCGGAACCAATTTTATACGCAAAGCCGAGGTTGCCTTCTATACCCAGGTTGAATGTGTGCAGCTGATCTTTGATATCAGTATTGCCGCCAAAATTTTGGGCCGGAAAGCCTTGTAGTGATTGTGTTCCCGCAGGATCGGTATAAACATTACTGGTACCACTGGTCACTTGGTGCGCATTAAGCAGGAAGCCTGCAAACGGGCCTGCATCTATATAAAAGCGCCACGGCGATGATTTGGCTAGTTTCCAGCCAAACTTCGCCAGTACAGGCACCATCAGGTAGTTAAGTTTTGCCTGGCTCTGATAGTTCGCATATAAATAAGTAGGTGTAGGTTGATGGGTTTCCGCAAAATATGCTGCAAACTGATCTCCCGGAACTGCCTGTAAACCATCTTTTTTACCACCCTGAGATGAATACTGAACCATAGGCTCTATAGAAAACAGGTCGCTTACTTTAAATTCGGCAAAAATACCTGCATCGGGGCCGGACCTTGAACTATAACCCGTATTAAGTGGGTTTTGCTCGCTGCCGCCGGCTGATAAATTAGGAATACTAATACCACCACGTACACCAATAGCTACATCCTGCGCATGGGCATTAACATAAAACATCAATAAACCAACAAGTGATAAATAAAAAATGGGCTTTTTCATAAAACAAGATTTTAAGGTTATGATAATTAGTTGCTTATATCAAATTTAAAAACTGTTTTACCACTAATGGGAATAAAAAAATTACCCGGGACGAAATTTTACATAAGCATTATTAATTACCGTAAACAAAAAAGGCCTCAGCAATAGCTGAAGCCCTTTTACAAATACATATAATTTGATTTAAATATTCAATAAAAGGTAAAAAAAAGTATAGGCATCAGTTTCATAGTTATAAGACAACGGTTATGCCTGTTACGTTACATAATATTCGGTTTGAAAATAAAAAAAGCCTTACGAAATATCGTAAGGCTTAAATTATCAACGTGGAGAATATCGGAGTCGAACCGATGACCTCTTGCATGCCATCGGGTTATTAGCAAATTTAAACTGGTTACAAATTTCATGCAAACAACTAAATATCAGTATTTTATGTAAAATATTTTGCAAATTTTTTGGGTATTTTAAACCTCTTTTTCCTATTTTTGTGTTACCTGTGTGTTACCCAGGAGAGGAGAAAAGTGCAATGGTAATTACAATAAAACCCATCCTTTGGATCTACAAAGAAATAAAGGAAAACGAAAAAAATCTAGTCGTTGGCGAACACGAAGTGCGCATCAGAATGACCCAAAACCGTATAAGAACCTATATGGCCACTGGCTTCAGTTCATCAGAGGAAAATTGGGATTTCGAAAAAGACTTTCCAAAGCCTGACCATCTGCGATTTAAAGATTTAGCGGCTAAAATTGACAAGCTAATAGACGATATCAACTTTGAAATTAAACTTGCTGAAAAAGCCGGCCGGCCAATTAGCCCGACGGAAATAAAAACAAACCTTACGGCTAAGATAAAGATCATCGCCCCTGCCGAAAAACCAAATAAGATCAGAGCGTATACCCAAATGATTATAGACCAATACCGTGCAGATGAAAATCCAGGGTATGCCAATATATTTCATAACTGTAATCTTACCTTAAAGAAGCTATTAAAGAATCAGGATAAAATGTTCCTGGCATTTACCCGCGCGGATCATGAAGCGTATGAAAGACAAATGGCAGGGAATTCGGAGTCGACAAAAAGCACCTACCTACGAACTTACTATCGGGTATGGAACCTTGCGATAGCAGACGGACTAGTTACCAAAGACCATCATCCAAAACAGTATATCAAATTCAAAGCTTATAAAAGGATACGCACCAAAAAGCGCTCGATCAAAACAGAGTACTGGAAACGTATTTTAAATTTAAAGCCAGCTAAAGATACCCGCGTTTACCGGTCACACCTAATGATGCAATTTATGTATTATGCCAGGGGTATGAATTTTAATGATATGTTAAAATTAAAGTGGGAGCATATTGAGAACCGGGGCATTGCTTATAAGCGTTCAAAGAACAAACGGTCTTATGATTTCGAATTGCACCCCAAAGCGGCAAAAGTGCTGGACGCGTTCAAGGACTACGCGGTTCAATCCGATGCAGGTTATATTTTCCCTTTTCTTATGAAGGAGCATGACAACGCTATGAAGATCGACGCGCGGATTGATTCCGCTTTAAAAGATTTCAACGAGGACAGCAAGGCAATGGCGGCGGCTATCGGTTGGAATAAGACTTTTACCTCAAACGCACTACGTCACGGATTTGCCAGCCATCTAAACGAGGCCAGGGTGGATATCAGAATTATTCAGGAGGCGCTTGGGCACGAAACACAGTTGCAAACACGTACCTATCTAGATGATATCGAAGATAGTATTATCACCCAAGCCATCAATGAGGCATTGGTTTAGGTTCTGTTAACACAAGTTTCACTTTAAAATATTGTATATATTAAGGTGACTATACTGGTTATCGGCCAGTTTGAAATCGTTGCCTTCTTTCCTTTCGACGGAGGATAATACCTTGAAACCTTCTTTTTCATCGGTGAGGATAAGGCGGCGGTTGGCCGGTCGGTTGAGTTCGCCGTACTGGCGCACAAATTCGTTATAGGCGATATTCAGATCATTACGGAAGTTCGGGTAGGCGATCTGTGTCAGCGATTCGATCTCGTAAAGCGCGAGATAAGTATCCCGGATCAGCGTATAGCGCTCGTAAAGCCGGGCGTCCTTTTGGTCGGCCAGTGCCTGGAAAACGGCCTGTGTCCGGGTTTCGTTGATTTTTTGGAGATGCCCCACCTGCCCGTTTAGGGTAACCAGGCTCCCATCCTGGTGAAAGGCGTTGAGCGCGCGGAAATAGACCTCCGCGTTTTGCCCGAAATTGAAATGCTCCTTCAGGCTCTGGTCGCCGCTGAAATAAAAATCATGGTTGTATTGTTGCAAAGCAGCTACCAGCCCATCGAGTTCATGACTGAGCAGGCCGCCGTTGATCCAGTTGGCAGAAAAGTTCAGTTCTGAAAAATTAGCATAGAATTTATATAAGTATTGCTTACTGTCCCGGTGTTTGGCGGTCACCAATACCAGGCTTTCATGATCCGGGTTATCCTTTGTTTTGACGATACCGATAAGGATACTATCGCGGATGGACTGCACGGCGGTTTTATAATCGGCTTCATTCAGGCCGTCTTTCAGCAATTCGTGCAGCTCCATCATCGAGGGGTACAGCTTCAGGTCATTTTGGGAAGCATTCCGGTCGATCCATTCCTGTTTGTCACCGGCCGGGAACAAGACCGCCTTCAGCCCGCCAAAACCGGAATAGGCCTGCAAGGCCGCCTGGTCTTCCGCCTGGGGCGTGATGCCATCACGGAAGTCCAGCGCGATTCGGATCGCCCTGATATTATCCCTTAATTTTTGTAGCTGGTTATAAGCCATCTTTCCGCAAAATCTTTTTCACTATTTCTATCTCTCCAGGTATTCGCTGATCATGCCCATGACGGCGTATTTCAGCTCCCTGCTGTCCTCGCTTTCCTCTCCGAAGCCGAAAACCTCGAAAATGGGTTCGCAGGCACCAATCAGGTTGATGACCTCGTAGGTCAGGATGCCGCTATTGCGCATTTTTTGGTACTCCGCCTCAAATTCCTGCTCCAGCAGTTCCGTCATGTAGTTGAAGCGGGATGGCCGTAGGTCGCGGGTGAGTTCTTCCAGGCACAGCGCTTCGGTCACATAGGCCGGGCGCTTTTCGGCCTGTAATTGTTCCAGCAATTCACTCACGGAATCCACCTTAGTCCGCAGGTAGTGGTCGAGCCGGTGGTCTTCCTGCAGCGCGATGAGCAGGTCAAGCTGATTTTGCAGCAGGTAGCTGTATAGTTTTTGGGTGAGTTGTTCTTTCATGGCTACATTCCAAAAAATGATTTGATGATCGTGGCCACGACTACTAAAAAGATACAGCTGCCGAACCAGGCGGCGGCTACCTTGGAGGTATCCTGGTCGCCCGCGTTCCATTTCTGGAAGACCTTGACGGCACCGATCAGGCCGACGAGCGCGCCGATGGCGTACATCAACGTGGTGCCGCTGTCAAAATAACTCCGGACCTGGGTATTGGCCGACTGTATCCCGGCGTTGCCGTCCTGGGCATCGGCATACAGGCCGGTGAGGATAAATAAGGCGCAGAGCGCGCCTGCTTTCAGGGTTTTTCCCTTTGAATTCTTTCTGCACTTTTCCATTTTCACTTATCATTGGGTTAAAAAATCCGGGCATAGTTTCCCGTTCCGCCGCCCCGGTGGGCAGCCGGGACGGATGGTTCGGAATTGCTGCCGCCGTTTCCCCTCTTTGCGGATTGCGGCCTGGCGCTGTGCGCCGGGACGTACGGTCAGCCATATTTTGTTATGGGTATTTTTTCCCGTTTGCCCGGCCCCGGTATTTAGCCGGGGAGGGAACGGAAGCGGTACGCCTGCTTAATCGCTCCACCACTGATTTACCTCATCTTCTGTCAGCAGGGCGGTGCCGGTTTTTTCACATTCGTTCACAATCAGCTCGTTGATGGCCTGCCGGTTGATTTCGCCGTTGATTTCGGGCCGGGACTTTAATATTTTTTTGATTTGCGGCAAGAGGATAGCCGGCGCAAAAGGCTTGTCAGCGGCTTTGGCGATACAGGCTTTGAGTTCGGCGGCTAGGTGGTCGTATTCGGTCAGCGGCTCTTGCTGGTGTTCCGGGTGTTCGCTGAAATTCGCCGCGTGTTTGGCGTCGGATGCAGTATGTTCCGCGTCATCCTGGTATTGCGGTGCTTCAGGCAGATGGCCGGTTTCACTTTTGCCATTTAATTGCTGAATGATCCGCTGCAATTCGGGGCGGTAGCACCGCAGGATGATAACGATATAATAGATCACAGCGGCCAGCGCGATGCCGGTTAAATATTGGTGCCAGGTAATGTAGTGTAACATAGTTTTGTTTTTTAATGATTTCTTTTGTTGTCGTGTGTACCGTTAATCCGGCGACGTTGACGATACAAAGGTGCCGGATTGGGGCAGTCGCAAAAACTTCAACTTATGGTCGCAGCCATATTGCAGTTTAGGAAGCCTATTGTGGATCAGCCAGTTATACGACTGTTTTGGGAAATAAATTTTATAAAATAAAAAGACACCCGGTACTACCAAACAAAAAAGCCTCCCGGATTGGAGGCTGGCAGGTGCAATGGATCGGTTCAATATTCCCTGATCTTATCGATCAGCGCTTCCAGCGTGTGGATGGCAACCTCTTTGTCGTTGGCTTCCATTTTATAGGTGCTGCTGCGGGCGCTTTTCCAGGAGAAGTTTTTGAGCCGCTCGGTGGACAGGAACGGGATGACCCGGCGCAGTACCAGGCTGAAGGAGCGCGAAACAACCAGTTTAATATCATCCGCCGCTTTTAAAATAATGGCGATCTGGTCGACGCTCAGGCGGCACAGGACTTTGAACAGGGCTCTGTCTTCAGGGTCGTCAGGTGGATTTTCCAGCAGGTAATGACTGTAACGCTGGCGGATATTTTCGTAAAGCTCATTCAAGCCATCCAATAGCATTTTGCCGGTATTGCGAAGCGGCCCGCCTTCCGGGTACTGCACGAGGTTGATTTGCGCTTGTTGTTGCAAAACGCGGATGGCCTGGTCGTAATGGCCGGCAACGACTTTCAGTTGATCGGTGTGGTACAAACAGAATGCTTGCGTTTTCAGGCAGACGCTGATCCGGCTGAATTCTTCCGGCAACCGTTCACAGATGGTCTGCAATTCTTCCGGTTTGATATCTTCTATGATTGTTTTATCCGGGTTTAAAGTAACTTCGGCCAGTTCGTCCAGCCAGTAAAATGGATAATTATTCTGCTTGCTTGATCGTTTGCTCATATCCCCTCCTTTATGTTGCATTGGTCACAAAATTGACTTCGTTGATTTCTATGAATAGCCATGGACACCGTTTGCCCTTCTGATTCCTTTAAACCAATTGCAGGTAAGCCCGTGTGATGTAAACCTTTTCATCCAACTAACGGAACTTTCACCTTAGCCGGCAGTCCATTGTCGGGCTTATCAGTATG
>Ga0302309_10001339_pt1 | contig 22888 bp, 23 predicted proteins | sample III_Palsa_N1_1_FD_200453 | JGI IMG/M metagenome (GOLD analysis project Ga0302309, IMG submission 200453) | Peat permafrost microbial communities from Stordalen Mire near Abisko, Sweden - III_Palsa_N1_1 | ecosystem: Environmental > Terrestrial > Soil > Palsa > Peat permafrost | place: Sweden... | reverse complement strand
GCCTTTTTTAGATGAAGATTTTCAATCATTAACAAAAAATATTTCACCCCAAATCAGGTTCGATAAAAAACACACTAAAAAACTACTGATAGATAGCTTTAAAGATATTTTACCCGCGGCAATATCAGCGCGGCCAAAAATGGGCTTTAGTTTTCCGCTGCAAGAATGGATGGGGCAACATCCCGATATAGGTAATTATAATAATTACCAGGGTAAGGTGGCTCAAAATATAATCAGGAACTTCAAAATGGGAAAGGTGCATTGGTCAAAAAGTTTTGCACTTTATCAGCTCCAGGCGCATGGATAAAAAAATAATACTTTTTACACTGCAAACCTTTAGTACAACCGGCGGCATACAAAAAATGACACGTACGCTTGGCCATTCATTAAATCAAATTGCCAGGATTAATAACTGGGATTTTAAACTTTTATCTGCCTACGATGCCGATACCGACCTGATGCCCCAATATTTACCGGCAAAAAACTTTAAAGGTTTTGCAATTAAAAAAGCCCCGTTTGCAATTAACAGTTTAAAAGAAGCTGTCAATGCTGATATTATAATTTTAAGCCATATTAATTTAGCCATGATTGGCCTGGCCATAAAAGCAATTAATCCTAAATGCAAAGTATGGCTTATTGCACATGGCATTGAGGTTTGGCGGCCCTTTACTTTAGGCAGGAGGCTGCTTTTAAAACGATGCGATAAGATAATTTGTGTAAGTAATTTCACTAAACAGCAAATGGTTAAAATGCATAATGCTAACCCGGCCAATTGTTTTGTGCTAAACAATACTATTGATCCGTTTATGAATTTACCCGTAAGCTTTGTTAAACCTGCCTATTTATTAAACAGGTATAATTTAACCGCCACAGGTCCTATTATATTTACTTTAACCCGCCTGGCTGCAACCGAGCAATACAAAGGCCACGAGCGTGTGATCGCTATTGTTGGTAAACTAAAGCTTAAATTCCCAAATATCAGGTATATTCTTTCAGGTCAGTATGATTTGGATGAAGAGATCAGGATAAGAAAATTAATCCGGGAAAATAGCGTACAGGAAAACGTGATTTTAACAGGCTTTATTAGTGAAACCGAACTTCCCGATCATTTTTTAATAGCCGACCTGTTTGTGTTGCCCAGCAAAAAGGAGGGCTTTGGTATTGTGTTTATTGAAGCACTAGCCTACGGCCTTCCGGTTATTTGTGGTAATGCCGATGGGAGTATTGATGCCATACGCAATGGCGAGTTAGGTACAGCGGTAAATGTTGATGATCCGGACGAGCTGGAACGTGTAATAGCAACTAATTTAGACACCCCGCTGGGTGTAGAAAAACGCGAACATTTACAAAATAAATGCTTGTTTTACTTTAATGAGCAAAACTATATGCACCAATTGGAGCACATGATAAATGAATGATACGAAAACGCTGACAGATCAGCCGGAAAAGGATATTTGGGATATTGAAATTACCCCCCGCAATAACCTGTTTGATGTAAAACTTGCAGATACGTGGCATTACCGCGACTTGCTATTTTTGATGGTACGGCGAGATTTTGTTTCATTTTACAAACAAACCATTTTGGGTCCGGTATGGTTTTTTGTTCAGCCGGTTATTACCATTATATTCTATACATTAATTTTTGGAGGTTTGGCTAAAATACCTGTCGACGGCATACCCAAACCTCTTTTTTATCTTGCGGGAACCATACTATGGAACTATTTTTCCGATTGCCTTATCAAAACATCCACGGTATTTCGTGATAGTGCTTCCTTAATGGGTAAAGTGTATTTTCCGCGTTTAATTATGCCGTTAAGCATCATTGCGTCAAACCTTATACGATTTGGCGTACAACTGATTTTATTTGCCGCGCTGCTGATATATTATAGCGTACAGGCAGGGCATATATCATTTAATGTTTACGCGCTTTTATTCCCGCTGCTGGTGATGCTGATAGCTGCACAAGGACTTGGATTGGGAATGATAATATCCGCAGTTACCACAAAATACCGCGATTTGGCATTTGTAGTGGGTTTTGGCGTACCCCTGCTGATGTATTCTACCACCGTGATATACCCGCTGTCTTATGTTCAAGCGAGGATACCTCAATACAGCTGGATTATTAAATACAACCCAATTACACCTATAATAGAATGTTTTAGGTTTGGCTTTTTTGGCCGCGGAGATTTTAGCTGGGCTTTATTGAGTTATTGCGGAGTCGTAACAGCGCTGCTATTGCTTTTGGGGATTATTATTTTCAACAAGGTTGAAAAAACATTTGTTGACACCATTTAATGGCTAAAGTTATAAAAGTTGAAAACCTCTCTAAAGCCTACCAGTTGGGCAATTTTGGGACGGGCACTATTTCGAGGGACTTTGAACGTTATTGGGCCCGGATAAGGGGCAAAGAAGACCCGTTTTTAAAAATTGGCGAAGAAAATGACCGCTCCGTGAAAGGGCAAAGCGATGTCGTATGGAGCCTGAACAATATAAACTTTGATATTGAAAAGGGTGATGCGGTAGGCATAATTGGCCGTAACGGAGCGGGTAAAAGCACGCTGTTGAAAATTTTGAGCCGTGTGACCTCTCCTACTACCGGTTCTGTAAAAATAAAAGGCCGCATAGCCAGCCTGCTGGAAGTCGGCACAGGTTTTCATCCGGAATTAACAGGCCGTGAAAATATCTATCTTAACGGTGCTATATTAGGCATGCGCAAGGCCGAGATAAAACGAAAATTCGATGAAATTGTTGATTTTTCGGGTGTAGAAAGATATATCGATACGCCTGTTAAACGATATTCTTCAGGCATGTATGTCCGTTTGGCTTTTGCAGTTGCTGCCCACCTGGAGTCTGAAATTTTAATTGTTGATGAGGTTTTAGCTGTTGGTGACGCGGAATTCCAAAAGAAATGCCTTGGCAAAATGGGCGATGTGAGTAAGGGCGAAGGAAGAACGGTACTGTTTGTTAGCCATAACATGGCGGCGGTAAATCAGTTGTGCAGCAGCTCCATCCTCTTAAAACATGGACTCATCAGCGAGATAGGACCTACAAGCAGGGTTGTGGACAATTATTTGAAAGCTGATATTTCGGCTGAAGATCATATCTTTTTTAATAATATAAAAACAAATCGGGTCGGAAACCAGAAAGTGAAATTCCGGGATGTTTTTCTAAAAAAGACCAACCAGGTAAAGACCAGGGTATTTTCAATAGGAGAATCCATCCATATCGTTTTTTCGCTGGAGTTTTATAAGCCCAATCAGCAAGCTGTTAAAACAGCTATAGAGTTAAAAACGGTTGACGGTATAAGGCTAGCCAACATGATCGATATCGACTCTGGCTTCCAGGTTGAGGCAGGTCTTTTAAACCCGGCTACATTCGAGGTTATCATGAAGGACGTGAGGCTTTATCCCGGCACTTATTATTTAAGCCTATACGCCGGCGATATGTCAAGTTCTGAAGGTTATGACTATTTGGAAGACTGTGTGTCATTTGAAATAATTGATGGCGGGAAATTAACAAGCAGGTGGCTGCCAAAATCGGCCGGGCTGTTTTTCTTTACACCGGAGTGGCACCAATTATAAATTAAGTTAGGATATGCTGAATTTTATACGGAAGTTATTAAAAAAGGCCCCGCCTGCTATTAACCCTATACAAGTGTTTAACACCGAAACAAATAATACTATAAACTCGGCACAGGCAGCACTAAAGGCCATAAAAGGGCATCATATAGAAGTTGGGCCAAACACAAGCATTGACGATAGGAGTTCAGTAGGTAGCTATACCTACATCGGCACAAACTGCACAATCACAAAAGCCGATATTGGCCGTTATTGCAGTATAGCCAATAATGTTACTATTGGTCCCGGGGAGCATATTTTAGATGCCTTATCAACCAGTTCATTATTTTATACCGATGCATATGATGAGTTAACCCAAAAGGAATGTACTATTGGCAATGATGTTTGGATTGGCGTAGATTGTATTATAAAAAGAGGTGTAACGATTAATAACGGGGCGGTTATCGGCGCAAATGCTGTAGTGACCAGGGACGTGCCGGCTTACGCCGTAGTATTGGGCAGCCCTGCCAGGCTGCTTAAATACCGGTTTACTCCAATGGCAATATCGATATTATCCGCATCCCGATGGTGGGAAGCTGAACTTAGCGAGGCTCAGGCAATACTGAATCAGTTAAAAATTGAGCTTGGTGGCAACAATGGCTAAAGTAGCGTTAGTCATTATTTATAATCACCAGTACAATCAAAACATTGATAAATTAGAATATATCTATAAAGGCAGGTTCAGTAATATTTATCATTTAGTGCCATTTTACGCGGGGGAAAAAAATAACGTTATATCGGTATATGCAAACTCCGAGCAATTTCAGGGTTATATAGCACAAGGGTTTAAAACTTTTTTTAGTGCGGATTACGCCCATTATTTTTTTGTAGCCGACGATTTGTTTTTAAATCCCGGAATTAATGAAAACAACTACAGGCAATACTTCAAATTAAACGGCGGTACCAGTTTTTTACCGGGTTTTATTTCACTGCACGAGGTTACAGACCATTGGGTAGGATTAACCAGGGCATATTATTATAACCTGGAGGTTACGGGTATTGAAGCCAAAGATCAAATGCCGCCTTACCATGAGGCATTAGAAAAGTTCACCCGGCATGGGTTAAACATTGAACCGTTAAGCTTTGACAATATATGGGACAAGCCTGAAAAAAAGCCATCTCCCCTGTTCAATTTCATAAACACTATATATTATAATGCACGCAGGTTCAAAAGCAAGCTTGCCCGTAAAAAATATTCACTTACTTATCCTATGGTTGGCAGCTATGCTGATATTTCCGTTGTGAGCGCGGATGCTATACAGCAATTTGCGCACTATTGCGGTGTTACTGCGGCAACCGGTTTATTTGTTGAGGTAGGTTTGCCAACTGCGTTGGTACTAGCTGCTAAAGAGATAGTTACCGAAACACAATTAAAACTGAAAGGGAAAACCCTTTGGAGCCCCCAAGACTTTGCCGCAATGGAGAGGTATGAAAATGTACTGGCCAACCTTATTAAAGATTTTCCGGAAGAAACGCTTTACATACATCCTGTAAAATTGTCCAAATGGATAAGCTAATCGCCCAAAAAACAATAGTAATCACGTCCATATTCCATCCTACAGAAGCTGTTGTTTCTTTTTCCAAAATGACAAATCATCATTTGATTGTTGTTGGCGATAAAAAAACACCCGCTGAATGGCACTGTGCCAATGTGGAATACCTCTCCATAGCTATCCAGAAAAGTTTAAGTTTCGAATTAGGAAAAACATTGCCATTTAATCATTATTGCCGCAAAATGCTGGGCTACCTCAAAGCCATTGAAAACGGCGCAGAGTATATCGTTGATACCGATGATGACAATTATCCGAAGGCCAATTGGGAGTTTCCCAAATTCGAAAGCACCTTTGATTGTATAAATAGCGATATGGGCTTCGTGAATATTTATCAATTATTTACCGACCAAAAGATATGGCCGCGCGGACTGCCGTTGCAAATGATTACAAAAGACTTTAAATTGAGGGAAAAAATAGCTGCTAAAGATTGCCGCGTTGGAATTTGGCAGGCTTTGGCAGATGAAGATCCTGACGTTGATGCGGTTTATCGTTTAACCTCTGATTTACCCTGCTATTTTAATGAAATTGAGCCGGTTGTACTGGATAAGGGAACCATATGCCCCTTTAATACACAAAATACCATTATCAGGAAGGAACTGTTTGTTTTGTTATACCTGCCCACCTATGTAACTTTTCGTTTTACCGATATTTTGCGCGGCTTGATTGCCCAACCCATAATGTGGCTTTATAATTATCAGTTAGGCTTTACAAATGCCACCGTTGTACAAAAACGCAACCCGCATAATTATATGGATGATTTTATATCAGAACTACCCATGTACCGGTATGCTAACGAGGTTATAGATTGGGTTCAGGGTGCTATCTCCGTAAATGAAAGCATCGAAACCAACCTGTATAATGCCTATGGCGCATTATTAGCAGCCGGGATTGTGTGTAACGAAGAAATGCATACACTAAGCTGTTGGATCAACGATATTAAGCGCCTGCAAGGCCGGTGATAATGACATCCAACCTTAAACAAAATAAAATACTAAGCATACAATATCTAAGGGGGTTGGCCGCGTTAGGGGTGGTGCTATGCCATTATAGTAATTCTTTAAAACTACAGCCTGCCATGGCGGCAATATTTAATTTTGGCCAAACCGGCGTATATGTATTTTTTTTAATAAGCGGTTTTATAATTGTTTTTTCACTCCTAAAAAGCGGTTATAGTGTCAATAAGTTTTTTACGTTTTTATTAAAAAGGTCGGTACGTATCGATCCGCCTTATTATATAGTACTTATACTTACAGTTTTATTATATTGGTACCTTAACGTAATTTCGCCCTTACATCAACAATTTAACTTTATACCACAACAATTCATATCACACCTCCTCTATATTGTCCCATTTACCAGGTACGGTTTTTATATGCACATTTTCTGGACGCTTTGCGTCGAGTTCCAGTTTTACCTTTTAATAGGCCTTATTTACTTTCTTTCAGCAAACAGGTATTTTAAAATTTTATTTCTATTAACATTTAGCCTGTCATCATTTCTTATATTACCGGCATCAGGGTATCTGGTTTTTACTTATGCCGCAATATTTTCGGCCGGAATTTCACTGGTAGATTTATATCAAAACTACACATGGCAAAACGCTTTAATGCCATGCTTTTGTTTAGGGTTGGCAGGCTATAAATTTGGATTTTTAATATTTTTGTTGCTGGCGGCATGTTGTATCATCATACTTTTTTCCCTGCCTTTAATAAGGTCTCTTCGCTTCCTGGGAGACATCTCTTATTCACTTTATTTAACCCATACCTTAACTTTAATTGTATTTTCCAGGTTAATCATAAAGGTTTTCTTCAATATCAACAATTATCCTTTTTTACTGCTAATTACCGAAACTATTTTTGCCGTTATAATTGCATATTTTTTTTACTTAATTGTTGAAAGGCCTTCATTGCGTTTTTCAAAAATATTCTCTCTTAAGTCAAAAAACAACCGCCCTATTCAAAATGCTGTTCGGTGAAGCAAATACCACAAACTGTTTTTTTATAAAAATGATTAATCTAACCGAGATTATTAAAAAATATGATACACTTTGTAAAACACCCAGTGATATCAATGAACTTTTGCCCCACTTGCTTGCTTATGCAAAACGGTGCAAACACATTACCGAAATGGGTGTACGTAACCCTACATCCACTTACGCTTTTTTGGCAGGCAACCCGGATACTTTGATCAGTTACGATATTAAACGCACCCCTGGTATAAGTGATGTTGAAGCCCTGGCACCCGGTGTGTTTACCTTCATTTTGCAGGATGTAATGGAAGCCGAAATTGAAGAAACCGATTTTTTATTTATAGATACCTACCATACCGCAACACAGCTGGAGCGTGAATTGGCAAAACATTCGGGTAAAGTACGGCAATACCTGGGCTTCCATGACACAGGTCATTTTTGGGAGCAAGGCGAGCCGCCTTACCCGGGAATGAGCATTGATGTAGCTTGCGGCAGAGGTTTAAAATATGCCATCATGCCATTTTTACAAAAAGGCGGCTGGAAAATTTCATTTGTAACCGATAATAATAATGGCCTGCTGATTATTGAAAGGAACAAAAGGGGACTTGCATTCACAAAACAATGGCTTGTTCATATAAAATATACAGTCTACATCAATTCAAAAAAGCCACGACATTTACTCAACAGGATTGTAAGTCGATTTAAAAATGGTGATAAGTAAAATATTTGGCGGACTTGGCAACCAGATGTTTCAATATGCATTTGGCCGGCACCTGGCCCTTAAAAATAACCAGGAGTTAAAACTCGACTTATCTTTTTTTGAATATGACGGGTTTAGAAGATACAGCCTTAACCACTTCTCCATAACCGAAAATATAGCCGGGCCCGAAGATATCGAGCTGTTAAAACACAAGCAAAATTCAAGGCGCCACCAACTGGCAGTAAAACTGTTTAACAGCAAGCCCTATTTTATACATGAACAAGGGCTTAACTTTAATCCGCAGTATTTTACAACACAAAGCAATGTGTATATTGATGGGTATTGGCAATCCGGGCAATATTTTAGCGGTTCTTCGACCCGGATCAGGGAAGATTTTCAGTTTAAAACACCTGCCTCGGAAGCTAATAAAACCATGTTATCAGCTATTGGGGCAGATAATTCGGTAAGCTTGCATATCCGCAGGGGAGATTTTTCTTCAGATAGAGCACTAAACAATATCCATGGTACATGCCCGATAGCCTATTACCAAAAAGCCTCGGCCTTAATTACAGGTAAAATAAAAGACCCGGTATTTTACATTTTTTCGGATGACCTGGCATGGGCTGAACAACATTTAAAACTGGATTACAAAATGCGTTTGGTGGATATTAACGATGATGAAACTGCCTATGAAGATTTAAGGTTAATGGCTAACTGCAAGCACCACATTATAGCAAACAGCACCTTCAGCTGGTGGGGCGCCTGGCTTAATGCCAATACCGATAAAATTGTTATTGCGCCAGCTCAATGGTTTATCGATCCTGTTTTAAATGAGCAGGCCCAATCCATTATTCCTAAATCTTGGATAAAAATATAACTTCTCCAGCAGTAAGTATTATTATGCCAGTTTATAACGCGTCACGTTACGTTGCCGAGGCCATTGAAAGCATATTAAACCAAACTTTAAGCGATTTCGAATTCATTATTATCGATGACTGCTCGACAGATGATACGTGTGATATTATCAATACCTATACCGACCGCAGAATTATATTAATCTGTAAACAGGTGAATACCGGCATCATTTCCAGCCTTAATTTAGGGATAAGTATAGCAAAAGGGCAATTTATAGCCCGGATGGACGGGGATGATATAAGCGATGTTAACAGGTTGGGAAAACAGGTGGACTTTATGCACTTAAACCCGGAGATTACTGTTTGCGGGACCTGGTTCCGGTTAATACCATCAAATCAAATTATTGATTACCCCGGGAGTAATGAGGCCATAAAAATCGCATTCCTTGATTTTTGTGCCATTGGCCACCCTACAGCAATGATCCGAACAGATTTTATCCGGGCAAAAAAGCTGGAATATGACCCATCATTTAAATCTGCCGAAGACTACGATCTATGGACAAGAATTGCATCGGCCGGCAAGTTTGCAAACATACCCGAACCCCTATTGTCATACCGCTTGCATGCCGGCCAGGTAAGTATAACCGATCATGATAATCAAGTAAAACACTCGCATTTATGCAGGCTAAGAATGATAAACTATTTGTTAGGGACATCAGGTGAGAAAGATGTTGAATTGAGCAATCTGTCTTTTTATAATGACAATATCGTAAATATCGATTCACTCCTTGAAGTAATCAATTGGCTGAATAAACTGTTGGCTCTTAATGAAAGTAAAAACTTCTATAACCTAAACCTATTCGCGGAATATATTGAGAACAAAAAAAAGAATATCACCGGTCATTTTTACCTGAAAAGGGCAATGAATAATCCCAGGACGCTATATTACTTTATCAAAATGCACAAATACCTTAAAGACAGTTATAACTTTTCCGAACGGCTAAAATTTGGCGTAAAATGCCTGGCTTGGTGGAATTAACACTAATTAAGCATTGGCGAATAAGCACATCCTGATTACCAAATTATTTGATGCCGGCGGAAGCAACTCCCATTTGAAACTACTGGTAAAGTACTTTGGTGAAAAGAATATAATACTTATACTCGAAGGCAAAGAACAGGTAACGCATTTAAATAACCTTTTCCCGGCAAACACCTTTAAAACTAAAATCATCCCCGGCCTGCATCAATACGCCCATCTTCGTTATAAGTTTACCACCAATATCCGTGAATTATTGAACATAGCCTGGTCTGTAGCTGCGCTGCTATTGCTCAATATCCGTTATGGTTTTGCAGATGTTACTATTTCTTCGGTTGAGCCGGAAAAATATTTGTATTTGTTGTGGACGCCTTTTATCACGGTCCGTTATATTTTGCATACCGAGCCGCCAGCGGCGTTCAGCACTTTTACGTCATTCACTTGTAATACCTGTTTGGCAAAAGGTAAAAGGATTATCGCTGTCTCCAGGCACATGCGCCAGGTTATCGCCCGGCAATGGGACATCAAACCTGGAAAACAATCATTTATTACAGTTATACATAATAGTTTACCAGAAGAACAAGTTGTAGTAAAGCAAGATTTCCTATTTAAAAATCATAAAATCGTTTTGACCATAGGCAGGGTCGAACCCAATAAAAACCCCGCTACCTGGCTGCAAGTTGCGCGCGCGATAACTGCAAATCACAGGGACGTCGAGTTTATTTGGTTGGGAAATGGACCCGAACTAGCACATTTTAAAAATCTTGTTTCAGCAGAAGAACGGATCAGCTTTAAAGGACTGGTGTTATATCCGCAGCCCTACCTGGAAAAGGCATTCATCTATTATCAGCCCAGTTTAAATGAATCGCATGGCATTGCCGTGCTGGAGGCGATGTATTATCAATTACCTTGTGTGGTTTCAGATGCCGGCGGCCTGCCTGAATCCGTGAAGGATGACTGCAACGGCTACCTGGTTAAGCCTACGGATGTGCAGCAGCATGTTAGTTCCATCATCAAACTAATTGAAAACCCTGTTAGCTATTATACCTTTGCGCTTAATTCATCTCAGCGCTACTGGGCACTGTTTTCATTTAATAATTTTAAACATGGCATGGATGCTGTTTACCTCGTTTAGCGAATGCAATTAGGTGTTTCTGTTATTGTTTGCTGCTATAATAGTAAGGACAAGCTGCCCGATACATTACGCCATTTGGCACAGCAACAGGTTCCCCCGGATGTCAAATGGGAGATTATTATAATTAATAATGCTTCCACCGACAATACCGCAAATGTAGCCCGGCAGCTTTGGAAGGATTTCAATATACATCACGTTAATTTCGAAGTAATAGACCAGCCAGTTGCAGGGCTTAAAAACGCACGCGAAAAAGGAGTAAGCCATTCCAGGTACGATTTTATGCTGTTCTGTGATGATGATAATTGGCTTAGCCCCTTTTATGTTGCTACTGTCTTTGCGATCATGCAGGCAGATGCTTTGATAGGCGTAGTTGGCGGATGCGGAGCATTCGAACCTGAGCAGCCCGTACAAAACGAAATTGTTGAATTTAAAAATTCCTATGTCATTGGGCCGCAAACCTGGGCAGCCACAGACCATTATGTTTATGGAGCAGGCTGTACTTATCGTAAACCGGCTCTGCTCGATTTTTATGCGAAAGGCTGGCAGCCCATTACTTTAGGCCGCACAGGAAACAAGCTAACATCAGGCGAAGATGTTGAACTGTGCTTTATGTACTACCTGAACGGCTATAAAATTGTGGCGAACGATAGCTTGACTTTCCGGCATTTTGTACCCTTAAAAAGGCAAAACATCAGCTATATACTTAAATTATATTTTTGGCAAAGTTATTCTTACGTATTGCTTAGCCCCTATTTGTCGCTTATTGATAAGGATACGCGTGGCTTAAATAACCGTTTAGATGATATATTACTAAGTACTAAAAAAGCATTGATTAAAGAACTCACTAAGTTGGCATATCAGAAATTAATACGCTGGAAATCAATAGATAGAATGCAACAATTTACCCTGCAATCTTATTATGGTACATTACTCTCTGTCTACCAAAATAAAAAAAAAATGATAGCTCACTTTAACCAATTAAAAAAAGTTTTAAATAAACCGTTGCCCCCGCTACAAAATGGAATTGTTACAGCTAAATAAATTTGGCGACCTGCATAATGGGCAAACCATTATTTTCTGTAAAACGGAATTCCTTCGTAAGGAATTTAAAAAGATAAGCAAAATAAAAAATGAGGTGGTTTTAATATCCGGCAATAGCGATGAAAGTATTGATGCCGGCCTGGTTGCTGCAATGCCGGGTAATATACAGTTGTGGTACGGCCAAAACGCTGCCACCCGGCACCCTAAACTAAAATGCCTGCCTATCGGGCTTGAAAATACTTCACCCAATGCGCGAAGCGGGCATGGCATCGGCTGGCAGCATGCCGTTGAAAAAATTGCCCTGCTAAAAACCTTAACTAACCATCCGGCCAAACAAATACCTGTAAAGCTTTTATATGCCAATTTTAATGTAAATACGAATAGGGCCCATCGCTTGCCTGTAAAGCAATTATGTATAGCCACTCCTTTTATCAACTGGGACGAACCTTCGCTAACTTACCCTGAGTTTATCGATCATGTTTTGGATCATGAGGCGGTGCTTTGCCCGGCCGGAAATGGCCTGGATACGCACCGTTTATACGAGGTTTTGTATTGCGGCAGAGTGGCAGTAACCATAAAAACCGGAAATCATAGCATTTATGCTGATCTGTATGAAAAATTGCCGGTAGTGATTTTAAACACTTCAGCGGAATTAAAAGACGAAGCGTTCCTAAAGCAGGCTATCGCAAATGCTAAACAAAAACCGTTTGAAAACGGGCTGCTTGATTTTAATTACTGGAAACAACAGGTGGAAGATGCCGCCGCCAGGATTGTTAAAAAACCGCAAACTGTTATGGATAAGTTTATCAGGTATTTTTCTTGAGTGAAGTATAAATTAATCATATTGGTAATGTGTTCCAGTTCGCCTAAGTTCAAAAAGCTGGAAAAATCCATAAAAGAAACCTGGGCCAATTATTCGCATCCCGGTATCAGGGTCATATTTTATACCGATAATGCGAGGACTATATTCAAAAAAAAGGCCCCGGTTTTAAAAGGTGACAACCTTGTGTTACCCTGCCAGGACGGGTATTTACAGTGTACCGAAAAAACCCTGCAAGCTTTTGAATATATAGCTGCCAATTTCAATTTTGAATATATATTCAGAACAAATTTAGGCTCGTATGTTAACCTGGATAAGATGGCAGCCTTTTTAAACGACAAGCCGAAAACAAATTTTTATTCCGGCATAGTAGGCACCTATACAAATGATGGCAAAACAATCAGGTTTGCTTCAGGTTCGGGTTATTTCTTATCCAAGGACCTGGTCGACCTGGTTGTAGCCGAAAGGGAAAAGCTAGATCAGCAGGTCATTGACGATCTGGCTTTGGGCAAATTCATGGCAGGCCACCAAATACCCGTAAACGAGCAGGCTATCCGTCTAAGCCAAACAAACAACAGCGAGGAATACCAGGTGGGGTGCGATACGGTAAGCACGGTCGATCCAGCTTATATTTATCATGTAAGGCTCCGGTCGGATAATCGCGATACAGACATCAAACGCATGCATAATTTATTTAATTCTAAGTTTTAACATCTTTGGTAATTGATCGCGCTATAGTTTCTACTGATGATAATTCCTTGTATTACGAGTTTTGGCCGTATGTTGCTAAAGGGTGGAAAAATATAAACATCGAACCTACAGTAGCCGTAATTGGCGATGTGAACCTCAATTATGCCTATGGGTCTATAATTAAAGTACCTGTAATGGAGGGCATTCCATCAGGGTTTATCGCACAGGTTATACGTTTTATTATACCATGCCTGTACCCGCACGAGGTATCAGTTATCGGCGATATTGATATGATCCCTTTAAGAAAAGATTATTTTTCGAAAGAAATAGCCCAATATGATAACGATGCAGTTATCGTATTTTCTTCAGATGCTTACAAGGGCAATATGAGGTATCCTATGTGCTATATTGCTGCAAAAGGAAAATATTTCCAACAAATTATAGGCTTAAAAGGAACCGATCTGTTAACCGTTCAAGAATTTATTAAAGACCTATATGCGCTCAATTTAAATTGGGACACTGATGAATTGTTTTTTGCCCGTAAGCTTAACGAATCGGATTTATTAAAAAACACTATATTATTGGAGCGCGGATGGGGTTCCTTTGCAAAAAATCGCATCGACAGGGTAAACTGGAAATATTCTAAAATTGGTTTTTTTTTAAACAAATATATTGATGCGCATTGCATGAGGCCCTTGCATGACCATGGCGCTGAGTTAAAAGACGTAATTGATTATGTTGAACTGGGATCCGACGGTAAAAGATACAGGGCTTATTTACAAAAGAAACCGTTTAGAAAAATACGATATTACCTGCTTACATTACAGCAGAGCCTGGTTCCTGACGGCCTGTTTACGATCACCAAAAAGCTTGGCACAGATAGCTCTAAAACCCGGATTATTGCATTTTCGCTTTACGGAAGCGACCCTCGTTATGTCGCTAATTTGGATAAGGTGTTAGACTCTTATCAGGAATTTTTGCCTGATTGGAAACACCGCGTTTACGTAGCAGCCGATATTAGCCTGGCCACACTTAAACGCTTGACAGATAAAGGCTGCGAAGTATTTATTATGCAGCAAACCGGTATTGATGCCCGCTATAGCTGCTGGCGTTTTTTGGCTATTGAGGATAGCAACGCAGAAGCTGTCATCATCAGGGACCTTGACTCCGTGGCAACCGCACGCGAGAAACTGATGGTTGAACAATGGATAGATTCCGACAAAAAATTCCATATCATAAGGGACCATATGAACCATAATACCCGGATAATGGCCGGGATGTGGGGCGTAAAGCAAAACAATCTCGACATAAAAAAAGAACGCAGAAAATTCTTGCTAACCAATAACTATGGAACCGACCAGGTTTTCCTGGAAAGAATTATCTACCCCCTGATAAAGCACGATGTAATGATTCATGACAGCTTCCCGAGATTCCCCGATGAAGCGGCAATAGTTATCCCTTTAAGTGCCGGCGAAAGTCATATAGGTGAAATTGCCACCGATGAAATAAGCAGGCAACGAGACCATCAATACCAGGAATTGTTTAACACCAAATGTTTCACACTAAAATAAGCCCGTTTATCTAAATATGATAGCGTTGCCGTCATTAAGCCTGTATAAAGAAACCTTCTTAAAAAAAGGGGTGTCGTTGCCATTGCCCGTCGTTCCATATAAAAAAAACGGGTTACTGGCAGAATTACCCCAGCCACCTGCCAATAAAACCGGCTGGCCCTGGACAGAGGAAACCGCACCGGCAGTATTTGAGAATAACAAGACCTGGCCTAAAATCACCATCGTAACCCCGTCCTATAACCAGGCGGACTTTCTGGAAGAGACTATCAGATCAGTCCTGTTACAAAACTACCCCAACCTGGAATACATCATCATCGATGGTGGAAGTACTGATCGGTCTAACAGCATTATTGAAAAATATTCGCCCTGGCTAAGTTACCGGCAGAGCGGAAAAGACCTCGGGCAGGGCCATGCAATTAACCAGGGTTTTAGTATAGCTTCAGGTTCTTATTTCGCATGGATAAACAGCGACGACTATTATTTAAAAAATGTATTACGTGAAGTATCCGTTATATTCCTGGATAGGCATGTTGACTTCATTTACGGTTACTCCTATAACTACAACGTTGCAGAGCAGGCTTTTAAACTTATAAAAACCGATCTGTTTTTAGATTACTTTATACGCTTGCCTAATCTTATCCAGCCTTCGTGTTTTTGGAGTGCTGCTATTCACCAGCCGGTTTGGGAAGACCTGCAATGTTCAATGGACTACGAGCTTTGGCTGCGAATATTAAAAGGGCAAAGCAGGCAATTACTGCGAAAACCACTCTCGGTAGCCCATGTGCACAAGGATGCTAAAACATATAACCCCAAAATGCTATTGGCTTGGGAGCATGACCATAAACTGATTTGCAGCCCGGAAGCCCACGGGCCCGTAAATGACTGGAACAAACGCGCCTTTCTAAAAAAAATATATCACCGGTTAAATATATTACTTGAAAAGCTTAGCCTTACTTAAAAAGCCCAAAACGGCTTACCGGCTGTTAATCTTCAGGGTACAATTATTCCTTCTTAATAAAATCATTAAAAGCAATAATGCGTGGCTGCTATTTGATAAAGCAGGCATTGAGGGTTTCGGCACTAACCTGATCCGCTTATATTTCCCTATATATTATGATAAAATAACGGTAAGGGAATCGTTTTCTGACGAAGTTAAGCAGCGGTTTAGCGCTTTAATTGAAGAACACTGCAGCCGCCACGTTTATTTAAATGAAATTGCTGCAAACCTGCTTCCCGGCCTGTTAAAATTGCCGGTAACTGAAACGGATATAAAAAAACCTTACCTGGATAACTATTATTTTGGTTTATACGATGCTGCTTCGCTTGGGGCTGTTATGCAGTATTTTAAACCCGGAAAAATAATTGAGATTGGCTCAGGCCTATCAACCAGGTATATGCGTTTGTTTAAAGAACAGTTTTCGCTGCCAACAATTATCACATGCATTGACCCCTACCCTCGTGCTGAGATTGACGCTGTAGCCGATGAAGTAATAAGGCAGCCGCTCGAAAAAGCAATAGCGCATAATTTATCGGGCCTGCAAAGTGGCGACATCGCATTTTTAGATGGTTCGCATTACGTATACCAGGGTAATGATACGCTGACCTTTCTCTTTAAATTTATGCCCTCGCTCCCATCCGGCGTAATCATTCATATACATGATATTTATTTGCCATATGATTATGAACAGGTGGTAACCGCTCAATTATGGAATGAGCAATACCTGGTAGCAGCCATGTTATTAGCCGGTTTTAAAGGCTTTGAAATACTACACCCGGCGTTTTATTTATCGCAAACTAATCCACAAGTAATTTCAAACCTTGCAGCAATAAATGAGGAGTTAAAAAACCGGGATTTCAACCTGAGGAAAGATCATTCAAAAGGGTTTAGCTTTTGGATGAGGAAGTTATGATGCGCGATATAGCATGTTCATTATTAGTGCCCTGTTATAATGCGGCAGCATACGCAAATAAATTCATCACGCATTTATCAACCTTAAGTCTCCCTTTTACCGAAGTAATATTTTATGACGACGCCAGCACCGACAATACCGCCGAATTATTGTTAGCGCAAGGCTTCAGGGTTATAAAAGGCGAAACGAACAGGGGCCCCGGTTACGCGCGTAACCAGCTTGCAAAGGTTGCAGCTTGTCCTTATATTCATTTTCATGACATCGACGATGAATTTAATCCCCTTTTTTTAAACCTGGTAAACAAACAATTGTCCCAAACACCAGCGGATGTAGTTTTAGGCCAGGCCGATTGGTTGAACGCTGAAAACCGGGCCGTTATTATAAAGTGGCGATATGATATTGCTGAACTGGTTAAAGAACCGTTAGCTTATTTTATAGCTAATCCCCTGGGTATTATAAATACGGTTTATAAAAAGGAAGCATTTTTAAAAGTTAACGGCTTTAGTGAAGCCATTAAATGCTGGGAAGATGCCGACTTGCACGTACGGCTGGCTGCAGATGGAGCCGTTTTTACAGTAATTGATGAAATATTAGCTTATTCATTAAGGCATAACACCGGTATTAGTAATAACCAGAAATGGTGCTGGGGCTGCCGCCTTAAGTTTTTAAAGAGTTATTTGGCTGCTTTCGATAAAAGTTATGCTACGGTAATTGGCAAGGAGATGGAAAAAGCAGCTTATAACCTGTTTCAGCAGGGGGCGTTTTCCAAATCGGTAGAGGCATTTCGCAGCAGCCGCAATTGTGGTTTTGATGCACCCGCCATTAATAACTCATCTTTAACGTTGCTAAAAAAAACTTCACCCTTCCTGGCTTTTATAATAAAAGCCGTAATAATCCGTGTGCGGCCATAAATTATGCTATCGCCCATAAAAGATAATAAAAACGCTTTTGATTTATTAAGGCTGCTGCTGGCAAGCGGCGTAATTATAGCGCATGCCTATTTATTGGGCGGGTATACAGGTCACGACTTTTTAAATATCTTCAGTAAAGGCCAGGCTTGTTTAGCCGATTTATGCGTAATGGGCTTTTTTGTTTTGAGCGGATACCTCATAACTGCAAGCTACCAGCGCAGCGGTAATCTAGTTAGTTTCATTATTCATCGCATTTTAAGAATTTACCCGGGTTTTTGGGTTTGCCTGCTGGTAACTGGCTTTGGGTTTACCTGGCTTATTAGCATATTATCCAATACGCGCGCCTATACCTTTACCGGTCACAATAGCTCGTTCAGCTATTTTTATAATAATATTTTCACCCGTATAAACCAGTGGTCAGTTGGCGGGGTGTTATCAAAAAATGCTTATACCACCTCTATAAACGGTAGCTTATGGAGCCTTTATCCCGAGGTACAATGTTACCTGCTTACACTGGCATTAGGCTGGTTCGGATTATTCAATAAGCACAAAAGCATTGTTTTAGGCTTGTTTGCTTTGGTTCTTTTTGTATTTGTTAGTAAGGAATATTTTAATACCGATACCGGCCCTACTTTCTTATACCTTTCCAATGCACTTATGCTATACGCGGCCTATCTGGGCGGCACTACCCTATTTCTATTTAAAGATTATATTAACAACGACAAAAAATTATTAATCTCCGTAGGCCTGGCCACTTTATTACTGTTAAGATTCGGAGGTTTCCTGTTGCTATCACCCTTGCTCATCAGCTATTTGCTAATCTATTTCTTTCAGTCATTTACCGTTACTTTTAAGTACGATGTCTCATTCGGCGTATACATTTATGGCTTTCCTATTCAGCAAGCCTTATATTTATATTTTGGTAACCGACTACCGGTTTTGTTTTTTATATTAATTTCCTTATCCATAGCACTTGTAATTGGTTTTTTAAGCTTTATTTTAGTTGAACGGCATTTTATCCGTTTCCGGAAACCTGCTGACAACTATTTAAAAAACCACTGGCCGGCAATATTTAAAAATCACAGCGTTTGAAAACTTTCATCAAAGCCGTTCTCAACAAAATAAACCTTTTCTCATTATACAAAAAGGGTATAGTCATTGACCCAAGCTCAAAAATCGCGAATGATGTTTTCCTGCAGCCAGGTATTAAAAACGGCATTACGGGCAGTTTGATAATAGGCGCAAAATGCGAACTGAGCAAAGGTGCGGTAATAAAATGTTATGGAGGCGAGGTTAAATTAGCCCAAAATGTATTTATAGGCGAATATGTCACGCTATATGGCCATGGCGGTATTATCATAGGTGAGCATACGCTCATTGCCATGCATACCTGCATCATCAGCGCTAACCATACCATACCGGTTAAAAATACCCTCATCCGCTCGCAGCCTGATGTTTTGCGGCCGGTTAAAATTGGGCGTGACGTTTGGATTGGCGCAGGCGTAAAAATTTTAGGCGGCGTAACTATTGGCGATGGTTGTGTAGTTGGCGCGGGGGCTGTAGTTACTAAAGATTTACCTGCTTATTCCATAGCTTTTGGTGTACCCGCCAAAGTAACAGGCTACAGAAATGACTGATTTTATTTCGGTAATAATACCTACATATAATCCAAATTTAAACAGACTGCAGCAAACGCTGGATGCTTTAAAAAAGCAAACTATTGCACATGAATCATGGGAACTTATTATCGTCGATAACAATTCAGGCTCCGATTTTTCACGGGAGATTGATTATAGCTGGCACGCGTGTGTTAAACTAGTGTCAGAGCCGCGGCAAGGGCTAACTTATGCACGCTTAAAGGGTTTCGACACGGCAAAAGGCAATATTATTGTGCTATTTGATGATGACAATAAGCCCGGTGAAGAATACCTCGCGCAAACACTGCAAATATTTAAAACCTACCCGGAGTTGGGCGCGGCAGGTGGTAAATCGTTGCCGCAGTTTGAATCGCCTGCCCCTGAATGGCTAAATAATTTTTATGAAAATCTGGCGCTGCGCGACCCGGGGGAAAGTATCGTGATTGGTAAATGGGAGCACAAATATCCTGAATTTGCACCAGTAGGCGCAGGAATGGCTATCAGGAAAGCTGCTTTAAAAACCTATTTACATAAAACTGCATCGCAAACCCATATTATTCACGACAGGAAAGGTGACTCCCTAAGTTCGGGAGGCGATAATGATATGGTACTGGAAATCACAAAGTCCGGTTGGGATATTGGCTATTTCCCGTTGCTTATACTTCACCATATTATTCCAAAACAAAGGATGCAAGTAGCTTATCTTGCAAAGCTTGTGCATGACACCAATATATCGTGGATTAAAGTATTGCGTAGCCATGGCATTTGCCCATGGAAGGAAATACCTAAATGGACGGTGCCGCTCAGAAAAGCAAAGGCATGGCTGGTTTATGGTGCCTGGAAAAACGAGGTAAATTACGTTAAGTGGAAAGGAGCGTGTGGCGTGTTTGATAGTCTTGCCCAAATTGATTAAATGATAATACTTGAGCCCGTAGGCGGCCTGGCCAACCGGATGCGGGTTATTGCTTCCGGCATAGCAATGAGTAAAGCGCTGAATACCGGCCTGCAGGTAATATGGAACGAAAATTACGAGTTAAACTGTCCTTTTGATAAATTGTTTAAGCCAATATCCGAATTTAGTATTGTGCCAAAAGCCAAAAAGTACAGGCATGTTAAATCGAGTAATCAAATTGGGCTATTTAACAGGTTGCAGGCAAGGCTATATAACTTATTACTGAACATTGATTATTGCATCACGGGGCAGGATTTCCCTTCCCTTATCTGGCCAGGTAAGCTTGATATTTATGAAGAAGGAAAAAATCATAAAAATATTTACATACAAACCTGCCACGAGTTTGGCAACAATACAGCCGCATTCCGGGTTTTCAAACCTGTTGCGGAAATAGAAGAAAGCATAAGCGAAATCACTAAAAAATTCACTAAAAACGTTATAGGTATACACATTAGGCGTACGGATAATTTACCCGCAGTTACAAATAGCCCGGTAAGCTTATTTATAGTAGCTATAAAGGCCGAACTGGAAGCACAAAGTAATACTGTTTTTTTCCTTTGTTCCGACGACACAATGGCTAAAAACGAAATTATTGAATTGTTTGGCGAGAAAATAATCGCCGTAAAAAAAGAAGTGAGCCGTAACACGGTAAGCGGTATGCAGGATGCGGTGGTTGATATGTATTGTTTATCGAAAACCAACAAAATACTGGGGTCGTATTACAGTTCTTTTCCCGAAGTAGCGGCGCGCTTTCACAATATCGAATTGCAGGTTTTAAAAGTAAAATAAATGTCTGTTATTGGTAAACTGGTATATAAATTTTATTACGGGCCTAAAAATCGCAGGGCCATAATAAAAAAATGTGGTGGAAGGGCGAGTTACCAGTCAATGCTGCGGGCTGAGCAGGAAATGAAAGTTTACGCTTTAAATAAGCTGCAAATAAACAGCAGTTTCAATGCTAATGGCAAATTCAGGATTAGCTTCTTAACGGGCGAAAAATATATTCATCAAACCCTATTTTGTATAAGCAGCTTTTTTAAGTTTTTAACTCCGGATGAATCGGCAGATTTTGCAGTAGATATTTATGATGATGGCTCCTTAAGTAAGGACACACTTACTATCTTAGGCAGGCGTTTTCCAGAATTTGCAATTGTTTCGCTTAGCCATTCCCTGTTAATGGTCGGAAAAAAATTACCCATTGACGATTTCCCTTACTTAAATGGGAGTTTACAAACACACCCACTGTTTAAAAAGCTGATTTTTCCTAACCTTAAAACCGGGTTAACCATATTCTTTGATTCCGATATGCTGTTTTTTAAAAGGCCCGAAGCTTTTATTAACTGGTTATACACACAAAGCCAAATTAAAGGGGCTGCGTTTTGCCTGCCCGATATTAAACGCAGCTATGGTTATACAGATGATGAAATATTGAAGGTATGGCCGGTTCCCATAAAAAATAACATTAACACGGGCATGTACGCGTTAGATAACGAATTGATGGATTTTAAATTTATTGAACGCTTGGGCAATGATTTGGAAAGTGCGTATGGCAGTCAATATTACATAGAGCAGCTAATGACCGCTATAATCCTGGAAAAATCTCCGGCTTTAACAGTTGCACCAAAAGCCGATTATATAGTTATGCCTACGCAGGGCGAAGTAGAACAGCAAACAGGTGTATTGCACCATTATGTGGATACATCCAAAAAATATTACTTCGAAACCGCCTGGAAAAACTTTAAAAATGGGTAATGGCCGGTAAAACGGAACTACGTATAAACTTCAGTGGTTTTTGGCAGGGGTTTAACAAAACGAATAATTTCTTTTACCACCTGCTTTCCAAAAAGTATGAATTACTGATTAGCGATGAACCGGAACTTTTATTTTTTTCAGAAAGCAGCACCGATCATATTAAATATAGTTGCACCAAGGTGTTTTACACCGGAGAAAACATAAGGCCCGACTTTATGCTATGCGATTTTGCCTTTAGTTTTGACTACCCGCTTACCAAAAGAAATTATCGACTGCCATTGTACGCCCTGTATGATGATGTAAAAAAACTGGTTAACCGGCATGTTGATGCTAATATAGTATTAGCCGGTAAAAAAAAGTTTTGTTGTTTTATAGTGTCTAACGATAAATGCAAAATCAGGAACGATTTCTTTTTCAAGTTGTCGGAATATAAACAGGTAGATGCTGCAGGCAAGCTTTTTAATAATATTGGCGGCCCTATTGAAAACAAACTGGAATTTATAAAGGATTATAAATTTGTTATCGCTTTTGAAAATGACTCCTATCCCGGCTACACCACAGAGAAAATATTTGAGCCCTTGCAGCAAAATTGTGTACCCATTTACTGGGGCGACCCGTTGGTGAGTAATGATTTTAACACGCGCAGTTTTATTAATTGCCACGAATATCCATCGTTTAATGATGCGATAAAACGAGTAATTGAGCTTGATAACAATAATGACTTATATATGCAATACCTG
>Ga0302309_10001332_pt1 | contig 22958 bp, 21 predicted proteins | sample III_Palsa_N1_1_FD_200453 | JGI IMG/M metagenome (GOLD analysis project Ga0302309, IMG submission 200453) | Peat permafrost microbial communities from Stordalen Mire near Abisko, Sweden - III_Palsa_N1_1 | ecosystem: Environmental > Terrestrial > Soil > Palsa > Peat permafrost | place: Sweden... | reverse complement strand
AGGAAAGACTGGTAGTAACCCGCGAAAGAGAGAAACTTGAAAAAGTATTGGGCGGTATAGCAGACCTTACCAGGTTGCCAGCAGCGTTATTTATAATAGACGCTAAAAGAGAGCACATAGCCGTAAAAGAAGCTAAAAAATTAAATATACCTGTATTTGCTATGGTTGACACCAACTCTGACCCAGATACAGTAGACTTCCCGATACCGGCAAACGACGACGCTTACAAATCAATAGCCATCATTACCCAGGCTATCGCTCAGGCTATCGAAGAAGGCTTGTCAGAGAGAAAGAGAGACAAAGACGACCAGAAGCTGAAGGAAGACGAAGAGACTAAGAAGAGCGCAGACAGGGCAGAGGTAGAATAGTAATAATATCACTAACACCATGATAGTAAATTGAACATTGATGAGTGGTATCAATGTTCAATTTTCATTTTAAACAGATCATTAACCTAAAACTTTTAAAACACAATGAGTATTACGGCACAAGAGGTAAATAAACTCAGAACAATGACCGGCGCTGGTATGATGGATTGCAAAAAAGCCCTTACCGAGTCCGATGGAGATTTTGAAAAAGCCATAGATTTTCTTAGAAAAAAAGGCCAGAAGGTTTCTGCATCACGCACAGATAAAGAAGCTTCAGAAGGCGCAGTATTTGTTAAAACCAATGCTAACGCTACCGAAGGCATCATCGTTGCTTTAAATTGCGAAACTGATTTCGTGGCCAAGACAGAAGATTTTATTAAACTTGGAACTACCATTATAGAAGCAGCGGCTACTAAAAACCCTGCTACTACAGAAGAACTGCTTGAAATATCTGTTAATGGTAGAACTGTAAAAGACCTTATGACGGATTTGATGGGTAAGATAGGCGAGCGTTTAGAAATAAGCGCTTACGAGAAAGTAAAAGGCGAAGTAGTAGTGCCCTACTTACATTCAAATAACAAACTTGCCGTATTGGTTGCTCTTAAAAATACAAGTGGAGCTAATGTAGCGGAAGTAGGTAAAGACGTGGCTATGCAAATTGCCGCCATGAAGCCTATTGCGTTGGACAAAGACGGAGTAGACGCTAAAACCATTGAACGCGAAATAGAAATTGGTAAAGAACAAGCAAGGGCAGAAGGCAAAGCAGAAGCCATGCTGGAGAAAATAGCGCTGGGTAAACTGAACAAGTTTTACAAAGACAGCACCCTGCTAAACCAGGAGTTCGTAAAAGACAATTCTAAAACAGTGGCACAAATGCTGGAAGGCGTTAAAAAAGGACTTACCGTTAGCGACTTTAAAAGAGTTACTGTAGCGTAAGTTTTAAGAAATAGTTACTAGTAGAAAGGCTGCCCTAAAGGCGGCCTTTTTTATTTATAGACTGGAAAGCGTTTAACTATTCGTTACAGTACAAACCCAATTGCTTTAACACTATCAATTGATCCCATACGATATGCACTTCTTTAATGGTATGATCGGGCTTGTAGGTAATGTGCATGGCGCCTTTATGTTCAAATCGCTTTCCGGTTGGTTGTATGGTTTTTCCTGTAGCGGGGTCTGTAAATGGGCCAGTCATGGTGCCGGTTACATTTTCCCACGAGGCGGCGTCGTAGCCTTCAACAGTTATTCCTTCTTTTTCAAATTTAATATCTGGATAAGTTTTAAATACCATTTCAAAAAAAGGATTCATGGTTTGTTTAGTTAAGGGCTTGGGATTCTGGGGTTGATATATCATAGCGTCTTCTGCAAACAAAGCATTAATACTATCTATGTTGTGGCTGTTCCACGCGGCAAGCCAGCGTTCCACATCGGCGTGGGTTATGGGGCTATAGATAGTGTCTTTTTGAGTGATAGGCGCAAAACTAGTATCCTTACTAGCCTTTAAATCAGAACTGTTATTCGAAGAGCAAGACAAAAATACCATTGAAATCGGAAGAGTTACTAATACTGTAAAAATGATTTTTTTCATAATAGTTGAGTTTAAATAATAATACTATTTTATAGGCAAATTTAACTGTCTGGACAATGTAAGTTCATCAAAAATAATATGTACTTCCTTTATTTTATGATCATGGTTGTATGTTATCCTTTTGGCCACTTCGTACTCAAAATGTTTTCCGTTTGGCGCCAGGGTTTGGCCTGTAGTGGGGTTAGTAAATTCCCCTTTCATGGTCCCGGTTACGTTTTCCCACGACACTGCCTCATATTCTTCCACAGTTATGGCTTTCGATTCAAATTTAATATCGGGATAGGTTTTAAATACCATTTCAAAAAAATGATTCATCGTTTTTTTAGTTAACGGCTCAGGGTTTTGTGTTTGATAAATCAATGCGTCATCTGCATAAAAAGCGTCAATACTGTCTAAATTATGACTGTTCCATGCGGCAATCCAGCGTTCCACATCAGCATGTGTAATAGGGGTAATACTACTATCCTTACCAGTTTTCACCGTGGGGCTATTGTTCGGGCTGCAGGATTGAACGTCTATAACGAGTACTACTACTAGAATTACTAATAATCTTTTCATAACCTAAAAAGCAAAGCAGGAACATCCGAGAGCTCCCCAGAAAGCGGTATAATTAGTTATAGGTACAGTACTCAGGCGGGCGTTATCGTGGTTGTGCCCATGCACATTGCAGCTTCCTATGCAGTTGTGTACCATTGCTGTTATATTTTCGGCCCCTGCTAATTTATCCAATTGCTGTTTAGCTGGCTTTTTACTTTTTATGGAATAATACCCATTGTAACTACTAGTCGGCGCCCAGTCTGGCAACACAGGAATAGCAGGTGGGGCCAAAGAAGAAAAATCATCTTTGGCATATACTATCTTACCGCCTACAATAGTAAGAACAGACTCTATGCTTTTTATCTGTTCATCTTCTATAGTAAAGTAGTCCTGATCAAGCACAGCCAGGTCGGCGAACATCCCTGTTTTAATATCTCCCTTTTTGTCTTGTTCATTAGAGAACCAAGCGCTGCCCTTGGTATAAAGTTCAAGAGCAGTTTCACGGCTAAGGCGGCGACCCTCATTATAAATTTCCAGTCCGCCCAGTGTTTTACCAGTAGTAAGCCAGTATAGCGTTAACCAGGGGTTGTAGCTGCTTACCCGAGTGGCGTCTGTGCCTACTCCAACAGGGATGTCTAGTTCCAGCATACGCTTAACAGGAGGCGTGTCCTGTGCGGCTTTGGCGCCGTAGCGTTCTGTAAAATATTCGCCCTGGAAAGCCATGCGGTCTTGTATGGCAATACCGCCACCCAATGCTTTTACCCTTTCCATATTACGTTGGTCAATTGTTTCGCAGTGGTCAAAAAACCAGGGCAATCCATTAAAAGGAATCTCTCTGTTCACTTTTTCAAAAACATTTAAAAAGCGGCTTATGCTTTCGTTGTAGGTGGCGTGTAAACGGAAGGGCCAGCGGTTCTCAGCCAGTAGTCTTATAACGCGTTCCAGTTCTGCTTCTAACTCCTTTGGTAAATCTGGCCTGGGCTGTAAAAAATCCTCAAAGTCTGCCGCAGAATAGGTAAGCATTTCACCGGCCCCGTTAAGTCGGTACATATCGTCGCCTTCATATAGTTTTAGTGATTTTGTCCAACCGGCAAAGTCTTCAAACTCCTGTTTAGGATGCTGGGTAAAAAGATTATACGAAATGCGCACTGTTAATTGTTTGTTTTTACTCAATTCAGTTATCACCTTGTAATCATCAGGGTAACTTTGGGAGCCACCTCCCGCATCAACTATGCTGGTAAGGCCAAAGCGGTTAAGCTCCGTCATAAAGTGACGGGTAGAGTTAACCTGGTGTTCGTACGGCAGCTTTGGGCCTTTTGCTAAAGTTGCATAAAGTATAGTAGCATTGGGAGTGGCGATGATTAATCCCGTTGGTTCTCCGTTGGCGTCCTTTTGTATCTGCCCTCCGGGAGGGGCTAGAGTATCTTTTGTATAGCCCACAGCTTTTAACGCTGCACGATTCATCAATGCGCGGTCATAAAGGTGCAATATAAATACAGGCGTATCGGGGGCAATGGCGTTAATCTCGTCCAGGGTGGGCATTCGTCGTTCTGCAAACTGAAACTCTGTCCAGCCGCCTACTACCCGCACCCATTGCGGCGATGGCGTTTTAGCTACCTGCTCTTTTAGCATACGCAGCGCGTCTGCAAGCGAGGGTACGCCGTCCCAGCGCAGTTCCAGGTTATAACTAAGCCCGCCCCTGATAAGGTGTATGTGCGAGTCGTTTAAGCCAGGTATAACTCGTTTCTTTTTCAGGTCAATCAGGGAAGTTCTTTTCTCTTTAAACTGCATAATGTCGCTATCGCTGCCTACGGCAATAAATTTGCCGTCTTTAATAGCTACAGCCGTGGAGTTTGTATTTGATTTGTCGATGGTATGGATCTTCCCGTTAAACAAAATGATATCTGCTTTCATAAAATATAAATTAGATATATGTTCTTATGTCTGGCAAACTAACCCGCAAAGGATGCTGGGTATTATTAAAAATTTATAAAAGTAACTCCCCGTCTATGCCATATTTATTTTACTGGCATAACTTATACTAAACATAAATCTTTTTCTCTAAATTTTAAAATCTAGGCGAAAACTTCGGGAGGCGCCAATTGGCACAATCACAAAATAAAGAAGGCCGCTTTTGGCGGCCTTCTTTCTACAGGTACATTTTATCCTTATTACTCAAAATAAATAGTCGTATTCGGCAATAATGCCTTAATCTTTTGCTGCTCTTTGGCAGGCATTTCGTTACCCACAAGGGTAAGCGTTTTAAGGTTTTTAAGGTTGGCTATTTCCACCGGCAGGCTGGTTAATGGGTTCAGCGCCATATCTAACGTTTCCAGAGAGCTAAGCATAGCTATAGATTTAGGGAAGGTAGTCAATCCGTTTTGCCTTAAATTAAGCGTTTTAAGGTTCTTTAGGCTTCCAAACTCAAAGGGAAGCTCTTTTATCTTATTTTTGTTAAGGCTAAGGTCTTGAAGTTGAACTAGTTTACCAATTACCGGAGAAACAGTGGTAATCTGGTTGCTGCTTAAATCCAGTGAAATAAGGTTAGTAAGGCTGCCATATTTATCAGATAAAGTAGTGGCCTTGTTATTAAAGAAATTAAGTTTAACCAGGTTAACAAGTTTTTCGGTTCCTGCTGGCAAATCGGCCAACACTTTAGAGCTAAAGTCGGCGCAAAGCACCACATCCGGCTCCTGAAAGGCGGCGTCCAGGTCAAAGCATTCTCCCATACAGGTCTTTTCTAACTTCCCAATAGCCTCTACCTTACCTAATTTCATGGCGCTAACCAGGTCAAAACAAAGTTCCGTGCTTGTAAAGCCCATTTTTTTGCCCAGCAGGTCTTTGGCATAAGCCCTGTGGTAGTAAGCGTCTGCATAATTGGGGTTTAAGCTAATGGCATTGGTAAAGTCTCCTATAGCCTGTATGTAGTCCTTCTTATTCAGGTTGCTCATCCCGCTTTCGTAATACATTTTAGCATCGGGTTGAGTAAACCCAGAGAATCCGATCACTAAAACGATGATTAATAGAAATTTATAATATTTATTCATAAGCTAAAGGAAATTAAAGTCGTTTTTTTGTATACGCTGCACCTAAAGTCATAGTTACATTTGGATGCAATTTAATTTTTTGTATTCATAATCCCTTCTATTTCGTCAATTTCTATGGGAATATCGCCCATCAGGTCTATGGCTTCGCCGGAGCTTATAAGTATATCATTTTCAAGCCGTATACCCAGTTTTTCCTCCCTTATATATATGCCTGGTTCACAGGTAAAAACCATGCCTTCTTTAAAAGGGGTTTTCCGGTCAAAAACATCATGCACATCCAGCCCCAGAGCATGCGATGTTCCATGCATAAAGTATTTCCGGTAAAGCGGTTTTTCTTTATCTTGTTTACTAACCTCGGTACGGTTTAAAAGTCCCAGGCCGATTAGCTCCCCCTCCATAATTGTGCCAATTTCTTTTTGGTACTCGGTAATTGTATTGCCGGGTACAAGTAGTTTCTTAGCTTCCTTCATTACTCTTAGCACAGCATTATATACATCTTTCTGTCGTTCAGTAAATTTGCCGTTTACAGGTATAGTGCGCGTCATGTCCGAAGCATAGTTGGCATATTCCGCGCCAACATCCAGCAATATAAGGTCGCCGTCTTTGCAAACTTTATCATTATCTACATAATGCAATATGCAGGCATTTTCCCCTGAGGCTATAATAGACTGGTAAGCAGGCCCTTTTGAACGATTCCTTAAAAACTCGTGTAGTACCTCCGCCTCTATTTCATATTCCATAACACCTGGTTTAATAAATTTAAGCAGGCGTAAAAAGGTTTTGCGGGTTATGCCGCAGGCATGTTTTATCAAGTCTATTTCAATATCGGATTTTAGTACCCGTAGCTTCTCCATAATGGGTGCAGAACGCTCGTAGTGGTGAAGGGGAAAGCGCTCTTTGCAGGTTTTAATAAAGCGATCGTCTTTGGTATCAATGGTTTTAGTGGCCCTTAAATGTTCGTTAGAATTTAGGTAAACAATAGAACTGGTAGGAACGAGGGAGTTAAAAAAACTATCGAATTGGCTGGTATAGTAAACAGTTTCTATTCCGGAGATTTCGGCAGCTTCTTTTTTGGTTAACTTTTGTCCTTCCCAAACGGCAATATGTTCATTGGTTTCTTTAATAAATAAGATTTCCCGTTGTTGTATATTTGCGTTATCAGGAAATAGTATCAATACTGTATCTTCCTGGTCTATACCGGATAAGTAGAAAAGATCGTTATTCTGGCGAAAGGGCATTACCCCGTCTGCGTTTGTGGGAAGTATATCGTTGGAATTAAATACAGCAACAGACCCGGGTTTAAGGTGTTTTATAAAGTTGTTTCTATTATTTATAAAAAGATCTTTGCTAATCTGTGTATATTTCATTGTAATTTTGTTTTTACAATTTTAAGGGTTTCTGAGGTAATTATGGGTATCAATAAGCTGGTTTTAGTTCTCGCATTGTTTTCTGCATCCTATTCTCAGGCGCAGGTTAAATACTGGATTATTTTTAAAGACAAAAAAGACGACCATAACATAAACTATGTAAGCGAACGATGCCTTGCCAACAGGCAAAAGTTTAATATCCCTTTGCGCCAATTTACTGATATTCCGATTACTGGAGCCTATATAAAGGGCGTAAAAGAAAAGGGAATAAAGATAATCTTTAAATCCAAATGGCTAAATGGCATTACCAGCTATATGACTGATAACCAGGCTGAAGAACTAAAAAAACTAGCGTATGTAAAAGAAGTTTTTCCTGCGAATACAACCATTCGTATGGCAAGCGTTAAACCAAACTTTAAACCTGAGCGGTACGATACCCCCCTTAAGCAAATGCATGCCAAGGTGATTACTGAAAATAACCTTACCGGAAAAGGGGTAGTGGTTGGTTTAGCGGATGCAGGGTTTGTTGGGGCAAATACAGATCCCTTACTGCTTCACTTATTTGCAGATAGCAGCATAAAAGGGCAACGGGATTTTATAAACCCCGAACGGAAAGACCTTATTCTGGAACCGGCAACAGATGGCGACCACCATGGATGCTCTGTATTGGAGCGCGTTTGCGGATTTGACGAAGACAAAAAAGATCAGACGGGTTTTGCCGTGAATTCTGAATTTTACTTATCCAGAACAGAAAACGGAGAACGGGAATACCGGGGAGAGGAAGACAACTGGGTGGCTGCCATTGAGTGGCTGGATAGCCTGGGCGTAAGGCTGGTGAATACTTCCTTAGGCTACTCTACAAAGATGGACGACCCTAAAGATAATTATAAGCAACTGGATATGAATGGTAAAACTACGGTAATTACCCGCGCTGCCGAAATTGCCACCGATCAGAAAGGAATGTTTTTAGTGGTATCTGCCGGTAACGAGGGCGATAACATAAACTGGATGATTATATCTGCCCCTGCGGACGCGCCAGGGGTGCTTTCCGTAGGAGCTACCAAAGAAAGAAACTGCGAAAAGATTGGCTATAGCAGTGTTGGGCCAGAGTTTTTGCCTTACCTTAAACCTAATGTTTCTTGTTATTCATTAGGAGGCACTTCTTTTTCTGCCCCTATTATTACAGGTTTTGTGGCCTGTTTAATGGAGAAAGCTCCTGCCTTAACTAGTAAACAACTAAAAAGTATAATAGAAAAAAGCGGCAACTTATACCCCTATGGCAATAACTATATTGGCTACGGTTACCCTATTGCAGAACGGGCTTTACAATTAATAACAGACTCCACCCATAAGTTCGACAATGTCTCTTCCATTGAAGTAAGAGGTAAAAAGACTACTATTAAATGCGATCAGTTTAGTAAAGAAGAAGCCGTGCTTTTTCATAAAAAGGACAATGTTAATGTGCTGTCTCAGGAAACAGTAAGCGTTTACAAAGGTAAAATTAAACTAAAACAAAAAACCGGAGAAACCAGAACTACCCTAAGTTTTGAAGACAAAGGCGTAATAGAAGTACTATGGAAGTAAAGATTTGCTTATATTGGGATAAGAGGATTGGTAGTGTAAACGGAGGATTAGCAAATTGTAGGTATGAATGAAGTATTATAATTATTGGTTCGCGCTGCTACTATTTTTTGTAAGTATATATTCTCAGAAAGCAGTTTCTCAATCCCTTTTAAAAAAGTATTATAACAAGTATTACGAAAAAGCCTTTGGCGATACTATTAGAAGCAAACCTCATGGAGTAGTAATAAGCCCTTTGGTTTTTTATACGCCGGAAACCCATTTGGCGTTTGGCATAACTTCTGTTTTTTATACCCGATTCCCTAAAAGCGATATAGAACACCGCCCTTCTGCCATACACCCCTTTGTGGGCTATACCCAAAATAAGCAGTTTTTTGCAGAAGTGCCTTTTCAGCTCTTCTTCAAAAAAGAAAAATACTACATATATGGCGAGGTAGATTTTTACGACTATCCCTATAGGTACTTTGGAACAGGAAATAATACCCAGCCTTATAAAGAATATTCCCTGTACAATGCCATAGACCCCAGCTGTAGCCTTAGCGTGATACGCAAAGTAGCTAAACCGCTTTACGTAGGCATTAGGTATAATTTTGATTACTATCAGGTGAGTATATTAAATAACGATGCCGGCCTCTTTAAAGCAAATACCCCTGGCATAAAAGGGGGCGTAAATAATGGTATTGGCCTAATGGCTTTGTACGATACCCGCAATAATATTTTTGCTACTACCAAAGGGTCGTACCTGGAATTTATGTCTGTCTTTAATGGTAAATACACGCTTAGTAATTATGCCTACCAGTGGTATGTAATGGATTTAAGAAAGTTTGTTCCCATATCGGCCAATAAAAAACATATTATAGCCCTACAGTACTATATAAATGTAATTACGGGTAATGTGCCGTTTTACCAGATGGCCATGCTGGGCGGAGAACACCGGATGCGGGGCTACTACGAAGGCACTTACCGCGATAAGAACTACACGGCAACCCAGGCAGAGTACCGCAGCGCTTTTTGGAAAAACCGCTTTGGCATTGCAGCCTTTGCCGGGGCGGGAATTGTTTTCGACTCCTTTAAAACCTTTGACCTTCTTTATCTGAAGCCCTCTATTGGCGGGGGCATAAGGGTTAAGTTTAACCGTAAAGAAAACCTTCACCTGCGGGTAGACTATGCAGTCGGCTATAAAAGCTCTGGCGTTTACTTTGTGCTAAACGAAGCGTTTTAAGTACTACTAAATCAATCGTGACGTCAGGTGTTTCCACCTGACGGTTTACCACATTTACTATCAGAAGGACGGCTTTGGCAGCACAGAAATAGTAAATTATTTATCTTCATAATTTGGCGGCGGCACAGAAACAATTACCCAGTTGCGCAGGCCGGTTGGGGTAGTGTCCTCTTCTTCTTCGGCAGTGTAGGATTGCTTGGGGATAACTAATTGGGATAGGTGCAGTAAAAAGTTAAGCCGGTCTTTGGGAGACAGGCTGTCGATATCCTGCTGCATGTTTTCCAGGTTGTGTTCTAATAGTTTTACGATGGCTTGTTTTAGTTTTTTGTGAGTACTGACTCTGGCGTTGCCCGGTATTTGTTTTTTAGATGTCATGTTATTGGTGATTAGTACATACCTAATTTACTACCAGAACCGCTAAGAGCGGGGAGTTTGTGCTATATAAGTTTAAAGGTTAAAGTAGAAAGGTTAAAGTAAAAACAGGCTGACAACAGCAAGATAACTCGTTGCCAACGCGCCACCAAGGCAAAAAAAATTAATCAAACTATTTTTACAAATGCAAAAAAATAGTATATTGTACTATGCAGTTACTACCCCCTTGTGCCAATTGGCACAGATGTGTTGTTGGGGGGTAAGTAGTAAAATTCCCCCTTGTGCGAGAGCTTGAGTTTTTGCGAAGGGGGTTAGGGGGATGACTTTATTTTAAACTTTGTATTAAGCTGGCGCGCGTTTGCAACGCGTGCCTAATAACTAGCCTGCAAATTATATAGTAACCAAGCCCTTTGCTTCTGCATAATTTCTTAAAGCAAAAATTTATAATTATGTTTTTGAGGTTAAGAAAAAGTTGTATTTGTTTTTTGGGTTTTATTTTTTAGGCACGCGTTGCAAACGCGCGCCAGCAATGAGGGGGAACTGTAAGGTTGTGCCAGTTGGCACGGATGTATAGTTGGGGGGTAGTATGGTAGTGGTGGTAGTGTGGTAGTGAATGGAAGTCTTGAAAGTGTCCTCGAAAAGAACTACTTTTAGCCAGCAATAAACTGGCAACCAATGGACAACGATAAACCCAAAGAAATTAAGTGTTTTGTTATAATGCCCTTCTCTGAAACTGAGCATACAGTTAATGGAGAGACAATAAAAATTGTGGCTGACGAGTGGGGTTATATTTTTGATAAATGGATTAAAAAAGCTGTAGAGGCTTACCCAAATGCAACTATTAAATGCAAGAGATCTGCTGCCGCTCCAGGCAATTTTATTAAAGGAATAATAACTGATTTATACGATTCAAGAATAGTAATTGCTGATTTAACCGGCCAGAAACCTAATGTATATTATGAATTAGGTATAAGGCATGCACTAAGTTTAGGTACGGTAATGATTACTCAGGATTTTAAGCATTTACCTTCTGACCTTCAATCCTACTACTGCTTCAAGTATGAGTATTCTAAAGAGGCATATAAATATGATTCTTATTATAAAGAATTTGAAAAGCATTTACATGAAAAGATTGAACATATTTTAGCTAATACAACTAGCGATAATCCTGTATCAGACTTTTTAGACCTAAAGCATTATTATCAATTACAGAAGCTTGATAATGAAAAGAAAAAACTTTTAAATCATTTAGATGGTCTTGAATTCTTTTTAAATGATTCTTATGGTATTTTATCTAACAGAGTTTCAAAAAAGGTAGAATATCTAGAAAATAAAACCTTTCCTTTTATCTTCTTAGATTTTGATTTTTTTACTAATCTGAGTTTTTCAATTCTTAGTGCAGAGTATTATGAAATACCTCAGAAGCTACTTAATCCTATTTCAAATCTTTTATATATATTAAGAAAAGAATTTAGATCTGTTTATCAGTTCTGGGAAGGAAGTAGAAATCATATTAACCCTAATAACTTAGAAAAGTTATTTGATCATTGTAATGCTATTTTATTAAATAAGAGAATTAGAATTAAAGAATTAAAAAGAATAATTGTGGAAATAGATAATTACCAAAAGCAAGACACTCCCGCCAAAGAGCATCCTGCTTTGTAATCTCACTACCACACTACCATCACTACCACACTACCATTGCTACCAAACACTACCATCGTAGTATACGCATCAGAAAGGGCATTCTTCTTCCTCCTCTTCTTTTGGCTTTTCTCTTTCTTTCCTAAACTTGTTTGCGTTGGCTATTTCGCGCTCGCTGCAGTTTAGCATAGTGCGTATTTCTTTGTATGTTTTTCCCTCGTCCAACAATTCTATAATCTTATCCGTTTTCTCGTGCGCCGGTTTATCGTCGCTAATAAAGTCCGTTTCGCGTATGCCGTCTTCCAGCAGGTCAAAGTAAAAATAGCCGCGGTAGTCGGTGCACATTTTTATCAGCTTATTGCAATGGCCCTTCTCAATAAAGCGGGCCTTGTCTACCACTAGTAAACGCTCGGGGCGTTCGCTGTCGTAGGCGTATCGTAAAAACACCTGGTAGTCCATAAAGTCGCGTATGCTGCTGGGGCCAAAGGCCAGGTCTCCGCTGGTGCGCTGGTTCTTTAGGCCCTTGTTGGTGTGGTTAATGGTAAGGGTGGTAAGGTTGTACTTCTCGCGCCAGCCGTTTAGCACATCAAAATAAATATCGCTGTTTAGGTTGGTAAGGTCGCGCTGCTTCTTTTCCCTCATTAGCCGCGATACGCAGGCCTTAAAGCTGTCTATTATCACCAGCTTTATGTTGTACATCTTCATGGCGTGGGCGGCGTCCTCTATAGTCAGGCCGGGGTTGTTTACAAAGTTCATCACATACACCTCTCCCCACATAGTTGGGTTACTGCTGCGCACGTACAGCTCTATAGGCTCGGCTATCACCTTAAACAGCGGCTCGGTAATCTCGAAGTTAAGGTACAGCACGTTGCCCTCTACGCTAAGCCTGTTGCCCAAAAAGAAGTTTAGCCCGTACTTGGCAGATACCGCCAGCGCAATGCCCAGGCGGGTTTTGCCCGTTCCCCCCTCGGCGGTTATAAAGTTGTTGGCGTGTTTTACTATAAAGTTGTCCCACAAAAACTCCAGCTTAAAGTCTTTGTACTTCTCCAGCAGGTCGCACATGCCCAGGGTGGCATTTTGGGCGGCTATGGCCCTCTCGAAGCTCTCCATGCTATGCACAGGCTCTTTGCCCTGCGTTTTTTTTAGGTCGTGCATTTTCTGCATTATTTGCCTGGCAAGGTCTTGGGACGTTTCTGGCGCAGGGGCTAGCGCCTTTTCTAAGCTTTCTTTGCCGGGCAGCGTTGCTCTAAAGGCTGCCACTTGTTTGGTTATGTACTCTGGGTCGGGAGGAAGTTTACCATCCAGCCCCGGCTGCCTGCCGTTCTTTGGTTCAAATAGTTGGTTTAGCGCATTAAATTCTGATGGCGTCATAAGTTTTTTTTATTTAAAACTATTGCGCTTTTTGTTAACTATTGGGAGTTTGTGCTAGGTGTTTTGAAGTAGCAACTATAGCGTTAAAAAAATCGTTATATTTACATAAAGAAAGGAGCTGTAATGACCACTAAAGTAAAAGAGATATTAAAACTGCTGGAAAAGCTGGAAGAGGCCGAACAGGAGAAAGCGCTTTTATTTGTAAAGCGTATGACGGGCCTGCACAAACAGCCAGGAGCTATTCTGCAATTGGCGGGGACTATAGCTAAGGAAGATTTGAAAACCATGGAGGGGGCTATAGAGAAGGGCTGCGAGAGTATAGACGAGCATGAGTGGTAAATCTTATTTATTAGATACTAATATTATTATAGGGCTTTTTGCCGAGGATAAATCCATATTAAATCAACTATCGGAAGCAGAGAAAAATGGATTGCTAATATATGTTCCCGTAATAGGTATTGGGGAGCTTTATTATGGGGCCGAACAATCTTCGCAGAAAGAAAATAACCTTAAACGGATAGAACAACTTACCAGGGCAACAGAGGTTTTGGAATGCGATGAAGACACTGCGGCATGGTATGGAAAAATAAAATCTCAATTAAAACTACAAGGAAAGCCAATACCCGAAAATGATATTTGGATAGCGGCCTTAAGCAAACAATTCGACCTTATACTAGTTTCTAGAGATAATCATTTCAAAAATATACAAGACATTGAATTGGCTGAGTGGTAATTTTCTAAGCGCTATTAAGACATCTTCACCACCCCCTGCCTAAATTACAGTCGTTGTTAAGTAAACAGCGAATGACGCTGTCAACGGTAAGACCTTTTAAATCTCCTCAATCTTCTTTTAAGCCCCCTTTTACCCTCTTTTTACCCCAAAGTGGGGGTTTTTAGCAGAACTTATCCACAAAGTGGTAGAAAGTGGGGTAAAGTGGTTGACTTTATATTTTTCTTATTTATCTTTGTTTAAGAGGTTAACCGCCATTGAATTATTGCTATGCTTCACTTTTCGAGCGAATACGAATGCAAATTGGATCCCAAAGGCCGGATAGTGCTTCCCGCCCGTATGAAATCCCAATTGCCCGAAGATTCGCAGAATACAGTGGTAATTACCAGAGGCTTTGAGCCTTGCCTGGTGCTGTACCCCCTGGTGGAATGGACAAAAGTGTCCTCTAAAGTGGCTGGGTTGAACGAGTTTAACGAGGAGTACAGGAACTTCCAGAGAAACTTCTTTAGAGGAAATACAGAAGTGGAGCTGGATGGCAACGGCAGGTTCTTAATCCCCAAAACAATGCTTAAACACGCTCAGTTAGATAAAGACGCCATATTGGTAGGCATGGGAAACAGGATAGAGATATGGGAGCCGGGCAATTACGAGAAGTTCCTTATAAACGATCCTAAGGAGTTTTCTAAAATAGCAGAGAAGTATTTGGGGGATAACCCCGCAAACCAGGCCTAGCATGTACCACGTGCCAGTCCTGTTAAAGGAAAGCGTAGAGGGGTTGGCCATTAAGCCGGATGGTATATATGCTGACCTCACCTTTGGCGGAGGCGGGCATACCAGAGAAATACTGGCAAAGCTAAGTCCAAAAGGGAAGTTGTTTGGGTTCGACCAGGACGAGGATGCTAAGAAGAATGCAGAGCAGTTTAATAATAGTTCTTTCACATTAATAGAAGGGAATTTTAGATACCTGAAGAGATACCTGAGAGGGGAGGGCGTTAGCAAGATAGATGGGATACTGGCAGACCTGGGCGTGTCATCGCACCAGATTGATTCTCCCGAACGAGGATTCTCTACCCGGTTCGAAGGGGAGCTGGACATGCGGATGAACAGGAACGGCGGTAAAACAGCGGCAGACGTGGTTAGGGAATACCCGGAAGAAAAGCTTCATAAACTACTAGGTATGTACGGGGAGATTAAGAATGCCAAAACTGCTGCGGCAGAACTGGTAAAAGCCAGGGTCAAGAAACCGATAAAGACCATAACAGACCTGAAGGATGCGCTTAGGGCGCTGGCCCCAAGGGGTAAAGAGAATAAGTATTTTGCCCAGGTATTTCAGGCCTTACGCATAGAAGTGAACGATGAGTTGGTAGCCTTAGAAGAAATGCTAACGCAGTCGGCGGAAGTTTTAAATAAAGGAGGCAGGCTGGTAGTAATATCTTACCACTCCTTAGAAGACAGGCTGGTAAAGAATTTTATGATGAAGGGAAAGTTTTTTGGCGAGGTGGATAAAGACGTGTACGGGAACTTTGATAAACCCTTTGAAATGGTAAGCCGAAAGCCCATAGAGGCAGGCGAAGAAGAAATAGAAAAGAACAACAGGGCGCGAAGCGCCAAGCTAAGAATAGCAGAAAAGAGTTAAAATAGTATAGATATGGCAGTAAATACTATTAGAGCGGGAGAGCAGAAAGAAGAGAAGAAAAAAGTCTTTGGCGGGATAAAGAACCCCCTAAAGATGGAAAAAATCTTCGAGGAAGGAGTGCCTGTAAAATACCTGCCTTATGCCTTATTCATAGCAGGACTACTTATCTTCTATATAGGTAACTCGCATTATGCAGAACGTACTATTAGACAGACCGACAAAATAAAGACTGAGGTAGAAGATTTAAGAGCAGACTATACCACATTAAAAGCAGAGCTAATGTTTGCCAGTAAACAATCGGAAGTGGCAAAAAAAGTAGCTCCGTACGGATTAGAAGAAAGTTATAAACCACCCTATAAAATAGTAGTTAAAAAAGGTGAATATTAAAAAATCCATAGTACTCAGAGTTCGGCTGGCTTTTCTATTAGTCTTCCTTTTTTCTGTCGCCATTGTGGTAAAATTGGTAAAGGTGCAAACAGTAGAAGGAGAAAAATGGCGAAAGCTCGCCAGGGAAAACCTTCTTCAATACCGGGTGGTCAAGGCGGTTCGAGGGAACATCTATTCGGACAACGGGAGTTTGCTGGCTACTTCGCTCCCCTTCTACAAAGTAGCCATAGACCCTACTATTGCAGAAAAAGAAATCTACAAGCAAGGCATCGACTCCCTTGCTTTTTTGTTATCAAGGTATTTTAAAGACAAGTCGGAGAAAGAATACCGGAGAAAGATTAACGACGCAAGGGTAAGCCGTAAGCATTATATAGTTTTAAACTACCAGATGATAAACTACCAGGCAAAGAAGATGATGTCACAATGGCCCATCTTCAGGGAGGGTAGAAACAAAGGCGGGGTAGTATTTGAAAAGGTAGATAAGCGTTTCAGGCCATTCTCCTACCTGGCTTTACGTACGGTAGGCTTTATAAACGAGAATAACAAAGGGGCAGGCCTTGAATTTAGTTTTAATAAACAGTTAGGAGGAAGGGATGGCGAGGCATTGTTCAGAAGAATTGCCGGAGGCAACTGGAAGCCGGTGTATAATGGCACAGAAGTAAGGCCGTTGGAAGGCATGGACATACAAACTACTATCGACATAAACCTGCAAGACGTAGCGGAGTCTTCTTTACTAAGGCACTTAAGCGTACACGATGCGGATTATGGTTGTGTGGTATTAATGGAAGTAAAAACAGGAGAAATAAAAGCGCTGGCAAATTTAGGAAAAGTACCGGGAGGATACGCAGAGAACTACAACTACGCAGTTGGTAACCAGGGATTGACCGAACCAGGTTCTACCTTTAAACTGGCTTCTATGATGGCTTTATTTGAGGATTCTGATAGTTCCCCTGAGGATAGTATAGAAACTGGTAACGGAGCTTTTGAATTTTACGATAAGATAATGACGGACTCTAAACCGGGAGGGCATGGGAAGATAACAGTAAAAGAAGCTTTTGCAAAGTCTTCTAACATTGCAGTATCAAGGTTAGTGAACGATCATTTTGCAACTAATCCTAATAAGTACATAGACTACATTCACAACTTTGGCCTTGCAGACCCTATCAATTTCCAGATGGATGGCGAAGCCCGGCCGTACATTAAAACTACAGAAGACAAAAGCTGGAGCGGTATCTCTCTTCCCTGGATGTCCATTGGGTATGAGCTTAAACTTTCTCCCTTGCACCTGCTTACCTTTTACAATGCCGTGGCCAACCAGGGTAAAATGATACAACCGATAATAGTAAAAGAGGTTAGAACGGCAGATCATTCGTTAGAGCAATTTCAGTCGCAGGTTATAAAAGAGAAAATATGTTCTGATAAAACGCTGGAAGTATTAAAGAAGATGCTGGAAGCCGTGGTAGAAGAAGGAACAGCGAACAACATCAATAATACTATTTATAAAATTGCCGGTAAAACAGGCACGGCACAAAAAATTAAAGACGGCTTATATACCAAAAGTTACTATACCTCTTTTGTGGGCTACTTTCCGGCAGATAACCCCAAGTACAGTTGCATAGTAGTAATAGATAATCCCAAAGGATTTAAACAATACGGCAGCGATGTTGCCGCCCCTGTTTTTAAAGAAGTAGCAGATAAAGTATATGCGCAGGATATTGAAATGCACCTTAAGCTGGAAACGCAAATTGCAGCAGTAAACGATGGAATATTTCCGGTAATAAAATCGGGCAATGCAGAGGATTTAAAATTAGTTTGCAACGAACTTGGTATATCCAACCATCAATATGGCGAAGAAGAGGAATGGGTTGCTGCACGGACTGAGAACAATGCAGTGGTATGGAACAACAAGAAAATGAAAGAAGGGTTAATACCCGATTTGTCTGGAATGACATTGAGAGACGCCTTGTACGTGGCAGAAAATAAAGGTTTGAGGGTTAAATATACAGGAGCTGGAAGGGTAGCGGAACAATTCCCAGGGCCTGGAAACAGGCTGGTAAAAGGAACAGTACTTACTATCAGATTAGACTAATGGCGCTGCTTAAAGACATATTGTACAAAGTTTCTCTGGTTTCTGTTTCAGGAAGCACAGACCTTACTATTAGTTCTGTTTGTTTTGATTCAAGAACTGTTAGTCAGGGAAGTCTTTTTGTAGCAACCAAAGGAGTTTCGGTTGACGGGCATCATTTTATTGATAAAGCTTTAGAGAAGGGAGCGATTGCCATAGTGTGTGAAATATCTCCATCGAAATTTCAAGACGGAATTACTTATGTTGAAGTAAAAGACAGCAGCGAGGCTTTAGGTATTATCGCCTCAAATTTTTATGGTAACCCTTCTACCCATTTAAAACTTGTTGGCGTTACAGGAACAAATGGTAAAACTACCACAGTTACTCTGTTGCATCAGCTTTTTAGAAAATTGGGTTACAATACAGGTTTGCTATCAACCGTAGAAAATAAAATCAATGAAGAGATAATACCCTCAACACACACTACGCCAGATGCAGTTGCGCTTAACCAACTTCTTGCAAAAATGGTAGCTTCGGGATGCACCCATTGCTTTATAGAGGCAAGCTCGCACGCTATAGTACAGCACAGGATAGCCGGGCTAAGTTTTGCGGGTGGAATATTTACCAACATCACCCACGACCATCTTGACTATCATAAAACTTTTGAAGAATATATAAAAGCAAAAAAGCTTTTCTTCGATAACCTGCCTTCGTCTGCTTTTGCCTTAGTAAATGTGGATGATAAAAGAGGGCAGGTGATGTTGCAAAACACTAAGGCTGTTAAAAAGACTTTTGCGCTTAAATCAGTGGCAGACTTTAAAGCAAAAATAAAGTCAAATACTTTTCATGGACTGGAGTTGGAAATCGATAATCAGGAAGTATGGTTTAAGTTGATTGGTAGTTTTAACGCTTATAATCTCTTAGGAATTTATGGAACAGCCATACTACTTGGAGAAAATAAAGAAGATGTGTTACAAGAGATGTCTGCTCTGGATTCTGCACGGGGAAGGTTTGAACAAATTATATCCAGCCATCACATTACCGCTATTGTAGATTATGCCCATACTCCGGACGCTTTGAAGAACGTATTAGAAACCCTACAGGATATAAGGCAGGGTAACGAACAGGTAATAACAATAGTGGGATGCGGCGGGAACAGGGATGCGACCAAAAGGCCCGTGATGGCTGATATTGCCTGCAAACTAAGCGACCGGGTTATTATTACTTCAGACAACCCCCGGGACGAAGACCCAGAATTAATAATACAGGAAATGCAAAAAGGAGTGGCTATTACAGACAGGAAAAAAGTGCTGGCTATACAAGACCGGAAAGAGGCCATAAAAACAGCCTGTACACTGGCAAACCCTAATGATATAATACTGATTGCCGGGAAAGGACATGAGACCTACCAGGAGATAAAAGGAGTAAAATATCCTTTTGATGATAAATTAATTGTTAAAGAAATCTTTCATCTGCTACAAAAATGATAGTTTCAAGAACCCTGCAACTTAACCGAAGGCTCATAAGTAAATCTTTTGAGTTTTCACTCGCTGCTTTGGAGTTGTACATTAAGCTTTTAAGGTGTAATGAGCTGGAGCTTTCGCAAAAGCTTCTGCTATGTTCTACAGCTATTAGAGGGAATGCTGAAGGGGCGCTGGCCTCGATCAGGAAACAGGATTTTATGAGTAGTATTTCACTAGCCTTAAAAGAAGCTGTAGAGGCAAGATACTGGTTAAAGATGTTGCAGATGAAGTATATGATTGATGAAGATGGCGAAGAGTGCGTAGAGCAATTGAACGAGATTATAAATATCCTTAACTATTTAATGCAGGAAAACAATAAATACAAAATTCAATTAAACCTTCAAAACCTTAACTGATGCTATACTATCTTTTTGACTATTTGGACAAACGTTTCGATTTGGTAGGGGCCGGAGTTTTTCGTTTTATCTCCTTCAGGGCAGGAATGGCAATGTTTTTATCATTGATCATTTCATTACTTTTTGGAAAAAAGCTTATCCAATTTCTGAGAGTTAAACAAATAGGAGAAAGCGTTCGCGATTTAGGGTTACAGGGTCAAATGGAAAAGAAGGGGACTCCTACTATGGGGGGGCTACTCATAATGGCATGTATTATTATACCAACGCTGGTGTTTGCTAAGTTCGACAATGTGTATATCGTACTTCTTCTCATATCGACTGTTTGGCTGGGTACATTAGGTTTTCTTGATGACTATATAAAAGTATTTAAGAAGAATAAGGAAGGATTACAAGGTAAATTTAAGATAGTAGGTCAGATAGGTTTAGGCCTATTAGTTGCATTGGTAATGTTTTTTAATAAAGAAGTAGTGATAAGAAATTACCTTACCCCACACTCAGGCACGGATGAATCTATTGTAATTTCTTCTAAGTACATTGACGACCGATCAACGAAAACCACAATACCATTTCTTAAGAATAATGAACTGGATTATCAGGATATTTTAGATTTTATTGGCGATGAATATACCTGGATAATATATGCCATAATAGTAATTTTTATAATTACTGCTGTTTCTAACGGAGCAAATATTACAGATGGTATTGACGGGCTTGCCGCAGGAACTTCGGCAATTATAGGAATAACGCTTGCTATATTCGCCTATGTATCCGGTAATGCCATATTTGCCAAATACCTTAACATTATGTACATACCTCATAGCGGGGAATTGGTAATATTTTGTGCGGCATTTGTAGGGGCATGTGTAGGGTTCTTGTGGTATAATTCTTTTCCTGCCCAGGTATTTATGGGCGATACAGGCAGTCTTATGCTCGGCGGAGTTATTGCAGTATTGGCTATAACAGTGCGTAAAGAATTACTATTGCCTATTATGTGCGGCATATTTATGATTGAGAATCTTTCAGTAATAATACAGGTAGCCTATTTTAAATACACTAAGAAAAAGTACGGAGAGGGAAGAAGGATATTTAAAATGGCGCCATTGCATCACCATTACCAGAAGATAGGTTACCATGAGGCAAAAATAGTAACCAGGTTCTGGATAGTAGGTATATTATTAGCAATTATTACTTTGGCAACGTTAAAGTTGAGATAGTAAATGAACAAACGAATAGTCATATTAGGCGCCGGTGAAAGCGGAACAGGAGCAGCCTTGCTTGCAAAAGCAAAGGGATATGATGTATTTGTGTCGGATAAAGGAGAAATTAAAGAGAAGTACAAGGCTACTCTAATAAGCGAGGATATCTCTTTCGAAGAAAATAACCATAATGAAGAGGAGATTCTTAATTCTATATTAGTTATAAAAAGTCCCGGAATACCTGATAAAACAGATATAATAAAGAAAATAAAGAGCAAAAACATTGATGTTATTTCTGAGATTGAATTTGCCGCCCGGTATTCCAAAGCAAAATTTATAGCAATAACAGGAAGTAACGGTAAAACTACTACTACCTTATTAACCTACCATCTTCTAAAAAAGCTGGGTGTTAATGTGGGACTTGCAGGTAATATTGGCGACAGCCTTGCCAAACAGGTATTAGAAGATAAGCACGACTACTATGTATTGGAGTTAAGCAGTTTTCAGTTAGATGGAATGTATCGCTTTAAAGCACACATTGCAGTCCTTCTAAATATAACACCCGATCATCTGGATCGTTATGAATACCAGTTTCAGAACTATATAGATTCAAAATTTAGGGTTGTACAGAATATGACCTCTTCTGATTACTTTATATTCTATGCAGATGATAAAGTTATTAGAGAAGAGCTTTTGAAAAGGAAAATAGATGCTGTACAACTTTCCATTTCATTGTCTGATAGAGTGATGAACGGAGCATATTTATCTGAAAATAGTATTCTTGTTAATGTTTCCAATCACATTGTAAAATACTTTAATCTTGATGCAGATAAATTACCATTAAGTGGGAAACATAATCTTATTAATTCAATGGCTGCCATTCTTTGCGCTACTATGTTGGGGCAAGATCAGAATAAATTTATAGCAGCCATGAAGGATTTTAAGAACGCAGATCATAGGCTGGAGGATGTTGCTACCATTAAAGGTATTCGTTTTATAAATGATTCCAAAGCTACTAACGTAGATTCTGTATGGTATGCGTTGGATAGTATGAATGCCCCAGTTATATGGATTGCAGGAGGGATTGACAAAGGGAATGAATATGGGGTATTGGATCAGTTGGTGCAAAACAAGGTAAAAGCATTGGTATGCATTGGAATTGATAATACCAAACTTCATAAAGCATTTGATGAGAAGATAAACAAAATAGTAGATACGAATGCAATAACAGACGCTGTAGAAAAAGCATTTGAGTTTGCTAATGAAGGGGATGTTGTCCTTCTTTCTCCGGCCTGTGCAAGTTTTGACCTGTTTAAGAATTATGAAGACAGGGGAGCGAAGTTTAAAGAAGCGGTACAATACATTGCGTCAAAATATAAAAGCAAAGTAAACTAAGATGATAGCATTAAAAGCATGGCTGCAAAAGAACTTAAAGGGCGATCCCGTAATATGGGCGATTATCTTTGCATTTTCTATCATTAGTATTTTGGTAGTGTATAGCGCTACAGGGTCGCTGGCCTATAAGAAAATGAAAGGCGATACCGAGTATTACCTTATAAAACACTCTATGTTAGTTGGGCTTAGCCTTGCCGCAATGTGGCTTGCCCATAAAATAAATTATAAATACTATTCCAGGTTAAGCAGGCTTGCGTTGTGGCTTTCTATACCCTTGTTGATATTCGGGTTTTTATTTGGGGATAACATTAACGACGCCAGCAGGTGGATTACTATTCCTTTAATTAACCAGTCTTTTCAACCTTCAGATTTTGCAAAATTGGCTTTGATTGCAAATCTGGCAAGTATGCTTGCAAAAAGACAGGCAAATATAGAAGATTTTAAATCTTCATTTATTCCGGTAGTAATATGGTGCGCAGTAATTTGCGGATTAATTGCTTTGTCCAATTTTTCCACCTCGTTAATATTATTTGCTACCTGCATGCTTCTTATGTTTATAGGCCGCGTGCCTGTTAA
>Ga0302309_10001327_pt1 | contig 23035 bp, 22 predicted proteins | sample III_Palsa_N1_1_FD_200453 | JGI IMG/M metagenome (GOLD analysis project Ga0302309, IMG submission 200453) | Peat permafrost microbial communities from Stordalen Mire near Abisko, Sweden - III_Palsa_N1_1 | ecosystem: Environmental > Terrestrial > Soil > Palsa > Peat permafrost | place: Sweden... | reverse complement strand
GAAATTGAAAATGAGCGTATTGACCAGCTGAACCAGTATGAGCGGGTGCGGTTTTGGCTGGCATCAGTTGTTGTGGGCTTGTTAATAGTTGTAATAGGCTTACTGGTAAGCAATGTAAAACGCAAGGCAAAAACCAATTTACAGCTTACAGAATTGAACGGGGAGGTATCGCGGCAAAAGGATAACCTCGACCGTGTTAACCATCACCTTGAAGAAATTATTGATGAACGAACGAAGGATCTGCAGATAAAAAACAAAAAGCTATCCGAGTACTCCTCATACCTTTCGCACCAGATACGGGGGCCTATAGCTACCCTTAAGGGCTTAATGAACCTTGAAAAAGAAGGCCTGGTTGATAAACAGGAATGTATCCGCATGATGGATAAATGCGTATCGGAAATTGATGAGAAGATCATTGAAATGAGCGATATGATGCACGACCCTGCGAAGGGGGGATAGTTGGGAAATAATTAGTGATTTAGTGAATGAGTGATTTACTGATTGGGATTATATTAAGTAGTGATTGTTTTTAAGTAGTGATTATTTTTAAATATAAAAGGGAAACAGCATAATGCTCTTTCCCTTTTTTGTTTGGTATTACATTCTATCTAAGCTCTAAGCTCTAAATCCACTACCACGGCCAATTGGTATGTATCTGCGCTTCTATAAGGCCCAGGTACATGCAATACCACGATATCATTTGCAATATGTGCAACTGGCGGTGTTTCTTATAACCCTGGGTTTCAAAGGCGATAGTTTCATCGCCGGCCGTTACAAAAAACCTAACTTCTCCTTTACTGGGTTTGAATTTTGACTTTAAAGTATCAAAAACCCTCACCTTTAATTTAGAGTTAGGATCGTGAATGGTACCATCCTTTAAAACTTCATTATTTGATATCGACAAAAGGTAATTTTGCATCTGATTTTATTTTATAAACCAGTTATTGCAAATTTTACTCCAAATTCGAGTTAAAGAACCGTTAATTTAAATTTGTGGCCAATAATAAAGTATAGCGACAATTATTTCAGGGTATTTAATATTATTTATTAAAATTTAATATTTTAAATTTAAAATAAAATAAATAAATAGGCTTAAATTCCCTGAAAAGTAAAGAAAGTGTCGTAATTACTGAACAGCAGCTATTAAACAGCTACTGCGCTTTTGTTGCGAAGCTCTTCATAAAGCAATATTACCTTGCGTTGCAGTGTTGCAATCTCAGTTTCGCGGTCAACAAGTTTCTTTTGGGCTATACTTAAATTCGAAGGCTCATGCTCCACATCTTTAGCATCCATTGATAGCAGGTAAACTACACTAACTTCATAAACATTGGCAATCTGCTCAAGGCGGGATAAATTTATATCGGTTACACCGGTTTCGATTTTTGAGAAGGCAGGAATAGATATTCCCAAACGATCAGCTACATCTTCCTGGCTCCATCCGTGCTGATGGCGTAAAGTTCTGATGTTCATTCCAACAGACTTGTTTGTTTTCTTTTTCAGGTTATCGTTCATTTCAATTTTTTAAATTAATTAGGAGAAAGGATTTGTAATATTAACCAAAACGCATGCCAATATTAATTTGTGCGAAATTATGCTAATTTGGCATGTTTGTACATAGTCCCATATAAAGTGTGGAATTTATTACCCAAAAGAGTGTAGCGAAATGGGGATTTTTATTTGATAATACTCAGTTTAGCAAACTTTAAAAGCAGCTGTTTTTGCCCTATTTCCTTAAAAAATATAGTAGCTTTTATATCGGGTTTTTTGCCTTCAAGGCTAATTACTTTGCCAAACCCAAAGCGCTCGTGCTCAACTTCCATGCCTACTTGTAGGTTTGATGTATCATCGGGCGAAAAACCTGGCGAGGGTACGTGCGCTTTTGCTAATATCGATGTTGTTTTTATAGTTGCCGGTTTAGGTTTTGAAAAGGTATCGCCGCCGCTGCGTTTGTTGCTCCAGGCCTCGCGCTCATCATCAAAAAATGAGCTGCCGCTTGTGGCCGGTTTTGCCGAAAAATCAAGCTCGAGATATTTGGCGTCTATCTCATCTAAAAAACGGCTGGGCTCGCAGCTTATCAATGTTCCGAATTTAAAACGTGAGGTGGCATAGCTTAGGGTAAGCTTGTTTTCGGCACGGGTGGTGGCTACGTAAAACAAACGTCGTTCTTCTTCAAGGTCGCTGCGCGAATTGAGCGACATTTGCGATGGAAACAGGTTTTCCTCTAAGCCAACAACATGCACCTGCGCAAATTCCAACCCTTTTGAAGAGTGGATGGTCATGAGTGAAACGGTATCGGCATTCGGGTCTTTATCCTTATCATCATTGGTAAGCAGGGCAATATCCTGCATGAAAATATCCAGACCCTTTTCTTCAATATCTTCCCGTTCCGAAAATTCTTTTATACCATTTAACAGTTCCTGTATATTCTCGTAACGGTTAAGGCCTTCAACTGATTTATCTTCGTAAAGATCCTTTAGCAATCCTGAATGTTGTGAAATATGCAGCGCGGCTTCATACGCCGAAACCGTTTTTGTTATCACCTGGAAGCTTTGTATCATAGTTGCGAACGCGCTTAAAGCAGGCGGCATACGGTCAAGGTACTTTTGCGCATTCATAATGATCTCAAAAGGAGTGAGCTTATGCTGATCTGCTGCCACTATGATCTTATCAACAGTGGTATCGCCAATGCCCCTGCGCGGATAATTGATCACACGCTTTAAAGCTTCTTCATCATTCGGGTTAAATGTCAGGCGGAAATAAGCTATCAGATCTTTAATTTCCTTGCGCTGATAAAAACTGAGGCCGCCATATATTTTATAAGGCACTCCCAACTTACGCAGGGCTTCTTCCATTGAGCGCGATTGTGCGTTGGTGCGGTACAGTATAGCGAAATCATGCCATTTTAAACCGTGGGTAGTACGCTCAAACATGATAGCCTCGGCCACCATTTTGCCTTCCTCGTTATCGCTGAAAGCACGCATCACCTTTATTTTATCACCGGCCTCCTTTTCAGAAAAAACAAGTTTTTTTAGCTGATCCTTATTATTGGCGATGATGCTGTTGGCAACATTTACAATGTTTTGCGTTGAACGGTAGTTCTGCTCCAATTTAAATACTTTCAGATCGGGGTAATCCTTTTCAAAATTCAGTATGTTCTGGATGTTGGCGCCACGGAAGGCATAAATACTTTGCGCATCATCACCAACTACGCAAATATTTTCATTAACAGCCGCCAGTTTTTTCACAATAAGGTATTGCGAAAAGTTGGTATCCTGATACTCATCCACCATCAGGTATTTAAACTTATGCTGATATTTGTTGAGCACCTCGGGGAAATTTTTGAGCAACTCATTGGTTTTAAACAGCAGGTCATCAAAATCCATGGCACCGGCACGATAGCAACGACTCGCATAGGTTTCATATATCTTGCCCAATTGCCCGCGACCGGTTGAGAAATCATCGGCCTGTATCTGCTCGTTATTCTGATACTCGCCCCACGATACCAGGTTGTTTTTTGCTGCTGATATGCGGTTATGCACAAAATTGGCATTGTACAGCTTGTCATCAAGGTTCATTTCCTTAAGAATAGCCCGCAACACACTTTTACTGTCGTCGGTATCGTATATGGTAAAATTGTTGGGGTAACCCAGCTTATCTGCTTCCACCCTTAACAGCTTAGCAAAAACCGAGTGAAAGGTACCCATCCAGATGTTTTTAGCTTCGGTGCCTACCAGGTGGTTGATACGCTCGCGCATTTCGCGGGCGGCCTTGTTGGTAAAGGTTAGTACGAGTATATTAAACGGATCGACCCCGTTGCGGATAAGGTGCGCCACACGATAGGTAATAACGCGTGTTTTACCCGATCCCGCGCCCGCTATGATCATTACCGGGCCCTTTATTTGCTGTACTGCTGCTTTCTGCTCGGGGTTTAATCCCTGTAGATAATCCAAATCTTTTCCTCTTTTCTGTTGTGGCGAAATTAAGCTTTTTGGACTGAATGCAGAAAGCAAAAAGCATAAAGTTCATGCCAAAATAACTGTTCTGTTTTAAGGCAGTGGGGCCCCTGTATAACTGCGTTTTTGTTTTTAAGTATCATGATGCTTGATTTTTATTGTTGGAGGTATCACTACGTAATATGACCATATGTCGTTACAAACGTAAAATTAAATCGTCTTTTTGAAAAGGGGTAAGCGGGACAATTAAAGGGTTAATTGAGACAGATATAAGCGATGGACTATCAGGGATATTTAATTTTTATGGCTATCGATAAATAAATATTCTTCTCTGTGCAACGAAAGTATTGCCGCCGTGGTCTATTGAATCATAAAACCATAAACATCATGAAAAGAATTTTTATTTTATTGATCGCTGCCTGCCAAACAGTTACCGTGTTGGCGCAGGATAATGACAGCAAAACACCTTACTCAACCAAATCACTGGCTAACGATGCTATAAGCAAGGTAATTGTATCTACATCAGCCGGGGGTATCCTGGTGAGCGGCCAAAGCGGCCAGGTTGCAAGGATTGAGGTGTATATTAAAGGCACTAATAACCATCATCTTTCAAACGAAGAGATAAAAAAACGCCTTGACGAAGATTACGACATGAACATTAGTGTTAACAGGCACGAATTAAGCGCGACTGTAAAAACCAAACATGAAAACATGGATTGGTCGAACGGATTAAGCATATCATTTAAAATATATGTTCCCGAGCAGGTTTCAACCGAATTGAAAACAAGCGGGGGCGGTATACAACTGGATAACTTAAAAGGCGATGAGAATTTTAATACCAGCGGTGGCGGCCTGCAAATTAAAAGCCTGAGCGGGAAGATCCATGGCCGTACATCGGGCGGTGGGATAGAAGTATCAAATTCATCTGATGAAATCGACCTGCAAACCAGCGGCGGCGGCATTTCTGCAAAAGACTGCAGCGGCAATATAAACCTGGGGACTTCGGGCGGCGGCTTACAGCTTGAAGATCTGAAAGGGACTATTAAGGCACATACCAGCGGCGGCGGTATTAGCGGCAAACGTATAGCAGGTGAACTGGTTGTAGGCACATCAGGTGGTGGTATCGACCTGAAGGAAATGAATTGCAGCCTTGAAGCGGTTACCAGCGCAGGAAGCTTAAATGCCGAAATAGAACATGTAGGCAAATATTTAAAATTAAGTACCAGCGCCGGTAATATTAACCTGCACCTGCCTGAAAAACAAGGGCTTGACCTGAATTTACGTGCTGAAAGAATAAGCGATAATATCGCCAGTAATTTTCATGGCGAATGGGATAAAAAGCATGTTGCCGGAAGTGTGAACGGCGGCGGCATTTCTGTTGATGTTAATGCTAATAATAACCTGAATGTGACCTTTAACTAACCGTAAGGAGTTAGTATAAAAACATATTCCGGAATAAAATATTTCTGCCTTTGTTGGTGATCAGCCGGCAAAGGCAGTTTTGTGTTGTAGTCCCACCCCGCAACCTCTGTCCAGGGTAAGTAGCCGAATGAACGTTTTTAAATAATAACTGTACCTTTGTTGCCTGTATGAAGATCCCCAAATTTGCCGACCTTATTTTGTTTGAGAACGATGATATTATCGTAGTGAACAAACCGCCTTTCGTTAGTTCGCTTGATGAACGCGAGGGTGGCGATATTAACATGCTTCGGCTGGCAAAGCAGTACTCGGCCGACGCGCAAATATGCCACAGGCTGGATAAGGAAACTTCGGGGGCTTTGATCATCGCTAAAAATCCTGAGGCTTACCGCAGCGTATCTATGCAGTTTGAAAAGCGGCAGGTAAAGAAGGTTTATCATGCCATAATTGAAGGCACGCACATTTTTGAAAAACTGTTTATTGATCTGCCGATACTTAATGTTGGTAAAGGTACGGTAACCATCAGCAGGCAGGAGGGCAAAAGGGCCGAAACCTGGTTCCAATCCCTAAAATACTTTAAACATTATACTTTGGTGGAGTGTCGCCCGGTAACAGGCCGCATGCACCAGATCCGCATACATCTGGCTACGCAAAGGGCATCCATAGCGGGTGATGAAATGTACAAAGGCAAGCCGGTTTTTCTATCGGCGCTTAAGCGCAAATATCATTTGGGTAAAGATCAGGAAGAAATGCCTATTATGAAACGCTTCGCGCTACACGCCTTTGAGGTGAGCTTTAAGCTGATGGATGGCAAGGAAATAACCATCCATGCCCCGTACCCCAAAGATTTTGAAACCTTGCTAAAATTGCTGGATAAGTTTGACAGTAATAATTAGCGATTAAATAAAAAACCGTCGTTGCTTCGTCGTTCTCCCCCACTGGCTTCAGTTTATAACTGAAGCCTACTGATCAGGAAAGTTTATAACTTTCTTACCTCACCTTCATCGTATTATTCTCCCTGTTCATATCCGGTAATGCATTGTCGGGATCAACAGTTACGCTTTCGGCTTCCGTAGTAGTTGGGATGATAAAGGTTATGGCCTTATTTTCCAGCCAGGTTTCAACAGGTAGTTTTATGCGTTGTTTACTGCCATCTTTTAGTTTAACCTCAACGGTAAACGGCATTGCCATTTCTTCTTTATTGGCTAAGGTTACCTGTACGCCTTTTTTTGGGTCGCCATCCACATATTTTGCATCGATAACAGCCAGATCGAGTTTTAGGTTATTATAGAACCAGCCCTTCCAAAACCACGACAAATCCTCACCGGCGCCGTTATCCATCGATTTGAAAAAATCATCAGGCTGTGGGTGTTTATAGGCCCATTTGTGTATATAGTTGCGGAATGCATAGTCAAACCTGTCCTTACCTAAAATCTGCTCGCGCAGCAAAACCAAACCGAAGGCTGTTTTATAATAAGTGATAGAGTGACGGTATTTTTCGGGTACGGCATCGGCGGCAGTCATAATGGTTACCGCCTCAGGATCGCTGATGGTGGGTACTATCTCATCTGCCGGGTTGCCGCCTTTGGGGGCGTATTCACCATCGCGCTTTGGTGCATATTCGCCTTTGTTGAATACATCCGAAGCATAAATATCAATAAAAGTATTCAGGCCCTCGTCCATCCATCCGTAACGGCGTTCATCGGAGCCTACTATCATCGGGAACCAGTTGTGGCCTATCTCGTGCGCAAGCAGGGCAAACAGTTCTTTGCCTTTTGCATCCAGACCGTCGAAAGTTATACCGGGGTATTCCATGCCACCTGCTATCCCAGCCTCATTAATGGCATAAGGGTAGGGGTACACAAACCATTTGGCCGAAAAATGCTCTACCGAACCTTTTAAATATTCTGTTGCACGGCCCCATGCGGCATCGCCGGCGCTCTCAACCGGGTAAACCGACATCGCCATTGATTTTTTACCACCAGGCAAGTTTATGCGTGCGGCATCCCATATATAGGCTTTCGACGCGCCAAAGGCTACATCGCGGGTATTGAACATTTTAAAATGCCAGGTAAGCGTGCCCTTATGTACAGGCCGGGTTGATGGGTCATTCACTTCATTGGCACTGCGGATCATTACCGTTTTATCGCTATTGCGGGCTGCTGCAAGCCTGCTTATTTGTTTGGTAGTCAGTACTTCGGCAGAGTTTACTAACTCGCCCGATCCTGCTACGATCATATCGGCAGGCAGCGTTACCGAATAGTCGATATCACCATATTCCAAATAAAATTCGCCACTGCCTAAAAATGGCAGGGTATCCCATCCGTGCGAATCGTCATACACGCACATCCGCGGGAACCATTGCGCAATTTCGTATACCCTGCCATTTTTTGTGTCGAAGTAATCCGTACGCCCGCCAAAATCGCCGGGTATTACATAATGATATTTTATAAGTACGGTGATCTTTCCGCCAGCTGCCGCAAGTGCTATTGGCAAACGGATTTGCATGCGGGTATCGGTAACTATGTAATCGGCCTTTTCAGTTTTCCCGTTCTGCGAGATTTCAACAGACTCAAACTGGTAGCCATCAGTATGCTGGTTTGGTTTTGGGGCAGCACCCGTAGCAAAGTTTGAGCGCGCATCCTTTTTATAAGTGTTCTGATCCAGTTGTAACCATAAATATTGCAGCGCATCGGGGCTGTTATTGGTATAGCTTAAATTTTCGGTAGTGCTGATGGTTTTGGCAACGGTATCAAGGTTGGCCTTTAGCTGGTAATCCACCCGGTTTTGCCAGTATTTCGGGCCCGGTTCGCCGTTGGCGGAGTGAAACTCATTGCCTTTATCAGCATAAAATATGGGCGAGAATAATTCCGAAGGCTGGTAATTAGAGCTTATGGTATCGTTAGTATTTGCGGCGCGGTGCCTGCGTTGTGCCTGTGCCGAAACAGTTAAGAATAGTACAAGCCCAAGGCCGATAAATTTAAGTTTCATGTGAGTCAGTTATGAGGCAGCAATATACAAAGCTTGCGGCTAAAATTTAAATATGCCTTATAAATGATACATCAAAATTAATTCATAAAAAGCAGTGCCTATTTATGGAAAAACATTGCTGCCTGCATCTTATCATAAAATCATTATCATGCCGCATATCAAAAACATCAGTATCCCGCAAGCCTGCCATCAATCGTGGCAACAAATGACACCCGTAAACGATGGCCGCCATTGCCAAAGCTGTTGCAAAACAGTAACGGATTTTACCGCCATGACTAATGACGAGATCATAAATTACCTGACTGTAAACAGCAATGTATGCGGCAGGTTTGGCCCGCAACAGCTAAATGCCATTAATAACCAGTTTGCAGCGGAGGATAAACCGGCTACAGGCAGGTTAAAAGCTTGGGCTATGGCGATGGGATTGTTAGGGTCGATAGCTTTTTATGAAGCCTCTGCGCAAACCCAAACGCCCACAGTACAAACGGCAATTGATGCATCAAAGTCATACCGGGAATCATTTCCATTGGGGGAAGTAATGATACCGACACCCACGGGTTTCAGGGAAATAAGCGGTAATGTAAGTGATGCAGAAGATACCGCAATACCCGGTGCGCAGATAAAAGTTGATTCGGCCAATATAAGTGTTACTACAAATAGTAATGGCAACTTTAGTATGCGTGTGCCAATTGGGGCTAAACAATTTACCGTTAATTATATTGGATTCGCTCCGAGAAGAATTGTTATTGATAAGGATACAAAATATGAGGTTAAGCTTGGTGAAGTAGAGCTATTAGGTGAAGTTGTTAGTGTAACACGGGTGTCTTTTTTAAAACGCATCTATTATAAATGCATTAAAAGGCCAGTGTATAAACTATTTAAGTAATATACGATGTTTTTAAAGACATGGGATGTTGCCATTGTTATAAATCAACACTATATTTCCGATAAAAAACAATTTGCATTTCCCCGTTAATATCCCTGTAGGTAAATCCTATATCCCTGTTCACTTTGTTTGTGAAACACTGGCATATGTAGCGGGATACAGATATTATGTTTATTTAAGGCAGCACACTAACGATGCTATTAACGATGATAATCGGCTCATCATATTTATAGGGGCCGCCTTTGGGGCTTTTATTGGCTCGCATATAGTTGGTGTGTTAGAGAATCCTGCTTTGTTATCGCACTTCAGCCTGGTTTATTTTATGGGGAATAAAACTATTGTAGGGGGTATGTTAGGCGGTTTGATAGCTGTTGAAGTAACCAAAAAATGGTTAAATGTAACCGTTTCCTCGGGCGACCTGATGGTTTACCCCCTGATATTAGCCATGATCATAGGCCGTACAGGTTGTTTTTTGGCTGGTTTGGATGATGGTACTTATGGCATAGCCTCAAAAGTGCCCTGGGCTATTAATTTTGGTGATGGCGTGCGCAGGCATCCTACCAATTTGTATGAGATAGTGTTCTGGATAGCCTTGTGGATAGGATTGTTAGCCATTGAAATGCACCGCCGCTTTACCGATGGCTCAAAATTTAAGATATTCCTTACCGCTTATCTTGTTTTTCGTTTTATGGTTGAATTTATTAAGCCTGATTACTTTTTTAGCTTTGGTTTATCAGTAATTCAATTAGTTTGTTTTGCCGGTATTTTGTATTATTATAATGTTTTTATTCATCCTTCAAAATTAATTAAAGCTCATGCCTGAACGCCCGTACATTTATTATGATTTTACGCTGAGTATTTGTTCAACATGTTTGCGCAGGGTTGATGCCAAAATAGTTTTTGAGGATGATAAGGTTTTTATGCTGAAAAACTGCCGTGAGCATGGTTTTGAAAAGGTATTAATAGCCACCGATATAGCTTATTATAAAAACTGCCGCAATTATGCCAAACGCAGCGAAATGCCACTTAAATTTAACTCGAAAACACATTTTGGCTGCCCCTATGATTGTGGTTTGTGCCAGGATCATGAGCAGCACTCGTGTTTAACGGTTGTAGAAGTAACAGACCGTTGTAATTTAAGCTGCCCTACATGTTACGCCATGTCGTCGCCAAGCTATGGTCGGCACAGAACGCTGCAGGAAATTGAGCAAATGCTTGATGTGATCGTAGAAAATGAGGGTGAGCCTGATGTAGTGCAGATAAGCGGCGGTGAGCCAACTATACACCCCCAATTTTTTGATATACTGGATATTGCCAAAACAAAGCCAATAAAGCATTTAATGGTAAATACCAATGGTATAAGAATAGCTAAAGACGAGAATTTTGTAAAACGACTGGCAACTTATATGCCTGATTTTGAGATCTATCTGCAATTCGATTCCTTTAAAAAAGAAGCGCTTGAACAATTGCGGGGAGAAGACCTGCGTGAAGTTAGGATAAAGGCTATTGAAAACCTGAATAAATACAACCTTTCTACCACGTTGGTGGTAACGTTGCAAAAGGGATTAAATACTGATGAGATAGGCAAGATTATTGAATATGCATTAAAACAACCCTGTGTTAGGGGAGTAACCTTTCAGCCAACACAACAGGCGGGTAGATTAGAAAACTTTAACCCCGAAACCGACAGGTATACACTTACAGAAGTCAGGTCGGCCATATTGGAGCAAACCCATATTTTTAACGCGAACGATCTGATACCTGTTCCCTGTAATCCCGATGCGCTGGTAATGGCCTATGCCTTAAAACTTGGCGACCAGGTTTTTCCGTTAACACGGATGATAAATCCGGATGACCTGTTGGATAACTCAAAAAATACCATAATTTATGAACAGGATGAGCAATTGAAGTTACACCTGTTGAATATGTTCAGCACCGGTAATTCTGTGGAAAAGGCAAAGGAACATTTGGCATCGATTATGTGCTGCCTGCCCGAAATTGATGCGCCGGGTTTGAGTTACGATAACCTTTTCAGGATAATTATTATGCAGTTTATTGACGCGCAGAATTTTGATGTGCGCGCCATAAAAAAATCATGCGTACACATTGTAAATAAAGACATGCAGATCATCCCGTTTGAAACTATGAATATTTTTTACCGGGATGATAAAATTGATTACCTAAACCAGTTAAGAAACGAAATACCGGCATAATGGAAGAAAAAGATGAAGTCAAAAAACCAATAAGCAATGGTTATATTATCGGTATCAATATTGGGATACTTGCCGTTTATACCCTCATTTCAAAAGCTACAAGCGGAGGTATGATCATTGATGCCCTTTTTATTGTATGCCATGTTTTAGGATGCCTTGTTATAGGAGCAGCAGTAAGGCGATGGGTTTGGGTACTGAGCGCCTTGGTGGTTTTATTGATAGGGCTTTCTACCTGTGTGGAATTGATGGGCAACACGCTTTAGCTTAACCCAGCGCCTCGGCCATAACGCCTTCTTTTAACGAATAGGTTGACATTAATACATCCTCAATATTCAGCTTTTTCATTACAAAGCGGGTAATCAGCGCTGCTACAACTATCATATCTACTCGTATGGGGATTATACCGGGCGTGTTCTCACGGTCAAAATGGGTGGATTCTATCAGCCAGTCGGTTATATTAAAAAATTCAGCAGGTACAAATTTGTATTTCCGGTTCTTTTTAAGGTCGAATTCATTACCGTCTTTTAGCTCTATCACCTCGGCAAAAGTTTCAAAGGCACCCGAAGATCCAATGACTGTCCCGATATCAACACCAGCCGTAGCTTTAAATAACGGTGCTAATATTTGTTCAAGATAATCGTTTAGCTCATGTATGGAAGATGCCGGGATGGGGTCAACCTGGTGAAACTTGTCCATAAGCCTGGCGGCGCCAATCTCAAAGCTTTGCTTCCACAGGATCTGCTCGTCGTTACCTAAAATAAATTCAACGCTGCCACCGCCAATATCTAATATCAGCGAGTTTTGTTTTGACAGGCATTTGCCCGCTTTAACACCCTCATAAATATATTTGGCCTCCTGTTCGCCGTTAATTGTTTCAATGGCGATGCCCGTTTTGGCTTTTACCTCATCAATAAAGTCCTTACCGTTTGATGTAGTGCGCAATGCCGAAGTGGCGATGGCTTTAGTACGGGTAACTTTATATTTCACCATTTGCTGATGGAACTTCAGCATGGTATCAACACCACGGGCATAAGCCGCTGCTTGTATAATACCATCCTTCAGGCCGCCTTCGCCAAGTTTTACAGGTTCGATTGTATGGTATAGTTCCTGTGGGTTATCCGCATTGCCACTGGCTATCAGTAAATGAAAGGTATTGGTACCCAGATCCATTACAGCTACAATATCCTCGTTTGTTGAAACGTTTTTATTACCCATAAATGCCTAAACCCTATAATGGGCGAATAGTTTAAAAATAGTGTTAAAATTAAAAATTAAAGGTATATCAATTATTATTCACAAAAAAAACCGGGGTAATTAACCCCGGCCTTTTAAACTTGCTTAACTTAATTGATGTATGATTTATTGCATTAAAGCGCTATTACCATCCGGGATAAAATTGCTGAATTTCCACAGGATAAACGATACCGCCCACAGTAACCGAGCTTACGTTTATAGAATTGGTGTATAATACAGGCAGTGTTGTAGAATCAAATATCCCAAGGTCTGTTCGGTTGGTGCCTGCAAGCAAGGTTACGTTTGCGGTTACAGATCCTTCGCTGGTTGTACCTGTAACATTGGCTATGATGTTAACCGGCGCATTTACTGATACTATACCGTATTCCTCACTTCCTTGCCCTAACTGCAACCTTATATCATAACCGTCTTCACCTTCAGCCTGGTAACCGAACACTACATAATACACACTTGGGTCTAATGCCGCTGCTGCGGATTTTTTGGCCAGCGGAATAAATTTACCGGCGACTATTTTTCCTGCAAGTGCAATTGTTTGTTCATTATGTAGCGGAAGAAAAAAAGGCAGGCCTGTATTTGTGTTTAAAACAACAGGATAAGCAAAATTTAGCTTATTGGCATAAACCGTTTTAGAAGTAGGTTTATTGTGAACTGCTTTTGCTAAAACAGCTATGTTTAAAAGAAGTAAACACAGCAAAAAACTGGTAAGTGTTTTCATTTTTCTAATAATTTTAAGGTTAGTTTTTTGGTTAGTAAATTAAGTTATAGGCAAACTTCGTTTAAACCTATAAAATACTTTTTACAAAAACAACGATTTAGTAAAATGATTTAGCAAATATTTAAAATGGAATACCAAATATAATTCTAATAGTAGCCACCTTCTGGTTATTTATTAGTTAAATGGATGGCGTACTAAATTAATAATTATTAATTAAAGACCTATTCAGCAGCCAACCTATTTTTTATTACTCTTTATAAAAAAACCACTTTACCAACTCCTTATAGCTGGCTTTTTTGCCGTACATCAATATGCCCACACGGTATATGCGCGCCGCTATATAAGTAGTAAATATAAACCCGATGATCATCATCACCATTGATAAGGCCAGCTGCCAGCCCGGTACGCCGAAAGGTATACGCACCATCATAGCTACCGGAGCGGTAAATGGTATGATAGAGAGCCATACCGCCAGCGAGCTATCAGGATTATTTATTAAAAAGGAGAATGATAGTATATAAGTGAATAATAAAGGCAATGTAATGGGGAACATAAATTGCTGTGTCTCCGTCTCACTGTCAACCGCCGAACCAACCGCCGCAAACAAGGCGCTGTATAGAAAAAAGCCCGCGAGAAAATAAAACAGGAAGCAGCTTAATATCGAGGCAAAATGTACCGTTTTTAAGCTGTTGTAGGCCTCCATAGCCGGGCTTTGGGGTACCGGGGTTGATGGAGGTGATGTTTGTACCTTAACGGGCTGGTTTGTCTTCAGTTGCTGCTCTTTTTGCACGGTAGTAACTTTATCTTTCACCAAAAAATTTCCGGCAATAACAGTAACCCCGGTTGAAAGTATGATCCATAGCAGGAACTGGGTGAGGCCAACTAAACCAACCCCAATAATTTTACCGAGCATCAACTGGAACGGCTTTACCGAGGATACGATCACTTCGATGATACGGCTGGTTTTTTCCTCAATTACCCCGCGCATTACCTGCGCGCCATAAATAAATAGCGCAAGGTAAACCAAAATAGCCCCTGCAATGCCCGCGCCATAGGCGGCACCAACGCTTGAATCTTCTTCGCCCTTATCCGTTATTTGTTTGGCACTTATGGATATATCACTTTTTATAGCATGCAATTTTGCAGTATCTATGCCCTGCTTTATCATGGCGCTATTGGTAGAAATATCGTTCATCTGATCCTGTATTTCACCAGTAATGGTAAAATTGGGTTTCTTTTCAGAATATATCCGGGTGGAATCGGCTTTGGTATAATTCTCGGATATCACCAGTAAAAAATCATCCTCGTTTTTTCGCAGGTCTGCTTTGGCATCCTTTTCCTGTTTTTGGGAATCTTTAAACACAATGTTGTGTTTGTTTTGAAACTTGCCGCTGAAAATATGGCTTTGATCTATCACCCAAACCGTGCGTTGTTTGTTCAGGTCATCACTATAGGTCGCTATCAGGTATATGATGGTAAACATGGTCAGGATCAGCAGCGGCACCAGGAAGATCATCACGATAAACGATTTCTTCCTAACACGCACCAGGTATTCACGTTGTATAATAAGTAATACTTTATTCATGGCTTGGCTGGTTTTGGTTTACTTTTTCAATAAATATCTCATTCATGGTGGGTACAACTTCCTGCAGCTTATTTATGCTGACTTTTGGTATCAGGTATTGCAATACATCGTTAGCGCTGGCGCCTGAATTTAGTTTTATTTTGATGCTGTTGCCATTATCGTCATTGTTTGTTTCCTCAACAATGGTAAAAGGCTGCGAGCCGTTAAAATCGATTTTTGGACTGTTATAATCAATAAGGTAAGTTTCGTTGCGATAGGAATTTTTAATATTTTTTACTTTCCCATCCAATATTTTATGCGATTTGTTCAGCAGCGCGATAGAATCGCACAATTCCTCAACCGATTCCATACGATGGGTGGAGAACAGGATGGTAGCGCCCTTGCGGTTCAGTTCCAATATCTCATCCTTTATAATCTCGGCATTTACCGGGTCGAAACCGCTGAATGGCTCGTCTAAAATAATCAGGTCAGGCTCATGCAACACGGTAGCTACAAACTGGGCCTTTTGCTGCATACCTTTTGATAGTTCTTCGATCTTTTTGTTCCACCACGATTGCATTTCCAGTTTTTCGAACCAGTTTTTTAAGCGCCTGGTAGCCTCGGCGCGGCTTAATCCTTTTAACCTGGCCAGGTAGATCATCTGTTCGCCGATCTCCATTTTTTTGTACAGGCCGCGCTCCTCGGGCATATACCCGATACGTTCGATGTGCGATTGGTCGAGCTTTTGGCCGTCGAAATATACCTCGCCCGAATCGGGAGCAGTAATTTGGTTGATGATGCGGATAAGAGAAGTTTTACCGGCGCCGTTAGGCCCCAGCAGACCGAACACCTGGCCTTTTTCCACCTCCAGGCTTACGTCGTTCAAGGCCGTATGCCCGGCATACTGTTTAACAATATTGCGAATGCTTAGCATAGATAAAGGTTTATTATGTGTGTTTTTTGGTTAGATACATGCTGATATAAAATGTTACGGTATAATACCTGTTAAAACCGGTTTTGTATTTTCCTGCAAGGACAGCGTAACTTTCCTGGTGATGCTAAGGATAGCGTAAAGCGGTAGTACATTGATCATATCAATGATATTCAAGTAATTAGAATGATCCAGATATAATGGCAAAAATATTAACAATAAAATTGCCGAATTTAATAATGCGCTCATCAACATTAAAATGGCATAAATTCTAAAAACACCGGAAAATCGCTGATTTTTGATTTTGAACGTCGTCAAAGTGGCGTATATGGCAATAATTACATAAAATACATCAAGCGGCATAGCCTGCCCCTGCATTAATAAAGGCGAGAATATCTTGAGTATGTATAATACAAGCAGTATGGTAAATGGCGTTTGTACTGTCACATTTTCGCCGGCAAATTGTAATACGCTAATAAGATACCAGGATAAACGGATGTAGATAAACATGATTAGTATCTGCAACAACAATTGCGGGGGATAATTGAACTCCAGTACAAAAAGTAAAAATGTTAACGCAATGCTAATGAAGGTCAGACGCCTCATTAATTGATTGGTTTTTATATCCACTTTCATTTATTGGCTCAATGATATTGGTTCACACAAAATAAGAATATTATTTTATATGTATAACCTTTAAATAGCCGACACAATTTAAACCTATCCAGTTAATCGCTCTTACAAACAATAAAAGCCCAAAACTATAAGTCCTGAGCTTTTTAAAATCTTTTGCCTTTCAGCTTTTACCTTTCACCTCACTACTCAAAATATTCCTTCATCCGTTCAAAAAAGCTTTTCTCGTTTTTGCCCGGGTTGGGTTTAAAGTTGGGCGAGCTTTGCAGTTGTTCCAGCAGTTCGCGTTCTTCCTTGCTTAATGCCTTTGGTGTCCAGATGTTAATGTGGATCAGCTGGTCGCCGCGATGATACGAGTTTACTTCGGGTACGCCCTTGCCTTTCAGGCGCAGTATTTTACCGCCCTGTGTGCCGGGATCTATCTTTATTTTGGCTTTACCATCAATGGTTGGAACTTCAACGCTGGTGCCTAAAGCGGCATCCACAAAATTAATGTGCAGGTCATAGATGATGTTATTGCCATCACGTTTTAAAGTTTCGTGAGGTATCTCTTCAATCAGTATGATAAGGTCGCCCGGAACGCCACCACGTGGGGCCGCGTTGCCTTTACCGCTCATGCTCAACTGCATGCCTTCGCTTACGCCGGCAGGGATATTTATAGTGATGGTTTCCTCACCACGAACTAATCCGTCGCCATGGCAAACCGTACATTTCGAGGTGATGGTAGTGCCTTCGCCGTTACAGGTAGGGCAGGTGCTGGTAGTTTGCATCTGGCCTAAAATAGTATTGGTTACCCTGCGCACAGCGCCCTGGCCACCGCAGGTTTTACAGGTTTGCACAGACGATCTGTCCTTAGCGCCCGTACCATCGCATGTTTTACAAACTATTTGCTTGTTTACTTTTATCTTCTTTTCGGCACCATTGGCAATTTCTTCAACGGTGAGCCTTACTTTTATGCGCAGGTTGCTGCCACGCGCTACACGACGGCCACCGCCGCTGCTTTGTCTTCCACCTCCGCCAAAAAAGCCTTCGAACGGGCTACCTCCGCCAAAAATATCGCCAAACTGACTGAATATGTCATCCATATTCATGCCGCCGCCTGCGCCATATCCACCGCCATTGGCTGATGATGCATTGGCTGCGTGGCCAAACTGGTTGTACCGCTGGCGTTTTTCGGGATTGCTTAATACTTCGTAAGCTTCGGCAGCTTCCTTAAACTTTTCTTCGGCAGCTTTATCGCCCTCGTTTTTATCGGGGTGATATTTTATAGCCATTTTACGATATGCCTTTTTTATCTCATCGGCATCAGCGCCTTTAGCAACACCAAGTACATCGTAATAATCTCTTTTAGCCATGTTTTTTTTATTTCGAAATTCGAATTTTCGATTTCGGATTTTTTAATAGTTTAATTATTAGGGGGATTTTAAATTTTCAACTTATAAGATATAAATCCGAAATTGAACATCCGAAATCCGAAATTATCAACTTCCAACTATCACTTTTGCAAACCTTGCCACTTTATCGCCCAGGTAATAGCCTTTTTCCATTACATCTATTACCTTGCCTTTAAGGTCATCGGTAGGGGCCGGTACATTGGTAATGGCCTCGTGCAGGTCGGCATCAAATGTTTCGCCTAATGATTCCATCGGCTTTAAGCCTTTTTGCGTAAGGGTGTTGCTTAACTTGTTGTATATCAACTCGACACCGGTTTTAACCGCGTTTATGTCAGTAGCATTGTCCATTGACCGTATGGCGCGCTCAAAATCATCCATAACCGGTAACAGCGATACAATTATTTCCTTACCTGCTGTTTGTAATAATTCTACACGTTCTTTTGTGGTGCGCCTTCTGAAATTGTCAAATTCGGCAAATAAGCGCAGGTATTTATCATTGGCCGCAGCCAGTTCTTCCTTTAATTTATCCTCGGCAGACGGGCCATTATCAATCGCATCAGTTTCAACGCCCTGTGCATTATTGTCCACCTCGCCTGTTATATTTTCAGATGAATCCATGTTTTCTGTCTTCTTTCTCTTAAGCATATCGAATTTTAATAGTGAATAGTGCAAAACAAGTATCTTGCCATTTGTGAAAAGACGACAAGCTGTCAGCTATTTTTAAGTTTGCAGTGACCAGTAGGCAGTTGGCAGATGGGTACGCGCTTACGATGCGAAATTGGCAGTTTATGGGGTTTGATTGCAACTAATTAGTGCAAACCGCCTACTACAAACTGCCAACTGAACTAAGCTATCTGCACATCCTCCAACACCTTGCCATTTTCGCATTTAATAATGCGTGACGGAAATGTGCGGATGATATGATAATCATGCGTGGCAATAAGTACCGCGGTGCCCGATTGCTGGCTGATCTGCTTTAGCAGCAGCACAATTTCTTCGGAAGTGTCAGGGTCAAGGTTGCCGGTAGGCTCATCGGCCAGGATAATTTCCGGGTCATTAAGCAAGGCGCGGGCAATAACCACACGCTGTTGTTCGCCACCTGAAAGCTCATGCGGCATTTTTTTGAGTTTTGAACGCAGGCCTACCTTCTCCAATACATCAAGGGTACGGTCGGCAATTAATTTTTTATCTGTCCAGCCGGTGGCACGCATTACAAATTGCAGGTTTTGCTCAACCGAACGGTCTGTTAATAATTGAAAATCCTGGAAAACTATACCCAGCTTACGGCGCAGAAAGGGAATATCCTTGGTTGCAATTTTATCCAGGTCGTACCCGCAGGCATGGCCCGATCCGCTGTTAATGTTCAGATCGCCATAGATCACCTTCAGCAAGCTGCTTTTGCCCGAGCCTGTTTGGCCAATAAGCCATACAAAGTCGCCCTTGTCAATGTGTAAATTTACGTTTGACAATACCAGGTGCTTTTGCTGAAAAATATCAACATTATTTAGCTTTATAATAGAGTTTCCAATCATCTTATAGTTCTAATTTCAATATCTGCCCAAAAGGCAATTCCTTAACAATATTCATTATATACTCGGCTTTATCACTAAGGCCAACCTTATCGAGCGATTTCTCAGGCCTGTCGACCCTGAAATACGCCAGCAACGTAAACTTATCATCGCGCAGCTGTACGTAATCCGGTATTTTGGCTACGCCTTTTACTTTAATTATATACATTTTTAGTTGAAAGTTAAAAGTGTAAAGTTGAAAGTATTTAAACAGTGCAAAGATTAACCTTCCACTTTTAACCTTCCACTTTTAACTTCTCCCCCCAAAGGTATAAAGATTTGACAAGAAATCCATCGTATCAATACCATCGGCATAATCCCATAATTCGGGCTGCTGACTTTCGCCAAAATTTACTATTTGGTTTGTTATCTGTAAGGGCACGCCGCTAACTACGCACTGTATTTTTTCGCTTTCGGTATTGATAGTGTTTTCTACCGATCCCAGATCATCATAATTGCTATAAAATAACACAGCCAGCGGCGAGGTGAGCCTGTCATCACGCTTAACCAACAAAAAGCCATTGTCGAGGTGTTCCTCGCGGTTCACCAGGTAAATAGATTTGTTGTAATCATAGTTATTGTTGTATTTATGGTGATGGATAATGGCCTCATAACTTTGTATCGACTCAAAAAAGAAATTGAAGTTATACCCTACAGGTACAAATATTTTTGATACGTTGCGGCACCCTAATCCATAATAATCAAAAATATCGTGGCCCAACTCATGCAACTGTTCAGCGGTTTCATTGCCGGTTAATACGGCTATACTGTTGCGGTTTTTGCGGATAATGTTGGGCACCTTGCCAAAATAATATTCAAAATAGCGCGAGGTGTTGTTGCTGCCGGTAGCTATTACCGCGTCGAAATTCTCCAGCCTTTCAATAAAACTAAAACTACCGGCAAAGCTGTCATCTATATCAACCAGCTTTTGCAAAACAAATTTTATAAGATGATTATCCTGAGATGAGGCTTTGATCAACGCATGATTGCCTGTAGCCAGCACGCATAAAACATCGTGAAAACCCACCATTGGTATATTGCCTGCCAGTATTAAACCTACTTGTTTAGGGTTATGGCTATCCAGCTTATAATTGCTGAACCATGTTGACAGATCAGCAGGATTGAGCATAGCGCCAATTGCTTTTATTGCCTTTTCAACATTGGCAGGGGTGAACCATGCGTTGTAGTGCAATTCGTCATTTATAACTTCGGTCAACTGCTCATTTGGCTGGCTTAAGTATTCACCTAATGCTGAAAATGTATTTATTAAGGTATTTGTATGGATTTTTGACATATAAATGGTATGTATTTAAACCCTTGAAGTGTTTTTTTGTTATATTTGCACACCTGTTTAAATACGGGGCAAAGTTAATTCAGAATATAAGATATTTTAAAATATATGGCGATTATAATCACCGATGAATGTATTAATTGCGGAGCCTGCGAACCGGAGTGCCCCAATAATGCTATTTATGATGCGGGTGCTGCCTGGCGTTTTTCGGACGGAACAGGTTTAAAAGGTGTTATTGATTTTGGCGATGGTGTTACTTTAAATGCCGAAGAAACACAAGCTGCATTATCTGATGATATTTATTATATTGTACCGGATAAATGTACTGAATGTGTAGGCTTTCATGATGAACCACAATGCGCCGCGGTTTGCCCGGTTGATTGTTGCGTAGATGATGAAAATGTGCGCGAAACACAGGAAGAGCTTCTATCAAAAAAAGAATGGCTCCATATGAATGAATAAATATTAATAATATTTGTTTAATCAAAAAAGGAAGGCATATTTGTCTTCCTTTTTTTTATAAGCTAAATTTAATAATAACAAACTTAAACGCACCTTTTACACAACAAGCTTTTAACTTATTACATGGAATACGGTATTTGTAATTTATCGGTAATACCTTTACGATCTGCCCCCGGTGAATTGAGCGAAATGGTTTCGCAGGTTTTATTTGGCGAAGCATTTGAGATATTGGAGTGGCAGGAAAAATGGGTTAAAATAATTACAGCCACCGATAACTACACGGGGTGGATAGGCCGTTTGCAATTTACCATGCTGGGCCACATTGCCTGGCAGCAACTTAAAACAGAACCATCATTGCTAACGTACGGAGCGGTAACCCAGGCCTGGAAAACAACAGACAATTCAACATTATACCTGCCTATTGGTAGCTCACTTGCCTTTTTTGAAGGTAACAGCTGCAAAATAAATAATGAGAAATTCGAAATTATTGGCCCTAAAGGCGATATTGAAAATTTTGTGACTACAGCTAAATCCTTTTTAAACGTACCTTATTTATGGGGCGGGCGTACTCACTTTGGTATAGATTGCTCGGGCTTTACACAAGCAGTATTTAAACTGCATGGCATAAATTTAAAACGCGATGCCAGTATGCAGGCTGAAGAGGGTAGTGCAATTGAAAACGTTCAAAAGGCTACGCTTGGAGATCTTGCCTTTTTTGAGAATGAAAGCGGCAAAGTAACACATGTAGGTATTATGCTAAATAACTGGCAAATAATTCATGCTTCGGGTAAGGTTAAAATAGATAGCATTGATGAAAAAGGCATATACTCCGAAGAGTTAAAACGTTATACCCACAAACTGCATTCCATTAAACGCCACACCCACTTGCTGCATTAGTTTAATTAAACTGTATTTTCCATACAATTATCCTTTTATCATCGCTAACGGAAATTAAGCGGTCGGCATCCCACACAATTTTATTAATAGATAATACATGGCTGGCAAAGCCTTTTTCGCGACTGATTATTTTATATAGCTTAAAATCATCGCTCCCCCATATTTTTATGGTCTTATCCATGCTTGCCGTAGCAAAATAGGGCAGGGTTGGGTGAAATGCAATGTGATTTATGGCAAACAGGTGGGCCGGAATATTTTGTATCAAATTATAAGTTCTGCTATCCCATATTTTTACCTGTGCATCGCGGCTACCCGATACCAGGTAATCGCCTTTAGGTGCATATTGTACCGAAAATACGGCCATGCCATGGCCCGATAAAACTTTTACCGGCGTATAATCTTCCAGATCGTAAATTCTCACCGTATGATCGCGGCATCCGAATGCGGCCTGTTTTTCATCGGGCGAAATACTGATAGCGCGGATGGTATCGGTAGAAACTTTAACGGCGTGCAATAGTTCCAATGTTTTGATGTTCCAGATAGAAACCGTGCCATCTTCTGAAGCTACCAGCAACTCATTTTTGCCACTAACGGATTTAATATCAAAAACAGGTTTGGTATGATGTTTTAAAATGCTGATCACTTTTTGCTGTATAAAATCAAACACAGCCACATCGCCGGTACGCAAACCGGCAAATAAATAAGGAAATCCAGGCGGGCAATGTATGGCATAAACAGAAGCGGGCACCGGGAACATCACTTTAATAAAAGCGTTGTTCTTCAGGCTCCATTCCACAACGCCTTTATCATTGCCACCGGTAAATAATATACCCGGTTTCTGCGAAAGTTCCGCCGTGAATATGG
>Ga0302309_10001324_pt1 | contig 23057 bp, 25 predicted proteins | sample III_Palsa_N1_1_FD_200453 | JGI IMG/M metagenome (GOLD analysis project Ga0302309, IMG submission 200453) | Peat permafrost microbial communities from Stordalen Mire near Abisko, Sweden - III_Palsa_N1_1 | ecosystem: Environmental > Terrestrial > Soil > Palsa > Peat permafrost | place: Sweden... | reverse complement strand
TAAGTTAAAAATTATTGATAGTACGGCCGGCCTTTAGTTTTGCGGCAAAGGCTGGCCGTCTATTATACGTACTACCTTATCTACCAAAATAGATATATCAAATGGCTTGCTTACAAAGTCATTGGCACTACATTCCTCTGCAATTAGTTCAATGTCGTTGGCAGTGGAAAGAATGATAACCGGTATTTGATTTAAATCGGTTTTTTGTTTTATTTTCCGGCAAAGCCGATGACCCGGTTTGCTGTTGATGAACTCGTCGATGAGGATTAGGTGAGGTTTAAACTGTATTACTATATCCAACGTTTCCGGCTCGGCCATACTGAGCGTATCAAAACCTTCTTCAGCCAAAATTAATTCTACAATATCGCGGATATCATGGTCGTTTTCGATAATCAATATTTTTTTCTTCACTTTTCGCCCCGGATTAAATTAGTTAGTCTTTCAAATATATAAAAAAAATTAATTCATATATTAATTATTGTCGCAGCTAAAAAATAACAAGTGCAAGCTAAAGTGGCGTAATTCAGATTAATGCTTCGGCGTTAAAGCCTGATAGTTTTTAATATAGGTCGCCACCTCAACCATAGGTGCTATCCATATTTTGTCATGGTTCTCTTTTAAAAAATGCAAGAGTTTGCTGTGTGCCTCCAGGTCGACATTTATATTGTGCCCTCCGCCTACGCCATGAAAAAGAAATACAAGCAGCGTGTTAGTTTGCATGGCCTGCTTCACCAAACCGATCATATAATCGGCAGACTGGCCGTTGATGCCATAGCAATCGATATTCGCAAGGTCTACCTCGGTAATTGATTGCAGGCCGGGGGTTACGCCCCTTGCTCCTGCAAAATCATTGGTTAACTGGGTATAAAAATATTTTCCGCCAATGGTAAGGTCGCCGCAGGGGTAAGCGAATGTCCTTACATCTTTTCCATCAATTGCTTTAAGCAGGGTATTATTTGCCCTTATCTCGTTCACTGCACGTTGTACGGTGTATTTACTTAAATCGGTCTCCGGCGTTACAAAGCTACGGCCCGGCAAGCTGCCATCGCAGGGATGAAAAAGCGAATGATTGCCCAGCTCATGCCCTTCTTTGGCGGCTTTTCGCCATTCTGCTATGCGGTTGATTACCACAGGCGACGAACCGATCAGGTAAAATGTGCCCTTCAGCCCTAATGAATCAAGCGCCGGTATGGCGTTGTCCAGGTCGGCGTTGATTGCATCGTCATAGGTCAGTACAACGGCGCATTCTTTATTATTCCAGGTTGTTTTTGTTTGGGCGTTTACCGTTTGGTATGCTATCAGCAGTATCAAACCCAATAGGTATTTATATTTTTTCATAATTTTTGGTCGATTGAACTGGTTAAAGCCGCAATAATTAAACAGATAGTAACTCGCTATAAATATCTGCAAATGTTATTAGATTACAATCGATTGCATGGCTATTGCAGGCTATTAAATAGCGCCAAATCCAAACACCTTTATTATTTTTCAATATTGAATTATAATGAAAACGTGATTGCCTATATTTGACGCGCCAATTGTCTTCGTAGTTCAATGGATAGAATGTCAGATTCCGGTTCTGATGATGGGGGTTCGAATCCCTTCGAGGACACAAAATTTATAATTAAAAAAGACTTCTTTAGGGCGGTCTTTTTTTGTTTTGTAGATCCGGTGTTTTTGATGCTGTTAAAAAAGACATAGGCTGAATGTGAACTTTAAAAACGAAATCCGGCCTATTGTAAACTGAAGTTCAGCGATAATATAGTCACCCAATTAGGTACGCAATCAATTATGCCCATTGCGTACAAACACATTCACATCATTATCGCCGCCCGGCATGTCCCCCCGTTTTCGGTATTTACAAAAGGATTTTCAACCGGTATCTTTAAGTAATATACTTATTGGCATTTCAATTAGAAATGCAATTGTCTAATAATCAATTATTAAAACATCAAAAGCATATAAACTATCATTAAATCCTACTACCATGATCATTAATTCGAAAACAATGCCGTCAGTAAAAATTACCGCAGCATCAGTATGCAAAACCAAAGAAAACCATACACCCGGAATGGCATTTCACGATGCGTTCAGGGCTATCATTTTTATCCTGGCACTTTGCCTTTTCCCCGGAATTGCGGGTGCACAGCTTAAAACTATTCCTATTAAGATAAATGTAGCAGCAGCAAAGGCACTGGAAGGCGCAGCAGTTAAGGCCATATGCACGGGGTCGACATGCCCGGCGGGAAAAACCTGCCACGACGGCTGTTGCATCTATCCCCTGGGTTCGCCGGCACAAGGCAACTGGAACTACATCATCAATAGCAACTGCAATGCTATGAAAGACCTTAAACTTTCTTTTAAAGTAACAAAGGATATAGAAGCAGAGTATGATATTGCGGCAAACTGCGCCCAGATACCTGCCGCAGGCGCTCAAAAAATCAACAATACGCAAGGCGTAGTAGTTCAGTTTAACTGTTTTTCTAAAGATGCTGACAAGACAGCAAATACAGGCGGAATGGTACAATATATATTTTATATATCAGGCCAAACAGTTTATCCGCATATTCAATATGTTTCGGGCACACCTGACGGGCTTGACCACGATTGGCTATGGCAGGGCGGTAATACCTTTCCGGGCCTGCAATTGCCTAAAGCAAACACGCTGTCTGCAGGCTATACCGTACAAGTAGAGCTCGGTACAGACAATAACGGCTATGTAAACAACGTAACTTTTACGGTTATTGATAATCATGGTAAAAGTTATGTGCTTACTGCGCCAAAAAGCGGCACACCGGTACCACAGGCAACAGCTGCGCGCCCCGGAACTTTATACCCGCTGCGTGTTGCCGAATTCCAAACCAATGTAGTTAGCACCAACGGGCTTTACGTGCATTTTAAATCGGGCGGCGAAGGCACACTTACGTACTCATCAAAAGATGTTTTGTGTGTTGAGGGTGGCGCTTACGAGCATTGCGTAAACGCGGGTACCGGAACCTGCGAATCCTCAAACGCGATATATGGCGCACTAAGCAGTTGCTGTACCCAGGCAGGACAATCATTTAGCCAATCTGTTAAAATTGACAATTGAAAATGCATTACTTACAATTAAAAACACCCCTTGTAATTAGTGCTTTTACAGGGGGTTTTTAATGACAACCAGGTATAGATTTATAGTTTGCCGCATGAATTAAGCGGCGTATTAACCCTTTAATACGCTTTTTTATTTAATACCTTTGAATTGTCATTTAATGAAACACATCGCCGAAACAGACCTCATTTTAAATCCAGATGGCAGCGCTTACCATATCAGGCTGTTGCCTGAAGATGTTGCGGATACGGTAATTACCGTGGGTGATGCCGACCGTGTGCCGCAGATCAGCAAATACTTCGACCATATCGAGTGTAAAAAGGGCAAGCGCGAGTTTATTACACATACAGGCACCGTCGGCGGCAAACGCATAACCGTTATTTCAACCGGCATAGGCACTGGTAATGTGGATATTGTGCTGAATGAACTTGATGCGCTGATCAACATCGACCTCAAAACACGTACTGCGCACACTGATTCCCGAAGCCTTAATTTTATACGCATAGGAACCTCCGGCTCTATACAGGAGGACGTTCCGGTTGATGGCCTGCTGGTTTCAGAGGCGGCGTTTGGGTTGGAGCCGATCATGCACTTTTATATGCAGTCGGCAAATCCTGATGATGAAGAATTGCTGGCGGCATTAGCTTCAGCCCTGCCACAGGGATTGAAATGCGATGCCTATTTAGCTACTGCCAGTGCAACATTATTAGCGGCATTGGGAAATGATGTACGCCACGGTATTACCATGACGGCGCCTGGTTTTTATGCGCCGCAAGGCAGGATGCTGAGGGGCAGGTTGCCATTTCCCGGTTTGCTTGATAACTTTAGAGATTTTGAATATAAAGGAAAAAAGATAACCAACCTTGAAATGGAAACTGCCGGCATTTACGGCTTGGCTGATACCTTAGGTCATCGCCCGCTTTCGTTTAATATTATACTCGCAAACCGGGTTACACATGAGTTCAGCAAAAATCCGGGGAAAACGGTGGATGGCTATATTCAACAGGTATTAGAACGGATAATTTCATCACAGCTGCCGTAAGCATTCATTAGCCAAAATGAATTTAGCCTGACAAAACATTCAGGCGGTAACCTGTTACTTTGGATATAAAATATAATCACCTATGAGCAAAGTATGGTTTATAACAGGCTGTTCCACCGGCTTCGGTCGTGAGCTGGCTAAATTAGTATTGCAATCGGGCTATAAAGCCGTTGTAGCATCCCGCAATACCGATGACGTAAAAGACATTGTTGAAGGGCACGATAATGCCCTGGCAGTAAAGCTGGATGTGACCAAACCTGATGAAATTAAAACTTCGGTTGAAGAGGCGCTGCAAAAGTTCGGGCGGATTGATGTACTGGTGAACAACGCCGGTATAGGCTACTTTGGTGCTGTAGAGGAAAGCGAAGACGAAGAAGTAAGACGTATGTTCGAGATAAATTTTTGGGGATTGGCCAATATGACAAGGGCCGTATTACCGGGCATGCGCGCCCAACGCAGCGGAAATATTGTGAATATAGCATCTATAGGCGGGCTGGTAGGCTTCCCGGGAGTGGGTTATTATAACGCTACTAAGTTCGCGGTAGATGGTTTATCGGATGCACTGGCGAAGGAAACCGCGCCGCTTGGTATAAAAGTAACTGTTGTATGCCCCAGTGGTTTCCGTACCGATTGGGCAGGGCGTTCGGCAAATGATAGCCCCGTGGTTATTGAAGACTACAAGGAAACTGCGCATACCAATCAAAATTTTATTCGTGGCTACAGCGGCAAACAACCCGGCGACCCGGTGCGCGCGGCCAAAGCCATTGTAAAGGCTGTTGAAGCAGAAAACCCTCCGTTACATTTACTATTAGGCGTTAATGCTTTAAAAGGCGCCCGTAATAAGCTCGATGTATTAAAGAAAGATTTTGATACATGGGAAGAAACAACTGTTGGGGCCGATTTCCCCGCAGGAGAAATGATGGGGCTGCCTTAAAAGTCGATTTATAAAAAGATATTTCGCAATATTTGCCTCTGTGTTCTTTGTGTTTTCATCTCTGTGAATCTCTGTGGTAAAACTTAACCACAAAGGTCACAAAGGAGACACAGAGATGCACAGAGTTTTTATGGTGGACAAATCAAAGTACCCTTTTTATTTTATTTGTGTACAAACCTTTTAAAAGATAGCCATATTTGCAATCAGTGGCAACCCTCCTACCATATATCAGCGAAAAATTCAATGGCGTTATCTGGCGGCTTGAGATCGATGAGCTGACCGATACCATCTGCATCGAAACAAGGGACGAAACTGAAAAGCAGGTCGGGTTTTCATCTATCAGCCTAAACACAGGCAAACTCTATTTTAAAGAATTAGCAACAGACGAGCGCTGGCTCACCGGCATGGAAGCTGTTTATGACGGCGTATTATTATTGCACAATTACCTGTCGCAGAATGGGCCGCTGCATAAGGGAATAATCGCTATTGACGCCACTACAGGTAAAACATTGTGGACCAATTATGTTTACGCATTTGACAGCCTTACGGCTGATGGCCCTATCTTATACGATACCCACATCCATCCGAAACGGTTATACTTAGCCGATGTGCATACAGGCGCAACAACAAGGGTTTATGAGCCGTCTGTTCATCCGCAAATAAAGAGCAATATCACCGCGCCTTTGCAGGCGGACCCGACCGCGTTAAACCTGCCATTGCCCCCATTTGGAAATAGTGTGCATTACCTTGAGCACAATAACTACAGAATTGTATCTTTGCACGCAATACAGGCGGGAACTTTACAGCAGTGGTTGTTTGTGATGGATGATATGGGTAAAGTTTATGAGGATTTATTGAACACAAGCATACAGAAATTGCAGCCCGATGCGTTCATACTGTATAAAAACCGCTTAATTTATATTAAAGACAGATCAGAATTAAAAATTGTACAACTATAAACTGTTATAGAATAGTTCATTATGAAATTTAAGACCCTTTTATTTACTGCTCTCCTAACCATCTTATCCGCATCAGTTTTTGCCCGCCCACTGATCGACTCCATAGGGGTTGAAAATAACGACGGCAAAAAAGTGATCCTCCATAAATTAGATCCGAAAGATAATTACTACTCTTTGGCCCGTCGATACAAAGTAAGCCCAAAGGACATCATTCAATTCAATAACAATGCCCCGCTGATTATCGGCAACATAATAAAAATACCCACCAACAGGCCGTTCCTAGAATCGTCATACAATACGCCGCCGGCACAATTGAAACCTGCACCTGTAGTACAACAACCTGCGGTGCAACAGGCGCCGCCTACACAAACACAGCCAACGCCAACGGCAAATCAGCCGGTTGTTGCAACGGGCGTAATTGCGCAGGATTATAAGGTATCTGCCGGGGAAACGCTTTACTCAATAGCCAAACGCTTCAACACTACTGTAGCTGATATACAGCAGGTAAACGGCTTTACATCAACAACCCTTACACCAGGCGAAATAATTAAAGTGCATGTTGGCGAACAAAGCCCTTCACAGCCTGCGGCCTCTACCGATGTAACTACCGCCAAACGCGATGCTACCGTTGTAAATACTCCAACTGTTTCGGCTGCCGATAGCAGCAATGCCAGCAAGTTTAACGCCAACAAGTTTGGTTTGTATGAAAAGGATGAAAAAGGCGTTGCCACCTGGATGGACAGCTCAGGCCTCGATCCCAATAAAAAGTTAGTGTTGCACCGCACCGCCCCCATCGGTACAGTCATTAAGATCACCAACCCCATGACCAATCTTACCACTTACGCCAAGGTGGTAGGCAAGTTTACCGACAACGAAGATAATAAGGATGTAATCATCGTAGTTACCAAAAATGTTGCCGACTCTTTAGGTGCTTTGGATAAACGCTTTCATGTAACCATCAGCTACGGCAGCCCGAATGAATAAACCTTTTATTATCGGTGTTGCAGGCGGTAGCGGGTCGGGCAAAACCTTTTTTTTAAGGTGTTTTTTAGAGCATTTTAGTGCTGATGAGGTGTGTTTGGTATCGCAGGATGACTATTACAAACCTGTTCCGCCCGATATGACCGCCGAGGAAAACAGGCTGTTTAATTTCGATCTGCCCGATACGATCGATCATGAACATTTTGAGAATGATATTCATGAGTTGCTTAATTGGCGCTCGATTGAAAAAACGGAATACCTGTTTAATAAACCCGGCATAACACCCCGTATATTAGAAATAAAGCCCGCCCCGATAATGATTGTGGAGGGCCTTTTTATTTTACATTTCCGCAAAATTGCCGACCAGCTTAACCTAAAGATATTTATTGAGGCTAATGATGACGTAGCCCTGCAGCGCCGCCTTAAACGCGACCTGCTGGAGCGCGGCTATTCGCACGACGACGTGATGTACAAATGGATAAATCACGTTGTACCGGCTTATAAAGAATACCTGCTGCCTTATAAAAATGAGTGCGACCAAATCATAACCAACAACAGCCATGTTGCCGAGGATATTATCTGCGTAACGGAGGAAATTTCGCGGGAGTTGAGAGAGAAGGTTTTATAAATGTATTCTAAAACTTATCGTTATTAATTAACAGCGTTTTGTGCAGTTTTTTAAGCACAACAAAACGGCGACTACTCATATAGTTTCTAAGTGACTTGCCTTTGATAATATAGGCTGCATTTTTAAGTCTCAATGTATCACCTTTAGACCAAACAGAGAACCCGAAAGAATTTAGTATAACAGTATCATTTTTTTAAAGACCATCGGCCTTTTAATTCTGGATATGGTACAAATGAATTACAAAATTGATAAGTAAATATGCTGTCGGATTTTAGATTAACTGCTTCCCATATTTCAGGGTTGTTCTTCATTTTATAAAGATAATAGCCTGTTAATGAATGTGTCTTAGGGCAACAAGATGCTAAGATGATCATAGTAGCAAAAAATAAGAAAGGGTTTAGTCGATACATCTTATTTTTTTATTTTTCATATCACCATCTCCGGCACTTCCCCTTCAATAACTAACTTTCCTGCCGTAGCATTTTTTATTTCTTCCATGCTAATTCCTGGTGCGCGTTCTATCAGCTTAAAACCCCCACCAGGCAGTACATCCAGCACAGCTAATTCAGTCACTATTTTTTTAACGCAATTTACGCCCGTTAACGGTAGTGAGCATTGTGGCAAAAGTTTCGATTCGCCGGCCTTGTTTACATGCTGCATGGCTACTATTATATTTTCTGCCGATGCCACCAAATCCATTGCGCCGCCCATGCCTTTTACCATTTTACCGGGTATCTTCCAGTTGGCAATGTCGCCATTCTCGGATACTTCCATTGCGCCTAAAATGGTAAGGTTTACTTTTTTAGCCCGTATCATCCCAAAACTCATAGCAGAATCAAATATCGCGGAACCTGGCAGCATGGTAATGGTTTGCTTACCGGCGTTAATGGTATCGGCATCCTCCTCGTCTTCAAACGGGAACGGCCCCATGCCAAGCAGCCCGTTTTCTGATTGCAGCACAACATCCATGGTTTCGGGTATATAATTTGCTACCAGCGTGGGTATGCCAATGCCCAGGTTAACATAGTAACCGTCCTTTATTTCTTTTGCTATTCGCTTCGCGATGCCTTGTTTGTCTAACATATCATTATTTTTTCGTCATTGCGAGGAACGAAGCAACCTCTGCGTTATAAGGCGGTGAATATGCAACGTTTGCATGCATAACGCAGAGATTGCTTTGTCGTTTGCTCACACTACCCTGCTCACTCCGCGCAATGACGGTAGTTTTTAATCTTTTTTTCGAACCGTTCTTTGCTCAATCCTCTTCTCATATCCCTTCCCTTCAAATATTCTGTGCACATAAATGCCCGGCGTATGAATATAATTCGGATCAAGTTCTCCCGGTTCCACCAATTCCTCTACCTCGGCAATGGTAATCTTGCCGGCCATAGCCATAACCGGGTTAAAATTACGAGCCGTGCTGCGGTAGATTAGGTTACCCATCGTATCGCCTTTCCAGGCTTTTACAATGGCAAAATCAGCCTCGAAAGCCATCTCCATTAAATAATCCTTACCGTTAAAATTTCGTACTTCCTTACCTTCAGCTACTTCGGTGCCTATGCCTGCGGGGGTAAATATGGCCGGCATGCCATAACCTGCTGCCATACAGCGCGTAGCCAGCGTACCTTGTGGTATCAGCTCCACTTCCAATTCGCCGCTTAAGAGTTGCCGTTCAAATTCGGCGTTTTCGCCAACGTATGAAGATATCATCTTTTTCACCTGGCGTTGTTTCAGCATCAGCCCGATGCCAAAATCATCCACCCCGGCATTGTTTGATATGCAGGTAAGCTCTTTAACGCCTTTTTTTACCAGCGCGGCAATACAGTTCTCCGGCAACCCACATAGGCCAAACCCGCCCAACATAAGGGTCATGCCATCGGCAACGTCACTGATCGCCTCATCGGCGCCGCTAACAACTTTGTTCATTACAGTATAATTGGTGAGGTAAAAGTATAGCTTTTAGTTCATGGTTCATAGTTCATCGTATTCGTTAACAAAAAAGAAAACAATTAAATGTTTGGCGTATTATAATTTATAGACTAAAACATAACACCTATGGCATTTAATGATGATAAGTTTGTTGACGACCGGGATGATCAGCAGCAAACAGGCAATAAAACCCAACCAAATGCCTACCTGGCGGACGACGGCGACGGGGTAGGACAAAAAGACCTTGAGAAAACCTACCTGTTTGGCAAAGGCAATAATCCCGCCAATCCAACTGAAGGCAAAGGTAGCGGCGGCGAAAATTTCGGGCAGGAAAATAACACGCCGGCTGGTGATGACAAAAATAATCCATCACAAAACGCCGGTTATACCAATAAATATTTTGCAAGGAATGAGCCGTCTGAAGAACACCCGGAAGACAGCAACTTCACTGCGAAAAACCAGGAGGGTACGCCTAATTACAGCAAAGCACAGCCAAATGCATCGGGCGATGAGCCTAAGCCAGATGAAGTTGAGCGCGGCAATGGCGAGAATGACCGCCCGAACCCGCAATCTCCGTACCGTGAGGGAACGGATGATAATGATGGCGACAAAGATTCTCAATACAACATTCCCGGCCCTGAAGAACTACCCGACCAGCAAAAGGTTGGTGAACCGGACGAGGACACGCATATTGAGACGTAGGAAGTCTTAAACAATCTAAAAACCTGTCATTCTGAGCGATAGCGAAGAACCTTTAGAGTTTGCTGGCAAAGCGAGAGGTGCTTCACTTCGTTCTCCTAAGGAGTCCTATGGACAGCATGACATTGGTTTATTTTCACTCAAACTGCCCTTGCAACCGTTCCAGCTTTTCAATAATGAGATTGAGTTTTTCTTCCTCGTTTTTGAATATGCGTTTTTTGTAGTAGAAGGTAAGCATCAATATCCAAACCACGCTGATGCCGTAAACCAATGTTTTGTAATATATGGATGAATTACGAAGCACTTCTACAAAATACAGCGACAAACCCAGGCTGATGAGCAGTACATACAAATAGTAAAACCAACCCACCGTTTTGGCGCGGCTTTTTTGATATTCTTTCAGGTCTTGCAGGTATTCTGTTGGGTTAAGCGTCGCATCGCGTTTGTTGAGTATGCGGTAGTTGCGTATGATCATGCCCGCGTACACCAGCATGGTTATCAGCATAATAAATAAGCCCATATAGGTTAACCACGACTGGAACACGAAGAAGAACAATATTAAAAATGTAAGCGCTAAAACGCCAACCATCACTACAATACCCCAGTACAACTGGCTGGTAATGCTCCTTATCCCTTTTTTTACCTGTTTCAGCACATCGTCAACCGAAAGCTGATCCGCTTTTGGCTGTCCTTGCCAAACCGACATGATGTGATCAAAGTCTTTCATATTGATTATATAATTCTGTCAATTTCTGTTTAATACGATGAATTTTTACCCGCAGGTTCCCTTCGGATATGCCCGAAACTTCAGCAATTTCGGGGTATGGCATTTCATCCAACACCATAGTAATAATGATCCTTTCCGATTCTTCCAGTTTGGATATACATTTGTATAAAAGCGCAACCTGCTCGTTTTTTTCGGAGAATTCTTCGCGCCGCGTTTCGGCCAGTTGATCGGTCAGTTCTTCCTTCGCCTGCCGTTTTTCCGACCTGAGATAAGTTAGGCAGGTGTTCACCGCAATGCGATAAATCCAGGTTGAAATAAGCGCCTGGTTGCGGAATTTATCAAGGTTTTGCCAAACTTTTAAAAATGTTTCCTGTAAAAGGTCGTTCGCAGCATCATCGTCACCCGTATAACCATAGCACAGGCGGTAAATCTTTTTCGAATTAACTTCAAATATTTCCTTAAATGCCTCTTCTTTGGTTGCCACTTGTGCAGTATAGTTTATTTTTAGATGTTTAGACCGTCCGGATGTTACAACATGGGTTTATTCTTTATGCAACCACGGAAATTTATTCTCGGCTGCAATATGCATATTATTATACTCCTGGGTATAATCATCCTGCATATCTTCATGCAGCTTGCCGATTAAGGTACGAATCTTTTCCATTTGCCTTGTAAGGATCAGCCGCATCGGTTTATAGGTCACCTTTCTGTCGGTATATTGAACATAGTTATTGCAAAAATTGATCAGCAGGTCAATCTCCGCCTCTTTCGAGCCCATAAATTTATTGTACTTACTTAGCAATCTTAATATTTTGCGCATGCCTTTGGCCGCGTTATAGCTGTGTACCGGCAACTGGCTGAACATAAAGCCCGATTCGGCCTTTACCTGTTCAATAAAGCTGTCCTGGTTTTCAGCCTGGAACAAAAGATAGGCAAGCAGCTCCTTGTTTTCTTTTTTATAACGAGCGAGGCGCAGGCACAGGTTGGCTATTTGCAGGGATGAAAGATGCTGCAATTCCTTTTTAATATCTTGTAATCCGTAACTCTCTACACTCATCTTACCGATAATATTTCGCCAAAGTAACAAATTTTGTAGTTTTGTGCACTCAATGATGTAATGCCTCTTAACATACAGGCGAAAAATGTAAATGTGTTTACTAATCTCTAATCTCCGTTCTCTAATCTCTCATCCATGCCAAAAACATTAAAAACAGTATTACTTAGCCTAAGCATCGCTTTCCCATTCCTTATTTATTGCTTTATTTATTATGGCAGGATGATCAGTAATGCGCCTTACCGGTTTTCTGATTTTGAATCGTTCAGCATTCAATATGGCAATGGCGATAGTTTAGTGAACAAATACGATTCGAAGACAGGCGATTACCAGTACCTCAACGCACATGATTCGCTTATAAAAAAGCACATGAAATTGCGTAACGACGACCTGCTGTACCTGCACCGCAAGGCGGCTGAATGGGGTTTCTGGAATTTCCCTGAACGGGAGGTGAACGATTCGATGAAAATTAAAGGTATTAATTCGCCGCATTACCTTATCCAGTTCAATTATAAGCATAAAAGCAAAAAAGTTTTGTTTGATGAGGCCTTTGACGGCGACCCTAAATTGAAAGCTGCCAACGAAGGCATGATAAAAGAAATAGAAACAAAACTGGAGGAAGCGGAAAGCAGGCTGCCAAAATAAAATTGAGGTTGTTATTTATATATTAAATTTCTATATTTGCACCTCGAAAAAATTTAAGATAAATAACTAATTAACAAAACATGTACGCAATAGTAAGTATAGCCGGACAGCAATTTAAAGTTGCAAAAGACCAGCAGATCTTTGTACACAGGTTACAGGGAGACGAGGGCGCTAGTATTGAATTTGACAGTGTATTGTTAGCAGAGAATGAAGGTAAATTCAAATTAGGCGCTGATTTGAAAGATGCTAAGGTTTCGGCTAAGATCGTGTCTCATTTGAAGGGTGATAAAGTGATCATTTTCAAAAAGAAAAGAAGGAAAGGCTACAAAAAGAAAAACGGCCACCGTCAGCAGTTCACTAAAATAGAGATCACAGGTATTTCATTATAATTTAACGATTAACACGGGATCGCCTGTCGGTCTCCATAAAAATATAAAACATGGCACACAAAAAAGGGGCCGGTAGCTCAAGAAACGGCCGCGAATCACATAGCAAGCGTTTAGGTATCAAAATTTTCGGTGGCCAGCCAGCTATTGCAGGCAACATCATCGTTCGCCAGCGTGGTACCCCGCACAACCCAGGTTTAAATGTAGGTATTGGTAAAGACCATACTTTGTTTGCACTCATTGACGGTACTGTAGTTTTCAAAAAGAAAGCCGATAATCGTTCATACGTATCGGTATTGCCTTTTGAAGCTGAACTTGTAGCCGAAGTTGCTGCACCTGCACCAAAAGCAAAAGCAGAACCCAAGGCAGTTGAAGCAGCTCCTGCACCAGTAGCAGCAGCGCCGGTTGCCGAAGAAGCAGTTGCTGAAGAGGCTCCGAAAAAGAAAGCAGCCCCAAAGAAAAAAGCTGCTGACGCTGAAGAAGCTGAAGCACCTGCTGCTGAATAATCAGCATCCGACAAAAATATCAAAGCCCTGTTCGTTGATTAACGAACAGGGCTTTTTGTTTTTTAATTCGATAATGTGCCGTTAGTTGTTAAGAAAACCGGCCAGGTCATGGTTAACCGAATGCCTGCGCAATTGTAAAAGCGCTTTATCCTTTAATTGCCTTACCCGCTCCCTGGTTAAACCGAAGCGGGTCGACAGGTCTTCCAGCGAATGAGGGGTAACTTCGCCAATACCATAAAACAGGATGATAATTTCACGTTCCCTTATTGATAATACAGCTAAGCAATTACCGATGGCGTGTGTTAGTGATTCCTTCATTAAACCTGCATCTGTATTTTCACTGTCCGATTTCAACACATCAAGCAGCGAGTTTTCATCCTCATTATTAAATGGCGCGTCTACAGAAATATGCCGACCAGATTTGCTCATTACAGTTGCAATATTCTCTGCCGTTATCTCTACTACTTCGGCCAGTTCCTCATAAGTAGGTTCACGTTCATATTCCTGTTCAAGTGCCGAGAAAGCTTTGCTTAACTTGGTCAGCGCGCCTATCTGGTTGAGCGGCAAACGCACCATGCGCGATTGTTCTGCAATCGCCTGCATTATCGATTGCCTTATCCACCATACGGCATATGAAATAAACTTAAACCCTCTTGTTTCGTCGAAGCGGCTTGCCGCCCTGATCAGCCCTACATTACCTTCGCTGATCAGGTCATTAAGAGACAGCCCCTGGTTTTGGAATTTTTTGGAAACCGATACCACAAAGCGCAGGTTAGCCCTGGCCAATCTTTCGAGTGCCGCCTGGTCGCCGCTGCGTATTAACCGGGTAAGGGTTACTTCCTCGTCCACCGTGATCATGCCTATTTTGCTGATCTCGTGCAGGTATTTATCAAGCGACTGGCTGTCGCGGTTGGTGATAGACGGGGATATCTTTAGTTGCCTCAATGTATTTCTCTTTAAACTGTTTTTTGGCGTCGTTATAACTGCTTACCGCGCCAACATAATTCATGAAGCGTATATAGCACCATGCCAGGTCAAGCTGGTACGATTTGAAACCGCTGCGGGCGCTTTTAGGGTAGAGGTGATGGTTGTTATGCCACTCCCCTGCTACATAACCCGGCCATAGCTGGTTGATTGATAGGTCTTTCCGGTTGTAATCTACTCCATCGCGCTGTTTATCCTCGCCTTTGCCGTGCCCTTCGTAATTAAATGTACGTACGCCTATTACCCAAAACCCGGCAGCGCCGAACATGGTACAGGCCAGTGCGTTGCCGCCTAACAGGTAAAATGCAAGGTACCAGAATGACCAGTTAAGCACCCAAAATAAAACAGCCGTTACAGGATTAACGTACGAACCCCAGTACTGGTACTGCCTGTAAGTATTTGCTTTTACCCCCGTGTGAGACATAAGGCGTTTTACACGTGTGTAATCGTCAGCGGAAAGATCTTTAGCAATTGGCTGGTGGTTAACATCTGCCAAAAAGCAATACAAGAAACCGGCCTGCGCATTGTAAGGATCGCCCGGCTGGTCTGATTTGGAGTGGTGCACATGGTGCGATATAACGTATGTTTCCTCTGGTATTGCGCTAATGGTGAGGTTTTGCGTAAAAAACCGCCAGAATTTGTTCCGGAACTTATAAGCGCCATGGGTACAGTACCTGTGGTGCCAGATAGTACCATGCGTACCCATAATAATCATGCTGTATATAAAAAAATAAAGCAGCAGCAACGGCGTAAAGAATTTAAAAACGAAGAGAAAAAAGAAAGGTATTAAAAGTACTACGCGAAGCCAGTTGAAAAAAGGCAGCCAGTTTTTTTTGGTGCTGAAGATATTCAGCCGGCTAAAAAATTCTTTAAGGATTGTTTTGTTGGAAGGTTTTATTAATTCTCCCTGTGCATCTTCCCAGCCATAGGATGGGATTTGCAGTATGTGGTCTAAAAATGCCATTTGCTTCAGCGTGATCTGTTAGGGTTAAAGGCTACTATATAATTTAGTTGGTCGTTTAGTATGGTTTTGGTGTCCAGCAGCAGATCTTCTTTGCTGAGGGACTGCCTCAAGGCAGATTTTATTGTATGAAATACTTCCAGTATGGCTTCGGGGGCTACTTTGCTGGCAATGGCCGGGTAGTAATCTTTTTGCAGCCTGCTTTTTTCGGCTTCATTAACCAGGTTTAATTTCCATTTGTCATCCGCCTTAAAGCCGTGTTCCTTCGCCTCGTTCATCAAATCGTACACATAAGTGCGCGCTTGTCTCTCTGCCATTTTAATTTCCATTATTTTGTTTTTATATAATTTTTTCTAATGGCATGATATTCCCGGTTCCCTCAAAGGGAAAAACTAAACGGGGTATATTATACCTGGTTTTATTTGGTTTATAAAATCGGTGTTAAAGCAGCGGGGTATAAATGTGCGGTAACAACTGATGGGGTATTTGTTTTCATGCCTGTTTGGTAATGCTTAAAGATTACCGCGACGGCCAGGCAATGTCTAAGAAGAAATTGCTTAAATCTAAGTAAAGCAATCGGTATTTTGTAATATAAACGTAAAAAAACCTTTTAGGTTTTCCAATATTTAACGCAACTGTAATAAAACGCTTAAAGTTGATCCTTATTGTGGTGTTGGTTTTTGCTTGAGATGTATTTTCATTTCAATAAAAACAGTATATGCCGTAATTAATGCGTACCTTGCAGCTATTAACACATTGCAGCGTTAAGCATTCTTCCGTGTTGGGAGAATGCTTTTTTTATACACTAAACAAAAACTATGGGAAGATCCAACGAAACATTCAATAAAAAAGAAAAAGAAAAACGTAAACAAAAAAAGCAACAAGAGAAAAAGGAGCGTGCTGAAGACCGTAAAGCCAGTGCAACCAAAGGCAAAAGCCTCGACGATATGATGGCTTATATTGATGAAAATGGCAATATTACCAATACCCCGCCCGATCCATCCAAAAGGAAAAAAATTCTGTCGGAAGACATACAGATAAGCGTACCTAAACAGGAAAACCTGCCGGAGGATGCTATAAGAAAAGGAATTGTGTCCATGTTTAATGAATCCAAGGGCTATGGCTTTATAAGGGATTTAAATAGCCAGGACAGCATTTTTGTACATATAAACGGTTTGGTTGACCGCGTAAAAGAAGGCGACCACGTTACCTTTGAAACAGCTCAGGGCCAAAAGGGGCCTACGGCTGTGAGTGTTAAGAAAGCCTAAGTTTTCGGTAAATTCACCACATCATCCTTAATATTTGTAACAATCCCGCCTCCCGGTTATCATAATACAAAACCGGGAGAAAATGCAATCAGCAAAGACCACAGCAAGAATAGCGGGCTTGTTATACTTACTTCTTATCGCTTCCGGTTTTTTTAACTCAAGTCCCTTCAAATTTGATCGACTGGGATAACCCGACGACAACCTTTAATAATATAACCAGTCACGAAACCCTTTTCAGGCTTGGTATATTGGCTGGGCTTATTGGCTATACCATTTTCCTCATCCTGCCAATGGTTTTATATAAATTACTAAGCCCGGTAAATAAAAGCCATGCAGCTTTGATGGTGGCGTTTGCGGTAGTGAGTGTGCCGCTATCGTATGGCAACATGCTCAACTGGTTTGATGTGCTTACATTGATAAACAAAGATGGTTATTTGAACACGTTCGGGGCAAGTGACATACAATCGCAAGTGATGTTGCATTTACATTATTATAGCAGCGGCAACCTGGTAGCATCCATATTCTGGGGGCTTTGGCTGTTCCCATTCGGGTACCTGGTTTATAGGTCAGGATTTTTACCAAAGATTATAGGCATTTTGTTGATGATAGGTTGCTTTGGCTATGTGGTCAACTTTGCTGGCAGATTTCTTTTCACCGGGTATGCCGATACCAATATCGGCACATTTATAACCATCCCCGGGAGTTTGGGCGAGTTGGGGATTTGTTTGTGGTTGTTGATTGTGGGTGTAAAACACCCCTCCCCTCAAAAATAATTTGAGCAAGGTGTACTGTTGTTGCCCTTCCTGTACAAATTTTTAACCTTTTATTTAACGTTGCTTGCGTTTAGTTTTATGATTATTATCAAAATAGTTCTTAAAAGGCTAAAAGAAATTATTTCAAACACCTATCCGTCTTGATGCAAATACATATTAATTAATGGAGAAAAAATTAGTCGCGGATGCAGTAACATTCCCGTTTATATCCCGGGTACTGATGCTCCAGTAATAGGTTGTATTAATATCTACGTTTATATTGTTCAGAAAACTGGCGGTAACAGCTGATTTATATAAGGGTGGAGTTGCAGTGGTGCCAAAATAAACATCGTAATTCACAATGGTTGTAGTATCGACAGCCGCACCTTTCCAGGTAAGGTTGATGCTTGTAGTGGTAAGGATTGCACCTGCTGCCGGCGTTAATAAGTCGGCAGGATAAGGCGCATAACTCGTGGTTCCGTTTCCCGCATTATAAAATTTCCATGTGTCGCTTTGAGCGGTGGCAGTACTGTTTACCGAATGTGATATAACGAACCACGACCAAGGGGTATTTCTTTTCAATTGCATGGTTATGGCGGGGGTGTTTGTAGTTGCTGAACTGGTTTGGCCGTTAAGCAAGTTTTTAACATTGATGGTATAGCTATCGGAATTAGCTGAAGTGTTCCATGAAAAACTAATAGCACTTATTGAATCAGATACGATGGTCCCGGTGGTACAAACTTCATTTTGGGCAGGCAATAAAAGTTGTGCGGCAGTTGGTACTTCACCGGGATTATTATTACTTTTCTTTCCGCAACTTTCTGCCAGAAACAGGATAACGAAGGCGAATAAAATGCGTTTCATTGTTTAATAATCTTAAATGTTTTATGATAATTATCCGCACTGATTGATAAGGCGTAAACGCCATTGGGCAGATTAGAAAGATCCAGTTGTAACAAACCGGAGACCGTGCCAAATGATTGTTTGTAAACACTATTGCCACTTGTCACACCGCGTATTTCAATAACTGTATTGGTTTTTTCACTGTTACCGATGCTTATCATCAATGTTTTTTGAAATGGATCGGGATAGATCGATACGCCGGATACGTTAATGGTTTTACTAAATATCCCCTGGCATGCCTTATCGGTCGATACACTAAGGGTATTGTCGCCAACAGCCAGCGGAAGCGTGATAGTACTATCCGTTGTTGTATATAATTTATCGTTCAGATTGATATTATATGTGTTGCCGCCATTAAGTAATAAAGTAATGTCGGTTTGCGCCGGGTTGACAGCTAAATACACCGATAGGTCCTTTGGTTGCGTTACAATAAGAGTGTAACATTGCTGGAAACCAGCATCGTTTTGAATAGTGATGCACACGTTATAAGTGCCTGCCGCCAGGCTATCTACCGTTGCCGAACTGGTAAACGAAATAGATTTATTAACACCTGCACCCGTAATAGTAGCCAAATAGTTGAGGGTTTGCGCCGCTGTAATACTAATGGAACCATTGTTGGCGCCATCGCATGTTGCACTGGTAACAGCAACGGTGAAATTGGTTTGGCTTATGGCTGGGGCAATTACGTTGTTGTGCAGTATGCTAAGCGTATTATCCTGGTTGTCGGCTACAATCAATTCAGGTGCACCGTCGCCGTCAATGTCGCCGGCGGCCACACTTACAGGGCCGGCGCCGGTAGAGAAATCTGTCTTAGCTGAAAATGAAAGATTACCGTTACCACCTGTGTTACGGAATACCGATACCGTATTATCGGCATAATTGGTTACGGCCAGGTCGGGCTTACCATCGCCGTCCAAATCCGCAACACATGCACCCAGGGGTTTATTGCCTGTTGTAATATCGGTACCGTTGCTAAAAGCTATGGTCGAAGTAGACTGGTTTTGATAAATGGTTACTGTATTAGAACCCTCATTGGGTAGCATAATATCCGGTTTTCCATCGCCGTCCACATCTTCAATAACTGGTGTCCCGGGTGAAATTTCCGTATTATATTGCGCAACTTTAGTAAAAGCAATATTATTCTGTGTACTGATGTTTTTATAAATAACCAGGTAATCTGCGCCATTAAAATTAGTATAATTTGGCTCCAGTACAATCAAGTCGGGTTTACCATCGCCATCAAGATCGGCAACGCAGAAATTAAGCGGCGTAACGCCAAGCTGAATGTCGGTTTCATTCGTTCCATAAACGTAATTGCTGTCCACGCCCACTGTCCTTATTATGGCTATATAAGCCGCGGTATTGCTATAAATAATTACGTCAGGGCGGCCGTCGCCGTCAATATCTGCGGTTTGTGCGGCAGAGGCAGATGAAGTCGACAAAAAAGATTGTTCTGGTAAAAATGCCAGGCTACCGGGGCTGCTGTTATTCTTAACCAAATTAGCACCATCAGCACCCAATAATAAATCTGGTTTGCCATCGCCGTCAAAATCGTTTGTTGCTAATGAATAGCCGGAATCGTCCCTGTTGCTGGTAGTATCAAGCATAATGATGCCATTAGCGCTGCGGTTATGGTAGAACATAGAGCCGTAATCAGCGGTAACAATATCGGGTAAACCGTCGTTGTCAATATCCCTCACAATCAGCCCCTGCGGGTTCTGTATAGCCGGATATTTTTGGGGAGCAGCGAAACTGCCCGTCCCCAGTGGTATAGTGGCTTTAAAGGTAACATCAAAAGGAGCGGCGGCAAATGCGGTCAAATTTCCGGTAGTAACCGATATCGGTTCAAAAGTACTTCCATTGGGTACTTCTACCTGTAAAGTGCTGTCATTGGCCGAAATTACCTGCGCATGAACTGCCCCGAAGGAAACAATATTGGCTGCTGGTGTTGTGCCAAAGTAACGCCCTTTTATGGTTACAATTGTATTTAATGGCCCGGTTGAGGGCGAAAATGAACTTATTTGAGGTACCGTGCCGGTAAAGGTAAAATTATCAAATGAGGCAGCGCCATAAGCATTATTTACATTGACAAGGCCTGTAGCGCCATTGCCAACGGTTGCGGTAATGGTAGTTGGCGAAACTACGGTGAATGATGCTGCATTGCTTTGCCCGAATTTTACCGAACTTGTAGTAGTGAAATTGTATCCGGTAATTGTTACTACTGTGCCCGTTCCGCCTATGTTGGGTGTACAGGTTGTAATGATGGGCGCGGCGGCAAGGTTGTCACTCGTTTGTTCACGTACGTAAAGCTGGGGCGAAAGATAGGCAAACAGCAAATTGCCCGAAGGTGTGACCGATAAGGTGCTGCCCATGTTATTTAACGGAACCATTGCATTGGTGCTCACATCTGTCCATGTTCCCTGTACCAGGTTTTTCACCAGCGTGGAACTTACATTTGCTACACTTTGTGTATACAATAAATACAATTTACCATTTTCATCAAAAACAAGTTTCACATTGCTAACAGAACCGGTAGATAATGACTGCTGGTTTATATTTGTCCAGCCGCCATTGTTAAAATATTGTGTAATAAAACCGGCCGACTGATCATAATAAGCGATATATGGAACTCCGGCTGGGTTAATGGTTAACGATAAATTGCTTCCCTGACCTGCGGAAAAATTGGCTGCACCAACGCTGACCCACGATGTGCCATCGAATTTTTTCACATTTACTTTGTTGCCCGAAGTGGCATCCATGTAGGCTACATAAGGCACGTTGTTGGGATCAATCACGAGTTGTATTCCACTGGCAGAGCCTGGTGAAAAAGTTTGGACGCCAACCACATTCCATTGCCCACCAGTATATGACTGAACGGTGATTTGGCCGCTATAGCCGTAGTCCTGGTAGGCAACGAAAGGAGTTCCGTTTGATGCCACTACAATTTTTGGAGTACCAATTCCACCGCCTGTTGTAACAACACCGCCTACCTGCTGCCAGGTGCCGTTTGTGTATTTTGTGACTACGCCTTTAGAAGTCGTAGAATCAGCAAATATAACATAGGGGGTGCCGTCGGGCGCAACGGTAAGGTCTATGGATTTAGCGTTACCACGGGAAATTCCGGGTGGTCCTGTATAATTCCATGCGTTGCCCGTAAATTGCTTTACAGAAAGTTTATTATTATAAAAAGCATCGTTAAAAGCAACGAATTCAGTACCGGAAGCACTAGTTTGCAGCAAAACAATTGGAGTGGCATCATTAGAAATACCACCGGAAGCTACTTCAGAAAACTGACCATTAACAAGCGATTTCACCATTACTTTATCGTTTAAGGTCGCATCTGTATAGCAGGTGTAAACCACATTTGCATTACTTACAGCAATACTGGTGTAACCAGTTGCGCCGGCAGAAAGAATGCCGCTATTGATCCAGGCAGTTCCGTTATATTTCAATAACGTTGCCTTACCGGCATTTCCACCATCGCTAAAGATCAGCCAGGGCACCAGGTCGGGGCCTACGGTAATTTCCATAGTACTTGCCTGCCCAAGTGATAACCCACCGTTGCTGATATCAGTCCAGATGCCGTTTTTAAAAACACTAACCATTGCCAGGCTTTTATTGTAAGTGTCCTGCCCTGCTGCGTAAAGCGTTCCGTCTGCTGCAATTGCCATTGTTACAGTTGCCATATGCTGGTTGCTGAAACCGGCATTGCCCACATATTGCCATTGGCCGGAAACTAATTTTTTTACTGATATGCGATTTGTATCGCTGCTTGCAGAAAAGACAATATAAGGTGTATCGTCTGATCCTATAATCAATTTACTTGAATTAACAGCAGTTGCAGATATGTTATTTTCATCACCTGCAGCTGACCAACTTCCGCCGGTAAATTTTTCAACCGCAAGCGCATATCCATTAAAAGGAGTAAAAGCAACATACGGGGTCCCATCAGTTGTAAACGCCAGTGTGGGCCCATCACCTGGAGCAATTGAACTTAATTCTATCCATGAGCCGGATACGAATTTACGCACACTTACAGTAGGGTAATTTTGACCATTAACATAGCACACATAAGGTGTACCATCAGGCGCGAAATATAAGCCGATATCAGAAGAAAAGCCTTCTGTAAAACCAGGCTGCCCAACTACCACCCAGCGTGTACCATCAAACCGTTTAACAGTAATTTTTTCATCAAGGGTATTATCGCTAATTGCAACATAGGGTGTTCCGTCCGGTGCAGAGGCGACCTTTGAAAAGACTGAGAAAGTTAATGAAGGATTATCATTCTCGTCTGGCCCAAGTGGCTTCCATGTTTGGGCCCATAACTTATTGGGCGTAAACAATATTAGGAACAGCGAAAATTGGATCAGGTTCAATTTCATGAAGTAAAACTAATTAATAATTTCACTAATGTAAAGAGGTTAAAACTTTAAATAGTCATGCGGTTTCGCCGTGTTATAAGTCGCTAAAAGAGATATTATTAATTAAAAGACTGCCTGAAAGCCAAAGGAGAAAGATTTGTTTTGGTTTTAAACAATTTACTAAACGATTGAATTTGCTCAAAGCCCAAAGCGTAAGCAATTTCGCTAACGGTGAGAGAGGTGGTGG
>Ga0302309_10001322_pt1 | contig 23083 bp, 17 predicted proteins | sample III_Palsa_N1_1_FD_200453 | JGI IMG/M metagenome (GOLD analysis project Ga0302309, IMG submission 200453) | Peat permafrost microbial communities from Stordalen Mire near Abisko, Sweden - III_Palsa_N1_1 | ecosystem: Environmental > Terrestrial > Soil > Palsa > Peat permafrost | place: Sweden... | reverse complement strand
AAGTTAAGCCCGCCAGAGCCGATGGTACTGCAGTAAAATGTGGGAGAGTAGGTCGGTGCCAAATCTTATCAGCCAAAGCTGTTAATCAAAAACCCTTCATTCGTATGAATGAGGGGTTTCTTGGTTTTGAACAGGTTTGTTACCGTCATACCGTCCGTTGGCTAGCGGATCGGTATCCAACGGGCTAGATAATAAACATATAGGTCATTTATCGCTTGGTATCGCTGCCGCTAAGTTTTTGTTTCTTTTTGTCTTGATCCAAAAAGAAATAAAGATCAAGACAAAGGGCATGCTTCCACCCGCCCTGCCGATTCTTAACACTTTTTTTGCTGTATTTATAGCTTCGCTTATAAATTACAGCACACAAAAAGCTAAATCAGCATTCCCGCTATACGCCCGGCCCGCGCCCTTTGTCGTGGCCAGCGCTTTGGGGTCGTATGTGACGCGCATTCGCTAGCATGAAGATTTGTGCTATATAATTCTCGATCAGTATACAATTAGTTAACTAGCTTGTTTATTTCATTTTGCCACTCATCCTCAAATACTACTTGAAATTCAAAATCGTGGTTTAGAAATTCATTAGATAATTCTTTCCATGCTTTTTTTGACCCTAATTGATTACACAATTCAAATACATTTTCTTTGTATTTGGTGTCGTCATTGGCTTTGAGGTGGATGCCCTTAGTTTCTAATACAATTACTTTATCATATTCTGTATCATCATTAGCATTTTTATCGGCTGCGATGAAATCTGGGTAGATTTTATTTTTTTTCCATCCCTGTATATGATAATCCTGACGCGATCTGTTTCTATACCACCACAGAAGTTTTTCTTGTCGGTCTAAATATATAGCAACGCTTTTCTCGGTTTCATTAAATTCCTCTTCGAAAATTTCATCAAATAAAGACTTTTGAATAGGGGAGTTATCATCTCTAACAAGATGTTTATTTCCATTTACTTTTATGCGTGATGGCAAAAAGTAATTACCACTTTCTTCGGTCAAAAAGAAAAAGAGCTTTTTATCATCAATTAACTTCTTAAATACCACTTCAGCTAATTGATTGGTTTGCTTTTCAATTACTTTTTTAAGGTACTCAATAATAAAAACAAAATTAGACTCCACTATTGCTGTGTTCTCGTGATCTTTGTATTTTTCCCTGATTAGTTTTATTGCTTCGTCACCTTTGATATATGCAATCCACGGATTAGGAATTAAATCGCCTATTTGCTGCGCAAGGAAAGCTTCATCAATCTTAAGTGTTCCTTTATTTAACATAACACCGCGTTGAATAATTTCATTCCAATTTTCTTCAGGATAGCCTATTGCTAAGTCAATCTCGCCCATTGTTTGGTTCGGATTCAATGAAATTTCATTAAGGTCTGCCAGATCAACTTTTTCAAAATCAATTGCACCCAGAATATCGGCCTCAAAATTTACATCACGCCAATACCCCTTATCCTGAACTATGAATTTTGGTAAAAATATTTTGCCCTCAAACTTTTTGAAGCCGGGCCGGTAATTAGCTTGTACGTCTTTAAATAGATGATCTTCCGCATCAGATCCCTCACTAACTATTCTTCCTGCAATATCACCCAAGCCTTCACTTTCTAACCCAACTTTTATCTCCCGTACTAATTGTGAGGCGTTTTGCTTAAAAGTAAATACATAACATTCGTCTAATTGCTTAATTTGTGTTTTTCTTGCAAAAGGTTGCCTTAAAATACGCCCAACCAATTGTGTAATACCGGTTGCCGAACTTGGATTTGTAAGAATTGTAAGAATATAAGCAAATGAGAAATCCCAACCCTCTTGTAGGGCTTGTTTAGTTATTATGAACCGAATTTCACAATCATTAGCAAATAAATCAATGCCTTCAATATCGTCTTTTTCGCTGCTTTTTATGGCTATCTGATTTATGGGAACATTGCATTTCTGTATTAGATAATCTTTAACGTCTTCTGCATGTATGAACCTTGTATCCCTTTGGTCTTTTCCGGTACGTTCAACCTGGATTAACGCGGATGGCCGAATGTACTCACCTGTATTTGCTTCGTATATCCTGGCTTGGTTTTCTAATTCATTTAACTTTTCTAAGGTTGCCAAAACAGTAGCATGCCAGTCTGTACTTGTTTTGTTGATAAGGTGAATATCAAGCTTTATCATTTCTTCCTGGTGCAGTTCGCGACCGGTAATTTTCACCAATTCATTGCTTTGGGCAGGTGGTGTTGCGGAAAGCTCAAGTATAAACGATGGATTAAAATTTTGAATAGTATTACGTGCATTTTCGCCATATGCACGGTGGCCCTCATCAATTATTATAAGTGGCTTTAACAATTTTAACGTATTGCCTAATGATGTTTTGATTTGAGCGTCAAAAACTTCGCCCGCCGAACCGAAACAATCTAAATTCGGAATTCTTTTTAGTAATTCTTTTTGAGCAGGATAATTGTCTTCGAATGGAAAAAAATCAGTAAAGCCGCCGGCATCTTTAAAGACTTTTAGCGTGTCCTTATTCTGCCTGTTGGCAGACGGGAGCATAAGCATTAGTATTACCAGGTTCTCTTCAATATCTAAACGATTAAACATTTCTGTTTTCTCTTTTATCAGAGTACGGCCACCACTTGAAATATCTAATATTTGCCTATAAGGATGATAGCGATTTTTTAACGCTAAAATAGTTTGACGATATATTTGCGTTGAAGGAACAATCCAGAGAACTAACCCAGTTTGTTTTTGCAGATATTGTTTTTGTATTAAATCAATACTATGGCAGGCCAACAAAGTTTTACCGCCACCTGTGGGCACTTTTAAATAAATATCAGGTAATTGCTCACCAATGCTATTGTTTTTGGTATGATAATTACTTTTACCCGTAATATTTTCCCAGGCTTCTTTTGGAAAGTTAACATGCTTTGCCAAATGGGGTTTAAAAGCGGTTAATTCGTCAAATTCTGACTTAGCATCCGCCAGCGCACTTAAATATTCTTTAAGTGTTTGTAAAACTTTTTCCTGGTAATGCTTTAGCTTCATTGTTGTATCCTGTATATCTCGTAAGGCAACTGACAAAAATCAATACGGTTTTCTAGGCAGGTATTATCATCCACATATTTTGCAGGGGCAAATATTAAACGTTTTTTACCTTTATATGGAGGTAATGCCCTTATTCCATCAAGTGTTAATGCATTACGCTTTAGCCACTCAATGTCAGGTTTATAAAACATATAAACCTCGCAGTTTGTTGTTTCTCCAATATAGCCTGTATCCTCGTTAACGATTTTTAAGTCAAATTCTTCACCTGTTGCAGTATAAAAAATATAACGGGCAAATTCATCATATGTTGGTAGGTTTTCACCGCGCAATATGGTTTCCATTTCAATAGGCGGCCCTAATTCAAAATAACTAAAGGTACCCTCTAATCCGGTTTTTAAATTTTCGTTTTTAGAATTTGGAACCCCTTTTATTACGCGCCTCACCCGTTCAGCGGTAATATTATCAGCGTACTCTTCTTGTTCTACTAATATGAATTTGCGGTTGCCGCCATCTTCTTTATTTAGTTCTAAAACGGCTTGAGCTGTTGTGCCTGAACCGGCGAAACTATCAAGAATAATATCATTCTTTAATGTTGATAATTGCAAAACTCTTTTGATCAGGGATACTGGTTTAGGAGTATCAAATGGTAAATCAATTTCGGTGAAAATTTCTTTTAATTCTTGTTTTGCCTGTTGATTATGACCTACTTCGTTATGTAGCCAGATTGAAACAGGAACAACTCCTTCTTGAACTTCAGAAAGGAATTTCTTTAATCTCGGAACATTATTGCCATCTTCGCCAAACCAAACTCTATTATCATCAATCAATTTTTGAAAATTTATTTTCGATGTATTCCAACATCTTCCTTTTGTTGGATTAACAATTCTACCTCCAGGAGTAGTAATTGGATAATCGTAATCAGCGGAATAAGTTTTGACTGTTAAATCACTCGATGTCCACATTCCTCTTGGATCATTATCCGGATTGGAATATCGTTGATCCTGAGCTTCTGTTCTCACTAAAAGATTTCTAATCCATCCATGTTTCTGTTCCCCTTCAATTTTGTTTTTTGCGTAGCAGACAATAAAATCATGGTTGTCTGAAAGATATCTTGCATCATTTTGAGGAGAAAATTTTTTTTGCCAAATAATATTTTGAATAAAATTTTGTCCACCAAACACTTCATCCAATAAGCATCTTAAATTATGCTGCTCGTTATCATCGATAGATATAAATATTGCTCCATCTTCACTTAATAATTCACGTAGCAATTTCAAACGTGGCATCATCATGCAAAGCCATTTATCGTGCCTTGTCATGTCTTCTTTATCAACTACTTTACCCAGCCATTCCTGTAACATCGGGCTTTTTACATTGTCGTTGTAAACCCAATTCTCGTTCCCGGTATTGTATGGCGGATCGATGTAAATACATTTAATTTTGCCGGAATAAGATGGCAAAAGGGCTTTTAACGCTTTAAGATTATCGCCATGAATTATCAAATTATCATGCAAGCTAACTTTATCTGTAAGGCTTAAATCGCTTTTTGGAACAAGCTGATGATATTTAACTGCCAAATGGTGGTTTTGTACAAACGTTTTACCTTTAAATTGGATTGATGGCATATAGATTTTTATTCTGATTAGGCAGTTAAATATAATAAATTCAAAAATAGCTATTGAATAAATATAATAATTGGAGACTTACTCTATAGTTTTAAACATATAGGATAGGTTATTTTGTAGTTACGGCTTTCCTTCTAAGCGGGAAAACTATTATGGAGCATCGCTGTACTCCACATACCCTGTAACTGCTCTGCAATACTTCATGTGTTTCACATGCTCCGCGGAGCACCACTTTATATCGAAATATTAAAGACTAGCTTAATTCGACAAAATATGATACAATGCCCAATCGTCGTTTTCATAAAGCTTGTGGAATTTTAGGCCGCTGTTAATCGTTTGTATGGCAATTATATATTTGTCATTTATCTGCGTATAACCTGTGGCGGGGTTTTTTGCTGTGGCAATAAGTATATAGCTGTCATACTTATCGGGCGATTCTATTGCACTGGCAAACTCGTCCTGATAAGGCATGGTTAGTCGCCGGGTATTGTTTATAAAGGCAGCAACCGGGTATGCAATGGCATCGTCTACTAAAATATTGTCGTTATCGGGCAGGCCATTTATATAATCGGCAACGTCGCGGTTGTCATTCTGTGTATAGTCATTATTTCTGTGCAGCAACATGGTAATAAAGGTTTTCTCATCCTTTATCATCGATCGGTTTAAATAAGCATAGCCGGTATATATTTGTACAATTACCAGTATCGCCAAAATTACTTTAAGTACTTTTTGATGTCGTATTTCGCGTGCCTTAAACATGAGGCACAACAGGGCCAGGATGAGAAAGATCATATAATATTCATAACCCAGAAATATTTTATCATACTTTATATGCAAAAACTCGATAAAGGCAAAGGGTGTTAGCAATGTTAATACCTGGTAGGTGCTCTCTCTGAAAAGGTATAACGCAACCAGTATCATAGGGCAAAAAATTAGTGCTTTGGCAGATATTAATAATGATACATCCTGCGGGAAGAAAGCATTCTGGCTGTTAAATGCTACCTGATCATAAGTCATCCTGTCGCTTATTACACTCCATGTTGCATATGGGCTGTCAATAAAATAATTCAGATCGTTGGCATGTGTTAAGTTGAGCAGTTTATAACTGGTTATGGCGGCTATAGGTAATATAAAGATGATGATATATAGCGCGAAGGTTTTACTGATTAGCTTACGGCGTAAGGATGGGCTGTTAAAGCTGAGGAAAAGGCGGAATATGGATTCTTTTTCGCTCAGGTTTAGGCTTTGTATAGCTATTGATAATACGAGCGGAATAAAAAACAGGCTGAGCCATATAAATTTATAATCGCAAAACACTAATATCACCAGGCAAATACTTGCTACCGATATATGAAAGGTTGTGTTCGACTTGTAAAACTTAAGTATGTTCAAAAAGAACAGGAAGAACGAGATAAGCACCAGGTAGGTGCCTTTACCCGAGCAGGCTGCATACAATATCCCCGGATGAAATAAAAACACTACAACGAGTATGAACAGGTAAAAATCGCCGTTAAACCTTCTCAGTAATGCACGGGCCATCAATAAAAAGAGTGCTGCCATACCCAATGACGATGCTATTACCGGCGCTAACCGTATAGGGCACGTTATGAAAAAAATGAAGGTGCCATAAAATGGGAGTATAGGTGCTGTAAGGCCCATTACCTTTATGCGGTTACCCAAACCATCAAAAATAACCCTGGCTTTTTCAATATAAAACAGCGACTCGGGGTTTGTATAGCCTAATTTGTTTAAATAAATACCGCAGAACAGGTAGTATACGGCCAATACCCCTGTTATTATTAATATATAGACTGATTTTGACCGCGTCATTTAATAATATTTACAGGGTTGTTATTAACTTTACTAATACCATGATTGGTTTTTTGCCAATAAAATGGCTTCACAATTAACTCGTATAAACCCATATATGCAGCAATAGAATGCATTAACCAATAAACCGGGTTGGCAATGGCAAATAATATCAGTTCGTAAAAGCGGCGTTTAAATACAGCCATCATATTCACGTATATCATTAATATATTTCCAACCATCAGGTTAAATATCGACATAAACAAAACCCAATCGGGAAAAAGTGTTCTGATGGTAGAAAAGTCGAACAATATGTAGGAAATAAATATGGCGAGTAAAAGCGGGTAAACTAAAAAGGTAAGCGGCGTAGCCCCAATAAAAAAGCTGAAGCCTAAAAATCCCTTCCAGCCAAGTTTGCGCCATAAGGCAACCGGGTTGCGCATATGTACCAGGTAAGTTTGCATATAGCCCTTTATCCAGCGCGAACGCTGGCGAATCCAGTTTATAGGTTCGTTGTTTGCTTCTTCGTAAGTTGTTGAATTTACAATAGCTACTTTATAGCCTTTGGCATAGGCCCTTACACCTAAATCAGCATCCTCAGTTACGTTAAACGGGTCCCAGGCACCCAGCCCAACCAAGGCATCCATTTTAAAGTGATTGCTGGTGCCTCCTAAGGGGATGGGAATATCCAAAGTATCCAATCCCGGCAGCATATAATCAAACCAATACGAATATTCAAGCGTAAACATCCGGGTCAGGAAGTTCTCATTGCGATTAAAATAATTGAGCGCACTTTGTACACAGATGTAGTTTTCAGGCAGTTTATTAAATAAGGCGACTACTTTTTTAAGCTGATCTGTATCGGGAATATCCTCGGCATCATAAATGGTAATATATTTCCCCTTTGCAAACTGGAGCGCATAATTACAGGCTTTTGGCTTTGTTTTGGGCATGTGAAAAGGCACAATAATCACTTCAAATATTGCCGGGAAATTAAGGTTACGTACGGCATTTAAAGTTTTATCATCATCCTCTTCAATCACCAGTTTAATATCTAGTTTTTCGCGCGGGTAATCAATGCTTTGCAGGTTCCATATTAGCTTTTTTATCAGGTTATCTTCCTTATAAACGGGTAGTAATATGGTATATATGGGCAGGTCCTCGTCAACAATATTTCTTAATTCATCTTTACTAACAGCCTGATACAACTCAAGGCGGGAACCTACCAAAGCCAGAAACAATTTAAATACAATGGCTATCAGGAAAAAAGAGCTTAATAAAACATTGATGAGTATGGAAGTATTTTTAAAACTCTCTATCAGCCCAATTGCAGTAATACCTACTATTAAAAATAAAAACACCAGCTGCGGCGTAGTAAATGTCACACTTGCTGAACTGGCGGGATCACTATTTCGCAGTTGATATACAGCTGCTTTAACATATTTTTCGCCAATAAGCTTATGGGCCATCCAAATAATATCCAGATCGGATGCTACAATTATCTCGGGTTCAAGGTTGTAAGTAAACTTAACGAAATCAATGATCAGCCCGTCGGTAGGGTCAGCCATTATAGTGACTACCTTATTATTCTCAATGCGTAGAGGCAGGGCTATGCGGTCATCAGCAAACTTAAGTTCAATTTGCTTTAATACATTGGTATCAAAAGCTTCGTCTCTGATCTCCTGAATTTTATGATCCGCGTTTATCAGTATGCGTTCATAATTTCTGCGTGATATAAAGCCAAAGTTCAGCGCTATTTTAATAAACGACTGACCTGTTTTAGCTGATAAATTTTCAATCCTTTCCCTCTCGTCTGGCGTAATAAAGCCATCGCTAATTAAAAGTTCAGGAATTGACATATTTATTGTAGTTAACAATGCTTTAATTATTTTCAAATAAGTTATGAGTTTAATTAAACGCCATAACTTATTTGGGTTAGCTAATATCTACTGAGGTTATTCGTTAAACATGTCCTGTGATCGTTGGATCCTGGAACGGACATACAGGAACGATAGTAATATTAGTACCAATATGCCTAACAGGATATACAGGTTATAACTTTCCCAAAAACGGGTAAGCGCGCTTTTGGTATCAATATATTCCAGGTTTTCGCTTGATTTATTGATGTTGAACAGGTATTTATTTTGATTAACATCAGATATACACACGTTGCTTGACAGTGTTGAGAGCTGCTCAGTGATTGACTTTGATGCAGCTAAAAATGCTTCAGCCAGTTGTGTACCGGTCGCGGTTAATACCAGGGTTGCATTATTGCTTCGCCCATAAAATATCTGTGCCAAGCCGTTTGATACACTATCTGATAATTGATATACTACCTTATTGTTATCACTGTTATATAAGCGGAAGTTATGATTGAATTTGATAGGTGCATCCGGGAACTCATCCATCAGCGGGTCATTTTTTGATAATAGGGCAACAACATTATATTTTTTAAGATCGCTTCGGCTAAAATCCTTTGAATAAATAAATTCAGGGAAGTTATTTGCGTTGATGTTATTGTTCAACTCATAAATAATTTCGCCCATTGCTCCTGCTGCATACTTTGCATATTTTTCAGAAACTACTATACGTGTGCTGCCGGAGTTGAATGCCTCTGGGTATTGATAGAAGCTAAGATCATTGGTAATAAAAGGATTTTTTGATTCCAGATATGATTTATCAATGTCAATTTCGGAAAAGAAGTTAGTAAAACTGGTATTACAGTTGCCGTTGGTTGGATAAAACCTGAACTCGGCTTCAAGCGTATTATATTTATGGTGCTGATAACGGTTTATAGTTACAGATGTATTCAATTTGCCTGATACATCCAGTTTTTCGCTGCTGATGAGTGAGCCATTAAGGTAAATATTAAAGAATCCACGGTCGCCGGCACTTAAACTGCTATAAATACCTTGAAAATGCATCTCAACTTCTTTTGGTGTAAAGCTAAAATCACTGTTCTTGAAATTGTAGACACTTTTAAGAGATCCGATACCGGACATAAAACTTGTTGTACCGCCAATTTGCTTTAATGATAATCTTGAACGGTTCTCATCAATTGTTTTAAAGAAGGTGTTCTCCGCATGATCTATCAAAAGGTAATCGCCAAAAGTTGAGTTAAGAATATTCATGTTACCTAATGCGGTAATTGATTTTTCCAGTCCCGCATCATCACCACCGGTAACAAACAATACTTCATTCGGAACCTTTTCTGTTACCACGCTTTTAACCATTGTAAGCGTATTTCTTACGGTTACCATCTGTTGTACAGTATCAGTAGCCATGGTAATTGCTTTATACAGATAAAATAAGCCCTCGTTATTCTGTGGCGTTACTTTTATCAGTGCACGTTTATCAGCTGGTAATGATGCCATTGTGCCCACCATTATATAATTCCGTATGCTATCAGGTTTTTTATCCGCCTCAAAAACCATTATGTTGTAGGTTCCTGACTTTTTTAATCTTGAATATGCCCAGGCCACAGCTTTCAGATCATGCAAGGTTGGGTCCTTAGGGTAAACAATTGCTCTTTTTGAATCAAAACAGTTGCTAATATTTACGTTGCTGAAAAAGTTTTTGTCGCTTTTAGTTAATGAAAGGTATGAGTAGCTTTTCACCTTTATCCACATTGCGGGGTTGTCCAGATCACGGCATTTATCATCTGTTATGGTAAGCAATGTTTTTACCTGTATCTTTAAAAAGTGGTCGGGCGATAGATCTGCACGGCTTAAATTAAGCGCCACCCTTTGAATAGAATCATTTGAAAGCTTGCTACTGTAGGCTGGTTTATCATCAATAAGAATATTGATATAAGAATGGTCTTTTATTAAAGCTTGCGATGGCTCAAAATAGATCACCAGTTTACTGCCGTTAAGCTCATACTGGGGGTCAACTTTTAAATAATATGCACTGGAACCAATCATGCCAAATATCGGATCATCATCATGGCCCATTGCTTTAAATGATAGAATACTTTGCGCCACCGCTGCTGTATTAATGAGTAATACCAGGGCTAAAAGGCTTAAAAATTTGTTCATTTGGTTGTACATATTAATTTATAACGTAAAATTCTACTCTAAAATAGTTGCCATTATCATCACTCCGATAGCTTAGATCGCCGCCCATCTCTTTGGTCATCAATTTTGCTATTGAAAGCCCCAGTCCCAACCTGCTTTCTTTCGATCCAGTTGCATCATTTAATGTTCTGAGTTTATTGAACATCATATCCAGTTCTTCCTGGCCAATAGCTATACCTTCGTCAATTATTTCAAAAACAAATTTTTGACGCTGCAGGCTCGTAACCACTTTAATGCTGTTGTTGGTTTGCGAAAATTTAATAGAGTTTGAAAGCAGGTTTTGAAATACCTGTCCCACAAAAACTTTATCAAGCTTAACATTTAGCGGAAGTTTCAATATATTATCAACCAGGTGAATGTTTTTCATCTGGGCAGTTTCTGTTAAGCCTCTGAATACATGGATCACTTCGGCATTAATATCAAAAACCTCCATGTTGAAATTCATTTCAGGCGACTCAATTTCTTTTACGTCCATCAGCTTATTTAGCATGTACTGCATTTTATCAGCTGATTCGGCAATATAGCCGCTAAATTCCTTTTGATCGGCGCTTAACCTGTAATCTTCCTCTTGTATCATGTTATTACTCATAATAACGGAGCCTATCAGGTTCTTAAGATCGTGGCCTGCAATGTTTATAAAACTATTTTTATGCTCATCCAGCTTACGCAACTGCTCATATTGCATGTCGATGATATTATTTTTATCGTTTATATCGCGGTTTTGCTCCTTCAATTGCTCATTTGATTTTTCTATAAGTATTTGTGAGCGAACTTCGCGTTCAATTACCTTGTACCGTGCATTGGGGATAAGGCATGATATAGCTGCTGTTATAAAAAAGAACTGTACGCCGTTACTTATAAAAAGATCAAGATTGTAGCTGCTTAATAAGTTGAAAAATATAGCGATCAGTAAAAAAGCGATCAGGGTTTGAATAATAGAATTTATAGGTTCCCAAAAAACCTGAAGGTTGAAGAACAATATAACAGCTGAGTACAGTAAAAAGTAAATATTTAATTGTTCGATATTCACCAGGCTGCATAACACCGCCGAAATGATGGAAAGGAAAAAGAAGGAGATATGTAATAAAACGCGATAGTTATATTTCTTTTGCTGAAATAGCGCATGCAGTGCATAAATAACAATTGAGGCAATTATACGTATGATAAAGAATTGAAGCCATACGCTGTTGGCATATATAAAATCGGCAAGACTAAACAGCGGGTATACCAGTATAATGGTAAATATGATAATGTTAGTCTGATACCAGGCTTTCTTTGATATTTCTTTCGAGAATTCTTCTTTAGTAATTTGAATAAACATTATTCGTTTCCTTAAATTATAATAAGATCAAATAGTTTGTAATTGCTAACGTGATTAAAAATACACGAAAAAAGTGGCTACTAAAATTTATTTTTCGCTCTCAGTAAATATCAGGTTATTACAGGTTATTAATTGTACTAACCCTTATCTATTGCCAATTGCAAAAAGCAATCCAAAGTGGCCTTATAATAGGAACATGGCGTTTCAAAGGCACAAAGCATCAATAGGTTGACAACAGCCACCAACAACTGGGGTGTCATTTCCATATAATGGGGAAAATTTCCCAATGCTTAGTCCCAAGAGGGAAAATATCGGGACTGACGAACTATAATATATTCGCTGTGCGGTATACATGACATCAAAGAAATACAAATATATAAGTCTCCCGTTTCGGGAGAGATTTAGAGGCGGCTTTGATATTTTTATTAATGTTAAAATAACTACCTTTGAACCATACTACATTGTTATGAAATTTTTTGAAGATAAAAGACGGGAAGTAATGGTACATATAGAAAAGTTCATGCTTGATAAAATGCATGAATATTTGAAACCCATTGATACCATCTGGCAACCATCCGACTTTTTACCCGATGCTTCAAGGGATACATTTTTTGATGAAATAAAAGAGCTGCAGGAAAGCGCTCAGGGATTATCATATGACCTGGTAGCTGTTTTAATTGGCGATACCATTACCGAAGAAGCATTGCCAAGTTATGAAACATGGCTGGCTATGGTTAATGATGTTTCGCGCGATGAAGAGGGGGGCTGGATGAAATGGAACCGCCAGTGGACATCGGAAGAAAACCGCCACGGCGACCTGCTGAACAAATATTTATACCTATCGGGCCGCGTAAATATGCGTATGATGGAGATATCAACCCAATACCTAATAGCTGATGGCTTTGATATTGGCACTGGTCACGACCCATACCGTAACTTTATATATACTTCATTTCAGGAATTAGCTACCAATATTTCGCATCGTCGCGTTGCTTCACAAGCTAAAAAGGATGGTGATGCTTTGCTGTCAAAAATGTGTGGTGTTATCGCATCTGACGAAGCCCGCCATGCTAAGGCTTACAAATATTTTATAGAGAAAATTTTTGAAGTTGACCCCAATGGCGCTATGCTGGCTTTTGAGGATATGATGCGGAAAAAGATCGTTATGCCTGCTCACTTTTTACGTGAGGTAGGTTTAAAAATAGGCCAAACCTTTGGTCATTTTACTGATGCTGCTCAACGTTTAGGCATTTATACTGCCATTGATTATGTTGATATTCTGAAAGAACTGATCGAAGACTGGCATATTGCCAGCGTACCCGATCTGAACGAAACCGGCGAAAAGGCCCGTGATTACATCATGAATCTTCCCGACCGTTTACTGCGCGTTGCTGAAAGAATGAAAAACCCAATGCTGGAATATAAATTTAGCTGGATAAATTCGTAATAGAAATTAGAGGGTAGTAATTAGAGATTAGTTGAAAATTACTACCCTCAAAAGTTCCCCCTTCAGAGGGTTAGGGGGCTACCCTTCCAGCACCAGATCCGTGCCGCCATCGCCTGATATATTATCAAACAGGCTGTTGAGGATTGATTCAATGGTTAAGGAATTAACGTCATCCACATAATGCTCATTACGGGTTATCCATAGCTCCGTACCTTTTATGGCTATACTAAATAACACGCCATCATATAGCTCATTTTGTAGGATTTCAATAGCATCACCTTTATTTTCAATTAAAAAATCAATATCTGTATCGCGCTGTTTATGAAACAACGGGTTTAAGTTTTGGCTTAGATGATTGTATAAGCTGTTAATATTTATAGGTTTATGCAGGGTGATGATTTTCATGTCGAAATAAATTCTATATTTATTTATAACTGAAAGATTGATAATATTGTTTGAGTGTGATTCTTGTCATTTCGAACGAGGTACGAGGAGAAGCCTTCTGCGACTTATACAGCCGCTGTGCATGTTTCAGAAGATTTCTCTCTATCGTTCGAAATGACAAAACGTTTAAAACTACCACTATGAAATACAAATTACTCGGGCGCTCTGGCCTTAAAGTTTCTGAACTGTGCCTGGGCACAATGGGTTTTGGTACCGAAGCAGGCTGGGGAGCCGATGCTGCTACCAGCTTTGATATTATGGATGCCTATGCCAATGCAGGGGGTAATTTTTTAGATACCGCCAATATTTACAAACTGGGTACCAGCGAAAAGATCATCGGTGATTACATCAGCAACCATGATCGTGATTACTTTGTGCTGGCTACAAAATATACTTTAAAAGATAATATCACCAACCCTAATGCATCGGGCAATAACCGTAAGAACATGATGCGTAGCGTTGAGCAAAGCCTTAAACGCCTGAAAACGGATTTTATTGATTTGCTCTACCTACACATTTGGGATGATATTACCCCTATTGATGAAGTACTGCGCGCAATGGACGACCTGATAAAACAAGGAAAAGTAAATTATGCTGCCATAAGTGATACTCCTGCCTGGGTAGTAGCAAAAGGCAATACCCTTGCCGAATTAATGGGCTGGAGCCAGTTTGTGGCATTGCAGGTTGAATACAGTTTGCTTGCCCGCACACCTGAGCGTGAGCTGATCCCGATGGCTAAACATTTTGGCATAACGGTTACGCCCTGGGCACCATTAGCTGGCGGAGCATTAACCGGTAAATACCTGCGTGGTGAAAAGGGCCGTATAAAACCAGAAAGTAACCGATTAAACGAACGCAGCGAAGCCATTACCAAAGTGGTTATTGCTATTGCTGATGAGTTAGGCGTATCGCCCGGTAACGTGGCACTTCAATGGACAAGGCAGCAGGGTTTTTCCTGTATCCCGATCATCGGCGCAACTAAAGTTGATCAGTTTATGGATAATCTGAAAACAATTGATGTTAGCTTAAGTGATGATCAATTAAAAAGATTAGACGAAGCCAGTGCCATACAACTAGGTTTCCCCGGCGATTTTTTTAAGGAAGAAGCAGTAAGGAATAATAGTTTTGGTGGGTTTTATGATAGGGTAGAGAAGAGGGGGGTAGAGATTAAAGGTTGGTTGATTAGAGATTAGGCAAACATTTCTCTCGATCCCGTCATTGCTGTAAAGTACGAAGCAATCTCTAAGCTATACAGAGCAAATAGAAAGATCGAACTTATGTAGAGATTTGCTTATGCGTGCCTAAAAATCAGGTTGTTATAAGACATTATTCATATTACCTACAAACAAATGACCCTCATCCACTATTATACTGTAAAACATCTCACCATGAAAAAGAAATTAATCACTATGATATTGCTTGCCAGTACGCTTGCAATATTAAGCACCGGCTGTGCGCCAAGGCATCAGCTGGCACCACCACCGCCACCACCCGGAGCGCCACCCGCACCATAATGATTTTGAAGCCTTTGTCTGCTTGCAGATAAAGGCTTTTTAGCTATAAAATATAGGTTATTCAAATAATTCCTAATCTCGATTAATCCTTTTGAAATTAATTGTATCCAATAATTAAACAGCCGGTATTCAGGTTGTTGATATTAAAATTTACAATTATGAAAAAGAGATTTTTTGGATTCGCATTAATAATAGCTGCTTTGGTATCAGTAACTTCTGGTTGTTATGTTGGGTATGGTTATCACCATCCGCACCATTATTACCGTGGTTACTAATAAAGATCGTTTTAAGTGAAAAAGAGTGTATGATTGAAATGTGAGGGTGAGTGAGTATAAGAGCTTCGATATTATCGAAGCTCTTTTTTATGACCGCTGATTTTTATTGATTTTAGGATTTTGCTGATGCAGCAGCTAAGTTTCCTCCAATAACTTCAATTAAACCAAGCGCGCGAGCCCTTCCGACAAAGGGGGCGAGCCGGGAGTATGGCCTTGCGGGTGGAAGCATCCCCTTTGTCTTGATTTTTTTGGTTACTTTTTGTATCAAGACAAAAAGTAACGTCATAGCGACAAGCGATACCATGCGATAAGTAAACAACAAACCTCCGCTCTGTGTACTATAGATTGCTTCGTACCTTACAGCAATGACTAGAGTTAAATAGGCGCTTCAACCTCAACTATCACCTAACCAATTCACTATCAATAAAGAAAATTCACGCATGCTATTGAAAATTAGAAAAATAGTACCTACCTTTGCAGTCCTTAAAATAAGGATAAAACTGTAATTACAAAAAAGGAAAAATGCCTACTATTCAGCAATTAGTTAGAAAAGGTAGAGTAGCTCTGGTTGACAAGAGTAAGTCACCAGCGTTGGACAGCTGTCCACAGCGAAGAGGAGTATGCACACGCGTGTATACCACTACCCCTAAAAAACCAAACTCAGCAATGCGTAAAGTTGCACGTGTGCGCTTAACCAACGGAAAAGAAGTTAACGCTTATATCCCAGGTGAAGGTCACAACTTGCAGGAACACTCAATTGTATTAATCCGTGGTGGTCGTGTTAAAGATTTACCAGGTGTACGTTACCACATCATCCGTGGCGCGTTAGATACATCAGGTGTTGCGGGCCGTAATCAGCGCCGTTCAAAATACGGTACTAAACGCCCTAAACCAGGTCAAGTAGCTGCGGCTCCAACAAAAGGTAAAAAGAAATAATTAAAGGAGGATAGTAAAAATGAGAAAGTCAAAACCAAAAAAGAGAATCCTTCTTCCTGATCCAAAATTCAATGATATTTTGGTAACCAGGTTTGTAAATAACATGATGTATGATGGTAAAAAATCTACCGCTTACACTATATTTTACAATGCAGTTGAAATAGTTGAGAAGAAAACAAGCGAAAACGGGTTAGATACCTGGAAAAAAGCTTTGAATAATGTGATGCCTGCTGTTGAAGTAAAAAGCCGTCGTGTAGGTGGTGCAAACTTCCAGGTTCCAACAGAAGTTCGTCCGGAGCGTAAAGTAGCCTTAGGTATGAAATGGTTGATCAGCTATGCTCGTCGTCGTGGTGAAAAAACCATGATGGAGAAATTAGCAGGTGAGATCATCTCAGCAGCTAAAGGTGAAGGTGCAGCGGTTAAGAAGAAAGAAGATACGCATAAAATGGCTGAAGCCAACAAAGCGTTCTCACACTTCCGTTTCTAATTAGTGAATTATTGAATTAGTGATTGAGTGAATTATTGTATTGGCGGGGCAGCGAGTTATTGATTTGGTAACATTATACTAATCAATAATTCAGTAATTCGCTAATTCAATCAATAAAAAACAGATGTCAAGAGATCTAAAATATACAAGAAATATAGGTATTGCCGCTCACATTGATGCTGGTAAAACTACAACAACAGAGCGTATCCTTTATTACTCGGGTGTTAGCCACAAAATAGGTGAGGTGCATGAAGGTGCAGCTACTATGGACTGGATGGCGCAAGAGCAGGAGCGTGGTATCACTATTACTTCGGCTGCTACTACTGTAGGCTGGAAATACCGTGGCCATAACTACCACATTAACATTATTGATACCCCAGGACACGTGGATTTTACCGTTGAGGTAAACCGCTCACTGCGTGTATTAGATGGTTTAGTATTCCTTTTCAGTGCAGTTGATGGTGTTGAGCCACAATCTGAAACCAACTGGAGACTTGCCAATAACTATAACGTTGCCCGTATAGGTTTCGTTAATAAAATGGACCGCTCTGGTGCCGACTTTTTAAATGTTGTAAAACAGGTAAAAAGCATGTTAGGCAGCAATGCAGTTCCGCTTCAATTACCAATTGGTGCTGAAGAGCATTTTAAAGGTGTTGTTGATTTAATTAACTGGAAAGGTATTGTTTGGAATGAGCATGATAAAGGTATGACCTTTACTGAAGTGCCTATCCCTGAGGATATGATCGAAGAAGCAACTGAATGGAGAGAAAAATTGCTTGAATCAGTAGCGGATTATGATGAAACCCTAATGGAGAAATTCTTTGATGCTCCTGAAACAATTACAGAGCGTGAAGTATTAGACGCTTTACGTAAAGCTGTTTTAGATGCTAAGATAGTTCCTATGGTTTGCGGTTCATCATTCAAAAACAAGGGTGTACAAACCATGCTTGATTATGTAATGGAACTGTTGCCTTCACCACTTGATGTTGACGGTATTGTTGGTACCAACCCTAACACAGGCGAAGAGATCATCCGTCAGCCATCTGAAAAAGAGCCATTTGCAGCATTAGCGTTTAAAATTGCAACCGATCCTTTCGTAGGCCGTTTGTGCTTTATCCGCGTATACTCAGGTAACTTAGAAGCAGGTTCATATGTATATAATATGAGATCTGAAAACAAAGAGCGTATATCACGTATATTCCAGATGCATGCTAACAAGCAAAATCCTATCCCTAACGTTGGGGCTGGTGATATTGCTGCGGTAGTAGGCTTTAAGGATATCAAAACTGGTGATACACTTTGTGATGAGAAAAACCCGATCATCCTGGAGTCAATGAACTTCCCTGAGCCGGTTATTGGTTTAGCTATTGAGCCTAAAACACAAGCCGACGTTGATAAATTGGGTATGGCTTTAGGTAAATTATCTGAAGAAGATCCAACCTTCCGTGTTAATACTGATGAAGAAACCGGCCAAACTGTAATTTCAGGCATGGGCGAGCTTCACCTGGATATTATCATGGACCGTTTAAAACGTGAGTTTAAGGTTGAGGTTAACCAGGGTGCGCCGCAAGTTGCTTACAAAGAAGCTATCACCGGAACAATACAACACCGCGAAACATACAAGAAACAAACCGGTGGCCGTGGTAAATTTGCCGATATACAGGTTATACTTTCACCTAACGACGAAGGTAAAGAAGGATTACAGTTTGTTAACGAAATCAGCGGTGGTTCAATTCCTCGTGAGTTTATCCCATCTGTTGAAAAAGGCTTTGCTGCTTCAATGGCAAATGGTGTGTTAGCGGGCTTCCCGTTAACCGACTTAAAAGTTCGTTTAATTGATGGATCATTCCACGCTGTCGATTCAGACGCTTTATCTTTTGAGTTAGCTGCAAAAATGGCTTACCGCGAGGCTTTGCCAAGATGTAAACCAGTATTGCTTGAGCCGATCATGAAAATCGAGATCTTAACCCCTGAAGAAAACATGGGTGACGTTATCGGTGATATGAACCGTCGTCGTGGCCAGCTTTTAGGTATGGATTCACGTGCGGGTGCGCAGGTAATTAAAGCTACTGTTCCATTGTCAGAAATGTTTGGTTATGTAACTCAGTTACGTACCATTACTTCAGGCCGTGCAACTTCAACCATGGAGTTTGATCACTACGCTGAAGCGCCACGTAACGTACAGGAAGAAGTAGTTGCTAAAGTAAAAGGCAAAAAAGCTGCTGCGAACGCGTAAATTAATTAGTGAATGAGTGATTTAGTGAATGAGTGAGTTTTAATTCACTAAATCGCTAATCACTCAATCACTCAATAAATAAACAACATCAACTATAATTAATAGCTCTTATAGTTGGTACAAAAACAAATAAGATGAGCCAAAGGATCAGAATCAAATTAAAATCTTACGATTACAACTTGGTTGATAAATCAGCTGAGAAAATCGTAAAAACAGTAAAACCTACGGGTGCTGTTGTAAGCGGACCACTTCCCTTACCAACTGAAAAGAAAATCTTTACAGTACTACGTTCACCACACGTAAACAAAAAAGCACGTGAGCAATTCCAATTATGCTCTTACAAGAGATTATTGGATATCTACAGTTCAAATTCAAAAACTGTAGACGCTTTAATGAAGCTTGAATTGCCAAGCGGTGTTGAAGTTGAGATCAAAGTGTGATAGTACCGGAAGGTACAGAAACAAGAGTCGAGATTCAAGAATCAAGATAATTTTAAAGAGCCATTCGTTTATTCGGATGGCTCTTTTTTGTTTTTAGAAATTTGGATGTTATTTTTTATATTTGAATATGAGTACATATTTGATATATCCTAATGATGAACAGGAAAAAATGATCAAAGAATTTTTGGAATCAAATGATATTTCATTTGTTAGAGAGGATGAACAGTTGCCGGATTATGTATTACAAGGGATAGCAAGAGGACAGGAAGACATAAAGGCTGGGCGTACTATTACATTTGAAGAATTTAAAAATAGAGTACATCCTTCTAAATGAAATATACTGTTATATTATCCATTTATGGATTGAAACATTTGACTCAATAAAAGAACAAATCAGGATTAAGTGGGGCGATAAGTCGGCAGAAGATTTTCATCACAGAGCAACTCATGTGATCGAGATAATCGAAAATTCACCTTTCATTTTTCAAGCGATAATTTCCAATCAAAATATAAGACGCGGATTTATCCATAGAAACTGTTCAGTGTTCTATGAAATAAAAGATCATCAAATTGAGATACTTTTTTTCTGGGATAACAGGCAGGAATCGATATTTTATTGAGAGCAATAGCTGATTTGGTGAAAACACCAATCAAAAACTATAATGAATACTATTTCTTTCTCAAACACAAGGTAGTCATACATCGCAGGTTCTGCACGTTGGTAGTCTTTATAGGTTCAAATAATTCAGCATTCAACTCATCAGTATAGCGCAACAATATTTCCTGGTTTACCAGGTAGCGGGTTGATCCATCGGGCAACAGGTAAACGCCGTCATCAATTGGGTGTACCAAATCTTCTATCCCAATATCAGATGCGAGGCGGGCAAACAGGTAGCCACCAGGTTTAAGTACGCGCCATACAGAACGAAGCATGGCATCAAAATGGGCATGACTATTGGCAAAATGTAATACAGCGCTGCATATTGCTAAATCAAAAAACTCAGCGCGGTAGGGCAGTTTTTCAGCATTAGCTACAACAAAATTTGCAGCCGGGTTTTTAGGTGCCAGCGTGGCTGATAATTGTTTTACTTGAGTTATTGCATCAGTACTGGGATCGATACCAAAAACTTCAAAGCCATTTTGCAAAAAGTAATGCAAATTGCGGCCTCCACCACAGCCAATGTCAATTATTTTATGGCAATCATCAAAACGGCCTTTCAGCAATTGGTCAAATAGGTATATGTCAATATTACCGTAAAGCTGTTGCAGATTGTTTTGCATAGGGTAGTCTTTGTAGAGAATTTCAGCCGTTCTGTGTTTTCACCGCACCAAACGATAATTTTAAAAGAGCCATTCGTTTATTCGGATGGCTCTTTTTTGTTGGAATTATGATTTAAAATTTTGACCTTTTATATATGTTTCAAAAGTATTTATAAAGTAGGAACAGAAACTGGATACTTCACTTAATCTATTTTTCAAGTCGGTAATTGTTATACTAGCTCCGATATCTGAGGCAGACACATTTCCATGAGCAATGTTAATACGGTTCGTAGCTATTTCTTTTAAACGAGACTGAAATCTAATATCATTATAAATGGGATCGCTAATACAAAAAATATTCCATATAGATTGTAATTGCGGATGCTGTATGTTTTCCCCATTTGTAGGTAGTAAAATGGTATCGATTATTATATTTTTATTGTCTTCAATATACTTGAATAACTCATAACGCTTATCCCATTTTTTCTTATTTACTTGTTGAAGAGAATCTAAATGGGCGTTCAAAGCCAAGCTTAACAGGATTGGCCTTATTTCAGAAACTTTTAGAGACTCAACATTTATATAAAAGATTGCTTTCTCTATAGTTTTGAGTACAGTAAATTCTATTAAACCATAAAGTTGAACGAATACTAACCCCTTACACGTATTTATATATCTTGGTGTCGTGGTTGGTGGTGGGGGAATATTGGGGCTAATAAAGTCAATATATTCTCTAATGGTAACAACCCTTTCGGCCGACAAATCTTGAATGTCTGTAAACATTATTTTTTCAGAAACATTTCTTTACTAAATTCAATCCGATGAATAACCTTTTTTCTGCTATTTGTTGCCCCTGTCGTGGATTTTCTAAATTCTAAATCGCCTAACCAATTAATATCTTTGGTATTAATTTCTTTTTGTTCAGTTATGGCTAATGCTGCACCCACTGCGATACCTTCAAAAAGATTAGTTGGTGTAGTAGTTCTATTGTGCGTAATTCCACTAGGTAAAGCTCTTAGTTGTTTAAATGTGATTTCAAAAATTTTTTCGGCATAATCAAAATCGAAACCTTTAGATGCGGAAGCCATAAAATTATTGAGAAAATCAACAACGCTATGGTCAAATGTTTTATAATTATACAAAAATGCAAAGAATCTTAACACAAATTCTTCACGTGTCCCATCACTTTCTTGCGCATTAGTTAATTTAACTACAGATTTGAAATCCTTATTTAAAGATAAAATTTTTAAAAAATCATTAAACTTTCCTCGGTATACGCAACTTCTTATTTCTTGATTTGATAAGGCAACTCCTCCTGTATTTAATCTTTCAAATAAATCAAAACGTACCATCAAATCACTTTTATCACTTAATGTTGTTATTTTAAGAGGCTTTAAGAGAAAATCTAATTGGATTGTTTTTGGGAAGTCAGAAAACCTTTTATCATTAAATGTTGTCAATTTTTCCAATTCATGTAATTTCAAGTTTTCTTTTAATCCAGTTAGAGACCTCGATGATTCTGTACCAGCAAATGAAATTATACTACTCAACCTTTGAACTCCATCTATTAATTCCCACGACCCATCGCCATTTGCTGCCATATATAAACTAGGAACCGGAATGCCTAAGAAAACTGATTCAATTAAAGTTGATTGTCTATCAGCCTTCCATCTAAATTGTCTTTGATAATCAGGCGCAATATTAATTATTCCTTCTGCAACCATTGATATAAGTTCTTTAACACTTATATCATATGAATTAAAATCGACCTTTCTCTTTTGATCGTTTAATTGAGTTAATATATCCATATTTATATATATGTTGTTTATGCTAATATAAACTATTACAGACGTGAAATAGTAAATTATTTTGATGTATGAGATTATTATTAATTTAAAGATTAACTAGCTCTATTTGGAGAACTCACTTAAAAAGTCCATCCAAACTCCTTCCAATTCATCAACCAATTCTGGCTTTATAGATATTCCTGATGCCTGCGGTGTCCAGGTTTGGGCGGCAAGGTTGCCGGTTTTCAAAATATCTAAAGTAAGAACGGGTTCTTTGTCAGGGTTGAGCAAAACATCAAATGTTATAGCTATCCGGTAATAGGTACGGCCTTTTCGTAGGGCCAAATAAGGTTCAGATGTAATGTATCCCGATGCAAATATGCCTTTTGGTTCC
>Ga0302309_10001318_pt1 | contig 23111 bp, 13 predicted proteins | sample III_Palsa_N1_1_FD_200453 | JGI IMG/M metagenome (GOLD analysis project Ga0302309, IMG submission 200453) | Peat permafrost microbial communities from Stordalen Mire near Abisko, Sweden - III_Palsa_N1_1 | ecosystem: Environmental > Terrestrial > Soil > Palsa > Peat permafrost | place: Sweden... | reverse complement strand
AACGTTCATGGAAACCTTAGGCGCTACCGCTGCTATGTCGCTTCTTCCGCGCGCACAGGGTGAGGCGATCAACCGGCGTCAAGCTGAGAGGTATACCGTGGCCGCCTACTATTTTGGGAACTACCATGTTGATCCGAAAAATGAGCTGGCACACGGGCCGGGATGGACGGAGTGGAGATTGATACAGGATGCAAAGCCTCGGTTTCCGGGCCATGCTCAGCCGAAAGTGCCTCTATGGGGTTACGAAGATGAATCCGATCCTGCTGTATTCGAGCGAAAGATAGCGGCAGCGTCCAAGGGAGGATTGTCTGCATTCATTTTTGATTGGTATTGGTATAACGATGGGCCATTCCTCGAAGCGGCGCTCGAGAAGGGCTATCTGGGAGCGAAGAATCGGGATGATTTGAAATTTGCGATCATGTGGGCGAATCACGATTGGTTAGACATTCAGCCAGCCAAGTTATCATCTCCACCCCATCTGCAATTTCCCGGCACAGTTACATTGGACACGTTCCACAAACTTACAGATCACATCATCAGCAAGTATTTTTCAATACCCAGCTACTGGGCAATCGATGGCTGTCCTTACTTTTCGATTTATGAGCTATATAAGTTCGTGCTTAGCATGGGTGGAGTTCGCGAGGCAGCGGGAGCGCTCAAGGAGTTTCGCGCGAAGACGAAGGCTGCCGGGTTTCCGGACCTACATGTAAACGCGGTGACATGGGGCGTTCAACTATTGCCGGGCGAGACTGCCGTTACGAATCTGAAGGATTTGCTGGAGCAGTTAGACATTGATAGCACGACTTCCTACGTGTGGATTCATCATGCCAAGCTGGAAGACTTTCCAGTGACGCAATACGAGAAGTTAGGTTCTGCGTACGAGAAATACCGCGCGACCGCGTCGACCACGCTGGGTAAGCCGTATTTTCCGAACGTCTCGATGGGTTGGGATTCATCGCCGCGGGCTTGCCAGTCAGATGTTTTTATCAATAAGAGCTACCCGTTCCTTCCGGTCGTGGAGGGCAATACGCCGGAGGCGTTCGGCGAGGCGTTGGCGTCGGCGAAGAATTTTCTGGATCAATCGAGCGAACTAAAGCATAAGATCGTTACGATTAATTCATGGAATGAGTGGACGGAGGGTAGCTATCTGGAGCCTGATTCGCACAATAAATATGGGTATCTTGAGGAGATCGCGAAGGTATTTCCAAAGTCTCGCTGACGGAGGTTGACGTGCAACGTGTTGCGTTCTTATTACAGATCAAGGATGGGAAGATCGAAAAGTATGAAGAAGCCCATCGACATGTGTGGCCGGAGATGATCCGGGAACTGGAATCGGCTGGTGTGACAGAGTATTCGATTTTCCGCCGTGGTCTGCAGTTGTTTCTGACCATGCGGGTGGTGGACTTCGACGAGGCGCAGAGGATGCTAGCTGCAAGCGAAGTCAATCAAAGGTGGCAGCGAACAATGGCGCCGCTGTTCGACGCTGTTCCGGGTAAAGATCCAGCTGAGCCTTTTGCGATGATGAAAGAAGTGTTCTATATGCCGGGCGCTCGTCAAGTAGCAAGTCGCGTTGGAGTAACTGAGTGAAGAGCAAGTATAAAGAGCTTAGGGTGGGTCTAATCGGCCTGGGGCTGGAGGCATACTGGAGCCAGTTTGAGGGGCTAGAGCAGCGGCTGCTTGGGTATCTGTCGGAATTAGAGAAAGAGGTTGAGGGTCTGGGTCGTCGCATCGTTAACTTGGGATTGGTGGATACACCTGAGAAGGGCCTAGATGCAGGGCATGCCTGTCGTCAACACGACGTGGACTTGTTGTTGGTTTACGTGACAACGTACGCACTTTCGTCGACGGTGTTGCCTGTGGTGTTGCGAGCGAAGGTGCCTGTGATCCTACTCAATCTGCAACCGACGTCGGCGATTGAGTATGCGGAAGTCAATCGGATGACGGATAGGACGGCAATGACGGGCGAGTGGCTGGCTTATTGCAGTTCATGCCCGGTACCTGAGATTGCGAACGTATTGAAGCGACTGGATATTCCGTTTCAACAGGTGACCGGAATGTTGCATGATGATCCAGAATGTTGGGAGCAGATTGAGGGATGGCTAAAGGCGGCGGAGGTAGTCCAGGCGCTAAGTCATTCGAGGTTGGGCTTGATGGGCCATTACTACGGCGGCATGCTGGACATTGCTACGGATCTTACACAGGTTGCTGGGCGGTTCGGGGTTCATATTGAAATGCTCGAGGTGGATGAACTCAGCGGGTTGCGCCGGAATATTACGCCTGAAGAGATCAAGGAAAAGCTAGTTCAATTCGGCGAGTTCTTTGAAATTGGGAGTGATTGTACAAAGACTGATGTTGATCAGGCAGCGCGGACGTCGGTTGCATTGGATCGACTTGTAGCTGCGAATGATCTGGATCTGATGGCCTACTACTACAAGGGTAGCGGGGTGAAGGAAAATAAGGAGACGATGAGCTCGATGATCTTGGGAACGTCGATGTTGACCGGAGCGAGCATACCTGTGGCGGGCGAGTACGAGGTGAAGAATGTAATCGCGATGAAGATCATGGACCTGCTTGGCGCCGGTGGATCGTTCACGGAGTACTATGCGATGGACTTCGTGGACGATGTGATTCTTATGGGGCATGATGGGCCGGGGCACGTCAGGATGGCGCAGGATAGAGTGAAAGTGCGACCCCTCGGGGTGTATCACGGCAAGATGGGGAATGGGCTTTCGGTAGAGATGTCCGTGAAACGCGGGCCGGTGACACTGTTGTCCGTAGTTGAGCATAAGGAGCGCGGATTTACTTTGCTCGTCGCGCAGGGACTTAGTGTGGGTGGGGAGATTCTGGAGATCGGCAATACGAATAGTCGCTATCGCTTTGCCGTTGGCGCAAGACGATTCGTGGAAGAGTGGAATTCTCATGGGCCGGCGCATCACTGCGCGGTTGGTGTAGGTCATATTGCCGATCACATTCGCAAGGTGGGGCTATTGCTTGATCTCGATGTCAAGCAGGTGTGTTGATCGTCTTAGTTGCCGAGATCAGCTATTTGACGGTGTAGGTGTGCGTGCCGCTTCCGACGGTTTCAGGCTTGTTCATAGGAAGAGTGATGGTGGCGGTTGTGTTGGCTGGAAGGGTGATGGTGAAGCGGTGCTCGCTTTGTTTCCAGTCGGAGATGACGGTGCCGTAGGCTGAGTCGTACTCGACGTGCAGGGTGGGGAGCGTTGAGTCGAAGTGTGGGTGGATGACGAGGTGGTGGAAGCCTGGGCCAGCGGGGTCCGTATCGATTCCGGCGGCGCGGCGGTAGACCCAGGCCATCACGGAGCCGAAGGCGTAGTGGTTGTAGGAGTTCATGCTGGGGTCACCGGTGTCGCCATTCCAACGCTCCCACCAGGTGGTTGCGTGCTTGCTGACCATGTATCCCCAGGAGGGATAGGTGTCGGAGAGGAGGAGTTTGAAGGCGAGATCGGATTGCTGATTTTCGTCGAGAACAAACAGTAGAAAAGGAGTTCCGAGGAATCCGGTCGTCAGATGATCGCCATGCGCGTGTATGTTTTTCGTGAGGCGATCGACCATGGTGGAGCGCAGGCTTGCCGGTTCGATGTCGTTGAAGAGTGTCGCCAGATAGCCCGTCTGCGTATCTCCGGCGACCGACCCATCGACCTTGATAAATGTCGTTCGGTAAGCATCGCGGATGTGCTCATACTGCTGCTGATACTTCGCCGCATCTTCGGGGCGATGCAGCGCGGTGGCCATCTCGGCCATCTCACGCGTGACCAGAGCCCAGTAGGCGGTGTCGATGAGAGCCTTGGGTGTGTTCTCGTCCGGCGCCAACCAGTCTCCAAAGTCATTGCCGACAGCTTTGTGCCGGATGTAGTCGGGATTATTGCTGGCGATGAAATCCATCCAGCGTTGCATTGCCGGCCACGAGTGTTCGATGACGCTAACGTCTCCGTACTGCAGCCAAGCGGCGTAGGGGATAAAGATGCCGGCGTCGCCCCAGCCGGGGGCGCCGGGACCGGGGCCGAGGAGATTTGGCGAGACGTCGGTGAACGCACCCTGGGCGGTTTGCGCGTCCACGATGTCTTGCATGAACTTGTGGGTGAAGGCGTCGGTATTGAAGTTGTAGGTACCGGTACGCCAGAAAACTCCGGCATCACCCATCCAACCGAGGCGTTCGTCGCGCTGCGGACAGTCGGTTGGGATGGAGACGAAGTTGCCGCGCTGACCCCAGGCACCGAGCTGATTCATCTTGTTGAGGGTTTCGCTGGAGCTGTTGAGGCGAACGGTTGGAGCTTCCTGAAGACTGTTGTAGACAAGACCATCGATAGTCGCGAGAGTAGGAGGCGTTGCGGGCGTGGCGCCGAGATAGGAGATTTCGACATAGCGGAAGCCGTGGAAGGTGAAGGCTGGCGTCCAGGCCTCCTCGCCGTCGCCTGAGAGCGCGTAGGTATCGGTGGCGTCGGCATTGCGAAGATTTGCGGTGTAGATGCTGCCGTCAGGATTGAGGCGCTCCGCATAGCGCAGACGGACAACCATCCCGCGGGGACCGTGAACGTGAAGGCGAATGGCGCCGACCATGTTTTGACCCATGTCGTAGACAGCGGGATGGGCGGCGTTGGCGGGATCGATGCCGACGGGATGAAGCGTGATGGTGGTGTGGATGAGAGGGTCGGGCTGTGCGGTGAGAGTCACGCCGCTGCCCGGCGGCGTTGCTGTGGTGGCCGGGGTCCAGCGGGAGGCGTCGAAGTGCGGAGAACTCCAGCCCGGTTGAGCGAGGCGGGCGTCGAAGGATTCGCCGCCATAGATTTCGGAGAAGGTGATTGGTGCGGACGCTGTGAGCCATGACGTGTTGGTGAGGATGGTTTGGTGAGTGCCATCGTGGAGCGTGATATCGAGTTGCGCGCGCAACAGGTCCGGGCCGGGTGTATCGCGATATCCAGCCCAGGTCATCGGTGAGCTGTGCCAGCCTCCGCCGAGCAGAACGCCAACCGTATTGTCGCCGTGCTGCAGTAGGGAAGTTACATCGTAAGTTTGATAGAGGGCGCGCTTGTGGAAGTCAGTCCATCCGGGCGTGAGCAGGGTGTTGGGTGTGACACGCTTGCCGTCGATGTATGCCTCATAGGCTCCGAGTGCGGTGATGCTGAGGCGAGCGGAACGAACGCCGGAGTCGAGGCTGAAGTCCTTACGGAGAAGAGAAGCGCCGGTTGCGATGCGATCGGGTCCGGCGATTGCCTGCTGGCGATCCGTGCCAAGGGCAAAGGGTGCAGACAGCGGACCGGCGACCGCCGCAGGCTGCCACTGGGCGTCTGGGGTCGAGCGTGCCTGCCAATCCGCGTTGCTCACGATGCGGTCTTCTTTGCCGTTCTCGAGTGTCACGTGGATGGAAGCGGCTGCGGCGGAGGGCGATGTGCTCGCGGCTGAGCCGGTTCGATGAGAGATAACCACGAGTTCAATTTCATTGTCGCCGGTGTGGAGAAGAGAGGCGATCTCTTCGCGGTCGAAGGCGCCCCATTCTTCGTGATGGCCGGTGATGGAGCCGTTGACGCGAGCAGTAAATTCTCCGCGCACCATGACATGAAGGCTCGCGGCTTGCGTTTTGGCGTCGAGATGCAAGCGGTAACGAAATTGCGCGGAGGTTGCAGACGGTACGTGCATGGGATCGGTGCCGGGGAGCCAGATCCAGCGAATGTCTTTAAACTCGCGCTGGTCCGAGGGATCGCTGCGGGTGATCCAATCTGCTTTCCAATCGTCTGCGTGGATGAGACCTACTTCAAAGTTTGCGGTAGAAGAGGCGCTTTGCTTGCCATGGCTGTCCCAGACAATCACTTTCCAAAAATAGTGTTGTTGAGATTGAAGCGTGGCGCCAGCGTAGGGAATGTTCACCGACTCGGACGACTTCACGCGGCCCGAGTCCCAAACGGCTGCGCTCTGGGGACGGAGAGACCCAAGATCTGTCGTGACCAGAATCTCGTAGGCGGACTGCATCCAGTTCGAAGCCTTCGCATCGCTCTGCCAGGAGAAGGTGGGATGCGAAGTGTCAATGCCCATCGGGTCTTCAAGAGCGTTAGTACGGAGATGCACTGGAGCTGCGTGAACCGAGACCGCGAGTGTAAGGAGGAAGAATGCGACCTTGGGCGCCTTGTCGAAAGCACTGATCATAAGTGGAAACATATTACCTATTGGTGTGTACGCTCCGCAATCACTGGTTAGCGATCTTTGATCGCCGCTTTGCCGCGCCATTACGCCACTGCGGGTATTCCATTAGGCATAATTAAGGTCGCTCGTTTCAAATTTCCATTTGAAAATTTATTTCTATTGACAATCTCAATTGAGGGTAAGTAATGTTCGCGTGTTCATGTAATGCGTATTCGGAGGCGAGATTGACTTTCACCAATTGGAAGGCACAGGGGTTGACGTGGGAGCGAGGTATGCGGAAACGCCTCGGTATCAGGAAATTCGTACTTGGGTCAGCGCGAACGATGTTGCAGGGGCCCCAGAAATTCACAGCATTGCACTTACCGGTTAGCCTGATTGGCTAGCCCATCCTGTTCCATCCATCCGTTGACAGCCCACGCTGAGAGGGGATCGCAATTTCAAGCACCCACCAGGGCCGTTGAACATAACCATGAACATTCGTAGGAGGCAGTAACCATGAAACCGAATGCAGGAACGATACAGAAGGATGACTCATTCGCCAGCGCATGGATGGGGTTGAAGATTTTCCGTCTATTGAGTCGCGGATTCAAAGCGCTTTTGGTTTGCTCGATACTGCTATTCACGTTGGCGCACAGCAGAGCCCAGAGCGGTGGTGCGACGGGGACGATCGTAGGCACCGTGGTTGATTCGACTGGAGCCCTGATTCCTGGAGCACAGGTCAGCATCATCGAAGCTGATACCAACGTTACGAGCCGGACCACTACATCCTCATCGGGAACCTACTCGGTAGCTTCACTGAAACCTGGAACGTATCACGTGACGGTCGTGGCTAAAGGGTTTGAAACAACCACAGTTCAAAACGTCGTATTGTCGGTCGGCTCTGAAGCGCGTGCCGATCTAAGGCTTCAGCCTGGTTCGGAACAGCAGACGGTCAGCGTGAACGCTACAGCAATAAGCCTTGATACGGAGAATTCAGCTATTGGACAGGTTGTAACGGGTAAAGAGATCGTTGATCTCCCGCTCAACGGCCGTAACTTTACGCAGTTACTGCTCCTCAATTCGGGAGCTGTATCAAACAGCGGTGAGCAAGGCTCTTTGCGGGCAAACGAAGGTAACGCCCTCACGATCCAAGGCTCGCGTCCCACCTCCAACCAGTATTTTCTCGATGGTATCAATATCAACGACACGTATTACCAAACGCCCGCTGTCATCCCATCGATTGACGTTTTGCAAGAATTTCAGGAGCAGACGAAGGGCTACTCTGCTGCTTACGGAGGTGGTGCTAACCAGATAAATATAAGCACTCGGTCTGGAGCAAACCAGATCCACGGCACAGTCTTCGACTTCTTCCGGAATGACTATCTTGACGCAAAGGGCTATTTTACCCCCGCCGGAGCCAAGAACCCGCCGTTGCGGCAAAACCAGTTCGGCTATGTGCTCAGCGGTCCCGTCATCATCCCACATCTCTACAATGGCCACAACAAGAGCTTCTTCCTCGCGAATTACGAGGGTTTGAGGTCCAAGACATCCACTAATAATTTCCGAACCGTGCCCACGGTCGCCGAGAAACAGGGCCAATTCGACCATGCTATTGTGAATCCCTTTACACAAGTCCCGTATGCCAATAACTTTATTGACCCATCCACCTTTTCCCAGCTCGCGGCCAATTCTCTGAGCCACTTCCCGGATCCGAATATTGACGCTCCTCAGGGAAACTACTTCGTTACATTCTCTCTGCCCACGGATTCGGACCAGCAGACCTATCGTTTCGATCAGACTGTCGGAACACACGACACCTTCTTCGTTCGCTATACGCAAACGGCCTATGATGCTACATCGCAAAGCACGGGAGGAGAATTCGCGGAAGGATTGGCGACCTTTGACGAGACATCCAAAGCCGTTGTAGCAAGCTGGACCCACACGTTCTCTTCTAACCTGCTCAACCAGGCGCGCTTCGGCTATCTTACCGAATACGCCAATCTCGAAGGGCAACCGACCACCGCTGCCGCTCTCGACGCATTAGGCATTAAGAACATCTACCCATATTCTCCCGACCTCCCGTACCCGGACTTCAGTTTTAGTGGCGTCAACCTTAGTACCATCGGCGGCGACGGAGTTATTCAGCAGTATAACCAACAGACTTACTCCATCTCGGACGCGGCTACCTGGAACGTCGGAAGGCATACCGTCAGCTTCGGAATGGATGTGCGCTGGTGGCACACCTACCAAAACAATCCCGGCCCTGCCTCATTCGGCTATAACGGATCTGGATCGGGCGATCCATTCGCAGACTATCTAACAGGCTATGTGGCGATGGCAACCTCGTTGGCGCCCACCCCCTACGCCCCTACGATCGCTACCTCCAATGAAGTAGCTTACAGCTTTAGGTATTTTGCCCCTTGGATCCAGGACGACTGGAAAGTCACTCCAAAACTCACCGTCAATGCTGGACTTCGCTACGACTTCAACAAGAAGCCAGTCGAGGACTTGGATCGCGTCTTCTGGATCGATCCCAACATTGCAGGAGGCGGTCTTTACACTGCAAACAAGTCAATTATCGACAACGGCATTGGAGGTGCCCTGTACGCTTACGGTGGCGAACACTTCCCGGGTCCTGCGCAGGTTCTCACATTTGCACCGCGTCTTGGTTTTGCCTACAGGCCCGGCAGCAATGATAAGACCGTGATACGCGCAGGCTATGGCATCTTCTATGACACGACCGAGACTAAGGAAGCAGATGACGGTGGAGGCTACCCATTCGCCCAAAATTACAGCTTTATGGATGTGAACTCTGCAACCCTGTTTCCAGCCTCGCCACCGCTTGCTCCGGTGACGACCGCTAACCTCGGTTTCCTCTTCATCCAAACCGCTCGGACTCACACGCCTTACATGCAAGACTACCAACTCTCTGTCGAACACGAGGTCTTTCCGGGATGGAAGGCGGAAATAGATTATCTCGGATCCAAGGGCACACATCTTCTTGGACGAGTGTGGGAAAATGCTCCGACCCAGTGGCAGGCTTCGAATCCCACGCCCGTAATCGACCGCGTCCCCTACCCAAACATCGGTCTCATTCTGGACCACTTTTACGATTTTTATTCCAACTACAACGCGTTGCAAGCGAAGCTCGAACACTCTGGAGGCAACTACAGCGCGATCATCAGCTACACCTACTCTCATAGTCTGGATGACAAGTCGTCGGAAGCGGGCATCAATGGCGACACCTCAGGTAACGGCCCTCAGAATCAATATGACTTCAATGCGGATTACAGCTCGAGCAGCTTCGATGTAACCCAAAACTTTGTAGGCAGCTTCACGGCGAACTTACCCTTCGGGAAAGGCAAGCGCTTCCTCGGTGATAGCTCAAGGGCCCTTGATCTCTTGGTCGGAGGTTGGCAGGTCAACGGGATTGTCTCGCTGCGGACTGGTTTTCCGTTTTCGATTGCCGCAACTGATATTGGCTTCGTGAATCAGGCATTCGGTGAGCGAGCGGATGTCGTCGGACCCCTGCATCCAAGTGGCTTCAAAAAGAGCGTAAATGACTGGTTCAGTACTGCAGCGTTTGCTAACCCCGCGCAAGGGAATTTTGGAGATTCTCAAAGGGACATTCTTCGTGCGCCGGGTGTTGAGAACGTGGATGCGTCTCTTTTCAAGAACATCCGATTGGTCGGTCGAGTTGTGCTGCAAACTCGGTTTGAAGCATTCAATCTGTTCAATCACACCAACTTCGGGTTCCCAAATAACACCGTTCCACAGAGCGCCGTGCTTCCGAACCCCAGCTTCGGAACGATCGGCTCCGCAGCTCCGGGGCGCATCCTTCAGGTTGCTATGAAGGTCATCTGGTAAGGACTTACTAGCCCGAATCAGGCGACGGCGAGAATCGACGCCGTTGCCTTAAGGTGAAGCGGTGAGCGCGCAAGGAGGAGGCGACGAAGCCCAAAGCTATATCCTCCGAAACCGTAAGCGAGGGAAGTAGTCTGATCAATCAAGGGGGGAGCCGCGTTTGGTTCCCCCCTGATCGCGTCCCGTCGCGGACGGCAGGACGGCGTTCCCTTAACCGATGTCCGCGAGCAGAATAGAAATCCCAGTTGGTAACGCGAGGTATAACGATGCACGGGGAGAAAACACGACGCGGCAGAGATGCAGATGCTGCAAAAGAGCATCAAGACCTCAGCCGGCGAAAGTTCATCCAGTCAACTGCATGGGCAACGGGAAGCAGCCTTTTCCTTCAGAGCCCTTTTGCGAGTGCACTCAATCGGCTGCCGATTGATGTCACGGGAGGCCAGTATTTTACAGGGGAACGAATTGCCGCCACACCGGCTTTCAAATACCGAGCGTATCAATCTAAGGCGGCGCAATCTCCGCACGCCATTTCCTGGGTTCAGATTGACTTGAAGCAATCGCAACGGATTGAAGCCGTGAGGCTCTATCCGGCGAACCAGACCACGCTCCCGGGACAGGATGCCTACTATGTCGGCGAAGGGTTTCCTGTGCGTTTCAAGATTGAGGCTTCGAACCATCCTGACTTCCGTCGCGCAGAGGCGATTAGCGATCAGACGAAGGCTGATTTCGAGAATCCCGAAGACCATATTCTTCACTTTCCTGCCAAAGCGATTAATGCTCGTTATGTGCGGTTGACGGTTACCAAGTTTCCGAAGCCGCTTTATTCGCGGCGCGATGGAGCTGCGGTTGATTTTGACGCTCCAGCATCTGTACAAGCGTGTGCTGCGGACGGGGCCTATTGGTTTGCGCTGTCCAAGATAGGAGTTCTGTCGGGGGGGCGAGATATCGCGATTGGGCGCGAGTTGAGTTCGGACGATATGTATTGCAATGGAGCTGACCTGGAGCAATTGACGAGACCAGAACGCATTGAAGGTGAATATGTGCGCAGAGATCATCGCCTCGCCGTAACCAATGCAGCGAGTTGGAAGAGGACGGCTTATTCGGCAGAGGTTCCGCTCTCCGGTGTTACATTGCATGGCGGTGTATTTGAGACAGCGATGCGAAACAACATTTCTTATTTAATCGAGTCGTTCACGGTGGACGATTTGCTTCTACAGTTTCGGGAGCGGGCCGGGAAGCCGATTCCGCCGAACTCGCATAAGCCGGATAAGTTCTGGGAGACGGATCTGGCGGGGTCAAACGCAGGAAGGTTCCTCATGGGGGCGGGAAACACGCTGCGTTGGATTGATGATCCTCAGTTGCGAACGCGATTCGAAGCGGTGGTGGACGGCATTGCGGAGTGTCGCCAGGCGAACGGTTATGTGATGGCGTATCCGGAAGACACCATGTTTTATTCGGAGCGCGGTGGGTATACCCGTGCATGGCTCACGCATGGCCTGATCGAAGCGGGTTACGCTGGCAATTCAAAGGCTTTTGAGCTGCTACGAGGAAACTACGATTGGTTCGATCGCTGCAACGATTTGCCCTACCTGATGCGAGGGGGAGTGCAGGGTGGCCAGGGAATGATTGCCAATACGCGGATGTATTTCACCCCGGTTGGGAAGCCGATGGACATCCAGGTGATTCAACGTTACTTCCTTGAAGATAAGTGGCTTGAGGCGTTGGCGCGTGGGGAAGAAGATCAGATTTGGCAGTATCCCTACGATCGTCCGCACTGCTATTTGCTCACAAACCTGGAGGCGTACCTTGACCTGTATCGCGCGACTGGCGATCAACAACTGTATGACGGCGTGAAAGCTGCGTGGGAGATGTATCACGCTCATTGGGAGCAGCCGGGCGGATCAATTTCCATTATTGAATATAGTTACGATCCTCCGAATTCGAATTCGCTTACGCAGAAACTCGGAGAGTTGTGTGGGAGCTCATTCTGGTCTTTCCTCAGTCAGCGGTTTCAGCTCATGAATCCAACCGAAGAACGGTATGCGGCGGAAATTGAGAAGTCGATTTATAACGTTGCGATGGCGAATCAGGATGGGTCCTACGGACTTCGATATCATACCGTCCTGGTTGGACAGAAAGAGAAGGGCACACGGGGCAATTCGTGCTGCGAGGGGCAAGGAACACGGCTGATTGGGTCCATACCGGAACACATCTATTCGATCGCACAGGACGGGATCTATGTGAATCTGTTTGAGCCCTCGACTCTCACGTGGCAACTTGGTGGACAGCAGATAAGCGCGCGTATGGAGACTCAGTTTCCATTCGGCACGCAAGTCAAGCTCACGATCTCGGCCGCAAGTCCGACGGAAATGAAGCTGCGCGTACGCGTGCCATCATGGGCCACGAAGGAGATGGCAGTTACTGTAAACGCGTTGAGCCCAATGATTGGGCAACCGGGTACGTACCTTACGCTCGACCGCATTTGGTCCGATGGGGATTTCGTCTCTTTCACGCTTCCTGCGGCGTTATCACTTAGGGAATACACGGGTGTCAATCAGATGCCCGGGAGTAAGCGATATTCGCTGACGTACGGACCATTGCTTTACGCTGCAATTGGTTCCAAGGACGGGATACTTCGAGTGACAGACGGGACCGACGCGGCGGATCTTCTGCGGCAGCTCATGCCGAAGGCGGGGGCTCCCCTTCACTATACGGTGAAGGGGAATGCAAACATCGTCTTGATGCCGTATTGGCAGGTCGACGAAGAAGAGTTCACTTGCTTCCCGGTCATTCATGTTCATGGTTCAGACATCAAAGCCTGATTGTCGCCAAAATGGTATTATGCGGGCGCCGGCCTTGGGTTACAAGTCGTTCTTCTCATGAACGTCCTGACCGGAAATCCGATGCGATAGCTACCGCAAGATGGCCAATAGAACAGTGCCTAGGAGCTATTGAAGGTGGAAACCCAGTGGCTTCGTAGTCTCGACTTCAAATTCGGGATCAGTCCAGGCCGTGCCGGGGAAGAGCCGGGCTCCGAATAGCGCCAGCCGATAGATTGAACTGATGATTGCTCCCAGGAGAAGCCTCCCAGCGTCAATCGGCCGGGCTCGAACAGGAGGACGAGCCCGATGACTCCCTGAATGAGTCCCATCATTATCGTTTGGCCGTTGTGAAACTTCGCGTGCGGAGACCATCTGGAATTCGGGATGTGCTGCCTTCCAGTTTTCGGCACCCGTGCCGTTTCATCGTGGTAAAGTGAAGAGCTCGACGAGCGCTTTCACGCGCTCTTTCTGACGGACGGACGGAAATCGCTTGGTTCTTGTTAGCTCCGCGATACCATGGAGGCTCGCCCAAAACAATTCAGACAAGACATCTGACCGAGATCTCGGCCCCGGAAACAACTCCAGGAGTTGGGAAAACGCGAATCGCAGCTCCTGAGGAGTAGCCGCGTCATCGAACGATACGCTCAGGCTGAGCGAAAACATCACTTCATACAGTGCTGGTGAAAACGCGGCGAACCCCAAGTATGCGGTCGCAACTGATTCGACATTACCTCCACGCTTAACCCGTTTCCTTGTCTTATCCAAAGCCAGGCCCATCTCCTGGAAACCCTCGACAGCAACCGCGGCTAGAATTCCTTCGCGGCTTCTAAAATGAGAGTACAAGACAGGTTGGCTGTATGAGATCTCGTCGGATAGCCGCCGAACGGTTACGTTGGACCACCCTTCAAGTTCCGCGATTCGTCGTGCGGCACTGAGTATCTGTGCCCGGCGGGCCTGCCTGTCACGCAATTTTCGTTCCGCAATTCGGTTAGGTGCCAGCGTCGCTTCTTCGGGCGAGAAAACCTTAACTCGCTCCAAGGTTTGTTTTACGGGAGGAAGTGATCATGGAAGTCCTATATGTCGTTGCAATTATGGTCGCTGGATTGATGGTTGGATCTGAACTGGCGATCGCCGCGTTTGTCCATCCAACGCTCGATAAAATTCCGGATGATGTTCATCTGCTAGCCGCAAGCGCCCTCGCTCGCGTGATGGGGACAGGCATGCCGATTTGGTACATTCTTGTCTTTTTGCTTACTTTAGCCGAGGTTGTCATCCAATGGCACCAATCTGGCCGCTTACCGATCTGGATCGTTAGATCGGCCGTTTTGTGGCTCTTGGCGAGTTTGTATTCGGTCACCGCCCTCGTGCCGATCAACGACCGTCTTAAGTGCAATCCGCCTCCCGATTGGAAGAAGTACCGGCGCAGATGGGATCTGCTTCCCCGCTGGCGTGTTGTACTCCTCACGATAGCTTTCGCGTTTCTGATCGTGGGATCCGTCGGCAAGTAGTCATCTTTGGCCTGTCCTCCGGAGTGGCGATCGGTCTGCCTGCTTAGCCGCCACCCGAGCACTCTTCTCCCCCGGGAAAGGGAGCTGAGCGTTGGTAGGCACGATCGATGCCAGGAGCGACATTGCACTCTCGCTCATCAATGCCAGATCTGATTTGACACCCGCCTCAAGCCAATGTATGTAAGCCGTACAAAACAATTGAATCCCCACATGGGCAGCGAGTCGCGCGATATCCGCGTCAACTCCGCGTTGTCGGAGAGCATCCATAAACCCGACGGCAATGCTGTGGTTCTTGCTCAGATCGCGTTCAAGTAATTCCGGATTCGCTGCGATCACTGCTTGCCGTTGGCGCTGGGAATTCCGTGATCCCAGGCTTTCCCAGTCGAACTCCGACAGGACGGCAGTGACTACCTTGAGCGGTTCCCCAACGTCTGGCGCCTGGAGAATCTTCTCGACGAGCATTGCGCGCAGTTCGTCTGATCCAGCGAACAGAACCTCTCGCTTGTCCGAAAAGTACCGAAAAAACGTGCGGGTCGTGACACGAGCCCGCTCCGAGATCTCAATGACGCTCGTGTTCTCGAACCCTTGCTCATCGAACAACTCTATCGCGGCCTTCTTTAGCCGGTCTTCGCTGCCGTGTTCCCAACGGGGCATAGGCGTATCCTATATAAGCCTGCCCGCGCAGCCTCGACGCGGCCCGAGCGGCATGAGTCATGCTAGGTCAATCGACGACTTAAGGCACTAGCTCGAAGTGCTCCACCGCGGGCGGAGCGACGGCGAAGGGGCCGACGATGGCACGCCACTCGGAAAACAGCAGCCCTTGCCGGAAAGCCACGGTGTGGTCTTCCAGCTTGTCCCAAAAGATCTGCAAGAGGTAGCGCTCGGGGGATTCGATGCCACGGTGCACTTTGCAGCCATGAAAGCCCTTGGCGCCTGCGGCCACTATGGCGATACCACGCTGGATGGCTTCTTCAAAGGCGGCGTTCTGGCCGGGGTGAATACGAATGTCGCAAAGTTCAATAATCATTGGAGGCTCCTTGCACCGGTAAAATCCGGCGAAATGTTGAGGATGAAAGGCTCGTATGTCGACCTTAGTACTTAGCGGGCACGCGCCGTCCTTATCGGACAGTGCAACTCACACATTGGAAATGACCACCAGTTTCCCCGAGGGTAAACTGGTTTTCTCAAGCTCGATGATGGCCGGTATAGCTTCTGACAGCGGCACGATCCGGCCGATCGTCGGCGCGAGTTTGCCGTGTTCGACCGCCTCAGCGATGTCCGCCAGGGATTGCGGCGTCAGGTGCGCAAAAATCGTCTTATGCTGGGGCGAGAACATGCTCCAGATCATCTTGAGCGGCGTTGGAACAAGATGCAGCGCGCCGCCGCCGGATTTGAGCCTCGCGCCGCACTGCCCCAGCGACAACGAGCCGTACGTATCGAATACCACGTCGAAGCGACCTCTATAGGTATTCGCATTGAACGAGCGATAGTCAACGACTTCCCCGACGCCCAACGCCAGCGCTTCAACGCGCCGGTACTCGCTACAACTGCCGGCGATCTCTGCGCCGCGCATCTTGGCAATCTGCACCGCAATTCGCCCGGCTCCCCCGAGACAGCCCGTGATGAAGATCCGCTGGCCGGCTCGCAGCTTCGCCTTTTCGATCAACGCGGTCCAGGCCGCAGCGCTCACAATCGGCAACGCGGCAGCCTCTTCGAACGAAAGGGACCGCGGTTTCAGGAAGACCGTCTTCTCTTCGGTCACCAGCGCCTCTGCGAATGTGCCTGCTTCCTTCAATCCCGTAGCGCCGAAGACGTCGTCGCCGACCTTGAACCGCGTCACATTCGGTCCAACCGCCTCGACTATGCCCGCGAAATCATGGCCGAGGCCGCGCGGAAACTTTCGACCCGTCATCATCTTCATTTCGCCGCTGCGGATCTTCCAGTCCATCGGATTAGCCGCCGCCGCCCTTACTCGAACGCGGATTTGACCGCGGCCCGGCGCGGCGAGTGCGAACTCCTCCAGACGCAGTACCTCAGGTCCGCCGTAATGGTGATATTGGACGCGCTTCATGAGGAACGCTCCGCCGGACTCATCGTCACTCGATAAACCCTTACCAATGCCCATGCTCTCATTCATTACTTTTCCTTTGCTGACGCTGATGTCGCGACGTGACATTAACTCTATCAGTTATGTCGCGTCGTGTCATCAGAGGTAATAGGCAGGGAAGAGAAGGTGAGTGCCGAGCAATGAGTACAAACCGGAAGAGATCATCGGCCAGCTGCGTGAAGTCGAGCTGAGCTAGGGCGTGACTACCGCCAACGTTAGTGAATCCTTGGGGGAGAGGCTTTGGAGAACTATTAATCTCCTTATTTCAAAGATCCTTGATCCCTGACGAGGAGGAGACCAGAGAATCGGAAACTGTTTCCAGTGGCCCCCAAAGGACGGTCGTCGCTGATATATATCGAATGAGGTATAATTCTCATTTAGATATGGCGTATTCGATATGGAGACAATATCCAACTCGTGGGGCCGAACGATCCGAGATAGGCGCCGGCAGCTTCGGCTCACTCAATCTCAGGTAGCAGAGCTCAGCGGCAAAACACAGTCTCAAATCGCCCGTCTAGAGGCCGGTCTCGATGACCCGCGCCTGTCCAGTGTAGTGCAAGTCTCAAGAAGCCTAGGTACAGAGATCATTCCTGTGCCTGTGCGCCTCTTATCTGCAGTCAGGCATCTTCTCAAATCCCACGAACGCTCCTTCCCACCGAGTGAGATCCTCGGATTGGTCGGGAATGATCCGGAAGATAGAGAGGAGGACGCCGATGAGTAAGACACGTCCTCTGGCAAGACTGTCCGTTTGGCTTGGGCAGACCCTCGTGGGCGGCATCACGGAACTGCCCAACGATAGAAATATCTTCGTTTTCGATCAGAGCTTTATCGAGAACCGGAATCGTCCCGTTCTCAGTCTCTCCTTTCTCAATGCCGAGGGCGACCTCAATACGGCAACCGTCGAGACCCAAACAAAAGTCGCTCCGTTCTTTTCGAATCTCCTTCCTGAAGAAGATTTGCGTCGCTACGTGGCTCGACGCGCCAATGTCAAGGAGGTTCGAGATTTGCCTTTGCTCCAGCTTCTTGGCGAGGACCTCCCCGGCGCTGTGATCGTTCGCTCCGAGAGCGATGGTCCCCCTCCCGAGGAATTCGAGGAAGACCTGGCATCCCAAGGCCCGATTCGCGAAGATCAACCGCTAAGGTTCTCACTTGCCGGAGTTCAGATGAAATTCTCGGCCGCCGGCTCCCCGGAGAAAGGGCTGACCATTCCCGTCGAGGGTAGGGGAGGACATTGGATCGTCAAACTTCCCTCGCAACGATACCCGCTGGTTCCCGAAAACGAGCATTCGATGATGCAGTTCGCCCGTGCTGTGGAAATCAACACGGCGGAGACAGGGCTCGTTCCCACAGAAGAGATTGAAGGGCTTCCGGAACCGTTCCGATCAAAGGCCAATTCTCTCTGGGTGCGTCGGTTTGACAGAACGCACGAAAATACTCGCATCCACATGGAAGACTTCAACCAGCTCTACCGGCAATTTCCGCAAGAGAAATATGACAACTATAGCTATGGAAACATGGCAAAAGATCTGGCGAGTATTGCAGATCTGGAGGCAGTGAGAGAGTTTGTCAGCCGTCTCATCTTTAGTGCTGCAATCGGCAACGCCGATATGCATCTTAAGAATTGGACTCTGCTTTACGAAGATGGCCGAACTCCGAAGCTCTCGCCGGCATATGACTTGGTTTCGACCATTGCTTATCTCGACGACTTTACGATGGCGCTTTCGGTCTCCAAAGAGAAAGACGTGAGGAAGTTCGACAAAGCGCTCTTGACAAGATTTGCGGCGAAGGTTCCTGTCCCCGAGCGCCTGATAATGGATGCCGCCACGCAAACCGCAGAGCGGATTGTTATCGTCTGGCCGCAGATTCGGGAAGACCTCGTGATGAGTACAGAAGCGAAAGAACGCGTCACAAAGCGGATACAGATATTTCCTCTGACAGGGCAGTTCATGCAGTAAGGACGCCCGATCCAGGAGTGCCGATGAGCTGGCAGCCTCCCCCTTTCTGTCTTTGACGGCATCCGTGCGAACGTTGTCAGCGGAGATGGCGATTTGCTGGCGTTGGCAGGCGAGACTGCCTTTCTCATCGAGACACCAGAAGCCTATCGTCTCAGCAGAGAAGAAGAACACAAATAGGCTCAGTGTTGCATTCAGCGACCATGCGACAGCCTGACGGAAGAAGGTTCCAAGTCTCCCGCAGACAAGGTAATCGGCCAGTTCCGGCATCCCATCCGGGATCCCGCCCAATACCTCGTCTTCGCCGATGCCAGATATTACAGACCTATAGCCCTTCTCCCACACATCACGGAGGACCGTGTGCTCCAACTCCACAGAGAGTGGTCGCATCCAGGGAACTGATAGCTTCCAAACTCGGAACTTGGCGCATCGAAGGTTCTGTGCGAAAAGGCCACATCGACGTGCGTGCCTAGCCTGCCTTCGCCTCCGAGCTTTACCCATCCATAGGGCATTGGTAGGCGAGTCATGAGGATATGCCGTCGCTCACGGGTGCAGAATCCTTCCTCTTGCGTACGTGACCGAGGTGAAAGTACTCGGGCTTGGCAGGACACTGATAGACCCGCAAATCCGGATCGCCCTGACGCCTCCGCACCGCGTCCGCGATCTCGAAACTTCCCCACAGCTTCTTTGGAAAACCACCCCACATGCGACAGGTTGGGCATGTTGTGGTCTTCACCAACCAGAGCATCATCCTGCGCTTGTGTTGCTCATACCGCAGCTCCGAGTTGCGGCTCAGGGGTGGAGTAGGCGGAGGAACAGGAACTAGGTGTCCGGCCGCTTTTTCCAGGCCGGGGGCTTCACGAATTAGCTTGCGCCCGTCTCTCCGACCGCGCTTCCTCAACTCGGCTTCAAGCACCATCAGTTGATTGTTCAATGCAATGCAGTATTGCTTATAGCTGTACCCAGTCGTGATGGGTGTCACGCCGCCGCATTCCAGGTAAATTGCCAGCCGTAGGGCCAACTGACGTGAGTCGCTCACTGCCGCACCGTGTGTGCTGAAAGATCGTACGGTATCCGAATATGGCGGTCACTGATCTGCTCTTCCTCTGGCTGGCACCGATAACGGAAGATACCGACACTCTGATAGCTAGCAGACAGAATGCGTAACGACCGATTGAAGTTGAGATAGTCCGCAGAATTCTCCGCTGCAACAAATTTCTCCTCGTTCTGCCAGATGGCTAGAGACACAAACGAGGGCGGGAGCATGGAGCGAACCAGCAAGCCGGTATGGAGATGACCATCTAGTTGGTATGAAAGACGCTGCCATGGTGGATTCTCCTCAAATGCTGCAGTAAAGGCTGGGACATTGACAGATGGGACTTCATAGAGCCGAATTGCGTACACCATTGATACTCCTTCGGAAAGTGGGTTTGCGAGTTGAATAGGGGTATGTAGAAAGCGGCTCGCTACACAGCGGGCCACTGTGTGGATTGAGCATGAAAGATCTTCGATTACGAGGGGCTCAGAGGGCTACGCTTACAGAGCTGAGGTCGATTGGAGTGGGCGTTGGTCGACATCTCCTCCCGGGAGGTACGTGGGAATCGGGAAGCGAAGAGCGGGTATGTAAGCTAATTATGAAGAAAGTGTCTTGGATTGACGCTTCCAAATGGATCTTGATGTGTCCAATAAAGGAATCGAGACGTTCCTGAATCGAGGTAACACGGATAAACTTCCCTGGCGGGACACACCGGTGTGCCACCGACCTGTCCCTGACCACACTTCAGCACTCTCTCAGGACCACAAAGGGCTCCCTTCTGCTTCGCCCTTGACCTCAGGATTGTGGGGGAATTTGTGGGGACCCATGTGTCCCTTCAGGGGTAAAGCTGGCTAAATCGTTGAAAATTAAGGCCCCTATGCTTTGGGAGCAGAGGGTCGGGAGTTCGAATCTCTCCGCCCCGACCATTCGAATGAAGCTTACTCTACGGTGGTCCACGTGGTGGTTCGATATCCTGCGTGAACACCCGAGCAGATATCAGCAAACGTCGGTGCCGATCGGCCGTAGCAGAACGTTGCGAATGCGGACGTGTCCTTTTGTGCGGAGTCAGGCGATGAGAGAAGGGCTCTTTATCGAATGCCACCGGACTTCACGACAACATCCATGCCATCCCCGCTATCCTCCACAACGATCGTAGCCAACGCATCCGCATAGCTGAAGTTTGCGGCTTCCCCATTTACGGTGACCGACAAGGGCCTCGCCGGCAGCCCGTTCACCTGGATCGCGATCGCTTTCCACCACGCAGGAAAGCTCCCCTCATGATTCCCGATGTGTACCTTTATCTCGCGATGATCTCCCGAGCTTTGACAGGAAAAGCTCATCCGCAAAAATTCTCCACGCTTATACGCGAAGCTCGTTCCATCATCCAGATAGAGGTGTCCGCCGCAGTCTGCTCCTGGAAATACACGCAACGTCAGTGGCCCTGAAGGCTGCTCTTCGGTACTCTGCACCAACGGCTCGATCGGTAGGATCGAGCCCGGCCGCACGAACACCGGAAGCGTTGAGAGTTCGCGATGAATCCGCACTGCCGGCAGAGCCGGCCCCACCGCCGACTCTGGCTGGAGTCCACCAGCCTCCTCCTGTACCCCATCCTCCTCCACCTCTCTACCGGTCCAGAAGTCATACCACCCATGGGAGGGAAGTGTCGCCTCGTAATCGCCCGACTTATCCTCGAAGGCCGGTGCGGCGACCAACAAATCTGGTCCCAACATGAACTCCCCTGAAGTATTCAGATCAACATCAAGCGGATGGCGATCCGCGGCCGCCTCCGGAAACTCCAGAAACAGCGGTCTCAGCAGCGGCAGTCCTGTATGCGTATCCTCTTCCGTCACCGAATAGAGGTAAGGAAGCAGCCGATATCGCGTCTCGATGAATCGGCGTCGGATGTCTTCCTGCATTGGCCCATTAGCCCACACCTCATGATCGCCGGTCCCTTTCTCCGCGTGATCCCGATCGATTGGCTGGAACGCCGCAATCTCAATCCACTTGGTCAGTAACTCGGGCGTAGGTGTGCCCGCGTAACCTCCAACATCTGCTCCCGCGAGCGCAAATCCGCTCAGCCCCAAATTCTTCAGCATCGACGTCGTCAGCCTCAGATGGTTCCACGTAGCCGAGTTATCCCCAGTCCACGTCGCTGCATACCTCTGTCCTCCCGCATACGAAGCCCGCGTCAGCACAAACGGCCGCACGTCCGGATGCAGTGCTAGCTGTCCCTCAAACGTTGCCCTCGAGTTCTCCATTCCATAGACATTATGGATCTCGCAATGCGTGGCCGTGCGCTTTACAAATCCTGGCTCATCGATACGGTGCACTGCCGAGCACGGCATGGTCTTCAGATCGTTGAACACTGAAGGCTCATTCATGTCATTCCAGAATCCGTCGATCCCCATCTGTGCAAAGTTCTTGTAAAGCGTTCCCCACCACGCTCGCGTCTGCGCCCTTGTAAAATCCGGAAACACACTCGGTCCCGGCCATACCTTGCCAACGAAAGTCGTCCCATTCGAATTCTTCACGAACTCATCGCCGGCGGTGCCACTATTGAACGGTGCATAATCTTGCCCCGGCAGGTACGCAATATGCAGATCCGTAATTGCGACTACATGCAACTTCTCTGCATGAAGTGTCTTCACCATCTCGGAAATATCCGGAAACGCGCTTGTATTGATGCTGAAGGGGCGATTCTTGTCTTGGTAATCAATGTCCAGATACACGGCATCCGAAGGAATCTTGTCTTTGCGCAGCCGCTCCGCCACCTGCAGTACTCTTTCCTGCGTCATGTAACTGTAGCGCGACTGCTGAAAGCCCAGTGTCCACAGCGGGGGCAGTGGCGTCGGCCCCGTCAGCCATGCATACGTTTTCAATACGTCCTTTGCGGACGGCCCATACAGAATGTAGATGTTCGCTGGCCCACCTTCCGCGCAATACTGCAACGTGTCTCCCACCGTCTTTCCAAAGTCGAACGATGACGGCCACGTATTATCGATCAACACTCCAAGCGACACGCCCGCTCGATACGTCAGATAAAACGGAATGCTTTTGTACAACGGGTCAGTCGACTCCTGCCACCCATACGCATCCGTGTTCCACAACCGAAAAGCCGCCTCGCGATGATCAAAGGCGCCAGTCTTATCCCCCAGACCGAAGTAATGCTCATCGGCCGGCATTGCCTCCGTAATCCGAAATCCGTCGCCATCGAACAACATCGGCTTCGTGTCCTGCCGCAGCACCTTTCCCGCCGCGTCCGTCACCGTCATCAGCCCATTGCCCCGATCGACTGAGACATGCAGGGTCGCCGTATGAAATCCCACCGCCTTCTCATCGTTGTCTTGGGCCACGCTGACCGACGCCCTTCGTGCCTCAGGCAGCACCGCCCAGCTCGCATCTTCTGGCAGCACGCCCGTACCCGCCGCGCGGATGCGCAACACGTCTTCGCGCAATGCCGTAATCTGCATCACCAGATTCCCATCATGCAACTCCACGCCGTTCGGCATCGAGGTTGCGCTGGTAACGGACGAAAATGAAGCAACTCCCCCAGCGCCTGCCGCTTGCGTCTGCGCCCATGCGCACACACCTGCCATGACAGCACACAGAAACAGGGAACTGAACGAACCTGTGATTCTTCGTCCGGGCATTTGCTTCTCCACGAAATGCAACATGGTTCCACCAGCG
>Ga0302309_10001314_pt1 | contig 23136 bp, 25 predicted proteins | sample III_Palsa_N1_1_FD_200453 | JGI IMG/M metagenome (GOLD analysis project Ga0302309, IMG submission 200453) | Peat permafrost microbial communities from Stordalen Mire near Abisko, Sweden - III_Palsa_N1_1 | ecosystem: Environmental > Terrestrial > Soil > Palsa > Peat permafrost | place: Sweden... | reverse complement strand
GCAGGAATTACGAGGCATTCTTGATCAAAAGAAAATAAGTTCGTAAATCTGACCCAATACAATTATTATAATGGTCCCCTAAAAAAGGGCAGGTAATTAAGATAAAAATAAAAAAACTTAAATTACCTATTATGGAGAAGAAAAGCAGACGCAAATTCAGCCCTGATTTTAAGGCAAAAGTGGCCCTGGAAGCAATCAGGGAGCGTCATACAGTCGAGGAACTGGCTCGTAAACATTGAACTACATCCTACTCAGATCAACACCTGGAAAAAGGAGTTTCTGAGCAAAGCCGCAGCAGTTTTTTCGGGAGCCGATCCGGAGGCCGATGCCCAGAGTCAGTTTACCAGTGCGGAATTCACTTCGCTGTTAGAGTCCAGGGGCATACGAATCAGCATGGATGGCAAAGGTAGGGCCATCGATAACATATTCGTCGAGAGGTTTTGGAAGAGCGTCAAGTACGAGCACATCTATTTGAATATTTACGATGATGCTGTGCAACTATACGAAGGCCTGAAAGGATATTTTGAGTTTTACAATCATGGGCGGCCTCATCAGAGTCTGGCCTATGACACACCGGACGAGTTTTACAGAAGATCGGCCGCATGACCCTGCCGGGGGCTTGCGCAAATAGGTCAGGAGGATTAAAATCCTCAGACCAATTTGCACCGTTTTCTATCTTAGCAAACTGGATTATCTGTCCTGAGAAAGGGGACCATTATATCTTGAACATGCGGGAACTGCTGCTGCGCTCGCTTTAGACTCACATAACCTTGTGATGGATGGAGCAGGAGTATTGGATAAGGGTGCAGGTGCAGCAATGAAGACCGCCACGAGGACAACAGGTCTTATTGGTGCGGCACTTACCGGACTTTTGGCCGGAAAGGACATGATGGATCATGGAGTAAACTTAAGCAATGCTACCTCACTGGGATTGGGTATGGCTTCTGCCGCACTTCTAATAATTCCTGGACTGGGGGAGGCAGCGGAAGTTGCATCTCTGATTGTGGATGCCATAACGATTGGAAAAGATGTATATGATGCCGCGAAAAAATAGTATCCTTGTCTAAAGGAATAAATAACGAAAATAAAATTATAATAAAGAGATATATGAATAAAATGGACCCAATAGATACGGTAATAATAAATAGTCAGAAATATGCACTTTTTATCCTTTTATATTTGATATTGGGTACTGCGCTAACAATGTATTTATACTGGATGTCGCGTGAAATATCAATCTTATTCGTCGGGTTTGCGATTTTTTGGGTTTGCCCAGGCGTTTTTCAAAAGTTTTTTAGACAGAAATTTACAAGGAAGGTGATAATTGTTTTTTCCGGTGATTCATTTTCTATAGGACATCTTAGTAAGGAAACAGATGAGATAGAAAAGAAAGATGAAAATAGATATGAAGAAATTAAATCCTTTAGAGCGCTCAATTCTTCAAAAGACGATTCTTCTTTTCTTAGGGTGAATTTTAGAAATTGGAATACTGCTAAGTATTCTTTCTTGGGTCAAGGTGAAGGAGTGGGGCAAGTAGATATTACAGAAAAAGTTTTTGATGGAGTTATTTCATATAATGCTTCGCATAATGAAGCAGATAGAATAGTATTAATGCCTAATTTTTTTGCCACAAAGGCTGGGAAATATTCTATTATAATTTTAACGACGCTACTAATTGCTGCTATAGTTGTTCAGATTATTTTTAAGCCTCAAACAATCCCATTCTCATTATTTGGTGGATTTGTTCTTTATTTATTAATTATAGCCCAAAGGAAAAAAGATGTTGAGCAACTAAAAAAAATGAGCGCTGGAAATGAGCAATAATTCCTTTAGTCTTTAATGGTTCCCCAGAATCCGCGTCGCCATTAAAATAAGGGTGGAGATTATTATCCATTTGGCCTGACAATGGTAGGGATCAGTTCCCAAGCCTTACAGTTCGGCAAATCCAACAAATATCGGTACAACGGCAAGGAACAGCAAAATAAGGAGTTCAACGACGGCAGTGGCTTGGAGTGGTATGACTGCGGGGCGAGGATGTATGATAACCAGATTGGAAGGTGGACATTGATTGATCCTTTAAGCGAAAAATCGAGAAAATGGTCGCCGTATAATTATACCTACGATAATCCAATAAGATTCATTGATCCTGATGGAATGGCGGCTATAGGCAGCGGCGGTCCTGGCGACCTTGTTAGCAAAAAGACAGCTGATGCCGTAAGCAAAGCTGCAGTCAAAACTGCTGCTGCCGTAGCAGAGCTTAAGAAGGCATTTGCTGGCAGTGAAATAAGCGCAACTGTAAATGTGGCTGGTGTAGGGGTGGAGTTGCAGGTTGGGCCAGTAATAAAGTTAAAGGCTGAGGTATCGACGGCAGAAGGCAAGGTGGACGTTAAAGGGGACGGAAAGGTAGCAATTACCGGCACAGCATTTCATGCAAAAGGCGAAATTCACGTTTTAGGCGCTAACGCGGAAGGAAGTGTGGATCTTTATAAGAACTCAGTGACCTATGATCCTTCAACGGGAGCAACAACTATTGAAAGTAAAAATTTTGAGAAGGATGGTACAGCTGATGTCAAAGGTGTTACAGCAGAAGATGCCAGGACTGTTGCAATTGGAGTATCTTTTGAGGAACTCCATGTTAAAGGAAGTGTGGATGTGGTGCATTTGGCAAATAGCTTGGAACTGGCAGCACAGGCTGGAAAAGAGGTAATAAAAGCTCTTTGGAATTCATATACTCATCCAGGCGATGGACATTAAAATAAATTATTGGTATGCTTAAAAGACCTTATTCATTTGTAAAACTGTTGATTTTATCTATACTAGGGATCATGCCCTTTTCCTTGGCTGCCGCAGTTTTGGCTTTTTTTAAGTTGATGCCAGTAGAAATTAATAATGAGACTATTTACGGGTCGAAGGCGGCCGCGATAGTTATTATCTATATCCCTATATTTGGATCGCTATTTGCTATTTTAAGTTGGATGTTTTTGAATGTGGGTAACAAGTTGTATTCCCTATTTTCAAAGAAAAAGAAGACGGAGGAGGGGTAATCAATTTACGTCCTTTAATTCTTCAATAGATTTGGACTCAAAATTAAAATTTTGGATTTGCCATTTCTCATGTGGCTTATAGAATAGAAATTTAAAAAATAATGGTGTTCTTTCATATTTTACTACAAAGGTTAACAGCATAATGTCTTTGCCAAAACCTTTGCTTGACAGAAGCTCGTATCCAGAGAATGGCCCTACAAATGGCCCGGTTTTAGTCAAGTTGTCTTTTATTGTATTTATTTGTGTTTGCGATTCATTTGAGTATTTATTAGTAGAAAATAGATAGTCTATTGCCTTATCGATACTGTCTGTTTTGCAGATAGCGAAGAATCTGTCTGAGACTTCTGTCGGCGAGTTTTGACCTTTCACAGCAGAAATTGCTAGTGTTAAGCAGATAGTTATTAGTACTTGGATTTTCATTATTCTTATTTTTTCTTATCAATACAATATTTGTAATTATAAGTTTTATTTTGATATAAAAATTAGCTCATCGTGAACTTTCTGCATATATATCTACGTCCTTAGATATGCATTACCTAGTCATATTTGTTATTTAAGCACTTGTTTTTTTATAAGGCGAGAAGGGTATTTTATTCCTTTGGGCAAACAATGGCGGGAATATTTCAAGCGCTGAAATTTGGTGAAAAAATATGAAAAAATTATGGTAGCCAGGAAGCACCGGATTATGTTCCGGCCCAACCCAAGGCATTTTTGAACTGGGTATGTTTTGACGAACAGTTGAATTATGTATCGGGCGGCGTGACGCAGATTCCTCCCATTACTGGCACCATGAGTAAGCAAGTTTTGACTGCCAGTATTCCTACTGTTACAAAAAATGGTTACATTTATATTTACGTCTCGAACGAGAGCCAGTAGAATGTGTTCTTTGATAATTTGAATATTCAGTATCGGAGGGGGCCGATTACGGAAGAGGAGCACTTCTATCCAGGTGGCCTTACGATGGCCGGAATTTCCGATCAGGCATTGCAGTTCGGGAAGTACAACCGATATAGGTATAATGGGATAGAGCTGGATACTAGTCTTGGGTTTGACAACTATGAGGCGAAGCTAAGAGACCTCGATCCACAGACAGGCAGATGGTGGCAGATTGACCCTAAGTCGGAGAACGCTGAGGATATATCACCGTATGCATCCAACAATAATAATCCAATAAGGTTTAAAGATCCTGATGGGGATGAAGCATACGGCGGATGTTGTTTAGGTCTAGAAACAGGATTAATGAGGGTTGTTCATGCCGCATCTGGCCTAGCCAGCGATTTAGAGGTTGAAGGGGCGGGCCTTTTAAATGGGACCCTTCATGCGGCTACATTGGGAGCATGGCCTGTCGCGCCGTTGGGTACTGATATGTACACCTATGACCAAAGGGATCTTTATGGCGCGTCGGCTGCAGTGGGGGCTTTATTCCGGCCGTCATACCTGGGGAAGCACCAGCGGGAGGCCCCCCAGGCCCAGTGATGGTACCGGTTTCAAATGGTGGAGCTGCTTCTGCTGGGGCTACGTTGCCAGCAGCTTCAGCTCCTGCACCTGTAGCTGGTATTACAAATACTCAGGATAGGGTTAATGCGAGGGGTGCAGCAAATCCGAAAGTTAGACAAGCAATCAAGGATGGTAATGAAGCGCATGCTGATTTTAAGACAAAGTCTGCAGCTAAAGGTTGGGACACAAATCCTAGATTAACTGATCCTCAAACAGGCAAAACTGTTATACCAGATGCTGTCACTCGGGGAGGTAAACCAGTAGAATTAAAACCTAATACACCATCTGGCAGAGCAAAAGGAGAAACGCAGCTACCCAAATATGAAAGGGCCACGGGTCAGAAAGGTAGAGTAGTTTATTATAGTCCTAAACCAAACACGTAAAATTATCGATGAAAGAATATACTAGTATTGGCGGAGCCTTATCGTTTGTTTATCCCGTTGACTGGGATATTGCGGAAAGTAAAAACTTAATAAATGTTTTTGACCCTATAAATGGTGTAGGCGTTCTTCAATTTTCTTTTTATCTCATACCCGATACTCAAAATATAGAGTTGAAGGATGAATTGGAAGAATATCTAAGGGACAGGCATAAAAGCTTTAGTATCGCTGTTAATGCTAATTATGTTTTTACTGATTATGCAGATGAAATAAAAGGAAGGTATTGGAAATATTGGGTTTATTTGCGAAATGGCTACTTGGTTTTTGCTACTTACAACTGTGAAACAGAAGATTCTGGAAAGGAAGATCGAGTTATTAATGAGGTAATTCAATCAGCGTTAAAGGGGTAGATGTGAATTATTGCTACTCTTAGATGTTATTCCAAAGTTCGATAGTGAAAATTTTGACGATCAATTTTATATCCCGGGTATCTTAAATGACGCTTAAGAGAATTGCAGTTGGGTGGCACAAATGCTAAGTCAAATTTAAACCGTGACAACGGCTGGCATCAGTTCGCACATAAAGTGCCTTTAGTTCGGCATTATTATGAGGGAGATGGAAAGGGTGGACAGCCTGGATATGAAATGACTCCGACCGAAAGAAAGGCATACGCGAGCGATAGGGGAACTCACCAATTGCAAACTAGGAGCGCGTCAAATTCACAGGGTGCAACGATGTCACGATATTCGCAATTAGTAAAATTGTTATATGGGTTTACAAAATAGAAATTGTAATGTTATTAGCTAAAAACAGTTACAAAGATGGGATTATAATGCATTGTGAAAATATATGGCAGAGCAAATGTAGTATTCATACATGGGGTAAAGGTCCTATCAATAAACTGCCATCAGAATTTGGAATATTAGAATTTCCGCCAACATCTAACCGAGATATGTGGACATATTTAACTTGCTGTATGTCTCAGCCTAATGATCAAATCGGATTGGAGCTGCATTTGTTCTCATCAATTCAGGATTTGAAGTTAGTTGAGCTATTAACCACAGTCGCTTACTTTCATAGGAATACCGAGAGTTTAGGGTTGAGACATACAGTAAATTTCGGTATGCCATGGCAAAACTCTTCTCAATGTTCATTTGGGCTAATATCACTACCTTATCTTGATGGACCAGAATTGGAAAATTTTAAAATAAAAAAAAATAAAGTCTTGAAATTTTACTGGTTAATTCCAATTACTCAAAAAGAAGTTGAGTATAAAATGCAGAATGGTGTAGAGGCTTTAGAGGCAAAATTAGAAGAAAATGCCTTTAATTATACGAATACAAAAAGAATAAGTGTTGTTTAAAGGCTTCTTCTTCGCGGGTCTGGGTTGTGAGCTGTTACGTCTCTAACGAGAGTCAGCAAAATATGTTCTTTGATAATTTGAATATCCAGTACCGAAGGGGGCCGATTACGGAAGAGGAACATTTCTACCCCTTCGGTCTGACGATGGCTGGGATTAGCTCAAGGGTTTTGCAGTTTGGTAAAATTAACCACTACAAGTACAATAAGGGAAGCGAGCTGGAAGAAAATAACTTTAGTGATGGGAGTGGACTGCTATGGTAATTTTTGTAATCTAATAACTATGACAATGGATTCCAATTTAGAGCGATTGATGTCAATATTCGAAAGCATGAATAAAGACGGGATTAATACTTCCAGTAAATTAAAATGGGGATTCTTTTTTAATGATAAGAATAGAGGAAAGTTATTGCGAGTATTTGAAGAGTTAAAAGGGGCTGGATATGAACTTGATCAGCTTAGGAGGGTTGAGGGTGAAAATGAATGGCAACTTGAGGTTAGTAAATTTGATATTCTTACTCCCGAAAAACTCCATAAGCGCAATATCGCTTTTAACGAATTGGCTGAATATTGTTCAGTTGCATTATATGATGGATGGGATGTGGAGAAAGTATAAAAGCAACGATAAGACTAGGAGGGAAACTTCCAGTATTGCTAAGTTTAATCCCCTCCATCATCAGCTCATGGTTATTAATGAGTTCAAAATATTGCCAGAGGTGTCACTGATAACAATTTAATTAGGGAAATACTAATTAGTGAATGCCTTGGGTAAAATAAAATAACCCGAATTTTACTGCTTATTTTGCTTCAGTTTTAGGAAAGAGATCAAGGTTTTGATTTGACGGAGATTGTGAAAGAAATGTAGTATCAGCTCATGAAATCAACACTGCTTAGGGATCGATTTTTATCAAAGTGACTATTGTCTATTTAGTCTGAGAAATGAGCAGAATAAGCAACTACGAAATCAAATAAAAAATGAAGGCCAAGGAGCAGTTCTCCCTAAATCTCAAATTAGTTCAACAATTTTGGAGCTGGTTTGAGTGCAATCAAGGGAATTTTGGAGATAAATTCGAAAACGTAGCTCTTATTAAGCAACTTGATAAATGGGTTTCAGAACTCGGCCCTTTTACGTGGGAGATTGGACCTGGAAGCATAAAGGAGAATTTGTTTGTAATTTCTCCCGGCGGTCTTATGGAATTGTTGCCTTTGACAAAAGAAATAGTTTCATTCTCTAGTAATTTGAAAAGGTGGGAAATTTATTATGCCAAGCCTCCTAAAGAATGGAACTATATATTTAATTTTTTGAATTCGGGAGGGGAGAAAATATCAATTGATGGTTCAAAATGGCAGTATGTTTTGTTGCGCTATGATGATGGGATGTTTGGCATTATAATCGAGGCGCCAAATTTGACTGGTCTTGGGGAAGAAGAGAGGATGTCAGTAGTTGAGATTTTCTTAGAAAGCATTATTGGGGAAGAGGTTATGATGCTGGCAATTTGCGAGATCGAAATTGTCGATCATCTTGCTGATGAATATGTCTTAAAGGGAAGCGGTACCATCAACTTGGCTAAGCATCTGAATCAATTCTTTGCTAAGAATTAGCCGGCAGAATGGCTAAGCCCAGTCAAAATCATGCTATAAACCGAGTGCTTATATGAAAGAAAGAGATTTGGATTTTTTATTAAGAAAAGACAAAGGGGGGCGTGAGTTGCCCAATTACATGGGTCTTTTTGTTAGATCGGGATTCAGTGAGTCCGAATTGACCTATATCGAATTGAAGGAGTCGGATAATAATCTAAACTCTATAACAAAAATATTCGGGACAATAGACTCTGAAAGCGAAATGGTTTCAGAGAAAGGCTCATTCAATGACTCTAGATCGTTAAGTGCTATATTCCAAAGTGATAGGTATTCGACAGAGTGCTATATTTTCTCTGACGAAGTAGCTTACTGTGGAATGTTTCAAGTAAAAACTAAAAACGCATTGGAAAAATGTCTGGCGGTAGCAAAATTAAGTATGCAAAATACTTGCTTTTTGGTTGGGCTGAATTTTGATTTTTCATTTACAATTGATTGCAACGGTGCTGAGCCCATAAATCATAAAAACATGTTTGACATTCAAAGAAAGATAGTAGTGTTTTAAATTGTGAACAGCGTTAAAAGCACACTGTGTCACTGATGAGGCGTGCGTATTGCTATCCAGTTGGGCTCGCTAAAATTATTTTTGAAGTATAAAGCGGCATTTAGGTTCTTCACCTTCAAAGTAAGCTAGTTTGCCAGGAATACAGGATAGGAAATAATCGACACCGGAGCAGAAAAGGTCTTTAGTAGCATCCTTAAGCAAAAGAGTTTTTTTGTCGAGTGCTGAATTTGACGATATGACATAGCAGGTTTCCGGTGCATTTTTTGACTTTAATAAGTTGTATAGGTCAATGGATTGACTGACATCTGTTGGTATTGTTGTGCAGAATTGATGATTCAAGTCTTTAAAGTGAGCTATATAGGCCCTGAATTTTATCCTTCCTTTTGTGGTAGATAACAAATCTATATATCTCCGCTGGCGGTCTTTGACAACAAACGATTTTATCAGACTTATTTCGTGATTTATTTGAATGTTATTATCAAATTCTTCCATAATGAAATTAATTGGCAACTGGGTTTTTTGGCAGGTCGATAGTCAGGCATTTTTCCACCTGCTTTTCCGTGGCTATGACGAACTTGCCTGTTTTTCTTTCTTAAACCCAGGGAAAACGTGGCGAATATAGTAAATAATATATCGTTATTAATAGGGCTTTATTTCTAGCCAAGTGAGCAGATATCCACAATATAAGAGGGACAATAAGAAAGAGGTCGTCATCATAACAGATTTAATTTCTATAAATATGGAAGGAGTATTTGAAAAACGCAATTTGCTGTTAAATGAGCTAAATAGGTTTTCAAAAGACATCTTGTATCTCGGTCCCGCCATAGAGGATGATAGAGTTGAGCTATTCTAAAAGTCCATTGGCTTTGAATTTCCTATTGATTTTAAGTGCCTTTTTAAGAAGCATAATGGGATTTCTTTATCGGGAACTGAAGTGTATGGACTCGATAAAGCTCTAAGAGGTTCGTCTTTGGGGGAGCTTTATGTATACGAACATCTGACAGTGGAGCATAAAATGCCTAAAGAGTTTTTGCCTTTTTCGCCAGATGGAAGAGGGAATCATTATTGCATAAATTTGGCCAACCGGCAAGATGGAATATGCCCAGTCGTTTTTTGGCAGTCGAATTTCGATTATGCTACTCTTTCGGAAGTTGAAGAATGCAATGAATCGTTCATTTCTTGGTGTAATGAGGTTTTGATTGAGTGGACTCTTGAAGATACTAATTATGACGGATCCGATAGATGAGTTTGTGTAAATTTAGGAAGTGCATTACTGCCCATTCGACGGAAATGTAGCCCCAGGTTCCATAGGCCGGAAAAAGGAAGAGATGCTGCAAAAACTGGTTTAACCATGCGCCAGCATTCATGAGTAAAACCCACTTAACTTTCTTAAAGCTATTTTATGAATTCTATCAAAATAAATGTCCTAAAGGAAGTGCTAAAGAGAGAACGTTCGAGAAATTGCAAAATGACAATATTGAAGAAATAGTGATTGATGGCGATTTCTATTGGACTGTATCACTTGAAAGTATGGATGATTTTAATAGAGATCCTGAACTTACAGTCGGTTCTTTAAATGATGATTTATCGTTTTTGAACTCTTTGATCCTTGAAGATTATGATGCCGGTTATTTGGAGCTGGAGCGGTTGGCTGCCGTCTTTAGATTTATGTCTAAGACAATACGGGCTTAGTTTTCCTTTAAGGTTGTTAATGCCTAGACCTAATAGGTTTCTTATTTTGAACTGCCTGTGATCTTTGGAGCGCTTAAAAATACTAAAAAAAGGGTGACCCGCCGGCCACCCTTCCAAATTTCTCATAGATTTAAGCCTCAATAAGGTAGGATATAAGTATATGTCTTCCCACTTGCCAGCGTATACACCAACTTGTAGTAATAAGTCCCAGTTCCAGGGCATCCGGTCGGTTCGCCATTCACATCCAACCCGTAAGTGATGACCGAAGTGATCCCGTCAGACCGCAGAATCGTATTCTGTCCGGCCGTCAATTGATAATCGCAACTCTGAAGAAATACCTTAGCCGCAGAGATCAATGACTCAAATGAAGTGCCGTAGCGGTTAACGCCCCATTCTGCCACATCATTGTTGCTTAAGCTATCAGCGTGCGTACCGGAAGTAGTGATCACGATGCCGTCGTTATAGCTGAACACCCGTTGTTTCGATACATTCCAGGCGCGCTGGCTGCCGTCATCAAAGGTGATGGTGAGGCTGCCCGTAACGGTATGGGTGATTGCGCCTTCCGTAGCCAGGTCTGCCAACGTGCCGCCGCTTACATTAGTCATCGTCTTGGTTCCGTTGATAACAATGGATTTGTTATCCCTGACGCGGGTGATCTTCAGGTTTTGAATGCTGATGCTAACGGTGGCGCCGGCATCTTTCCAGTACTTGCCTATGGGCAGTGTAACGACAACGACTCCGGTACGGGTGCGGTTGCCTGAGCAATTGCTGCCATCATAAGTAATAGTGATGGTCCTTACGCCCTCAGAATCATTGATGACCACAGAAGCATCGCAAATAAGGTTACGGTTAATCGTTCCATAACCACCAGCAGTGTCGACTTGTTTGACGCCAAGAGTAGTGATGGTCCCGGAGCCAGATGATGGATTAATGCTGGATCCTGCGACGGAAGCCGAGCTGTACAAAGACGTGTTGGCATCATCGGATACGGCGTCTGATTCGTTGGAAACCATGGCCTGATCGTCGGCCTGGGTCTGTAATTGAGAAGAAGTAGTAGTGGAGTTCGGATTAGTCGAGTTGCTCTTGTTGCAGGCAAAGACGAACCCTACGCCGGCAACGATAATTGCCATGCGGAACAGGAGTTTTGTTTTCATATTCCCTTTTTAGTTTCATATAGGATACTATTCGGGGACGATAGTTTAAAGGGGTGTTAAAGTTTTTATGGAATCACGGCCCTAACGTAAGTGATATGTTTATATTGTTAACCAATCAAATGATTCAATGCCTCCTCTATATGAGCAAACCGAAACGGGAACTTTTTTTCCCAAAGCACCTTTGACACCACACGTCTTCCGGATAAAACGAGATCGGCTTCGGTGCCTATAAACACTGCCCCGGCTTTAATGAGTAACGAAGGATTAGGAAGACCAAAAGGTATTCGTAACGATTGACGGAGCGCTTTCATAAATTGATCATTGGTGACAGGGTAGGGACTCACGCAATGGATGACGCCTGAAAAGTTATCTCTTTCAATAGCCGTTTGGATCAGGTGGGTAAAATCCTGCTCATGTACCCATGATATATATTGCCGGCCGCTTCCAATAGCCCCTCCCAACCCTAGCTTTGCCATCTTAATGAATGGGCCCAACAGCCCTTCTCCTTTCTGGAAGACTAATCCCATTCGGAGGAACACCTTTCGGGTCCGGGGAGTATCGATCGCATGAAAGGCCGCCTCCCACTCTTTGCAGACTTCGGGGGAGAAGCCCTCTCCGGGAACAGAGTCCTCATTTTTGATCTCATCCCCAGTATCACCGAAGATCGCGGCAGAGCCCGCATTGATCCATACTTTAGGCGGGTGCCGGGCATCCCGGCACGCTTCCCCGATGAGACGGGTCGCCTGCACCCTGGAAGAAATGATTTCCTGTTTATTCTTCTCGGTGTAGCGGCAATTCACCGACTTGCCCACCAGGTTGATGACAGCGGTGCTGTCTTCAAGCACCTCTTGCCACTCCCCCGGAGTGGTGGCATCCCAATGCACAAATGAAATATTGTGACGCACGGCGCTCTCGCCCCGGGTAAGGACCACCCACTCCGTATCAGTTTCCCTTAAAGCTTTAAGGATAGCATGCCCCAGGAATCCCGAACCTCCGGCAATAATAATCTTCTGTCTCGCCATAGGACCGAATCATTAAAAAACATTTAAAAGCTCGCAATTTTACTCTGCCTTCCTTCCACCAAAGGATATTGCTTATGCGACCTGTCCAGCACTACATAAATAGAGTCCTTGAACTCATTCACCCCTTGAAGGATGATCCTGTCAGGTGAAGCCTGGGTATAATGCAATGTTTGCGTCTCATCCCGGTAATTGACATTCTTGTTTTGCAGGTAAAGGATATGATGGACCGTGTCTGCTTTATAGAAGAAGTATCGCCTTTCCCCGGCCATACCGCCCACTTCCCAGCGGGTGACCCCAAGGTCCCTGTTCTTCTTCGCCTTGGAAAGCTTGTCTGAGTTTTGGGATTCCTCCTGGTTGAGCTGTTTATTCTTTTTGTCGTTCTTTACCCTGAGCGGTGAATACCCGATCATCCGGTCCGCAATGGCGCCCCTGTCTGTTTTATAGCTCAGGGAAGACCACGACTCCAGGGTAGCGTCCTGCCATCGGATCGAATCCAGGGGGCTATAAGGGATCAGCTTATTGTTCAGCCTGAACTCAGTGACTTCATAGTACCCTTTTGTACCTGCCAAACCGGGCGTACTGGGGATATTATAGTTGTTCCCATAAAAGAAGCCGTAAGCCCACAGGGCAGCAGTCACGGGCACGAATAGGGTATTAAATACGATCTTCAGCCCCGTCCGGACCTTGAGCTGCCCCGGAGTCAGGGTGGGATAATATCGGTAAGGAGCGATGTCCCGCTGATTGACGACTAAGTTCCATATTTTAGGCAGGTCATACCACGCAATAAATGTCCCGATGATGGCGAAATAAGCGGCCGGAACAGCCACCCCCGCATCATATGCATGATTGGCGATACAAATATTAAAGGTGACCACGGCAGCGAGTGCGGCTCCCAGGACGGAAGTTTTTCTGTTTAGCAACAGCAGGCCCGGGATCAGCTCCGCAAAGCCCAGGAATACGGTGTAGCCAAAAGAGACGCCCACATGTGACCAGTATAATTTCTTTTCCGCCATGTCTACAAAAGGAGTGTTGAGCATCCCAACAGTAGGGTAAACCATTTGCATGGGGAATACCTTCTTCAGTCCCCAGCCGATCATGCCATAGGCCAGGCGGTATCGGGCCAGTACCCGTATCCAGTAATAGAGTTTGTTATACTGGGTAGATTTTCGGTCCAGCAGCGTCCAGATCCCCGCACCAGCGACCGCTCCCACGAATACGAGGATCAGGTTGATGTAGTTGTAGATGCCAAAGACCCCTTCTTCCGTTTGAATCGTGACGATCTGCGGAGGCCAGAACGCGACGATTTCCTGAAAGTCGTTGTAGGTGATCTTGGAGAACCGGAGCTTGAACAGGCTCTCGTAAAAGGCCGGATACAAGGGAATGCACAGGAACAGGAGGTAAAGAAAACCGATGCGAAAAGCGATCTTCTGGTATTGCTTCCACGGAGCGGGCTGCTGTAAATCTGACACCGGCGCGGAAGAAGAAATATTGGCTGTTGACATAATGGCTGATTGATAAATGACGGAACTAAATTTTCACCGGTTTGCGGCGCCCCTCAAACATGAAATATTTTTTATTGACCTTCTCCAGGACCACGTGGATGGAGTCTTTATTCTGGTTGATGCCGGAAAGAAGGATGGTCGAATCATTAGGCCGGGTATACGTGAGGAAAAGTTTTTCATTGCGCAGATCCGGGTGCTTATTTTGGAGGGCCAGGGTATGGTGAAGGGTGTCCGCTTCATAATAGTAATAATGACGCCCGCCAAATCCCGCGAGTTCGTAGTCCCTGTCAATATCCTTTTCATGCACGGCTTCCCCGCTTGACTTGTCGATCAGTACCGGACGGTTATCCCTGATCGTGAGTGTCGACCATTTCTCGAAGATCACGTCTTGCCATCTGTCCGGATTAATCCGGGAATAGGGGATCGTATCCCTGCCCAGGACGAACTCTTTCACATTGTAGTAGCCGTACGCATTGCTGAGGCCCGGCGTATGCGGAATCTTGTAAGGATCTTTGGCGTAATTGGAATAAGCTTTGAACGCAAACAGGACCGCAAAAACAATGAAAGCGGACTTCAGGGCAACCCGCACCCTTTTCAACGTCCCTTCCGGGAAATGGGGAATGAATTTACTCGCAGGGGTGGCCTTTTCCTTCACCAGTAAACTATACAGGCGGGGCACATCATTGACGAGAAGGAAAGAGGCGATCAGCACGATAGACGTGCTCAGGACCTGTTCCCCGATATCATAGAATCCATTGGCGACGGCGACATTCCCGAGGAAACCGAATATGAGGCCTACGCCAAAGGTCGTCGTCCTTCTGTTGAATAACAAGAAGGCGGAGAGGATCTCCACGAATCCCAAAAACGATTCATACTTCGGCGAAATGCCCAGGGTCTGGAAGTAAATTTTCCAGGCAAAGAAATCCCCGTAATTGGTCTGCAGGTTACTTAAAGAAGGGTAGGGCATCTGCAGGGGAAACAATTTAATGAACCCGTACGTCAGGAGGATGGCGGCAAGCCGGTAGCGCAAAAGAACGCGAAGCCAGTATTTCAGGACAGTGTATTCCTTGCGCTGCGAATCCAGCCTGCCCCATATCAGGGCTCCTCCCAGGGAAATGATGAGGATGATACCCCAATTGGCAAAGCTGCCTATACCAAATTCGGGAAGGCGCTCCTTCGGGATGAATTGAATTTGGTATTTGGTTAGGTCGAATAAATCATGAAAATGCAGGTGCCCCCAATGGATGGAGAAGACTTCCCTATAGAATTTCCAGTCCAGGGGGAAAGCCAGGAGGAAGAAGAAGAGGAAAAAGAAACGGAACCCGTTCTTTTCCCATTCTTTCCATTCGGGGAAGTGCTGGGAAGGCGGTGCGACGCTTTGCAAGCTCTTTGCGATCGCCTTGTATGTCGGTGTCTCAATCATGACAGAGTGTATTGTAGATGATAAAACTCAAAGCCTAATACCCGGGATTTTGTCCAAGGCTCGGATCCGCAGCCAGCTCAGGCGACGGAATAGGAAACAGGTAATGATCCGCATTCGTCACATTCAGGACTTCTCCCGCCCTTCCGGTCCTGACCAGGTCAAACCAGCGCTGGGGCTCCAAAGCAAACTCCACCCGTCGCTCGTTCTCGATAGCCAGCAGGATGTCGGATTGCGTAACGGCCGGACTGTTGGGCAGGCCTGCCCTCGTCCTTACTGCATTCAGGTCGCTCAGTGCGCCCGCCAGTTCCAGTTGCTGGGCCCTGGCTTCGGCGCGGATGAGCCATTCTTCTGCAATGCGGATGACGTATACCGGATTCGTCCCGTTGCTCAAAGGGTACAGGTTGCCCAATACCGTATTCCCCGATAAGGTCAGCAGCGAACTTCTGCCGCCCCCAATGGTCGGATCGTTCAATAGCGAAATGGTAGAGTCGTTGGGCAGGTAATTGCCCCCCTTTTTCCAATTACTGAACATCGGGTTGGGGTAGGTGAGGCTGTAAGAGATTTCAAATACGCTTTCCGTCGTATTGGTATTATTAAAAAAAGTACTGTACGGAGAGACCAGTTTGTAATTGGTCGAGTCAGCGATGACCCGGCTGGCATCGGCTTCTGCCAGGGACCATTGCTGCTCGTAGAGGTACAACCTGGCCCTTAAAGCCAGCGCCGACTTCAGAGTGGCCCTGTCCCTGGTAACGGTATCAGGCAGTAGGTTCACGGCGTTATTCAGATCGCTCAGTACTTGTGCATAGGTCTCTGCCTGTGTGCTTCGGAGCTTGCCGTATTTATCAGAGACCTGTTGGGTAGGTGTGAGGAACAGCTGCACGCCCCCGAAAGTGCGTCCCAGGTCAAAATAGGAGAGGGCCCGCAAAAAATATCCTTCCCCCAGCAACTGGTTGCGGAGGGCGGGGGTCAGCGTGGGATCCACGACACCGGGCACTTTGGCGATCACTTCATTGGCCCCGTTGATGACAGCGTAATCGGCCGCCCAGATTGTTTCCAGGTCATTGTTGTCGGCGGTGACCGTATGGTAGAGGAACTGGAGGGCGCTGGCCGCAGACTGCGTATAGGTGAGCGCATTCCCCGACATCAGGATGTCGAACTGGAAAGTAGCGCCGTAGTAGCCGGTATTGGAAAGGGTCCGGTAAGTGCCCCTCACTGCATTTTGCGCAGAGGCTTTGTCGGTGATGGCTTCCTGGTCGGACACTGCGTTGACAGGTTGTAAGTCCAGGAATTTATGGCAGGAATTCAAACCGGTCATCAATAAGGAGGCCAGTATAGTCCTGTAGATCCAATGGTTTTTTTGAGTATGCATGTCGATGAAGGATGAATGGTTTACAATGTGGCATTGATGCCTATCTGGATGCTCCTGGGTTGAGGAGGGGTACCTTGGTCGAGGCCGGGGGCGTTTCCATTATTCCCCTGGTTCACCGAAATCTCCGGATCCGGGCCGGTATATTTGGTCAACAACCAAAGATTGCTGCCCAGCACATAGACCCGTAATTTGGACACCTTGATCGTCGAACTGACCCTGGCCGGAAGGGTATAACCCAAAGACAGGGTTTTCAGGCGGATGAAGGAACCGTTCTCCAGGAAGCGGCTGTTTTGTTCGATCAGGTAATTATTTCCAACGCTGGTCACCCGGGGAACGTCTGTGATCTGTCCGGCATGCGTCCACCGGTCCATTTGACTTTCAATGATGAAACGGCCCGCAAATCCGCTGGAGGGTTGTCCTTGCTTTTCACCCAGGAATCGGTTATAATTCAGCAATTGGTTGCCATACTGATAAGAGAAGAAGATGCCCAGGTCAAACCCTTTGTAACTGAAATCGTTGGTGATACCCCCGAAAAATTCCGGCATGGCATTCCCCATGATCTTTCGGTCTCCCGTCACCAGGGTCACGTTCGGGCTGTAGGTGGAACTAGCAGAGGTCGAACCGTCCGCCTTCTGGTATACTGCATTTCCGGTTTGGGGATCGACGTATAATTGTTTGTAGAGCCAAAACGAATACATCGGGTATCCTTGCTGGTCGATCAGCCAGTTCCGGCTATAGAAGGTGATGGGCGTGGCCAGCTTCACGATCTTGTTCATGTTGCCCGCGATATTGAAATGGGTGCTCCAGGTAAAGTCCTTCTTTTGAATATTCACCGTATGGAGCGCGATCTCATATCCCTTGTTGCTGATCTCCCCCGCATTGGAGAATTGGGTCGTGTACCCGGTGGAAGACGGAACAGGAAGGTTTAAAAGGGCATTCTTCGTCAATTTGGAATAGACGTTTGCCTCCAGGCCTATGCGTTCCTTGAAAAGGCCCAGGTCAAAGCCGATATTTAATTGAGCCGTGTTTTCCCATTTTAAATTCGGGTTGGCCAATTGCAGGGGCGCAGTACCGGCCTGGTCTCCACCTGTAGGATTATTGGGATATCCGGCCGAACCCGTCCATAACCCCTGGGAAGCAAAATCATTGATCCCGTTCTGGTTGCCGGTGATCCCGTAAGAAGCGCGGAGCTTTAAGTTGGAGATGGTTTCCACTTTTTTCAGGAAAGCCTCCTCCTTGATAATCCAGGCGGCACCTACGGCAGGAAAATAACCCCACCGGTGGTCTGCGCCGAATTTCGAGGACCCGTCAGCCCTGATCGTCGCTTCAAAATAATATCGGCTGTTGAAATTATAATTGACCCTCGAAAAGAAAGAAGTCAGGGAGTTCTTCGACGCATTCTGCGCGGCGGTGATGTTAGAGGCAGCGGAGATCAGGGTATAGGCATTACTGGGGAATCCCGTTCCTGCCAGATAGTTAGCCGTGAAACTGTTTTCCTGTAAAGTATTTCCGATGAGGATCCCAAAGTTATCCCTGGAGGAGAACGCATCGTTATACGAGAGTGTTTGTTCATTCACCCAATCCGATTGCTGGATGATATTGTTCTTTGCTTCTCCGTTGAATTCCGATCCGATCTGGGTCTTCGTATTATAGTACTCCCATTCGTGATAATTATCATAGTCAATGCCCGCCGTGCTGTGGAATCTTAATTTAGGCAGGATCTGGGCGTCCAGGTAGACATTCCCTATATAGCGAAGACTGGTCGTCCATTGTGCGGGATTGTCCACCAACACCTGCGTATTATCAAAGTTGGCCCATCTGAGCGGGTTGCCTGCGGAGTCATTCGTGGGCAGGTAAGAAGGCGTCTGAAGCGCGGACTGAAAAATGCCTGCGTCCGGACCGTTCCCATCTCTTAATTGCGTTCTGAAACTCCGGGAGAACAGGTTGGAGATACCTACCTGTACCTTGTCGCTGATCTTGGAATCAAAGTTCGTTTTTAAGCTGGCCCTGGTAAAATCCGCCGGCTTTAAAATGGCGTCCTGGGCGGTATAAGAAGATCCGATATAGTATCGGGAATTGGCCGAGCCACCCTGCACAGAGAGGTCGTAGTTCTGTAGCTTGGCCGTGCGCAGGACTTCATTCATCCGCGTCTCCGAATAGCTTCCCTGGTCCGAGGGATTGCCCCTGTAAGTAGCATTCCCCGGGTTGAACGAACCGTTGGGCGCCCGCTGAAATGGTTCGTTGGCCGCGGTCTGATCGAGCGCCGGATCATCGATACCGGAATTGATCCAGGTCTCATTAGCGATCAGCGCGTGTTGGGGACCGGTAGTCACCTTCCAGAGCCTACTCTTTTGCACCGCCGCCAGGCCTTCAGAAACGCCGAACGATATTTTAGGTTTCGTGTTAAAGCCGCTTCGCTTGGTAGTGACGATCACCACTCCGTTCGCTCCCCGGGAGCCATAGATAGAGGTCGCCTCAGCATCTTTGAGTACTTCAATACTTTCAATATCCGAAGGGCTGATATCCGCTAAAGCAGAGGTGGATTTTTCGCCTAAGTTCACCGGGCCTGCCGCTCCGTTGGGCGTAGTGGCGTCAGGATTTGACAGCGTATTGCTATTGATGAACACTCCATCTATAATATAGAGAGGGTCATTACCCGCGTTAATAGAAGTAGAGCCACGCACCCGGATCCGGATGCCTTCACCGGGGGTGCCCGATTGTGAATTCACTTGCACGCCGGCGGCCTTTCCTTGTAATTGCGCGTCAAAACTGGCCACGGGAATTTGCTTGGTCTCTGCGGCATCAATCTTGGTGATGGAGCCGATCAGGTTCCTCCGGGATTGTGTCCCATATCCTACTACGACTACATCGTTCAATTGATTTTGTGAAGACTGCAGGAGGATTTCGACGGGTTGGCTGTTGGTCACAGGGAATTCCTGCGTTTGGTAACCCACAAAGCTCACGATGAGCACGAAGGGTGGTTTCTGCCCCGTCACAAATTGGAATTCGCCTTGTTTACCCGTGACGACTTCATGAGTCGTGCCCTTGATATGCACCGTGGCTCCTTCCAGCGGCGCTTTGCCGGTCTTGTCCAGGATCTTGCCGCCCAGCGTCAGGTTATTGTTTTGAGCGCTGGCAGAGAAAAAAACAAAGGAAAGGAAAAAGAGCATTGCTGAAAAGCAATACCTTTGCAAAAGATTCATGTTAATGATATTTTTATTGTTAATGTAATCCGGATGAGGAGCGGTTAGTGATTGGCATTACGGGCCGCGCTCATCTTTGAGGCCGGTAAGAATTCATTCTTACCGGTTTTTTTATGCACATCGGGAAAAGTTTAGCAACAACAATAAGTGATTCGAAGACAGGGGTCCATAACGGGGCGTAGCATGCTGTGGGAGTTTAAAGGTCTCATAAAAACTATTTGTTAGGCTTAGTGATTTGGTAGCAGTTGTTGTCGCTCTGGTGCAATAGAATAGTACACGCTATTTCTGCAAATATAGGGCAAAACCAATAAGTCTACTAAATTAGTAGGGAATTATTTCAACAATTTTGGTGGATCCGCATTTTTCTTAGTCAGCGGCTTTTGTTTTCGCTCCGGTCAGGAAGGCCCGGACAGACTCCTTGTTGCCCGTGAATGGGCCTGATAGTCCGATCTTTATGCTGGCCATGGCCGCCCCAAACTCGCCCGCCTCCTGGAATCCCGCGCCTTTGATGCGTTGGTATAAATATCCGGCCATATAAGTATCCCCGCATCCGGTGGCGTCTACGATGGAACGGGGGTAAAAGGCGGGGATGTCATAAAAAGTATCTCCATTATAGATCAGGGAGCCCTTGCTGCCCAGCGTGATGACCACTTCCTTTACGCCCCAGTCAAATAAGATCTGTGCTGACTCTCGCACATCCGAAAGCCCCGTAAGCCTTTCCATTTCAAATTCGTTGGCCTTTAATATGTGTACAAAAGGAAGGGCTTCCTTTTTGCGGGCCCAATCGATAGAATATACATTCTCATGCCGGACTTCCCTCAGAAAACCTTGTACGTCCAGGGATATTTTTCCGCGCAGGGACAAGGTTTTCAGAAAATCAACGGAGAAATCATCCGCTAGCAAGGGGCCTAGATGGTAGAAGGCGGCATGGACCGGTCGCAGTTGTTCGTCCGTAAAGGGATCCGCTTTTTGCACCACCTTTTGCGTGCGAAAATCATGATCCTCCTGGTATATATTTTCAAAGTAGATCGTATGCTTGCTGGGGCCTGCCTGTACTGAAATACCCCTGGCGCGCAGATCCGCCACATAATGCATTTCCTTCCGGGCCAGGGCGGTCACCAGGGCGTAGCTCACGTCCAGGTCGCATACCGCGTTGGAAAAGTAGAAGGCGGTCCCGCCCGCCATATAGTTAACCGAAGTTGGCGTCACTATTCTGTCTGAAGTGATATGTCCTACGCAACATATATCGTACATGAGTGTCTGATTTATTATTTTCCCAACTCCTTCCTTATCACCGGAGCAACCTTAGTGCCAAAAAGTTCGATCGACCGCATCACCTGTGCATGGGGTATATGCCCCGTGACCAGTTGCGCCAGGAAACGCGTATGGTGAAACAGCTCATACTGGTGCATTATTTTGTCGATCACCTGTTGCTCACTGCCCACCACCAGGGGGCCGCTCTTGCGGAGGATCTCAAATTGCCTCCTGTCCAGGGGAGCCCAACCCCTTTCCTTCCCGATCCTGTTCATCAGCATTTCGTAGGAGGGATAGAATTCGTCGGCGGCCCCTTCTGAAGTGGCGCCCACATGGAACTGAGAGCTGATCGCCAGTGGCAGTTTGTCCGCGTCGTGCCCCGCTTCCTTCGCTGATTTCCGGTATAATTCTACCAAAGGAACGAATTGTTCCGGAGTGCCGCCCAGTAAAGCAATCGTCATGGGCAAGTTTAATTGTCCCGCCCGGACCGCGGAAGCGGGTGTCCCACCGACAGCCAGCCAGACCGGCAGCGTACTTTGATAGGGGCGGGGATAGATACCCTGGTTGTGGATAGGGGATCTGAACTTCCCCTTCCACGAGATTTTCTCCGTGGCGATTATTTTGAGCAGCAGGTCCAGCTTTTCTGTAAAAAGAGCGTCATAATCATTCAGGTCATATCCGAAGAGGGGAAAGGACTCAATAAAAGAACCCCTTCCGGCCATGATTTCCGCACGTCCGTCCGAAATCAGGTCCAGCGTGGCAAAGTCCTGAAAAACCCGCACCGGGTCCGCAGAACTCAGTACAATGACCGAAGTGGAGAGCTTTATATTTTTAGTAATGGCCGCTGCAGCCCCCAGGATCACCACCGGCGCCGAGATGACAAAATCCGGACGGTGATGCTCTCCCAAGGCGAACACATCCAGGCCAACTTCATCCGCCAGTTTGATTTCCGCAAGTAATTCCTTCATCCGCTGATGCGCGTGGACGGCATTTCCCGGCGTCCCATCCGGCTGAACATCTCCAAAAGTGCTGATTCCCAATTCCATACAATATCCTATTTGACCTTGATGAGCAAAGGTCCGAATAATCATTGAGGAATCGCAGGCCAGTGAGTAAGAACCTGCATCCCTGCGATCGCGACATATTTTAGTATATTTCACTTTTGATCAAGCCCCAATTAAACCTACATGAAGCTTAACACACTGTGTTTCCTATGCTGCCTTATATTTTCAGCGGCCAGCGCCCAAAGTGTCCCCCCGTCTCAACAAGTATCCCATTCTCCATACGACCCCCGCGCACTTTTTCCAGCCCAACCCCTGATCCCCGAAGGAACACCCTATCGGGAATCAGACGGAACCCCAGGTCCCGCTTATTGGCAGAACAGGGCCGACTATCATATCGATGCCAGTCTTGACGAAGTTCACCAGGTCATTAAAGGGAGGGTGACCATCACTTATACGAACCATAGTCCCCATGCCCTGGATTATCTTTGGCTACAACTGGACCAGAATGCATACAGCCCCCATTCCCGAGGCCTTGATGCAGGTCTTTTCCTGGACAGCAACCGCATCAAAACAGGGCATGACTTTACCGGTGGCTACACCATTCATTCGGTAAAAACCAGCATGCCTTCAGCCGTCTTAACCAGCGCCACCGCCACCACACCTACCGCCGCAAGCGCCTCCGCCGCCTACTTCATCACCGATACCCGCATGCAAGTGCGCCTCTCCACCCCCCTGAAACCCGGCGCGGCCATCACCATTGCCATTGATTACGATTACCGGATGCCCCGCCACTTTGCCAATGCCGACTTCAATGTCAACCGGACCGATATTCTCCCGACACCGGGAGGGGATATATATGCAGTCGCCCAATGGTATCCCCGCATGTGCGTGCTCGATGATGTGGAAGGTTGGAATGTCTTACCGTACCTGGGCAACGGTGAATTCTACCTGGAGTATGGAGACTTTAATGTGAACCTGACCCTGCCTTCCGCCTATATCGTATCCGCTTCGGGAGAATTGCTGAATCCCGAAGAAGTATTGACAAAGACGGAACAGCAGCGATATGCCCAAGCAAAGAACAGCGAATCCA
>Ga0302309_10001309_pt1 | contig 23169 bp, 21 predicted proteins | sample III_Palsa_N1_1_FD_200453 | JGI IMG/M metagenome (GOLD analysis project Ga0302309, IMG submission 200453) | Peat permafrost microbial communities from Stordalen Mire near Abisko, Sweden - III_Palsa_N1_1 | ecosystem: Environmental > Terrestrial > Soil > Palsa > Peat permafrost | place: Sweden... | reverse complement strand
ACTCTCCGCGAGTCGCTCGACCGCTTCGCCGCCGGCGTTGCGGATTCGGTAGAGGTTGTGCAGTCGCAGGAGACCGTGGCCTCTGCAGAGAGGGATTACGTCAGCAGCCTCTTCTCTCTGAATCTTTCCCGGATCAGCCTCGCCAGGGCAACCGGACAGGCCGAACAGTTCATTCCAAACATGCTGAAAGGAAATTGACGATGCCGACCGAAGAATTGAAAGATCAAGTAGCGCCTGCGCCCGCCCACCAGAATGGTGACAAAGCGGTTCAGCAGAAGCCGACCGACCAGGAAAAAAAGCCGGAAGTCGCGAAACCCGCAGATGGCAAAGCAGAAGCCGACGACCCTAACAAAAAGGCCGGCGACGTGGGCAAGAAGGACGACGATGTCGAAAAGAAGAAGCCCCTGGATCCCGCTACCAAACGGCGCCGAATCATCATCGGGGTCATCGCCGGGACGGTTGTGCTAGCGGTCGGCATCGCATGGTGGCTCTATTCCCGCACCTACGAATCGACCGACGACGCGCAAATTAATGGGCACCTCAACGCCATAGCCTCACGCGTGGCTGGGACGGTCAAGGGGGTCTACGTCGAAAATGACCAGCCGGTGAAGGCGGGCCAACCGCTGGTCGATCTGGACCCCAGCGATTACGAAGTACTGGTCGCTCAGGCCCGCGCGAACTACGAACAAGCCGTCGCTCAGGCCGCTGCGGAAAGTCCCAATGTACCCATCACAGAGACCTCCAACCGGGCCATCGTCGACACGGACGTGCAGCAGGTGACCAATGCAGACGCAGCAGTAACCAGCGCTCGACGCGACTTCGACAGCAATGTCGCGAAACAGCGTCAGGCTGAGGCCACCGACCGGAAAGCCCAGGCCGATCTGGTGCGCTACAAAAAATTGGTCGACCAGGGAGAAATTGCCCTGTCCGACTATGACCAATACGTGGCGAGTGCCGGCGCGGATCATGAGGCGGTCGAGGCCAGCCGATTCGCAGCCGCATCTTCGGCGCAGATCGTCGAGGAGCGAAAAGCCCAGCTCCTTCAGCAGCAGACCAAACATCAGGAGGACCAGTTAAATTCGCCCCGTCAGGTCGCAATTCATAAGGCAACCGTCGATTCCCGCCAAGCCAACGTGGATTCCACGAAAGCGCAGCTTGATACAGCTCTCCTCAACCTGAGCTACTGCCATATCGTGGCCCCGGTCGACGGCATCGCCAGCCAGCGCAGTGCGGAAATCGGTTCCAGAATTTCGCAAGGGCAGCAACTCATCGTCGTGGTCCAGACTGACAATGTTTGGACAACCGCGAACTTTAAGGAAACACAGCTCAGAAAGATGCACGTTGGCCAGCGTGTGAAAATTGAGGTGGATTCACTCGATGAGTCGTTTGCTGGCGAGGTAGAGTATATGCCGGCCGCTACGGGAGATCGATCCAGCCTCTTTCCGCCCGAGAATGCCACCGGCAACTACGTCAAGATCGTGCAACGCCTGCCCGTGCGCATACGCTTCAATCCGAATCAGCGGGACCTGGATAGGTTGCGCCCCGGCATGTCCGTCGAACCCAAGGTTCACCTGGATTGACGAGAGACCAATTTCCGCCCCGTGAGGAAATACGCGTGACCAACACTCGAAAGCAGAATCCAAGCTCAATCGTCGCAAGTGCTGCGTCTTCTCACAGGCCATCGTCACGCGAAGAGGGGAATCGCAAAGCTCTCCCTCTCTCGGCGCTCGACCTCGTTCCGCTCGTCGATCCGCAAAGAAACGGTCGGACTGGGGGATGTAAACTGCGTATCCAAAATCACAGTAGTGAAAATTGTAGTGACCGTCGGAGCAAGTGCATCCATTCAGCTACGAGCAGCCACACTGCCAATTTTGCGCTAAAGACTGATGTTTAAGGCGTTCTGTCTGCAACTGACTGAGGAGAATGGTCGGGGCGTGGAGATTTGAACTCCAGACCTCCTGCGCCCAAGGCAGGCGCGCTACCAGGCTGCGCTACGCCCCGACATAATTGGGTTTTATTCTAGCTTAATTTGCGAATTTGTGGACTCCGAGCCGGTGGCACGCAGGGCGCCCCGGCAAAATGCATCCGGCTTGCTTGAGTTTCAAACATTCAGGGGCAAAAGTTCTGCGATCGTGGTCCATTGGACACCTCACCGCGAATCTGCTTGTCCTCGCATAATGCTGGTATAGAATTAAATTCCCTTCCAAAAAATCGGCGCCCGGCTACAGGCTGCCCTCTTTCAGCCTTCAGGGTCGTGTCCCGAATAGAACTTCCATTCCTAAACCAGAGTGAAATGAAGAACAAGTTTCCGTTGGATCGGAAGATAAAACTCGCGTTTGGATCCGCCATTTTGACCTTGCTCGTCGTGGGTGTGATTTCTCATCACGCCATGGCGGTGTCCAGCGAAAGCGACCGCTGGGTTCGCCACACCCACGAGGTTCTTGAGCATCTAGAGGATTTACTTGGTTCCATGCAGGGCCTCGAATCGAGCGCCCGCGGATTTGTCCTAACTGGCAAGGAATCCTATCTCGAGACCTACCGCGCCAGCATATCGCGCTCCGAACAGGAAAAAACAATCGTTGCCAACCTGATCGTGGATAACCCCACCCAACAGCGCGAGATTCCGATCCTCGAAAGATTGGCCGCTCGGAAGATCCAACTGGCCGACACAGTCATAACGCTGCGAAAGACAACTGGTTTAGAAGCGGCAGTTGATGCCATTCAAAACGGAGAAGGCCAGCGAATCATGGAGGACTATCGAGAAGTGATTCGCGAGATGGAGGATGAAGAGCAGCGATTGTTAGTGCTGCGCGACGCGAACGCGAAGCGGAGGTTGGACCAGACCAGAGGAGTCCTGATCCTCGGAACACTCCTCGGCTTGTTTGTAGCCGTTGCAGCAGGTTGGACCGTCCAGCGCGACAGTTCCCAACGCCTGTTTGCGGAGGAATCGCTCCGAGAAAGCGAAGAGAGATATCGGATGCTCCTCGATGGAGTCGAGGACTACGCGATTTACGTGATGGATCCTCAAGGGCAAATCCTCAGTTGGAATGCCGGCGCCGAACGAATCAAGGGTTACAGCGCGGAAGAAATCATCGGCCACAACTTTTCCTGTTTCTTTCCTCCGGAAGATATCGAGCGTGGAAGGCCGGAAGAGGTACTCCGGATTACTGCCGCAAGCGGCCGGCATGAAGAACAAAGCATGCGTGTGCGAAAAGACGGGTCGCAATTCTTGGCCAGTGTAACCTTCACAGCCTTGCGCGACTCAGCCGGCAATCTGCGAGGATTTTCGGAGTTCAGCCACGATCTTAGCGAGAGCGAGGAGTCGGGGGCGAAGTACCGGGGGCTATTGGAGGCGGCGCCGGACGCGATGGTGGTGGTCAATCAGGCCGGAGAGATTGTTCTACTGAATGTTCAGGCGGAGAAACAGTTCGGGTACCGCCGCGATGAGCTGGTAGGGCAGAAGGTGAAGAACATTATTCCGGAGGGCTTCGCGGAACGCTTGATCGCGGATGAAACCCGCACCGCAGCGGAAGCGCTGGCGCAGCAGATCGGGACGGGGATTGAACTTATCGGCCGACGCAAGGACGGTAGTGATTTCCCAATCGAGATCATGTTGAGTCCCTTGGAAAGCGCGGAAGGAATCCTGGTGACGGCAGCGATTCGCAACATTAGCGTGCGTAAGGAAGCAGAGAAGCACTTGGCGCAAATGGAAGGCAGATACCGCGGGCTGCTGGAGGCGGCGCCGGACGCCATGGTGGTGGTAAATCAAGGCGGCGAAATCGTTCTGCTGAACGTTCAAGCGGAGAAAAAATTCGGCTATCACCGCGACGAGCTTGTGGGACAGAAATTGAAGAACATCATCCCTGAAGGGTTCGCGGAACGATTGATTGCGGATGCACTACGATCCGATGAAGACGCCCTGGCGCAGCAGATCGGGACGGGGATTGAGCTTATAGGCCGACGCAAGGACGGAAGCGATTTCCCGATCGAGATCATGCTGAGCCCGCTGGAGAGCGCCGAAGGTGTCCTGGTGACGGCAGCGATTCGCGACATCAGCGTGCGTAAAGAAGCAGAGAAGCACTTGGCGCAAATGGAAGGCAGATATCGCGGACTGTTGGAGGCGGCGCCGGACGCCATGGTGGTGGTGAATCAGGGCGGCGAAATCGTTCTGCTGAACGTTCAAGCGGAAAAACAATTTGGGTACCGCCGTGATGAACTCTTAGGACAGAAGGTAAAGAACATCATCCCGGAAGGTTTCGCGGAGCGGCTGGTTGCGGACGCTTTGCGCTCCGTGGAAGACGCGCTGGCACAGCAGATCGGGACGGGAATCGAGCTCACCGCGCGACGGAAGGATGGAAGCGAGTTTCCAATCGAGCTGATGCTGAGTCCTCTCAAAAGCTCGGAGGGAACTCTGGTGACTGCGGCGATTCGCGACATCGCTACCCGGAAAAAGGCCGAGGCGAATCTTTTGCAGAAGGTTGAGGAATTGAACCGCTCGAACGAGGAATTGGGGCAGTTTGCCTACATTGCCTCGCACGACTTGCAGGAGCCATTACGAATGGTGGCCAGCTACACGCAGCTTCTATCCAGACGATATAAGGGAAAGCTGGACTCCGACGCCGATGAGTTCATTTCTTTCGCGGTGGACGGGGCCAGCCGCATGCAGCGACTGATCCAAGATCTACTGGCCTATTCGCGAGTGGGGACGAAAGGAAGAGAATTGCTCGATACTTCCAGCGAAGAAGCATTCCAACAAGCACTCATAAACCTGCGTGGCTCGGTACAACAAAGCGGCGCGTTGGTGACTCACGATCCACTGCCCGCCGTCCTTGCCGACGAAACACAACTAATTCAGTTATTTCAGAACCTGGTAGGAAATGCCATCAAGTATCAAAAATCCGGAATTCCCCGGGTCCACGTCTCGGCCGCCAGGAACGGCGGAAATAAATGGACATTTTCGGTACAGGACAATGGACTGGGAATTGATCCCCTGTATTTCGAAAGGATTTTCGGCATGTTCCAGCGGCTGCACAAACGCGAAGAGTTCGAAGGCACCGGCATCGGATTAGCCATCTGCAAAAAAATCGTAGAACGACATGGCGGCAATATCTCGGTGGAGTCACAGCCCGGCCAGGGTTCCACCTTTCGATTTTTGCTGGCCGGAAATGAGAAGAAATCGTGAACATTATTGGAGGAGACGGCATGGCTATAGAAGTTCTCTTGGTAGAAGACAGTCCCGGTGATGTCCGATTAACGCAAGAAGCCTTCCGAGGCGCAAACACCTCCGTCCATTTACACGTGGCTTCGGACGGGGTAGATGCGATGGCCTTTCTGAGACACGAGGGATCGCACGGCAGTGCGCCTCGCCCCGATCTTATTTTGCTGGACCTAAATCTCCCCAAAATGGATGGTCGCGAGGTCCTAGCCAAAATCAAAGGGGATGACAACCTCAAGACGATCCCGACGGTGATCCTGACCACCTCCGACGCGGAAGTGGATATTGTGAAAAGCTACCAACTTCAGGCGAACTGCTATTTGAGCAAGCCCGTGCAGTTGGACGAGTTCGAGACCCTGGTGAAGAGCATTAATGATTTCTGGCTGACGAAGGTGAAGCTACCGCAGCAGAAGTCATGCGCGTGAGTCAAAGCGAATAGTGTTCAACGTTTCATTGCGCCTTGGTGGGAAATGGATCCCAGCCGAGTGTTAGGAGGAAAGGCATGATCATAGAGGTTCTCCTGGTGGAAGACAGCTACGGTGATGTACGGCTGACGCGGGAAGCTTTCCGCGATGCCAATCAGTCGGTGCACTTGAACGTTGCTTCTGACGGCGTGGAAGCCACCGCCTTTCTCAAGCGATTTGGAGCTCACGTCCATGCTCCTCGTCCGGAACTCATCCTGCTGGATCTGAACCTCCCCAAAATGGATGGCCGAGAGGTTTTGGCACAAATTAAGAATGATGACAGCTTGAAAGCAATTCCCACGGTCATTCTGACCACCTCGGATGCGGAAGCGGATATCTTGAAGACCTATCGACTGCAGGCGAACTGCTACCTCACCAAACCAGCGCAATGGGACGCGTTCGAGAGCATGGTGAAGAGCATCCATGATTTCTGGTTAACAAAGGGCAAGTTTGCGCAGCAAGGGTCGCGCGTATGAGCGAGCCCTCGCTCAAGGTGCTTCTCCTGGTCGAAGACAACGCCGCGGACGCGCGACTGCTCCGCGAGATGCTGAACGACGGGGGCTCACGCGAAACAGAACTGAGGCACGTGGAGTGCATGCGCGAGGCTGAGAGCTGCCTTTCGGGATGCGCGTTCGACGTTGTCTTGCTCGACCTAGGGTTGCCCGATGCACAGGGACTGGAAGCGGTACGGCGCGCCCGCACAGCCGCGCCTCGCGCCCCTTTGGTGGTGATGACGGGATTGGACGACGAGTCGGTAGCCGCACAGGCTCTGCAAGAAGGTGCGCAAGACTACCTGATCAAAGGCCAAATTGAGATACGCGGTTTTTTGCGAGCTCTGCGCTATGCCATCAAGCGCAAGACCATGGAACTGGCTTCATTCGTGGAAAAAGAGCAAATAACCCATACGGCTCAACACGATTTTCTGACCGGCTTACCCAATCGAATGCTCTTGAACGACCGGGCCAGGCAGGCCATCGCTTTAGCGCCTCGTCATAAGAAAAAGGTCGCGGTGCTCTTTCTGGATTTGGACGGGTTCAAGCTTATCAACGATTCCCTGGGGCATGGCGTCGGCGACAGACTTCTTCAATCCATCGCGAAACGCCTGGTGGATTGCGTGCGGGGATCGGACACGGTGAGCCGTCAGGGAGGGGATGAATTCGTCGTGCTGCTTTCGGAAGTGGCACAAACGGAAGACGCCGCCATCCTGGCGCGAAGGATGTTGCAGGCGGTGGGGAGTGCTCACCGGATTGACCGTCACGATCTTCACGTTACCACCAGCATCGGCCTGAGCGTCTATCCCGAGGACGGCCTGGATGTGGAGACGCTCCTCAAGAACGCGGACGCCGCCATGTACCACGCAAAAGAAAACGGGCGTCAGAGCTATCAGTTTTTCAAGCCAACCATGATCGGCGGAGCCGTGGAGCGGAAACCCGTGAAGGAGAGCCTGGGGCGTGTACGGATCTAACCGGCCAGAGGATTAGCCGGGCACCCGGGAGAACTAATGAAGAGCAAATATGTTTTCCGGTTGAGCAAGGTTAAGCGGCTGAGGCCGAGGCAGAACGGATGAGTAAGAAACCGATCAAAGTGCTTCTCCTAATCGAAGATAACGCCGGGGACGCCCGTTTGCTGCGGGAGATGTTCAGCGAGGATGGCTCGCACAATACCGAATTGACGCACGTGGATTGTATGCGTGATGCCGAAAAGTATCTCGCGGAGCGCGCGGTTGACATCGTGTTACTGGACGTGGGTCTTCCCGACGCACACGGGCTCGAAGCGTTGCGGCGGGCTCGTGCAGCTGCGCCTCGTGTTCCCTTGGTAGTGCTGACGGGCACGGACGACGAATTGCTGGCGGGACAAGCCTTGCAAGAAGGAGCGCAAGACTATCTGATCAAAGGCCAAATCGAAACGCGCGGGCTTCTGCGATCCTTGCGCTATGCGATCGAGCGCAAGATCATGGAAGAGGCGCTGTTCGTAGAAAAGGAACGCGCGCAGGTTACGCTCAACTCCATCGGCGACGCCGTTGCGTGCACGGACATCGCGGGAAATATCACCTTCCTCAATCTCGTCGCGGAAAAGATGACGGGGTGGCCGCGGCAGGAAGTGGGAGGCCGGCCCATGGCCGAGGTTTTGCGAATCCTGGACGCAACGAGCCGCGAAACCATCCCGAATCCCATGGAGCTGGCCGTTGAAAAAAACCGAACGGTGCACCTGCCGTTGAATTGTGTGCTCATCCGGCGCGACGGATTTGAAATTCCGATTGAAGACTCCGTCTCTCCAATCCACAACCGTGAGGGGCAGGCTACTGGAGCGGTAATCGTTTTCCGCGACGTGAGCGTGGCCCAGGCAATGGCGCTGCAGATGGCCCACTCGGCCCAGCACGACTTCCTGACTGGTTTGCCCAATCGAATGCTGCTGAACGACCGGGTGAGCCAGGCGATCGTTTTAGCGCACCGCCACATGAAAAAAGTCGCGGTGCTGTTTTTGGATTTGGATGGCTTCAAACACATCAACGATTCGCTGGGCCATCCGATCGGCGACAAACTTCTTCAATCCGTCGCAAAACGCCTGGTGGATTGTGGTCGCAGCTCGGACACGGTGAGCCGGCAGGGCGGAGATGAATTCGTTGTGCTGCTTTCAGAAGTGGAACAGTCGGACGATGCTGCTATTACTGCGAGAAGGATGTTGCAGGCGGTGGCGGAGCCGCATCCCATCGACCAGCACGACCTTCACGTGACAGCAAGCATTGGCTTGAGTATCTATCCCGACGACGGCCTGAATGCCGAAACTCTTATCAAGAATGCAGACACCGCCATGTACCAGGCGAAGGAAAATGGCCATCAGAGTTTTCAGTTTTTCAAGCCGGCCATGAACGTCCGAGCCGTGGAGAGGCAGTCTATCGAGGAAAGTCTGCGGCGCGCGTTGGAACGGAAGGAATTTGCGCTGCAGTACCAGCCGATAATCAACCTAGGGACGGGAGAAATTACCGGCGCCGAAGCGTTGATACGTTGGACCCATCCCACTCGAGGGCCGGTTTCCCCGGCTCAATTCATTCCCATCGCGGAAGACTGCGGGCTGATTATGCCAATTGGCAATTGGGTCCTGTGTGAAGCGTGCAAGCAAGCTCAGGCTTGGACGCATGCAGGCCTGCGGCTGGCTACCATGGCGGTAAACATCTCTGCGATGGAGTTTCGGGATGAGCACTTTCTGGAGGGTGTATTCGAAGTCCTCGAGGATACAGGCTTGGATCCGAGGTCTCTTGAGCTGGAGTTGACTGAAAGCGTTCTTATGAAGCGTGCGGAGTCCACAGAATCCATCCTCAAGACACTGAGAGCGAGAGGAGTGCAGGTTGCAGTCGATGACTTCGGGACAGGTTACTCCAGCTTGAGCTATCTGAGAAAATTTCCGATCGATGCATTGAAGATCGACCAATCGTTCGTCCGCCAGATCACCACCGCTCCCGACGAGACGACCATCGTGACCGCGGTAATCAGTATGGGCCGCAGCCTTAAGCTACGGGTGGTTGCCGAGGGCGTGGAGACGCAAGAGGAGCTGGCGTTTCTTCAGGCACACCAATGTGATGAGGCGCAAGGATACTTTTTCAGCCGGCCATTGCCGCCGGAACAATTCGCTAAGCTGCTTGCAACCGGGATATCACAAACAGTCCTTAACTGAAGGCAGCCCCGGCGTTCCCGGGTCAGTTGATATGATTGCGTCTCCGAGCGAGCTGAAAGCATCTACAATAGGAATGAAGTTACAAACTCAGTTTTCCTTGCCTAGCCGAATAAGCGCCTAACGTAATGACATTGTCAGCACAGTTGTTCTGGCTGCTCATCATTGCGATTCCGATTGCATCCGTCGCGTGGACCATTACGCATGAAGAGATATTCAACGAACCCCGCAAATGGTGCGAACGGAATAGCAAGGAATGCCGTTCTCTTTTACAGCGAAAGTTTTTCTACCTCTTCACGTGCGAGTACTGCTTTAGCCATTGGGTGACGGCATTTTTTCTCATCATCACGCGGTTCAAGCTGCTATTTCCTGATTGGCGGGGTTATTTAATCGCAGGCTTCTCGCTCGTTTGGGTCGCGAACGTGTACATGAGTTTTTTCGCCAGAATTCGCTTGGATGTGAAACGCGAGCGCGTTGAGATTTCCGCTGAAGAGAAAGCTCTGGGGCACGACCACACCGATTCAAACAAGTCGGGCTAAGACCGACAGCATCCCCCCATACAGGTGAGCATCTTCGAAGAGATCACTCCGATCCTTCTGGAACGCCTTCATGTGCCCAGCAGGTCGGAGGCGCCAAACTCAAACGGTTTTATCTCTCGAGTAGCACAGCGGCTCGAGATTGCACTCCAAGCATTTCGGCTTGCGCGCATGGCACACACGCCGCCCGTGCCAGATTATTTGGTGGGAGAACAGAATCCACTTTTCGCGAGGAAGGATATGTATCAAATCCTGCTCCACTTTTTTCGGGTCAGTGTTTTTTGTCAGGTCGAGCCGCCGCGATACTCGAAGCACGTGAGTATCGACAACCACGCCTGAAGCAATCCCGAACGCCGTCCCGAGCACGACGTTGGCGGTTTTCCGCGCCACTCCCGGCAGTTTCAGCAACTCCTCCATCGTCCGCGGGACTTCGCCTCGCAATTCTTCGACAATCTGCTTGCTTGCGCCCATGATGGATTTCGTCTTATTTCGGAAAAAACCGGTCGGCCGGATGTCCTGTTGCAGTTCTGCCGGACTTGCATACGCGAACGCTTTCGCATTGGGGTATTTTTGGTAGAGCGTCTGCGTCACTTGATTCACGCGAACGTCGGTGCATTGTGCCGAGAGTATGGTCGAGATCAGAAGTTGAAAGGGACTTTCATGAGTGAGTGCGCAATTCGCCTCGGGGTATGCTTCATCCAGTTTCCGTAGGATCAAGCGAACACGGTCGGGGTTGGCGCCGCGCATCCCGCTACCGCGGCCGGTGGCTTTCGCGGAAGCTGCCTTCGCAGGTCCGCGATTACCAACAGGTTTTTTCTTAACAGCCTTCTTTAGTTTTTTCTGCATCAGGCGGAAAACTATATCATGGGCGGGCGAAGCTTCGACCCCCGGCACCTTTGCGGACTCCGGGGACTTTTACACCGCGAAAAAGAGGTTCTGCGCGAACGGCCATTCGGAGTCAGCCCATTGCCCGGCGCAGCGATATCCTGTGCGTTCGCCCATCTGGGGGACTTCCTGCGGATTATATTTGTGCGAGCTTTCCGTCCAAATCGTCTCGCCTTCGCGCAAAATGAAATTGAATCCCGCTTTGCGAAGCGTGACGCGCTGCCATGTTGTTGAGCGAAGATGCATTTCCACGCGCCGCTCGGATTCGTCGTACCGGACGGTGTGTTCGATGTGTGAGAGATCGAAATTACCGTCCAATTCGCGATTGATCCGCGCGAGCAGATTCTTGTCAAATGCTGCGGTAACGCCTGCCGCGTCGTCATACGCCGAAAGCAATTGCGGTACGGACTTTTCAAGGTCGGTCGCGAGCAAGAGGGCATCGCCTTCCCGCAACACGTTGCGAACGTCGCGCAGAAATTGATCTCCAGCCGGCCGGTCGAAGTTTCCAATCGTGCTCCCGAGGAAGAGAACCAACAGATGTTCACCATCTCGGCGGCGCGCAGCAACTTCCTGTAAGCCGTCCAAATAAGCTCGCTCAAAGCCGACGATGCTCACCCTGTCCATCTCGCCGAGTTCCTGCTGGCACCGGTGAAGCGCGGTACCCGAAATATCGATGGGGTAATAGTTAACGCGCTGCCGCCTCGAAAGCGCTTCGAGCAGAAACCGCGTTTTTTGCCCGCTACCGCTGCCGAGCTCAGCAACCACGAACGGGCCGTTAAGACGAGAAATGATGTCGGGCGCGTAGCGCTTGAGCAGCCGCATCCCGGCGCGGCTCAAACCATACTCGGGCAGCAGGCAGATCACGTCGAATAGCGCCGAGCCTACTTCATCGTACAAATATTTTGAAGGCAGTTCCTTCTGGCCCGGCTGGCCTAATCCGACGACTACGTCCGACGAAAATTCGGCCAGGGCCTGGCTGGCAAGAAGCGAAGGGGTCAATCGCGGAGCAGTTGCCATCGTCTATTCCTCCACGCAACGGAAGCTGGAATACGCGTACGGATAATGTGGCTGAAACCAATTCCGGAAGGATCGCCGCACCATACAGGTATCAGTCCGCGCCGAACCGCCCTTCATCACAAAATGTTTGCCATCGAAGAAATTCGCGGAATAGCCAGGATAAAAGGGAAACGGTTTGAATCCGTTCAACGGACCAAAAGGCGTTGCAGTCCACTCCCAGCCATTGCCCAGAAGATCGAACACGCCAAATGCGCTGGCGCCCGCGGAATGCGCGTCCACCGGGGTGGGATCCCATCGCTGATGATGGAAATTCCCGCGATAACCTTCCGGTGGCGCATCGCCCCACGGATATATTTGCTCGCCGCCTTCTGGGGTCCCGTAAGCAGCGCGGTGCCACTGCGCCTCGGTCGGCAATTTCTTCCCAGCCCAGCGTGCAAACGCCGATGCTTCTGCGTAGCTCACATAAACAGGCCATGATTCCGGGAGCGGCATGCTACCAAACATTGCGCGATATTCCCACCGCGTGTCCGGGGCGGATGCAGGGGAACTTGAACGAGACAGCCAGAAATTCGGATGTTCCAGCCGCTGTTGAATCTTCCAGGCCCAGTCTTCCGCCGTCCAGTAACCAGGATCGTCATAACCGCTCGCCTGGACAAATTTCATATATTGTCCATTGGTGACCGGGAAGGCATCAATCGAGAAGTTCGGGACAAAGATTTTCTGCGTCTCGAATTCATTGTCCCAGCCGAATGATTCCCCCGGATTGTATCGCTGGCCTAGGGTGGCAGTGCCGGAAGGAATCAGCACCTGTCTTTGTTCGGGCGCAGGACTTGGGTCGGCGAATGGCGAAGGCTGCGGCGTCTTTCTCTCCAGCGGCAGACTGTGTAAAAGATAGGCTAGGGTTTCGGCGTGCATCAGCCGATGCTCGATCGCGACATGAAGAAGCGTTCCGTCCAGGAGCGCCGGGTCGCCGGATCTGAGTGCACTTCTGTCGTGCAACCTCGCGTCCAATCTTTCCCGCACGCCCCGTTTGTATTTTTCGACATTTGCGATATTCGGCCAATCTCCCGGGACATCCGTGGGCAAACCGCCGCCCACCGGATCGATACCGAAGGCGAAAAGCTTATCCAGCGTGGCGTCCTGCGGTTCCAATCCCAACGGCCCGTTCAACAGATTTTGGTCGAATGCTTCAAGATGTCCCAGATAGAAAATCAGGCGATGACGTTCAGGCACGGGCCGATCGTAAAAAGAATTGGGCGGCAGCAGATTAAAAAGACTGTCCGTGCGCGCGCGTGCTTCTTCCAGTCGGGAAAGAAGAGACGGCTGTAGTGCGATCGCGGCGCGCGAGGCTGCCATGGAATCCTCTCGGAAGAGAAAAGACGAGCTTACTTTGTAGCCCCGTCGGCTGTGCGAAAGCAAGCATATTGACGGAGCAGATAGGTTAGATGCAGCCCTCGCAAAAAGGTGGCAACTTAACTCCCCCCTACCAGTGACAGCATCTTCCTGAAAGCTTTTCCACGGTGGCTATAAACGTTTTTCTCTTTGCGCGTGAGCTCAGCGTAGGTGCGATCGAGTTCCTGAAACAGAAAAATCGGGTCATAGCCGAACCCATCTTTGCCGCGCGGTTTCTCAGTTAGCAGACCCTGCGCGAAATCGGACGCGACCGCCAGAACATGGCCTTGTCTGGCAATTGCCGTAACGCAAATAAACTTGGCACGCCGCTGATCAGCAGTTTTTCCCGCCATCTCTCCGAGCAGCTTGCGGATTCGGTCCTCGTCGCTTGCGTTTGGTCCTGCATAACGCGCGGAGCGAACTCCGGGCGCGCCATTGAGCGCCGGGACTACCAAACCTGAATCGTCGGCAAGGATGGTTGCGGTGGTGAACCGGCTGTAGTGAATTGCTTTGCCCGCCGCATTTTCAGCAAACGTGGGAGCGGATTCGTCGAAGGCTTGGATTTCCCTGAAATTTGGCATCTCATCCAACTCGACTCCGACATCGTTAGCAAGCTCGCGGTATTCTCGCAATTTGCCTGGATTGGATGACGCTAGGAGGAACTTCATGAATACGGTACCGCCGGCATGCAGCGCCGCTACCGCACATGACCCGCGAAATTCATGTGCAGCAATTCATTCTGCGCCTGCGTAAGTTTGCGGATTCCGCCCGCGGCCAATGCAAGCAGCAACTCCAGTTCGCGCTGCGTGTACGGACGTCCCTCCGCGCTCGCCTGCACTTCAACGAACTCTCCGCTGCCGGTCATCACCACGTTCATATCCACTTGCGCGCGAGAATCTTCTTCATAGGCGAGATCGAGCAGCAATTCGTCTTCCACGATTCCTACACTCGTGGCCGCCAGCGAATCCTTCAGCGGCACTCGGCGCAGCATCCCGCCCGCGACCATTCGTTCCAGGGATAGAGCCAGCGCGACAAAGGCTCCCGTAACCGAGGCAGTGCGCGTGCCTCCGTCGGCCTGGATCACGTCGCAATCAATCCATACGGTTCGCTCGCCCAACGCTTTTAAATCCGTCACCGCTCGAAGCGTTCGCCCGATCATCCGTTGGATTTCCAGCGTTCGGCCCGATTGGCGGCCGCGGCTCGATTCCCGTGGCGTTCGGTTCTCGGTCGAGCGTGGCAGCATTCCGTATTCACCTGTCACCCAGCCTTTGCCCGAACCTTTCAAGAACCCCGGCACACCGTCTTCTACCGTCGCTGTTACGATCACGCGTGTCTGTCCCGCTTCAATCAACGCGCTTCCTTCCGCGTGTGGAATAAAGTCCGGCGTGATTTTCACCGGCCGCAATTGGTCGGCGGCGCGTCCGTCTGTTCGCAAGATGAAATCTCCTCTTTGAAATTGAAAGCCAGGACGGCTGGGACCTGCGTTAGTAAGTTTGACCACTGCAGGGGTGAGTGTCAACACATCGCGGAAACAAAACTAACCCATGCGCTGGTATCCGTAGAGCTCAATCCTTTCAATGGGTTTCTCGAGAGGTCAATCGAGGACAAGCCTCACTTTTTGTTGCCGCGTTGCGCTGCAGCGCTTGCAGGCGACACCGGAGGTCGAGCGCTCGGTGGGTTTAGATCGAAAAAGCCTGTCAAATCGATGTGCCCGGCCAGAGTGTCCACCTCCTGGCCGTGAATCAAAATTTTCAGGCGGCTGAGTCCCGGGACATTATTTTCCAGCGTGAGCCGGATGGAATCGACGGCCATTTCCTCGCTCAATATCCCCGACGGTGTTTCCGAAGCCAGCGCCTCGGAAAAGTCCGCGATAGCCGTGCCGTCCGGGAGGACGTAGAAACCGAGGAGCACTGTGTCCGCGGGAATTGTGCCTTGATCTGCGGCGGGCGGGTTTTCGATGAGCTCGTTCAATACTTGCTTGGCGCGCTGCACGGGGTCAGCCGAGAGAGCCATGGCCACCTGCACTGGCGCAACTCTGTCGGGACCTGCTGCCCAATAGATTCTTGTTTGGACTTTCGCGTCGGTCGGTGTCGAAATCCCCGGTGCCAGAAGTTCGCGTCTCGCTTGCTCTTCAGTCGTCGTACCTTGGGATAATCCCTGGAGACGTCGATGCAAGCCGCGCAAACTGATCAACCCGATTAGCACAGCGACGGCCAAAATCGCCAGCGTGATTCTCAGGTTACGCGGCATTATCTCGTCTCCGGAGCGGCTGTCGAGCCCGCAGCCTGTCGCGAAGCAACAATCGCGTGGACGATTGCGGTAGAGACCGGCGCCGCCATTGCCACCAGTTCGTTCGGATCGGAGACGGTCACGCTTGAGATTTCGACTGCAACCGCAGGCGCCCCCACGGAGCGCAATACTCGCACCGCCACCGCGGAAGACGCGCTCGGAGACCCCGGAAATCGTTGCGCCAAATCTGCCTGCAGCACATCTGCGAGGTGATGACTTGCGTCCGTGTACGGACGCTGCGCCTCCTCCCAAGCGACCAAGCCCGGTGCTCTTGCAGGACGGGAAGGCGTAGAAGGTACGCTGGAATTGGAGCCGGCTGTGGTCGGAATGATGTCCGGGAACTGATAAAAATAAGCGCGAGCGGTGTGAAGCGCTCCGGTGGAGGAAATGTGGAAGCTGACGAAAATCACATCGCGATAGGAATTGGCGAGCGCGGCACGATCATCGTAGGACGGGTCTGAGTCATCGTTTCGCGTCATTACCACTCGAAAACCCTCGCGCTCCAGCGCGAGACGCGCAGTTCGTGCGAACAGCAGCACCAAATCCTTTTCTACCACTCCATTTTGGCCGCGCGCTCCGTTGTCTATTCCGCCATGCGCTGGGTCCAGCACGATTACCGGCCCCACATGTGTTGGCGTTGGTGGGGCAATTTGTTGGGAACCGGTTTGTGCCGGCACAGCTTGCGGTGGACCTGGCGCCGGTTGTTGAACTTGTTGCGGTGACGACTGCGTGGCCGCTCGCAACACCGGCTGGCTGAGCTGCGGCCGTGCGATCAAGGCGGAAGCGCATGCCACGAGGAGAAGAGCTGTGAATCGAAACGAATTTCGCACGCGAAAGAGAATAGCAGAAATGAAGAAGGGTACAGTCCTGAAGAACGCTGGACGCTGACGATTAGGCATCTTCCCGAATCATGTCGGCAGCTTTCTCGGCGATCATTATTGTGGGGGCATTCGTATTGCCGGCGATGATCCGCGGCATCACAGAAGCATCCACCACCCGCAATTTTTCGATTCCGCGAACTCGCAGCCGCGCATCCACCACCGCCATGGAGTCGTTTCCCATCTTGCAGGTGCCAACAGGATGGTAAAGCGTCTCAGCTTCGTTCCGTACGAACTCCGAAATTTCGGAGTCGCTCCTCGCTTCCGCGCCGGGATGCAATTCCTCCCCGCAGTAAGTTTCGAACGCCTTAGAGTGCGCGAGCTGTCGCGAAAGCCGCACCCCGTGGACGATGACCCGCATGTCTGCTTCCGTCGAAAGATAGTTCGCGCGAATTGCAGGCGGCTCCAGCGCGTTCGCTGAACGCAAGGAAATTTCGCCGCGGCTTTCCGGCGCTATCAGAGTAGGCCCGAAACCGAAACAATGTTCCGCGCGCGGAGTCAGTCCGTGGTTCACGTAATACGCCGGCCCGAACAGAAGTTGCAGGTCCGGTTCAATGCGCTCGGCGTTCGTGCGCAAAAACATGCCAGCTTCCGCAACATTTGATACAAGCGGCCCACGCTTAAAAAGAAAATACCGCAGGAGGTTTGGCAGCGACTCGGCGCTGGCCAGACTCACCGGCTTGGTGCAGAGATAACCGGTCGAGACCATCACATGATCCTGAAGATTCTTGCCGACACCCGGCAGATCGTGGGCCGTCTGCACGCCCACTTTTCCGAGCTCGCCCGCCGGGCCTACGCCCGAGAGCAGCAACAATTGCGGCGAATTGATCGTTCCGCCCGAAAGGATCACTTCGCCATCGGCACGCGCTTCCTCCTTAACGCCGTCGCAAACGTAGCCAACTCCCAGAGCTCGCCCTCTTTCGATCAGCACTCGCGAAACGTGCGCGCCGGTCAAAACAGAGAGATTTTCGCGATGAAGGGAAGGCTTCAGATACGCATCAGCCGCGCTGTGCCGCTTGCCGTTCTTCTGCGTCACTTGATACAAACCGGCGCCGTCTTGCGTCTCGGCATTGAAATCTGAATTGCTGGGGACCCCCAGCTCGCGCGCCGCTGATAGAAATGCCCGCGTAAGAGGGTTCACATAACGAAGGTCCGCGACATTAACCGGACCGCCGGTGCCGTGATATCTCGAAGCACCGCGCTCTTGGTTCTCGGACTTTTTGAAGTAGGAAAGCACATCTGCAAATCCCCAGCCGACGTTGCCCAAGCTTTTCCAATGATCGTAATCCAGGGCGTTCCCGCGAATGTAAATCATGGCGTTGATCGAACTCGACCCGCCCAGCATTTTGCCGCGCGGCCAATAAAGTTGCCGTGCATTCAAATGTGGTTCAGGTTCGGTGGAATAATTCCAGTCCACTGCAGTTTTGTATAGTTTCGAGAACGCCGCGGGAATTTTTGATTCCCTCGGCGTGCCGGCTCTTCCGGCTTCAAGCAGCAGGACGCGTACTTGCGGATCTTCCGTCAACCGTGCGGCCAGAACGCACCCGGCCGAACCGGCTCCGACAATGATGTAATCGTAAGATTTAGTTCGGTTCGGCATGGCCGCCGCGAGATTAGATGATTACAGGGCAGTCCGCAGCAACAACTTACAGGGAGAGTTGATCTAGAGAAATGCCAAGCTAGAATTCTACGCAGCCTTGCGTTGCTTGATCGCGGTGGCCACCCAACCGTTTTTCCGAATCGCTGATTGCGCCCAGTAAGCTAAGAATCCACCGGCAATGAGGAGAGCGCCAAAGACCAGCGCGCTCATGCCCCAGATTTGCTCGGACTCACTGTGAACCATGGCGAAACCCAGAAGCAATACCGGACATACCCCCAGCAGCGCGGCCCCGGGCAGCCCGCCGGGAACGCGAAACGGCCGGCGCAGATTCGGTTCCTTGATACGAAGTGCTACCAGGGCCACGAACTCGAGCGTCAGGCTCATCCCGTACAGGAGGATATCCAGTGTTACAAGCCGCTCGAAACCCAAGCCCAGGCACATGGCCCAACCCGCAGCGCAAACCAGTATTGCGACCCACGGTGTGCGAGTTTTCGGGTGCAACTTTGCGAATACGGGCGGCAACATGCCGTCTTGCGCCATGGCCAGAGGAAGACGGGAATAGCTCATCACCAGGGCATTGAACATTCCGAACGCGCTCATCATTCCGCCCAGCACCAGCGCCACTCGGAACCCTCGAGCAACCAGTGGTCCGCCGACCAAGCCGCCCATCATGCCCGCAAGGTCAGCCCACGATCCGGTTTCGAACGCTGATGATGGCACACCCGTAAGCCACATGGCCGCGAAGGGAACCACATAGCTCAATGAAACAACCGCGACCGCGAGCAGCATCGCGCGCGGATAAGTTCTCTGCGGACGCTTCACTTCGGTGGCAATCGTTGAAGCGTTATCCCAGCCCATATAATTCCACATGCAAATCAGCAGGCCGCCCATAAGACCCACAGTCGAGGTCGTCGGAGCGGTAGTCACACTCGCGAGCGCGCCCATCTTCAACGGAGCGATCAAGACGATCAGCACAAACGGAGCGGACAGAAGGAAGAACAACCACAGCGAGGTCGTCGCCACCACTCGAATCCCGGCAATGTTCATCAACGCACAAGCCGCCACCACGGCCAGACCCACCATGACCCCGCGATGTCCCACGCTAAACCACGGAATCAGCCTGGAAAGATAGGCGACGAACAGCGTGGGATAAATCGCCATGTCAAAGATGCTGGCAACCAAGGAGAGCCAAGCCTCTTGAAATCCCCAGAAATTTCCGAGTCCCCGTCGGACCCATGCATAGAATCCGCCTTCTGCGGGAAGCGCGGCTGACAACTCGCCGATCATGTAAGTTGTGGGAAGGCTCCAAACCAGCGGAGTCAACAACAGCAGCAAAATTCCGAGGCCGTACCCCGCACCGTGGATGATGTCTTCGGTCCCGTAAGTGCCGCCCGACACCATGAAGAATGTCGCCGCCACGAGCGGCCACAGTGTCAGCTTGGCATTGCGTTTTGCTGGAGAAATCGCCCGGGTAGGGAATTGGGCTGGGAGGGATATCGTGCTCAATTTATTGTCGCGTCCTCCACTCAGCGACCCTCGCACTCTCACTGGCGCGCATTCGGCGCGAGTTCGCTTCCGCAGAATACGGATATTTGCAGCCGATGCAAGAGTTATTTGCATCCAGACGAAAGATTTTTCGGTGCGCGGGTTCCTGCTGGATGTTTTTTTCGGCTGGGAATGCCAGGCTGATCTTAGAGGTGGAAATTCGTCGGCTGGAAATTTCAGCTCGCCCAAAATAGTGCCTGGGGGAGGGAAGATAGTTCTGGAGACCGAATCTTGGGCAGTCGAGCGGGAGAATTACTGAGGATTTGCGTGGGATTTCGCTTCGCGTCTCTCGCGAGCCTCATCGGCCCATATCTTGCGCTGCTCTGGTGTCAAGACGCTCCACACTTGCTTGCGCGTGTCCATTTTTATCTGTTTTGCCTTTTTTTGTCTTTGATCGTCGGTCAGCGTCTTGTCTTTCTGCATGGCTTTGAGTTGTTCCTGGGTGTCCTCGCGAACGGTTTTGATCCGGGTCTTCTGGTCGTCTGTCAGATTCAGCGAATCGTCCGCTTCCGGAGTATCGGGATCAGCCTTGTCGCCCTGTGAGGCTTGCGACGGTCGCGCACTTGTGCCGGCACCAGGATTCGAACTCGAGCCCCCCTGTTGCGAGGCCGCGCTGAGCGTCAGGCTGAAAAAGAAAACAATGCTAAAGATCACAGCGGAAGCTTGGCACTTTTTCATATATCTCCCTCGATTCCATTCCGCGTCGCCAATTTGACCACATTAGCCTTCCTTTCGGCCAATTTTCCTCTCCTTCTCTTGGTTCCGCAGCCCGATTTGGAAGCTGGGTCGTACGGGCAGTAATGGGAAGTGTTCGCACGTCAATTAGTAAACTACTTCCGTGTACAATTTTGAGAAAGGCTTTAAATCCCACCGTCTGAGCCACTTGCGACTGCGCCGGTTTGGAACAGCGATTGCCATATCCCTGGTAACGCCTGCAGCAACCGCGATTACGCTGCAAAGAGGGGGCGGAGCAAAAAGGTGCTATATGAAGTTGCCGCTAAAGCTTGGAGCAATACTCGCAGTTCTCTTTTTCCTTTCGGCGGTTCCTGCGAAGGCCGATTCTGCACCTTCGGATACGATGACTTTCACCCTTTCCGGGCCAACCACGGCCTCGTTCACAATTTCCATGAGCTCAGGACCGGACTGGTCTGATAACGGTACCGCTTTGACCATGGATCCCCTCAATCTCATGGTCGATGGCACGTCCATGACGGATACAGTCGTTTTCTTTAACTCCTCGGAACTCGGCGGGCTGAACGGCGTTTTCTCGTGTCTGCCGGATTTGATTGGGCCTCAGCTCTACACGGGCAGCGAGTCTGATCCAACGTTTTTGACGGGAGTTTTTCAACTTTTCGACATCGAGACGGGAGCCTCGTACACGCTCACTGTTACTGAGTCGTCCTCGGTGCCGGAGCCGTCCACGATATTGATGCTGGTTTCGGGACTCTTCGCTGTCGGCCTAGGTTTCCGGCGCCGATCTTCGAACCCTGCAGATGTGAACTAATCGGCCTGCGGAGTCACCCGGGACGGATCGACCCGCATGACCGATCTCCGCGGTTAGGTTTTTTGCAACTCCGTCAGCGCGGCCAGTACTTCTTCGCTATGTTTGCCGGGATTCACGTCGAGAAATTCCTGCACGATTACGCCGGCCGGATTGATTATGAACGTGTGCCGGGCAGAGAGTTTTTTCACGCCCAAGTTCATGATGGATCCGTATTCTTCCGAAACTTTATGATCCGCGTCGGACAAAAGCTTGAAGTTCAGCCCTTCCTGGGTGCAGAACTTCTTATGTGAATCCGCGGTATCCACGCTCACGCCCAGGATGGTTACACCTTTTGCTTGATATTGCGCCAGGTCGCGCTGGAAATTATGCGCTTCCGTGGTGCAGCCGCTCGTAAAATCCTTGGGATAAAAATAAAGCACCACCCACTTTCCGCGATAGTCATGCAGGTTCACCGGCGCGCCTTCCTGCGAACTCAGCGTGAAATCAGGGGCGGCAGTTCCGGTCATGGGAGGCTTGTCGCTCGCATGCAGGACGCCATAGCCAACACCTAGTAGTGCTGCAAAAACCACTAGGGCCACAACGATACGGTTCCTCGTTACTTTTGACGCTCTCATCGTAAGGGTCTCCTCTGCCCGCGTGTATGGCGTAAAAATGGTGGAGGCGGGGGGAGTCGAACCCCCGTCCGAGAAGCCTTGCTGCGCGAAGACTACATGCTTAGCCCGTTCCGATTTTTTCGTCGCGCGCGCTCAGAGCGGGCAAGACGCGCGTGCAACTAGTCCGATGATCTCGCCGCCGCATTACGGACCGAAACGCGGCAACCAGCCTACTGTGTGACGCCTCATCTCAAACGCGTAGGTGACGCTTGAGGAAGCGCGTAGCCTAATTTAAGTTAGGCTGCGAGTGCCAACTGTGAGTTGCCAGTTGTGTTGTTCCACCCTATTACGGGTAGGTGGGTCCCGGCATGCCTTCGGGCCGCGACAACTTCCGTCGAAACCGTGTCGCCCCCTTGGGAGACTCTATTCTACCATTCGCGAGCACGGCGGCCAAATTCCCGCAACCTAGCGCCGGAAAAGTGCGTCCTGAGACGCCAATACACGGGCAGGAACGTGTGCGCGTAATGTCAGTTGACACACCACGTTACCGTTTCCATAATCGCAAAGAGGCAGGGAATCCCTTGAAAGCTCGACAAAACTCGCTCGAGCACGGGCTGGAAGAAGCGGTTTCGCGCGCTTTGCGCGACAATCTCGCTCCGCTCCAGCGCACCGCCGACGACTTACAGCACGCCTACGCTGATCTCGTGGCGGCTTGCTCTTCGAGCCGCCCGAGCAACGCTTTGCCTGCGCTCCTGCGTGCGCAGACTTCCGCTGCAGCGCTCGCCGCCGGGCTTTCCGTGCTTTCGAATTTCGTAGCTGTTGCGCTGAACCCCCGCGAGCAATCTGGCTCGAGTGCACGATCTCATGCCCTTGCAAGCGCAGCCGTAGAAGTGGAAGAAGAGCACGCTGCCACGTCCGCGCCAGCTGCTGCCGAGCCGGAATACGAATCCGAGTGGGCCGAAGAACCCGCGGAAATGCCGGCGGGCACGATGGTTCCCGAGGATGTGCCGCTCGACGAGCCGTCCGGAACGACGGAAACCGCAGCTGCTCCAGAAGTTGCGTTCGACGTCGCCAGCCTTTCGCCGGAACTGAAAGATTTGCACCGCCGCGCGAACCGTGCAGCCAAAGTTTCCATGCAAGACATCAAACTATTAAGGCCGAAAGACGTTAAACTTGGCCGAGAGCACAAAGATATTTGTCATCGGATGCGCAGTGAACTCGATAAAGCCCGCAAAGAATACGATCGCCGGTTTCGCGCGATTCAGGATCATCCAGTGGATTACTTCCACCAGTGGATGGTGGAAATCCTCGGCGAGGGCGATAGCGAAGCCCTCGGAGAATATCCTTATCCCTCGCCCGTTCTGCGGCACTAGAACGCCCGAGATGAAATTCGCGGCACGTCTCGTTCGTTTGGGCGGAGCCTGTTTGATTTTGTCTTTCCCGGTACTCGCCGCAGCCGCCCCTCAGCACAAAGTTCCAGCTTCAAAAAAATTGCCCGCACCCGGCGAAAAGCAGCTCGAACAGTTAGCGCGCGCTTTGAAACCGAAAAATCCGACGGCGGCCTATGCGCGGCTCGGCGCAT
>Ga0302309_10001308_pt1 | contig 23171 bp, 16 predicted proteins | sample III_Palsa_N1_1_FD_200453 | JGI IMG/M metagenome (GOLD analysis project Ga0302309, IMG submission 200453) | Peat permafrost microbial communities from Stordalen Mire near Abisko, Sweden - III_Palsa_N1_1 | ecosystem: Environmental > Terrestrial > Soil > Palsa > Peat permafrost | place: Sweden... | reverse complement strand
CGTTTCCATCCTGATTTGGTCCGTGGCAGCCGATGCAATAGCTCTGGTAGACATCCTGACCTGCTGTGATTGCCTGATCGACGCTTTGGCCTGCCGGGCGGTACACCTGATTCAGGTCCAGAACGTTGACCGTGGCCACGCCATGGTTGACATCAATCTTTGACAGATCGGACTGCACCTGGGCCAGACCGGCTGCGGAACCGTATTCCGGCTTATAGAGTCCGAATCCGCGTACGCCGCCAAAGTAGGCCATTGAGCCGATACAGGCGACAATCAGCAGCAGCCAGAATCCGGTAAGAAAGCCGCCGACCTTGGTGTTAGCCAGTTCCTTGACTTCTCCGCCTGAATAATAGTGAAAGCTGTCGTCGTGGTCGATGTCTGTCGGTATCTGCGTCGTTTCCGCTATGGGAGTGCTCGCAGTCGATTCAACAGTCTCGGTTGGTTCCGTTTCCATTCTTCAATGTGTCCTTAGTTTGGTGGCCGCTTAGCGGCTCATGTAGCGCAAATCTCTGTTTTCGGCACCGTGCGCCGCTTGATCTTTTGTCGGCATGTCCAGGTCTGGGGAAACCAGAGCTGTCGGCTTGCCTGCGGGAATGAACGTCTGGTCGTATAACGCCAGGGCGGCACGCTGCGTATCCGAGAACGGGAAGACAGGCATGATCGATCCCGGCACAAAGGCCTGCGGATTCAGATAGTGCGCGACCAGCCATTGCTGCGAGTGTCGGGAGCCTTCCCAGGAAAGATCAGGTCCGGCGAAACCGCCCTTACCATTAGCGTGATCCTTTGGATCCCCAACATAATGGCAGGCATAGCAGCCGCTGTTCTCGAAGAGTAATTTACCCTCCGCGACGTTTACGGGAACGTCCGGCGGCTTTGCTGCGTTGTAGTCGGACACAAGGCTAAACCGCACGGAGTTTCCGGAAGAGTAGTTCTGACCCGTTTGAGAGTATACGAAGGTTACCAGAGCATCGACGTCGTCCTGAGAGGCCTTGTCCGCGGTATATCCGTGGTCGTTCAGGCTGTCCTGAATCTGCTGCGTGTAGTCTGTAGCCGGGCTGTCTATGTCTGCGGGTTCCACAGTCTTCCAGCGGGAATCCTTGACGGTTCCAGGTGTCACGGCATCCGCATTCTTTGCGGCAAAGAAGTAAGGCATGACGCAGGACGGCACCTTGTATTTGGGATCCCAAATCTGATGCTCGACGCTGGTGATCCAGGTCGTACGGCCTTCATTGGTGAGTTCAGGTCCGACATTACCCTTTGAGAAGCCCTCAATCTTATGGCATCCGTAGCAGGCTTCGCTCTTAAAGAGCTGCTCGCCGCGGGCGATTGTGGTCATCTGAGGAAGGTAGGTCAGCGTGTTGGTGGTCGTGTTATAGGTAGTGTGGCACTGCGCACAGGCGACTTCCATATACTTGCGCGGCAAAAGTGGCTGCATCCAGTGGTCGGGATCGCCGTGCGCCTTGAACTCCATCAACTCACGGCCCGAGCCGTAGTGGCAGGTGGTACATCCAAACACCGGGAATGGGTGGCGGGTGATGCTGTCCTTCTGCTGTGCGTAGTCCGCGCGGTCGGCGTCGGTCAAACTCGTTGCCGTGGTAACGCCGTATTGAAGAAGCGGCGAGTGCACGACACCCAGGTCGGTGGACTTTCCGTTGTTTTCGATATCGACGCCGGGATGGGCTCCGAGGACCTCAACGAGATCTCGTGTTTCATCGTGCTTGGCCAGATAGTCCGCGACTTCCGCAGTTGTCACGGTAACTCCATCGTGTGTCTTGATGATGTTCTCGGCCGTCATGTTCGGGTCGAGAAGGCCAACGTGGCAGGAGGTACATCGATCTACACGAAGCTGAGTGCTCCCGTTCGACTCGATCAGAGGGAACTGCATAATCGTGGCCTGCTTGACCTCGTTACCGGTTGCCTTGATCGCCGCTTTAGTAACGGGATCCGCCGTCAACGTGTACGCAATGCTCTTGTACTGGTCCTGCCAGTAGTTGAAATCGTGCGTCTTGACGTTCTGGTTGTTCCATGTTGAGACAAAGCCGACATAGCCGACCAGTCCAAACATAATCACGCAACACACAACGAATTTCGTAACCATCGACATGGAGAAAACCTATCCTCTAAGCGGACTGTAGCAGAAAGCGGCAAACAGGATTGCGGCGTTTCGCAGGATGAGCTTGCCAACCCAGCGGGTCGGCAAGCTGAAGGGACTTAGTTAATTTCCTTCTGAGGGTTCCAGGGCTCAATCCAGCCCCAGTTCTGTCCCCGGAAGAAGGTTCCAATGATAATCAGGACGATCACTACGATGACATACATCGTCCACAGAATACAGGCTGTTCGGCGGCTCTTTGCGAACCATCGTCCGATACCGCTGTGGTGTCGGTCGATATAGGGGATCGCCATCAAAGCAACGACAACAAGGCTTGGAATACCTAGACCACCCCAGAAGGCGTCATAGGCGACCAGTTCCTGCAGTCCAAGGAAGTACCATGGCGCCTTTGCAGGGTTCGGTGGATGCTGCGGGTTGGCTTCGGGCTCCAGCGGTGGCGGGCACCACACAGAGAGCGCCAGCATTACGGCAAAGCAGCCGGCAAAAAGGGCAGCTTCTCGAATAAGCAGGTGCGGCCATGAGGAAACCATGTCGTCGGGACCTTTATCCACACGGGTGGACGATCCTTTAACAAGCTCCATCAGACCATAGGTCTTATTCGGGTTCCTTGGGAAAATCTCTTCTTCGCGAATGCGCTTCATAGCTTTATTCTGGAGACTCCTTCGGGCTCGATATTCCACCGTCTTTGCGGATACGCCACATGTGGTAGACGATAAAAGCGGTGATGATTACAGGCAGAACAGCGACATGCAGCACATAGAAGCGGATGAGCGCTTCCTGGCCGACGGTGTCGGACCCAAGCAGGCCCCATCGGGTTAGTGTTCCAACCGGAGGCATTTTGGGCGCCAGATTGTGCGGCTGCGTGATGGCATTGATATGGTCGGAAACCCAGTTCGCTTTACCAGCGATACCGGCTCCAACGGTGATTGCCCAGAAGGCCAGTTGATCCCAGGGCAGCAGATATCCGGTAAATCCAAGAATAAGGGTCAGAACCATCAGGATAACGCCGATGACCCAGTTGAACTCGCGCGGCGGTTTATAGGCGCCGGTGTAGAAGACGCGGCACATGTGGAAAAAGACAGATGCGATCATCGCGTTCGCCGACCAGAAGTGCATGCCGCGCAGAATCATACCGAACGAGACCGCGGAGCGCAGGTCGAGCATTCGGGTGTAAGCCTGTTCGGTGCTGGGGACGTACACAAACATGAGCATCAGGCCCGAAACGGTGAGCAGGATGAACAAGTACATCGACAGCAAACCAAGCCCGAATGTATAAGTAAATCTAAGGGCGTGCTTTTCGATCTTGGCCGGCTGGATGTGCAGCAGAAAAGAGTTAAAAAACGCCTCAGACCGCTCGCGCTCCGTTTTCGGGAAAGCAGTCGTCCGATAGATTGACTTATAGATATTGTGGACAAGGACGTTAGGCCTGAGGTTATCCCAGACTTCCGGCGCCTGCCTGTATATCGCCTTATTTAATCGTTTAAAGAAGCTATCCGGGTTATTTCCATTCCCATTCGGACCGAATGGAGATGGAGTCTGCGGACGCAGTTCCTTGACGCTCATTTAGAATGCGCCTTCCTGAAAGAATGCTGGAGCCCATGCTCTCCACGCGGACAGTGGACTGTTTTAGCCCCACGGATGCCTCTTTACCCGTGGTTTGGCTCGGTAAAGACTTGAAGTACTTACCGAGCCCTGCTACCCTAGACATCGAAATAGTGACCAGGGTCATTGGTGGACGATTTATCCACCTGTAGGTCACCGCTCGGGGTTCGGCTAATGTCGAACCAGAACAAAGCGATCAAGGCCGGCCCGTGAGTAACCATTCCCATATCATCGTACTTAGACCCGTGACATGGACAGTCGTACCCGGTCGGGGAGGCAGCAACCGTGCATCCGAGATGCTGGCAAACCATTGAAATTGCGCCAATCTGGTTCCCGTGGCGAATAATGGAAACCTTTTGGTCTGCAATATTCTGCTTACACCCATCGGGAAAGAGATTCGGCTTACCAATAACAAATTTGCTCGGGGGACCGTACTGCACGTTGGGCCAGAAGAAACGGCCAACCTGGCCGAGAGCTCCGAGTATGCCCACCGTGTAGACTGAGTAGGCAAAAAACGAGTTGAAATTTCTACGCGTCAACTCTTGCTTTTCGCGGTCAAAATTCACCGCCATAGCGAACAACTCCTAATCGTAATCGTCGTCGTCATCGCGGAAGACAATATATTTGATGTCTTCAGCGTTTTCGAACGCTCCATTGTTTACACCCCACAAGAACGCGGCCAGGGCGATTAAGCCCATAACTGCTCCGGAGGCTATGAGATACCAGGTAGTGCTGTCCATGAATTTTTAGTCGGCGACACAGTTTACACAATGCCGCGCTTCAACTTCTGTTCCTGTAAAGCGTTGGGATAGACAAACTTTAGCGGGGGAGCCAAGGCAGTAATCTACCGCTGCGCTTCTTATGCGGACGGAGTTATTATACAGGTCGGCGGAAACCAATGTCAACCTAACCGACCTATATTGTGAAAAATATCTCAAATAGGATTTTGAAGCACGAGGGTCTTCAAACGAATGTTTTATACATTAGACTACGTTATGTTACCGAAGTGTGAAAATTCCCGAAAATGTCCGGTTTTTTGAAAAATAAATAGGACATCCCATCTGAAATGGAATTTAGGGCGGACATTTGAACTCGGATAATCTCGGGCTTTAGCGCAGTAGAATTGGCGAACATACGGTCTATTATGCCCAATGAGTGGGAGAATGCTGAACTGTGATTTTTGTGATTTGCTGAGGACTATGATTTGAGGCCGAGCTCTTCCTGACGACGTCATGCCAAGCGTCATTAATCTACAAGGCGCGGAGCGCTCCTACCTCTTCGACCCCATTCCGATGGTGGGAGAAGATTGTGATGAGGGGGTTATCCGGATAAATTCTCCGTTTAGATTCTGCTTTTGGTGCCACTCCGGTAGCCCTGAAGCGGAGTGTCCTTTTCCCTTCTGAACCCGAATCATAGAAGAGGTGGGAGGAGACAAGCTCCTCCCCGACCGGCAATTAATGGTGAGCAGGTGCATTGGCGTTGATCGGTTCGGCGACCTGCCCCTGCCCCACAGCAGGGAAGGATTGCCGCACAATTATGCGGAGTGGTCGGCTAGCCAGGTCTCTACGTCACCGTACGTCGTGAAATCAAGAAGGGCCTCGCCGAGGTCGTCCAGTTCATTTTCAGTAAGGAGGTCGAGCTTCTGGGCCAAGTCGTGCGGAAAATCCCCCACTCGCCGAGAGATCTGGCGCAGCACTAGCTCTTCCTTGCCCTCGATTTTCCCCTCGATTTTCCCCTCGATTTTCCCCTCGATTTTGCCTTCGATTTTGCCCTGGATCTTGCCCTGGTTCATTGCGTACTGTTTCGCATATTCCAGTTCTGCAGCTTCTACCATATTTGCCTTTACCTCCGATTCGTAGATCTCACGTTCATTTTGGGTCAATCCCATTACTTCCAGCTTCGCCAGAGCCCTGGCAATTTCGGCGTCAGATGTAATTGCGTCGGGCAACGTCTGTTTGTCAAATCTCGCGGCCTCGTTGAGAAACTTAATCCATCGATTTAGACTATTGGATAGATCGCCCGCGTATCTGGCAGCTTTGTTCATTTCAATGAAATAAAGCTCGAGGTGCCCAAGCGCCTCATGATATTCGTTCGTCTCCGCGTCTTTAAAGACAAGGCGGCGGACATACCGCGCGTCGGAAAAGTACTCAAAGTCGACCAGGTGGATGCCTATGGTTTTGTTGAGGCCAGAGAACGGAGCTCCTTCAACCAATTGATCGACGTAAACCTTTGAAACGTAGTATAGAGCCCGCTGTCCATAAACCGTCTGGCCCGCGACCTGCATTTCTATATCGTACCAGACCCCGTTTTGGTCCATGGCCTTGATGTCCAGGATGCTGGACTTAGATTCCACATACTCCGCGAAATTGTACGGATTCTTAATCGTAAGGTCTGTAACGTGAATTAACGGCCCTACAATACTATTAAGCAGGGAGATCAGGATGTCCTTGTTCTCTTCGCTGCCGAAGAGCTTCCGAAATACAAAATCGATCTTCGGGTTGACGTAATCACCCATGCAATTCCCCCAGAACTATACACTTGTTGGAGTCATTATACTTGATCTGGAATCAGCTTGCAGGCGGTTATAAGCTGGCGTGCCGTCCAGGCGGTAATTTCGATGATTTGATCGTTGGGTATTTTGCAGACGTCTTTGAGTGTGAGGCAGGCTTCCGCGCTGATGACTGTGGCCAGGGCTAGTTCGAGGCGGCGTAGTTCTGTTTGGTCGCTGGTATTCGCTAAGGGTTCGAGGACTGCTTCGATGAGTCTGAATCGGAAGCCGGGGCGCAGTCCGGCGTCGGAGGCCGGTGAGTATGCCATTGAGATGAGCGTACGCACGTGGCGTTCGTTAGCGAGGACGTTATTCGCCATGGCTTCGGCGGCGATGCGGGCTCTCTCGCCGATGTCGTCGATGGCTCGTATCTGGGCGAGGTCTGTTTCCAGGCCGGGCCAGTTGACGGCAAGGGCGTCGCGAAGGAGACTTTGAGCGTCGGAGTAGTAGCGATAGGCCGTGGCTTCGGAGATCAGCGCTCGCAGCGCCGCTTGAGCGACGGTCGGGCTGCGTCCTTCATCAAGCAACTCGCGCGCTGCCTGGAGCAGGGCCTGGCGGGTGCGCTCCTTTTGGTTGACTCGACCGTTCTCGACGTAGGACGGCTTTCGGGTTATGGATTTTGGAAGATCATTCATTTGGACTCTACTTTCCTTAGCTCTATTATGCCCTATATGGTGGTATACTTGCTTTATGAGACTATACTCTCATGAAAGGGCGCCTAATTCTAATGGATACACCAAAGCAGACCGTATCTTTGTTTTCTGAGACTCTGGAGCTAACGATTACCGATGCTGGGGCGGGGCAAGTCTTTCTGATTCTCCATGGGGGCGCGGGGCCTTCATCGGTGGCTGGGCTGGCCGGTGCGCTCTCGAAGAGCGGTCGCATCGTTGCGCCAACTCATCCGGGCTTTGACGGCACATCCAGGCCCGATCGGTTCACAAGGATCGATGACCTCGTTCTGGCTTATCTGGCGTTGATCCAGCAGTTAGACCTGACTGATGTGGTTGTCGTGGGAAACTCTATTGGGGGCTGGATTGCGGCTGAGATGGCACTTCGGAAATCGCCGCGCGTCGCTGGGATCGTTCTTATGAATGCCGTCGGAATCGATACAGGATCGGCTGAACGGACGATCACTAATCCCATGGCTGTTTCGCCTGCAGAAAGGGCGGCGCTGGCTTTTCACGATCCGGGACGCTTTTCAATTGCGCCGTCCAGCCCCGAAGCCCTGGCCGTGATGCTGGAAAACCAGCGTGTCCTACGGATTTACGCGGGAGAGCATTTCATGCACGATCCGACATTGCGCCCGCGTCTGGCACAGATGGAAACTCCGGCCCTGGTTGTGTGGGGTGAAAGCGACCGCATCGTGGATGTTGATTATGGACGTCTTTTTGCGGACAGTATCCCGCACTCGCGGTTTGAAGCTGTTGCCGAAGCCGGTCACTTCCCTCATATCGAGCAGCTTGATACGGTGGCAGGCCTTATTTCCGACTTTGCAAAAGGACTTTAAGATAACACTACGCAGGACAAGGTCAGGATAAGATACAATGTTGTTCCTCATAGATATTGTACGGTACAGGGCACCTCCGATATAATGCTAACATCAAATCGGAGGTGCGAAAGTGGTCAATAGTCATTCACAAAAAGCAGGTTTTACACTCATCGAACTACTCGTGGTCATAGCCATAATAGCGATTCTTGCCGCTATACTTTTCCCTGTGTTCGCTAAGGTCCGTGAGAAGGCTCGCCAAACGAGCTGTTTGAGCAACGAAAAGCAACTCGGGCTTGCATTCGTTCAATACACTCAAGATTACGATGAGTGTTACCCCGGCACGCTGTACTACGGAAATGGCTGGAGCAGTCGAATCTATCCGTACGTGAAGAGCATTGGATGCTATACATGCCCCGATGACCCGACGGCTGCTGGAGTCGGGCAAAACGCCATCTCTTACGGATTGAATGACAACCTGGTGCTTGACGGTGGCGGCGGCGATCACGACCCAAGCGGGGTCGCACTTAAAGAAGCAGGAGGATATGCGCTTTCTACTCTTAACTCGCCCTCCAATACAGTCTGTTTGTTCGAGATCCAAAAAGACCTCGATACTCTGGTCGCGAATTCTACGCCCGGCAATCCGAGTTTCGGCAACGATAGCGACGACGCCGGCAATCTTGGCGACTATACGACCTCCGCGGTGACCATTGCGGCAGGCGCCTATCCGGGAGGACGCCCCGCGACCAACTTCTCGACCTTCACCCCTGTCTTGACGAACGGTGTGCATACGAACGGCGCGAACTATCTTGCCTGCGACGGACATGTCAAATGGCTTCGCCCAGCTCAGGTGTCCACTGGATGGGATGCGCAGACGTCGGGCGCTGTACAAGGCTTCGACACTTTTGGCAACGACGCGGCTTGCGCGACGGATGGGATGTACCTGGACGCCGCAAAAACTCAGCCTGTTGCGATGACGATGAGCAAACTGTAACGTTATCTATCGATGTTAACCAGACGGGTGTATCTCTGGTTGACCCCGTTCAACAGGCGAACGATGTACCTTCGCCTGTTGAACACCCTATTTTTATCGCACTCTTCTCATTTACTAAAGGGCCTTGAATTATGACTTACCGAGTGGCGCTTGTTGGGGCAGGCAATATGGGAAAATGGCATGCCGAACAGTGGGGACATGTCCCAGGCGTCGAGTTCGTCGCTGCCATGGACACTCGTTCCAACATCGATTTGTCGGGCACGCCGGTCTTCTCGGACTGGAACACGATGATCGCTCAGGCGAAGCCGGACATCATCGATATCTGCACCCCTACCCCTTTTCACCGCGAGTATGTCGAGCGGGCCGCAGCGGCAGGCAAAGCGATCTTCGTTGAAAAACCGCTGGCGCGCACCCTGGAAGACTGCGATTCGATTATGGCCGCTGTAGGCAAAGCGGGAGTCCCGGCGATGCCGGGGCATGTGGTCCGATATTTCCCGGAGTACGCGTCGGCCAAGCAAATTGTCGATGAAGGCGGCGTGGGCCATCCGGGTACCGTGCGCACATCGCGCATGTCGACCTTCCCCAATATCACGGGCCGCGAGAACTGGTACGCAGATCCAGACCAGAGCGGCGGTGTCATTCTCGACCTGATTTTGCATGATTTCGACTGGCTGCGCTGGACGTTCGGGCCGGTGAACCGCGTCTTCGCCAGAGGGCTCTTCGGCTCGAGGCATTTTATGTCGGCGCTGGACTACGCCCTGGTCACGCTGCGATTTGCCTCTGGAGCTGTGGGACATGTCACTGGATCCTGGGCTCATACGGAGGGTTTCCGTACGACCGTGGAAATAGCCGGAGACAAAGGCATTGTGGAACATGACTCGACACGTAGCGCGCCATTGACCGTCGCCTTGCGCCGTACAGATTGCGGTCAGATCGGTGTGACAGTACCGGAAAGCCCGATGCGTCCTCAGGAAGACCCCTATTTGAAAGAGCTGCAGGCCTTTGTACGGTCGCTGGAAACCGGCCAGACGACTCCGGTGACCACGGAGGATGCTTATGAGGCAGCACGGATCGCGTTTGCAGCATTGCGATCGATTGAAACAGGAAAGGCGGTCACGCTATGAATACCAATCGGCAATCCAGGCTGCGAATCGGGATCCTCTCCTTTGCCCATGGGCACGCCAATTCTTACGCATTTGAACTCGAGCAGCGGGACGACGTAGTGATAGCCGGCATCTGGGATGCAGATCCGGAGCGCGGGGCTGAGATGGCTCGCAGGTTCGATACCATTTATTATCGCTCGAAGGATATTTTACTCGGCGACGAGCTCGATGGGGTCATTATAGCGAGTGAAAATGTGCATCACCGGTCCCTTGTTGAAGCAGCCGCGTCGGCAGGCGTGAAGGCAATTCTTTGCGAGAAGCCGCTTGCAACAACGGTGCCCGACGCTGAATCGATGATCCGGTACTGTTCCGACCGTGGTGTCAAACTGGCCACCTCATTCCCATGCCGGTATGCGCCGTCGTTTCGCAGCATGCGGGAGAAAGTTCTGGCCGGCGAGATTGGAGAGATATTGGCGATCCGCGGCACGAACCGGGGCTCGATGCCGGGAGGATGGTTTGTGGACACTTCGCTTTCCGGCGGAGGCGCTATTATGGACCACACGGTTCATGTGGCCGATCTTATGTGGCTTCTGCTCGGTCAGGAGGCTGTCAGCGTGTACGCGGAATCGGGAAATCAATTCCACCATCAGTCCTGGGACGATACAGGGTTACTGACGCTTACCTATGCCGACGGGGTCTTCGCGACCATAGATACGAGCTGGTGCCGGCCGAAAGGTTTTCCAACGTCGGGAGATGTCACACTACAGATTATCGGCACGCGGGGAGTACTCGATCTGGATTTGTTCGGTCAAAAGCTCGTGCATTACAACGACGCGTCGCAGAGCGATTGTTTTTACTGGGGCAGCAGTCTGGACAAGGATATGATCGACGATTTTCTTTTATTATGCGAGGGTGGAAGCGCACCCTATCTCGCTACCGGTGAAGACGGGTTGAGGGCTGGCGCCATCACCAGTGCGGCCTACGCTGCCGTGCTTCTGAATGACCCGGTTAACGTAGACGCGGGCGTGGAGCAGCGCGTGCCGGCTTATAGCTTATAGGGTAGCGGGCACCGGGTAAACAGGATAGAGGGCAGGAGTTTTTGAACCTTAGCTGGATAGACTGGGCGATCATCGCGGCAGCGATTGTTGCGGTTCGGATGGTAAGCTGGAGCACGCGGTCTTTAATGCGTAGTGTCGCCGACTTCCTTTCCGCAAACCGCGTCGCGGGGCGGTATTTGCTGACGATCTCCGGAGAGATGGGCAATTTCGGAGTCATCTCTCTGGTGGCCGGATGGCAGGCGTTCAACTCGGCAGGTTTTTCCACAATTTGGTGGCCTCTGATGTATATGCCGCTCGGCATTGTGTTTGTGATGACGGGCTGGGTGTTCTACCGTCTTCGAGAGACGCGCGCTCTTACGGTAGGACAGTTTCTTGAAATGCGTTACAGTCGCATGTTCCGGGTGTTTGCGGGTTCGCTGTGCTGGCTGTCCGGCATTATCAACTTTGGCATTTTCCCGGCCATTGCCGCGCGTTTCCTGATCTACTTCTGCGGCCTGCCTGCCGCGTTCACCATTCCGGGCATAGGCCTGCATCTGGCGACCTACCCCATCCTGATGCTGGCCGACCTGGGAATTGCGCTTTACTTCGTTCTGGCCGGAGGGCAAATTTCGGTGATGGTGACGGAGTGCGCCCAGGGAATGATCGCCTGCTTCGCCTATGTCGCGATCGCCATAACAGTGCTGTGCATCGTGCCGTGGCACCGCGAGGTACTGGCCATGCAGACTGCGCCTGCAAATGCCTCCATGCTCAATCCGTTCCACACGACGCAGGTAAAGGATTTTAACGTATGGTATTACATGATCCAGTTCTTTACGGCCATCTACTGTTACAGGGCATGGCTGGGCGGACAGGGATTCATGACATCGGCGCGCAACTCGCACGAGCAGCGCATGGGCGCGCTGATAGCAAACTGGCGCGCGATTCCCTTGACGTTAATGGCGACGGTGCTGGCTCTGGCCGGCTATACGGTGATGCATTCGCCGTACTACGCGTCCCAGGCGGCTGCGGTCATGGCAGCGCTCGGGTCGCTCGGAAGTTCGTCCGTGAGATCCGAAGTGTCGACGCCTATGGTGCTGGCGCATCTTCTGCCTGTGGGCATCAAAGGGCTGGTGGCGATGATCGCCCTGTTTTTGTCCTTTACCTGCCACGACACGTATCTGCATTCCTGGGGAAGCATCTTCGTACAGGACGTGCTTCTGCCCCTGCGCAGCAAACCTCTGGATCCGAAAGAGCACATCACGTGGCTGCGCTGGTCGATCGTGTTCGTAGCGGTGTTTATTTTCGTCTTCAGTCTGTTCTATGTCGAGACCGACAAAATCTCGATGTTCTTCGCCATTACAGGCACCATCTGGCTGGCGGGCGCAGGATCGGTGCTGATTGGCGGCCTTTACAGCCGGTTTGGGACTACAGCCGGAGCTTACTCGGCGATGATCGCTGGCGCAGTGTTCGGGGTTGGAGGGTTGATCCTGCCGCTTTACTGGCAGGCGCATGATCTGGGAACGTTCCCCGTCAACGGGCAATATATGCTGATGCTCGCCAGTGCGATGGCCATCGCTCTTTATATTGGGGTCTCGCTCGCTACGGGAGGGCTAAGGCAGCCCTTTAATCTGGAAAGGATGCTGCATAGAGGCATCTATTCCATCGATCCCCACGAGCATGAAGTGAAATCTGTATTGAAAAACCGATGGCAGGAGCTTCTGGGAATGGGCCGGGAGTTTTCCCAGGGAGACCGTTTTCTGACCATCGTGTACGCTGTTACGACACTTGGAACATGGGCGATCTTCATCGGTGTGTGTACCGCCTATTATGTGTTCCATGCGGTTGCGGACCAGTTCTGGGTTGCGTTCTGGCATGTCTATATTCTCGGTCTTGCGGTCATCAGTGTGCCCGTGCTGGCCTGGTTTACAGTGGGAGGCGTGCTCGACATACGCAGTCTGATCCAGACATTAAAGTCCGCCGTGCGGGACGATACGGACGACGGACGAGTGATGCGCCAGGACAGCGACTTGCCGCCTGCTCCTAAAGAGAACGAATTGGAGGAGCGGGATCAGGGGATTATAACGGATCGAGCGGCGGAAGCGATTTTGGGTTGAACGAACTTGTTAGGAAAGGCCAGGAAGAGATATGACGAAGTTAAAGGCAGCATCCACTCGGCGTGAGTTTTTTTGCTTTGCTCTTGGGGCTGGATTGTGGCTCACGGGAGCGGACAGCGCCCGAACATGGGCGGACACAGGCGATGCCCCGGCGGGAGGTAGTCCGGGGAGCCCCACGGTGAATGTTACGAACGACGCAGTGATGATTTCGAGCGGCGAGTATTCCGCGTCCCTGAGCCTCGTTAACGCGCAAATAGATATTCACGTGGACGGCCATACCTACCATCTTTCGCCGACCATCCTTTACGACAGCGCCTGGACGACGCCAACTGCAGCACAGGAAGCGCCGGCGATGGGGCACGACGCCACTGGGGCCGAGGTCAGAGTCACCTATCCCGTCGTGGACAACAGGGAATTTACCGTTTCGTTGACGTGCTACCACGATATCCCAGGCATCTATGTGATATCACATCTGACAAATCTGGGCAAGCTGCGTCAGGAATATTACTATTGGTACTGGGATGGGGACTACACCTCTTATTTTGCGCCGCAAGAGGGAAAAATTGTCGAACGCCATCCGGATTTGAGCACCCTGGACCGCTTCGGCTACAACGACTGGGTCTATTTACCTGAGCAGAGCGGCGGTCTGGCGCTGCTCACGAAGCAGGTTCTGGGACGTGGATCCGAAGGCGATAAAACGACTTATTTGAACGCTCTTCCCATCAATCAGTACATCGGACAGGGGCAGTCTATGGACATGGGCATTGGTTTCGTGCAGGCGTACAGCCCGGAGGACGCGCAGCAGATACAGAAAGACCTGGCGACTAAAGCAATCCCTGCGTTAAATGTTACGACGCAAATCCCGGACCTCAAGGCGTTGGATTACGGCGAGCCGGCTCCGAAGTGGCTGCAGGCGGTCGACAAGTATAACGACTGGCCGGCGGGAAAGCCTGGAGTGCCGGAGGCGTGGATGGGCAGCGGCCTCGCGCACTCAATGCACCCGTTCCGGTTCATATCGCACGTCGCGAACGATAAGGACGTTATCGACCGATGCCACAGTGCCGGCGTCCGCGTGATCATGTATATAAATTTTATGGAGATGTTGGATTCGACGATACAGCAGCAGGCGGGTCCCAAGGGAGCAGCCTATTTAAACGGCAACTGGGGCAAAATCGTCGACCACGAGAACATGGACATCGGCAAGCACCTCAACTGGATTTCGTACGATGAAAAGGGAAAAGAGCGGCAGTCGGGATGGGGTGCAGCCAATAATATTCCTGGCTTATTTAATACATGCCTGCATCAAAAGGACCTGCAGGACGCAGTGGCGCAGCAGGTTACGGATATGCTCGCGCTCGGAGTAGACGGAATCTTTATCGACAACGCCTCGGGGATCCCCGACTGCTATGGCGACAAGTTCGGTAAGCATGCGCACGACCTTCTCGGCAAGACGAATACGGAAATGTACAACCTACTCCTGCAGCGTGTTTACAGCGTTGTAAAGGGCATCGATAAAGAAAAAATTGTCGTCATTAATTCCGGGATCAATCCCAATCAATGGTCTTACTGCGACGCTCAGATGTCAGAGGCATGCCTTTATGGGGCCGGTGTTGTTGCCAAAACGTGTACATGGGAAGATGCCAAATATATGGGCGAGATGCAGGCGGAAGCCGTCCGCCACGGAAAGATCCCCATCATCCTCAGCTATTTCGATGCCCAGCCCATTGTGACACGCAGCGACCGTGCGCTGTATACCTACGCTTACGCGCGGCTTTACGACCTTGGCTGGAGCGACTTTTTTACGATGGTTGGCGCCGATGGTGATGTGAAGGACGCCCAGGATCTTTACAATGCTCATCTTGGAAAGCCTGTCGGAGTCATAAGCGCGGCGGATCGTGTCCATTATCGTCTTTTCGAGAACGGTGTGGTCCTGGTGAACCCGGATCTCTGGGGCAAAACCGTGACGATTCCAGTAACGCGCACAGGCAAGCTTTATGACGTGTGTCATTATGCGACACGTGCAACGTCCGGTAAAAGCGTGACCGTGGAAATGACGCCGGAATCGGGCCGTGTACTGCTCTGGAAGCAGAGCTAATGTCAGGATTGGATACAAAATTGTTCCTTACAGGCATAGTTTATGATGGACATCGCGGTTATAATGTGTAGACCAAGCGTTCAGGCTTTTTCTATACGGAGGTGCGAAAGTGATCAAATTTCAACCCCGACGAACGGGATTTACTCTGATTGAGCTCTTAGTAGTTATCGCAATCATAGCGATTCTCGCCGCTATTCTTTTCCCCGTGTTTGCTAAGGTCCGTGAGAAGGCTCGCCAAACGAGCTGCGTCAGCAATGAAAAGCAGCTTGGGCTTGCCTTTGCCCAATATACTCAGGATTATGACGACTGCTATCCAGGCACGTGGTACTGGGGCCAGGGATGGTCGGGAAGGATTTATCCCTATGTCAAAAGCATGGGAGTCTACCACTGTCCGGACGATCCGACCGCGCCGTCCGGGAATAACGTACCTATCTCCTACGCAATAAATGCCAACCTTTGCCTTGGCGCCGGCGGCGGGCAAGATGCCAACAGTATTACCAATCAGGTTACGGCAGGGGTTTCTCTGGCCAGCTTTACGGCGCCGGCAAGCACGATCTGCCTGTACGAAATACAGGGTCTGACGGGCAACGTTCTCGACCCGGCGTTTGGCAACGACGACGCGGGAAATCTGGCCGACTATAATACGGCAGGCGGGGTGATTATGGTGTCCGGCCAGTATCCCGGCGGACAGAACACTACCGCATCGCTCAATACGGGAAGTTATTCGCAGTACGCAGTCCATACGGGCGGGGCAAACTATCTCGCGTGTGATGGTCATGCCAAATGGCTGGCTCCCGCCAGCGTGTCCGACGGCTGGGACGCGCCGTCCACAACGGCGGTACAGAGCAAAACAGGATCGTACTGGCATGACTATTCGGCGGCGGGAACGGATGCGATGTTCCTGGATACAGCAAAAACCAAAGCTGTCGCATTGACGATGAGCAAAATATAGAAGACAGGAGCAAGGTGAATACGTCCGAAATCGACAGATTGCAGCTTCGGCTGCTGCTCGTGGACGAAATCCAGATAACTCCGGGCGACGGGAAGGACTACTGGCGCGTAGACAACGTGCAGTACCCCTATTGGCGCTTGATTGTTGTGTGGCAGGAAGGAATGGTGCTTCAGACAGCGGGCAAAACGATTCCGTTACAGGTTGGGCAGTTCTACCTTATCCCGTCCGGAGTGCCATACAGCGCCTGGACCGCACGCCCGGTGGAACAGACATCCATCCATTTTGAAATACCTGGCCATTTCCCGATTGTCACGCGGGAGTTGTTCGCGGATGTCCTCTGTCTGGATGCATCGCCCGGGTTGACGGAAATCATTGGCAGAATAGCGCGGCACCGCCTGATTGGCTACCCTGTAGACATCGTCATGGAGGCCGAAGTAAAGGCTGTGTTGTATGCTTTGATGGCTGGGTATCTGCGAGAAATCCAGCCTGAGAAGATGGAGACGTTTTTCAGAAGCCGTTCCTCCATTGAGCCACTTACCCCAGCGATTAAGTACATTGACGGGCATCTGTCTGAAAATCTCCCCAACAAAGAGCTCGCAAACATCTGCTGCATGAGCGAAGGCCACTTCATCCGCCGGTTTAAAGAGGTCATGGGCAAGACCCCGGTCCAATTTGTAACGGAACGCCGCATCTGGCAGGCGGCGCGTCTGCTGTATTACACAGAGCGAAGCGTGACAAAGATTGCGGAAGATACGGGGTTCGGCAGCCGTCCGTACTTCCACCGCGCCTTTTCCCGCATGATTGGATTGTCCCCCAATGCCTACCGAAAGGCTCCACGAACACGCGGCGCTCGTGCGAGAATATATCAATCTGAATTCTGGTGGTATATAGAAAACGACACCATTCAGGTTCGGTTCGCGCCAACAACGGGCTATATCGAGATTATCGACTCCGGTGGCGCGCGCATCTGGCAGCAGCAGGCCTCGGTCCCGCACCCGTCGTTTACCCACGCGATGCGCCACCACCCAAATAACGGGGTCGAATTCCAGACCACATTTCTGGATGTAACAGGCGCGGTGATCCATGCCTTCGTCGAAATCAGTCTGTCTGCTCAGCCCAAAACTGTAACATTTTCCATCAGTCTTGCCGACCCTTCGATCTCGATAGAAGGGTTTGATTTTTTTGAGCCGTGGACGCCACCCGAGCCCGACAGCAATGCCAGTCTGGTCATTCGTTCTCAAAATCAGATACGCACCTATTCCACGCTGGAGCCCCACGATGAGGATACAGAAAGGGAGTATCGCTCCCTATCGCCGGAAGCCGTGTCGTGGATAGGAGTGCTGGACCACGACAACTCGCACAGCTATAACGTGATTATCGACACTCCGGACCATGCAGAGTTCGAGTGCATGAAGTTCGGCTCCCACCGCGCTCCTCGGATACACTGGAAACCCTGCGCGGGCAAGCTTGGCTACCCCCGTTCGGTAACTTATGCCTTTCAGCCGTGCGGAGGAATCGATGCCATGCACGAGGCCTTCAAGGCGCACGACGGCATTCGCAAGGCGCGATAAGGCTGCGGTATTGTTCCATTGTGTGAAATGGAGACATTTACCGCCGGATTGTGCGTCGCATGGCATCTCCCAACCCTGATACAATCTGTCATGTTTACCGATGCCAAAGTAGGAGTACTCAATGAGACAGCGGTGTAGTCTGGATTCAGGATGGAAGTTCATTAAGGCAGACATTGTTGATGCTGAACGGTATTCGTTCGACGATGGAGATTGGGAAGAGGTTCGTGTTCCTCACGATTTCAGTATTGAAGGTCCCTTCGATCCGGACAACGTTATTTGGACAGGCTTTTTGCCCAAAGGAACGGCATGGTATCGCAGGCTAATTTCAATCGACGACCTGCAGCCGGACCGGAAGTATTTTGTCGAGTTCGAAGGAGTTTTCCGAAACAGCACCGTCTATATGAACGGAGAAATGCTCGGAAAGCACAAGTACGGCTATACGGGTTTTATTTACGACATCACGCCGCATTTGTACGCGGACCGGCCTAATGTTCTCGCTCTCAAAATCGATGACTCGAACCTGGGGAAGGAAAACAACGAAGGGCGCGAAGGCTGGTGGTACGAAGGGTGCGGAATCTACAGAAATGTATGGCTTATTTCGACAGGATCGCTGCACGTGGACAAGTGGGGGACGTTTGTAACGACGCCGCAGGTTTCTGAAGCTGAAGCGACGGTTCATGTGAAGACCACCCTGCGAAACAGCTCGGAGCGTGCGCTTTACGGCATTCTTGAAACCGACATCGTCGATGCTGCCGGCCATGTTATCGCCGGTCTAAGAGCAGGCGTGCTTGTGGCTCCGGGGGAATCGAAAGATATCGATCAAGATACGGTTGTTATAAATCCGGCGTTATGGTCGCCCGAGACCCCCACCCTGTACCGTGTTGAAACTCGAATGATGACTGAGGGCAGTTTGTCGGACACTTACACGACGCCCTTTGGCATTAGGTGGTACGAATTCACTTCGGACAGAGGCTTTTTCCTAAATGGAAAGCACGTCCAACTCCGAGGAATGTGCGTTCACCATGACTACGGCGGCCTTGGGGTTGCTTTGCCGGATCGGGCCAACTACAAGACCGTGGAAATAATGAAGGAGATGGGCTGCAATTTCCTGAGATCGGCCCACAACGATGCCTCTCCCTCGCTGATGGATGCTTGCGATTCCCTGGGGATGCTTGTTTGGGCTGAGACTCGTTATCTGTCAGCCATCGATGATTCGGGACCGCCTCTGCGGGATTTGATACAGCGCAACCGGAACCATCCGGGCATTATTTGCTGGGGCCTTGCCAATACGGCGGGCAGCGAAGACGACGCCTGGACACAATTTTTGATGGCCATGAACGCCGTGGCTCGAAATGAAGATCCTACTCGCCCGACAGCCTTTGGATGCGAAGCCAATACCGATGCCAACGCCAACGGATTCGCGTTTATTACGGACATTATGGGTTACAACGGCGGCGGAATGGGAATCGACGACCGCGACCACGCAGCGTATCCCGAGAGGAAAATGCTGATCAGTGAGTTTTCGTCCGGACGTGGGGCGCGTGGTGTTTATCAGGAAATTGAGGCCGAAGACGCCGACTCACTGATGCTGGGTGACGGACGAACTATCGAGCTTACGGGGCTGTACCTCAGTATCTACGATCTGTGTACTCAGTTTGAGACGGAATGGACACACATTGCGGAACGCCCCTGGCTCGCGGGCGGGGCCATGTGGTCGGGAATAGAATATTGGGGCGAAACGTGCGGATGGCCTGTGGTAACGAGCCAGTTCGGTGTACTGGATCTTTGCAGGTTCCCGAAAGACACATATTACTACTTCCTGCAGGAGTGGACCAGCAAGCCCATGGTGCATATATTCCCACACTGGACCTGGCCGGGAAAAGAAGGTACGGTTATCAACGTTTGGTGCTACAGCAATTGCGACCAGGTCGAACTGTTCCTGAACGGGGAGTCGCTTGGCGTGAAAGATAAGCGGCCGCTTGGGCATATCGAGTGGGAAGTTCCCTATCAGCCGGGAACGATATCGGCGCGCGGCCTTATTAAGGACGAGCTTGTTTGCACCGCCGAACATAAAACCGCAGGCGAATCGGCCAGACTTGAGATTTCGGCAGATAGAACGGTAATCGAACCGGACAACCGCGATGTGAGCTTCGTTACCGTGAGTATCCTCGATGAGGAGGGTACTTTTGTGCCAACGGGAAACAATGAGATCGAAGTATCCGTGAGCGGAGCAGGCAGACTGATTGGCCTAGGGTCCGGAGATCCGCGCAGTCATGAAAGTCCCAAGGTGAGCAGGATGAAGGCCTTTAACGGATTGCTGCTGACGGTTGTCCAGAGCAACGGTCAATCGGGCGATATTGTGGTCAGCGCTTCGTCGAAATCGTGCGGTGCGACTAGCCTAACATTTTCGGCGTCGGATTGAAGAAACTCAGGAAACTTTTGTGAAATCCGTTTAAGAGTGTTGACAAATACATATGAAATGAGGAACAATGAGAGGACGTAAACGATTACGTAAGCTGCAACGACGCGGCGAGTCGGGATAGCATCCGACGCTACTTAGAACGGTTCCCGCTTCCCAAACCGAGCCAGCCTGATAGCTTTGTAGGCTGGCTCACTGATTCTCGGGGCACCCGAGACTACGCAACACCAACAGTCTCCTCTTCGACATTCTTTCTCGATCGCGCGGTTTTAGGCTGCACAGGTTCGTCCAGACCGCCGGGAACCGTCATCCCCAGCACGCGGGAGACGCCGGGTTCTTGCATGGTGACGCCGTACCAGACGGGGGCGGCTTCCATGGTGGTGGGGTTGTGGGTGATGACGATGAATTGAGATCGGACGCCGAAATCGCGCAGGAGGTCGGCAAAGCGTTCGACGTTAGCGCCGTCAAGAGGCGCGTCGACTTCGTCCATAACGACGAACGGACTGGGCTTGACTTCGAGGAAGGCGAAGAGCAGCGCTGCGGCGGTCAGGGCCCGTTCGCCGCCGGAGAGAAGGGCCAGGTTCTGCCGTTTCTTGCCTGGAGGCTGTACGATGATGTCGATGCCGGTTTCCAGGATATCATTGGGGTTGGTTAGAACAAGTTCTGTTTTGCCGCCGCGGAAAAGGCGCACAAAGAGTCTGTCGAAGGCCTCGCCAACGGCTTTGAATGTCTCAAGGAATACCCCGCGGGTGGATTGATCGATCTCGGTGATGGCGGCGAGCAGTTTGACCCGCGATTCTTCGAGGTCATCTCTTTGTGTCGTGAGATAGGTGCTGCGCTCGACCACTTCCGCATACTCGGCGATGGAACCTGTGTTGACTTCCCCCATTTGCTTGAGCTCGCGGCGCAGGCGGTTTACTTCCTGAGGGGATCCGTCGAGCATGGCCGGATCTTCTTTGGCGGAGAGGGCCTCTTCGGGCGAGATCTCGTACTCTTCCATCAAGCGAGCGGCGATTTGAGTCAATTGGACGTCGAAGCGAGCTTCTTTGAGCTCCAGCCGGTGTATAGCTTCAAGGGCTGTGGCTCGGGCCTCTCCGAGCGTGCGCAAGGAGGCGTTGGCCGCGTAGGATTCCTGGAGCAGAGCCTGTCTGGTTCGCTGATGCTCTTCCAGTGCGGTATGCGCCTGTTCCTTGTGCTTGGCGGCGCGTTCGCTTTCCGATTCACGGATGGTGGCGCGTGAGACAAGGTCTTCGCTCTCCTGGCGGGCGGACTGCTGCTGGCGGGCCTTTTCGGCGTCACGCTGTACGGCCTGTTCGCTCTCAAAGCGGGAGGACCGCAGGGAACGGCCGAGGTTGGCGACTTTTTCGCTCTCTGTGGCGAGTGCGATTCGGGCGGCTGTGAGCTCCGAGGCGATGGTGTCGCGCTGTGCGGTAAGGAGGCGAAGCTGCTCCTGCTCTTCGGCGGCAGCTTCGTCGTGCCCAGCGCTCTCCGCGCCGCCCGTTTCCAGGGCTGCCGCTGCTGCTGTGGCTTGCTGTTTGGCCCTATCGAGAGTTTCCTCCGCGGTTGCATACCGGCGCGATGCATGGTCGGCAGCCTCTTTGGCCCGGCGTATGTTCGAAGCGCAGAACTCAAACCGGCGCGCGGCATCGGATTCGGTAAACTGGGCGGCTTGTTTTGCTGTTTGGGCTTCCGTAAGAGCCGTATCGGTGCGCTCGCGCTCGGCAGCTCCGGCTGTAGCCGCTTTAACCGCCGCATCCACAGCGAGTACGGCCTTCTTGGCCTGATCTTTAAGGTTAAGAATTTCGTTCTTGCGGCCGAGGATCTCGCCGCTTTGTTTGCCGGTCTGACGTCCGCCGCTCATCGCACCGGAGGGAAGTATGACTTCTCCGCGCAGGGTAACAATGCGGCTCCAGCCTCGGGCTTCTTTTGCGACGCGCGTGCCTTCGTCCATACTGTCGCAGAGGATCACGCGCCCCATCAGTGAATCGAGGGCCGGCCGGAAGCGCTCGTCGAACTGTACGAGGTCGAGAGCGCAGCCATGGACTCCGGGAGCCCCTTCGGAGCGGCCAAGGTCCATTCGTTCTCGCGGCGGACGCATACGCTCCAGCGGGAGGAAGGTCGCACGCCCGTAACGCGTCTCGTAGAGGTAGTCTATAGCCGCGCGGGCTTCGGCTTCTTTTGTCGTGATAATGTCTTGAAGACTTGCGCCAAGAGCCGTTTCGAGGGCGGTTTCGAAGCCGGGAGGAGAGACAAAGGCGTCGGCGACGAGGGTGTAGTCTCCCGACAAATTCTTTCGCTTGAGGGCTTCAAAGACGGCGCGCACGCCGCCGTAGTAGCCTTCGCGCGACGCTTCAAGATCTTCAAGGGCTTTAAGCCTGGACGTTACCGCCATGCCCCTGGATTCGGCATCGGTGACGGCCTTTTGCAGCCCGGCGGCTCCCTGCCTGCATTGGTCCCGCTGCGCCGAGGCCGTTTCCAACTGCTTGACGACGATAGTGAGGCGTTCGCGGGCGGCAGTGCGCTCCAGCTCGGTGGTACGCTGGGTTTCCTGTTCGACCGCCAGAGCAGATTCGGCCCGGTCCCGCTCCGCGATAAGCCCAGGCAGCGAGGACTCGAGTTCCAAAACCCTGGCTTCAGCCCGAGACGATTCCGCTTGCTGCCCGGCGTGCTTGCGGGCAAGCGCCAGAGAATCCGCGTGACGCCGTTCGATTTGACGCGTCCGTTCACCCACGTCACGGGTCAGGGTGTTTAGGGCGTCCCGGTGGGCGCGAACCTGGGAGGTGTGCGTGGTTTCCGCGGTTTGAGCTTCGGCTAATTCCCTGGTTAATTGCTCGATCCGCGCTGCAAGTTCCGAGGTGCTGTTGGCAAGCTCGTCGCGCTCTCCAGCGATTCGTCGAAGCTGGTCCTGCAGGGTTTCGGCGCGCTGTGCTGCGAGGGCCCGTTCACTTTGTGCGCGTTCGGCCTGGGTCATGGCCGACTGATACTGCAGCCGTGCGGCTTCCAGGCTGGAATCGGCTTCGGAGAGCTTGTGCGTGATCTCTTCGACCTGCTTCTCTGCGGCTTCTAGAGTGAGGACGTGTTGAGCGACCTTTTCTTCTTCCGTGGAACGGGCCGTACGGACGGCATTGAGCTCGGCGTCA
>Ga0302309_10001304_pt1 | contig 23182 bp, 24 predicted proteins | sample III_Palsa_N1_1_FD_200453 | JGI IMG/M metagenome (GOLD analysis project Ga0302309, IMG submission 200453) | Peat permafrost microbial communities from Stordalen Mire near Abisko, Sweden - III_Palsa_N1_1 | ecosystem: Environmental > Terrestrial > Soil > Palsa > Peat permafrost | place: Sweden... | reverse complement strand
CGGCAGTACCGGTTTGGCAACCGGGCCGCATTTACATTATGAATTCCGCGTGGATGGTCAACATCGTAACCCATTGACAGTGGCACTACCCACCGCTGATCCCATTAATCGCTCGCAGAAAAAGCGTTTTTTAGCAGCAACACAACCTTTATTAATACAATTACAAAATCATCATAATAATACCGAAGTGGCGTTGATAGAAGAAGAGTAAGGATACTTTCAATGCTTCTAGGTAAAGAATATTATATTGGCATGATGTCAGGTACCAGTATTGACGGCATTGATGCTGTTCTGGTCGAACTGGATAATAAAAACATTACATTAATGGGTCAATATAGCGCAGCCATTCCCGATACTATCCGCGATGCCATTTTGCGCTTAACACAACCCGGTCATGATGAGATTAATCAATTATTGGAGCTTGACGCGCGTTTGGGCGAATTGTTTGCCAATACTGTGATCCAATTATGTCAACAAACACGCGTGGCAGCACGAGAGGTGAAAGCCATTGGTCATCATGGCCAAACGATACGACATCGTCCCACACCACCTTATGCCAATACCTTGCAAATTGGCGATCCCAACTATATTGCTGAATTCACGGGGATCACCACCGTTGCTGATTTTAGACGTCGTAATATTGCGCAAGGTGGCCAAGGTGCACCGCTATTGCCTGCTTTTCACTCGCATGTTTTTCGTGATCCACAGCAAATGCGCGCCATTGTAAATATTGGTGGGATCAGCAATGTCACGATTTTAATTCCAGGTGAAAACACCTTTGGTTTTGATACCGGACCTGGCAATATGTTGATGGATCTTTGGTGCAAAAAGCACAAAGGCACGTCTTATGATAACAATGGCGACTTTGCAGCCAGTGGAAATATTTATCAACCATTATTGGCTAATTTACTCGCTCATCCTTATTTTAATATGCCACCGCCCAAAAGCACAGGGCGTGAATTATTTCATGAAGAATGGTTGAATACCTATTTAGAAAACCACCCCGCATTGCCACCAGCCGATGTTCAAGCGACATTGACCGCTTTTACAACGCGCAGCATTCAACAAGCCATTTTAAAATATGCGCCACAAATCACTGAAGTATATTTGTGTGGTGGCGGTGCTTTTAATCAGCATTTGGTCAAGGAAATACGCCATTTGCTCGAACCACGTCAAGTGGATAGCACGCAAGCTTTAGGCATTCCACCACAATTGGTTGAGGCCATTGCATTTGCATGGTTTGCCAAACAAACGCTGCATCAACAATCAGTGGATTTAATGGATACGACAGGTAGCGATAGGCCAACATTGCTGGGCGGAATTTATTTTGCAAGTGGTCAATGACGACCACGCGCGACAAACTATTCGTCTGTTTTTTCTTCGTCGATATCATCTTTTGGTGAAAATGAAGAACCGCAGCCACACGTTGTTTGTGCATTGGGATTACGGATCACAAATTGTGCACCATGGATCCCTTCTGAATAATCAATTTCAGCGCCTTGTAAATATTGATAGCTCATGGCATCAATTAACAAACGCACATCGGTGTCGTTTTCTGCTTTGGCTTTCACCATATAATCATCATCATTCACGCTTTCATCAAACGTAAAACCATACTGAAATCCGGAACAACCGCCACCAGTGATATAAACGCGTAAATTCAAAGCCGGATTGCCTTCTTCTTTGATCAATTCATCGACCTTGGTGGCAGCGCTTTTGGTGAAAAACACATCTGTCGTTATATTTTCTGCTTGATTTGCTACGCTCATGGCTTCAACACTCTGTCTATTATCGTCTAGTTTTAAGTATACCACACTCTATTTTCACTGGGTGAGCAAGAAAACAAAAATGCGGGCAAGATCACCTAATTACAACCTATTCTTGTTGCTTGTTTCCCCCCTTTGAAAAAGGGGGGTTGGGGGGGATTTTCCAGCTAATGCGGCTGAACTTTATGGTTATATTATTCGGATATAGCACTTTTTCATTGCTTGCTTCATCGAGTCATCCAGTAAATCCCCCCTAACCCCCCTTTTTCAAAGGGGGGAATAACGCTTGAAAATCACTCAATTTTTTGTGATATACTTCTAAAATCTCTTTTTTTATTGCGGCACCATCCATGCGTCACAAAGAAACAACTCACCTAGGCATTATTGTCCTTGCCGCCGGCAAAGGTTCGCGGATGCTCAGTGATTTACCTAAAGTCTTACATCCGTTAGCCGGTAAACCTTTATTGCAACATGTGGTTGATTGCGCCAGTCCATTGAGTCCACATATAGCCGTGGTGATTGGGCATCAAGCGGAGCAAGTGCAACAAACCTTATCCCACTTAAATGTGCATTGGATGACACAAACACAGCAATGGGGTACGGCGCATGCGGTAGAACAAGCAATGCCAGCGTTTGCGCATTTTAAAGCCGATCATCGTGTTTTGGTTTTATACGGCGATGTGCCGTTGATCCGCTTTGATTTATTGTATAATTTCATTCAATCCATTCCCAACGATGTATTAGGTGTAGTGACGACGATTGTGGATAACCCGACGGGATTTGGACGTATTGTGCGCGATCCGCAGCATCATTTAACAGCGATTGTTGAAGAAAAAGACGCCACAACACTGCAAAAAAAGATTCATGAGATCAATACCGGCATTATGATAGCACCCTACGCCGCTTTAAAAAATTGGCTAACACAAGTGAATAATCACAATGCCAGTAAAGAATATTATTTAACCGATATTATTCATATTGCCAAAGCACAAGGCACGCGTGTTGAAACATTGATCTGTCCTGATCCCACCTTGGTATTAGGAGTGAATACGCGTCAAGAATTAGCTACATTGGAACGAGCCCATCAATTGCGCAGCGCAACAAAATGGATGTTGCATGGTATTCATATCATCGATCCGCATCGTATTGATTTTCGTGGTGATATAGAGATTGGTCGTGATACGACCATTGATATTAATGTGATCTTAGACAACGTACGCATCGGCAAACACTGTCATATGGGTGCCAATAGTATTTTAAAAAATTGTACGTTGGCCGATCATGTGCGGATTGAGCCGTATAGTTATATTGATGGTGCGCAGATTGGCGAGCATTGTCAAGTCGGCCCTTATGCGCGTTTACGGCCACAAACGCATTTGGAACCACATGTTAAAGTGGGCAATTTTGTCGAAGTGAAAAAAAGCCACCTAGGTCAATACAGCAAGGTCAATCATTTAAGCTATATCGGTGATGCGCAGGTGGGCGAATATGTCAATATAGGGGCCGGCACCATTACCTGTAATTATGATGGCAAACAAAAACATCCCACGATTATCAAAGACCATGCGTTTATTGGTTCCAATAGCGCCTTGGTCGCTCCCGTTTCTGTGGGTAAACATGCCACGGTGGGTGCAGGATCCACCATTTGTCGTGATGTACCGGATCAACATTTGGCTTTGACGCGTACGCCACAAACCACTCAGTTAAAAACGCATCTGGAAAAAAACGACTCAAAAGAGTAAAATACTGCAATAAACAATCAAAGTGGACATTATTATGTGTGGAATCATCGGCGCAGCAGCAGAACGAGAAATCCAATCCATTCTTATCGAAGGATTACATAAACTCGAATATCGCGGTTATGATTCTGCTGGCATGGTGATCGTTAATCACCACGGTGAACTATCCAGGCAACGTGTGCAGGGCAAAGTTCAACAGTTAGACGATGTATTGCGTGAACATGCCTTGGTGGGACGCGTCGGCATGGCGCATACCCGTTGGGCCACACATGGTCAACCCAGTGCAGAAAATGCCCATCCACATTTGTCAGGCACACGTGTGGCCGTGATCCACAATGGTATTATTGAAAATCATGATGCCATTCGTTCAAAATTAAAAAGCAAAGGTTATCAATTTACTTCGGAAACAGATTCTGAAGTGGTGGCTCACTTGATCCATGATGAATTGCAACCGGGCATTGATATTAAAAGCGCTGTACGAAATGCCATTAATCAATTAGACGGCGCCTATGCATTGGGTGTGTTATGTCATGACAATCCACATGAATTAATTGCAGTGCGACATGGTGCACCGTTGTTATTGGGCGTGGGTTTTGGTGAAAACTTTTTTGCGTCGGATTATTTGGCTTTATTACATGTGTCACAACGTGTGATCACCTTGGAAGATGGCGATATTGCAACTATTTCCAAACATTCGATCCAAATTTATGACGCCAACGGAAAAATTATTGAACGTCCCGTTAAAGTGATTAATATTAGCAGTGAAGTGGTTGATCGCGGCGAATTTCGTCATTATATGCAAAAAGAAATTTTCGAACAACCCAATGCATTGCGTGCAACACTGGCAAATCGATTTAGTGGTGAATCTATACTGGAAGAAATTTTTGGTGCCAATGCATCTGAATTATTCGATAAAACACAGCAAGTGCATATTATTGCTTGTGGTACCAGTTATCATGCCGGATTGGTCGCGCGTTATTGGTTAGAAGGACTCGCGGGTTTACCATGCAGTGTCGAAGTCGCCAGTGAGTTTCGTTATCGCACACCGGTGGTCAGACCAGGCACTTTATTTGTAGCCATTTCACAATCCGGTGAAACAGCCGATACATTAGCGGCCATGCGTCAGGCAAAAACATTGGGTTATGTTGGTATTTTAAGCATTTGTAATATTCCTGAAAGTGCGATGGTACAAGGATCTGATCTGGTGATCCTCACCAAAGCCGGACGCGAAATTGGGGTGGCATCGACCAAAGCATTCACGACGCAATTAACGGTTTTATTATTATTAACACTGGTTTTGGGTCGACGTCATCATTTATCACATGAACAAGAAGCCTTAGTGGTCAAACAATTGCGTGAATTGCCTTATCGTGTTGAGGATGTATTATCACTCAATGATCCCATACGTGAGCTCGCTGAATATTTTGCAGACAAACAACATGCCTTATTTTTAGGTCGTGGATCGCAATATCCGGTGGCACTGGAAGGTGCATTAAAATTAAAAGAAATTTCCTATATTCATGCTGAAGCCTATCCTGCCGGCGAATTAAAGCATGGTCCATTGGCATTGGTTGATAAAGAAATGCCCGTGATTGCCGTTGCACCTTGTAATGCATTATTAGAAAAATTAAAATCCAACTTGCACGAAGTCCGCTCTCGCGGTGGCGAATTAATTGTGTTTGCAGATAAAGTCGCTGGCGTTATTGCCGGTCCAGGCACACGTGTGTTTGAGATGCCCACTGTTCCTGATATTATCGCACCCATTGTGTATACCATTCCTTTACAATTATTGGCATATCATGTTGCCGTATTAAAAGGCACTGATGTGGATCAACCACGTAATTTAGCAAAATCAGTAACGGTGGAATAAAATATGCTCCGCGTGATGACACTCAACGTCAATGGTATTCGTTCTGCTGCACGCAAAGGCTTTTTTGATTGGTTTTTAACCCAGGACATTGACGTATTGTGCTTGCAAGAAACCAAAGCCAAACAAGAACAATTGGACGATCCTTGCTTTTATCCTGCGGGATATCACGTTTATTTTAATGATGCCCAAAAAAATGGTTATAGTGGTGTCGCTATTTATAGCAAACAAAAACCCAAACACGTAGAAACCAGCTTGGGTTTTGCGTTGGCGGATACAGAAGGTCGCTATATTGCAGCCACATTTGACGATTATCGAGTGGTGTCTTTATATTTACCTTCAGGCAGCAGTGGTGAAGAAAGACAAGCGGCAAAGTTTTCATTTTTAGATCTCTATGCACCTGTATTACAACAAATGGGTAAAGATGATTTACCCAGTATTTTATGCGGCGATTGGAACATTGCACATCAAAATATCGATTTAAAAAATTGGCGTGGCAATAAAAAAAACTCTGGCTTTTTACCTGAAGAACGTTCATGGTTGGATAAAGTATTTAATGAATGGGATTGGGTCGATGCCTTTCGCCAAATCAATCAAGAAGCAGAGCAATACACCTGGTGGTCCAATCGTGGTCAAGCCTGGGCAAAAAATGTGGGTTGGCGAATTGATTATCATATTGTTTCTCAACATTTTTCAGGTAAAATCCAGTCGGCAAGTATTTATAAGGACGCCAGATTTTCAGATCATGCGCCGCTGACGATGGTGTATGAATAAAATAATATCGTTAAAAAAAACGCGGACAAACGCCGTTTTTCTCCGCGCAAGCTGCCGTTTTTTGAGAGTTTCTGCATACAATAGCGTTAGGATAAAAAAATTCGGGTAATGCCTTGCTACACAGTTCACAATCGGGATTTTTATCATAATTAAACATGGTGAAATTCAATGTCAACGCATCTATTTGCAGCAACTTTCCCAACAAAGGCTGTCCTATGCCCAAAAGCCATTTAATCACTTCATTGGCTTGAAGCGAACCAACAATGCCTGGCAAAACGCCCAACACGCCATTTTCTGCACAATTTAATAACTGCGCGGCATGTTGATTGACTGGAAACAAACAATGATAACAAGGTCCGTCAAAGGGTTTGATAACGGTACAGTGCCCTTTAAATTCAGAAATACTTGCAGACACGTTGACCTTTTGTAAGGCAATGCAGGTGTGATTAATTAAATAACGTGTGGAAAAATTATCGCTTCCATCCGCAATCAAATCATATTGACTTAAAATAGCCTGGGCGTTTTTAATGGTTAATTTTTCTTGATATGCGTTAATATGGATATGCGGATTGAGCGATTGCAATTTATTTTTAGCAATGATGGCCTTATTTTTTCCTATATCATGTGTTGTAAATAAAATTTGTCTGTGTAAGTTTGAGATCTCCACCTGATCGCCATCAATGACCCCCAACGTTCCTATCCCAGCCGCCGCCAAATAATGTAACAAAGCGCTGCCCAAGCCACCCGCACCTACGCACAATACTTTGGCATTTTTCAACTTTTCTTGACCAATATGGCCAATTTCATTTAACACCAGATGCCTTTTATAATATTCTTTTTCTTCTTGATTAAGCCCAATCATATGCATTCCTTGGTATGTCGTTCACACATTTTTAAAAAGTTTTGCGCGGCTTGTTCTGGATATGGATCATGTAATACGGCTGAAATCAGTGCAATACCTTCTACGTTACACGCCAAAACATCTGTTAAATTATCCAATGTTATACCGCCGATGGCAACCAATGGATAGTCCAAAAGAGCGCGCCAATATCTCAGGTTTTTAATGCCTTGTGGTGCAAACGGCATGATTTTAGAAGTGGTTGGAAAAACAGGACCACACGCGATATAAGAAGGTTGTAATGCATGCGCACGCGCCACTTCATAATAGCAGTGAGTGCTAATACCCAATCGGATACCTGATTTTTCCAGTTTTTCAAAATCCGCACTTGATATATCTTCCTGCCCCAAATGCACACCATACGCTTGATGAGCCAATGCCAACTCCCAATAGTCATTAATAAATAATTTGGCATTGTATTTTTTTGCAAGTAGGATACTGTTTTTAATCTCTTCTTCTAACGCTTTTCCTTGTTTATTTTTAATTCTTAACTGTACCGTTTTAACACCGACAGGTAACAATTTTTCTAACCACGCCAATGAATCCACCACCAAATAAAAACCCAGATCATCAACTGTACAACGCTTAAATAATGGTCGATGAATACCTTCTTCTGCCGTTGTGGTCATCCATGGCAGATCTTCTTGCAGCATCGGCCAAGACCCATGTGCAATCGGACCAGGACCACGGCCATATTGATGTGCAGTTCGGATCCCCTGACTGACATACGCTTTTGCAATGACTAAAGCATCCAATAAATCATAATTTAGCGCAATCGCTGCCGTGATTGCCGCTGATAAGGTACAACCTGAACCATGATTATTTAAATTGGATCTTCTTTCCATCGTGAGCCAAGCACTTTTCTCTCCATTGCTCCAATAATCTTGGCAAAAATTGCCTGTCCCATGTCCGCCCTTAATGAACACATTTTTCGCGCCCAAGTTTAATAATTCATGTGCTGCGTCCTCAATATTAAAATCACGATTTAATAAGTATTTTACTTCATCCAGATTGGGAGTTAATACATCCACGTGTGGAATGATTTCTTTGATAAAATAACTTTTAGCATTTTCTTGCATTAATAAACCGCCACTACTTGAGATCATCACCGGATCACAAACAATATAACCATCGTATGTTTTAATAAAAGAAGAAACCGCTTGCATGACTTCAATGGAACCTAACATGCCTAGTTTGATGGCTTTAGCTTGTAAATCATTTTTCAAGACGTCCATTTGTTTTTCAACCATTGCTACGCTACTCAATGCAACCTCTAAACATTGATAACTATTTTGCGCAGTTAATGCGGTAACAACAGAGCATCCGTGCACGCCCAGTGCTTGAAATGTTTTGATATCTGCTTGAATACCAGCAGCGCCGCCGGGATCAGAACCTGCAATGGTCCACACAATGGGCTTTTTCACGATATTGTCTCGCTTTTCCAAAAAGGAGTATCCATTAAGGGTGTGCTGGGACTGGCCATATTGCGCACCGTCATCACGCCTGCTTCAAACGCCTGTTTTCCCGCTTCAATGGCCAAACAAAAAGCACGTGCCATTTTGACCGGATCATGTGCCAAAGCCACTGCACTATTTAATAAAATGCCGTCAAACCCCATTTCCATTGCTTTTAACGCATGTGAAGGCGCACCAATGCCCGCATCAATCACCAATTGACAATCTGGCAAACGAGCTCGCAATGTTTCCAGTGCATAAAGATTCATCAAACCTTGCCCTGAACCAATAGGCGATCCCCATGGCATCAATATTTTACAGCCAATCTCTCTTAATTTTTTACATAAAATTAAATCTTCTGTGCAATAAGGAAAAACAAAAAAACCTCTTTTAATTAATTCTTCCGCTGCTTTAACCAATTCAAAAGGATCCGGTTGCAAGGTATAATCGTCACCCGTGACTTCTAATTTAATCCAATGCGTATTAAAAACCTCTCGCGACATTTCTGCCAATTGTATTGCTTCATCCGCCACACGACATCCCGCTGTGTTGGGTAACAGATGACAATCTAAATCTTTTATGTAATTCCAAAAAAATTCACCGCCTTTATTAATCGCCTGTCTTTTTAAAGCGACGGTAATCACCTGTGTTTTGGCAGCAGCAATGGATTGTTTCATGATGTCCGGTGAAGGATACAACGATGTCCCTAAAATAAAATGACTGTTTAATACTTTGCCATCAATGTTCCACGTCATGATTTATCCTCCTTGCATGGGTGTGATGATTGCAATATCATCGCCATCATTGATTAAAAAATTCGCATGCATACCTTGCGTTACAAAATTTTTATTCACCGCCACCGCAAAAGGAGGCGAAATATTTTCTATCATTGTTAGTGCATCTTTAAGCGTTGTATTGGGTTCCAACATCATTTTTTTTCCATTGAATATGACCTGTATCATTTTTCACTCCTTGTTCAATCATTGCCAATGCTTCTTGTACTAACATGGGTGCCAATAAATAACCATGTCGATATAATCCATTGATACACAACACACCATCACTATAAAAAATAGCCGGTAAATTATCAGAAAAAGCCGGGCGACAATGCGTCACTGTTTCGATGATCCTCGCTTCTGAAAATCCAGGATCAACACTATATGCCGCGGAAAGTAACTCTAAAATCGTACGCACAGAAATAGGACTGAAGTCCTCACTTTCTATTTCGCTGGCACCAATAATATAAATATTGTTAGGTCGTGGCACGATATATAAACGATAGCGTGGATGAATGAGTCTAATAGGTCGGGCAATGACAACCTCTGGCGCATACAAATACACCAACTCACCACGCACCGCGCGCAGATCAGGTAAAATATTTTTTGCACCCAATCCGCGACAATCACATACCAGATCAAATGAGTATGTTGCACTTTTCGTGATAATTATTCCTGATTTAATGTCGTGTACGAATGTATTTTCCTGCCAATTTATTCCATATTCATTTAATGTGGATGCAATCGATGACAGCAGCATGCGATTATCCACGTGTCCTTCATCCGGTAAATAAAGAGCGACATGTTGTCCCATCAAACCAGGCTCTAAAATTTTAATGTCGTTGGCGCTTAACAATTTTACATCAGACATTCCCTTTAGCTTCATGTCAATACGTTCTTTAATGCGCTTTAGTTCTAAATAATCTTGCGCATGCGCAATGAATAAGCTACCCGTTTTTTTAAAATAAACCGGCAGATTTAATGTCGGTAATAAGACTTCCCACAAATGCAATGATTGCAGGCCCAAATCAAATATTGTTTTTTCAGCTGTTTCTAACTCCGAAAATGGCGCTAACATTCCAGCTGCAGCATAGCTACAGCCAGATATACCGTTTTTTGCATCTGCATCAAAAAGCGTCACTTGCCAACCATTTTTTATTAATTGCAACGCTAATAGTCGACCAATAATTCCAGCGCCCACAATACCAACCGATTTCATTTTAAATCAAACGCTTTTAGCTGACGACTAATTTCCATGGAGCAAAATTTTGGTCCACACATCGCACAAAAATGCGCTGTTTTCGCCGCTTGCTTGGGCAACGTTTCATCATGATAGCGACGCGCCGTATCGGGATCTAACGCCAAATTAAACTGATCTTCCCAACGAAAATCAAAGCGTGCTTTTGATAATATATCGTCATGCATCCGCGCAGCAGGATGCCCTTTGGCCACATCGGCGGCATGCGCTGCAATTTTGTAAGCAATTAATCCTGCTTTTACATCGTCTTTATTGGGTAAACCCAAATGTTCTTTGGGCGTCACATAACAAAGCAAAGCGGAACCATACCAGCCAATCATCGCCGCACCAATGGCACTGGTAATGTGATCATAGCCAGGGGCAATATCAATGGTGAGAGGTCCCAAGGTATAAAAAGGTGCTTCATCACAATATTCCAATTGTTTGTCCATGTTTTCTTTTAAGAAATTCATGGGAACGTGACCTGGGCCTTCAATCATGACTTGAACATCATATTCCCAAGCAATTTTGGTTAATTCTCCCAATGTTTTTAGCTCTGCAAATTGTGCTGCATCATTGGCATCAGCCAAACAACCAGGACGCAGTCCATCACCTAAGGAAAAACAAATGTCATAGGTTTGCATAATTTCGCACATTTCTTTGAAATGCGTGTACAAAAAACTTTCTTGCTGATGTTCAAGACACCATTGCGCCATGATCGAGCCACCGCGTGAGACAATGCCGGTGATGCGATTAGTCGTTAATGACACATAACGGAGTAAAACACCGGCATGAATGGTAAAATAATCCACGCCTTGTTCTGCCTGCTCAATTAATGTTTCTTTAAATATTTCCCACGTCAGATCTTTCACCACGCCGCCCACTTTTTCCAGCGCTTGGTAAATGGGGACAGTTCCGATGGGAACGGGAGAGTTCCTAATGATAAATTCACGTGTTTCGTGAATATTTTTCCCCGTCGATAAATCCATCACGGTATCAGCGCCCCACTTCACTGACCAAATCAATTTTTCGACTTCTTCTTCAATAGAAGAAGTCACTGCCGAATTACCAATATTTGCGTTGACTTTAACCAAAAAATGACGGCCGATCACCATCGGTTCCATCTCTGGATGATTGATATTTGCAGGGATAATAGCGCGACCCATCGCAATTTCATTGCGCACAAATTCCGGTGTAATCATTTCACCTATTTTTAGCAAAGCTGCACGCCCCTGATTCTCTCTAATGGCCGCAAACTCCATTTCTGCCGTAATCATCCCTTGACGCGCATAATAGAGCTGCGTCACAATCTGATTATTTCTATCTTTGCGTTTTTCAATCCACCGACTACGTATATCTGGCAAACCAATGCTAATATCGCTTTTATATTGCGGATCAGTATAAGGTCCTGACGTATCATACACGGTAAATGACGTTCCATCGGTCAATGCAATTTCACGCATCGGAACCTGAATATCAGGATATTGAACACCGATAATATGCCTTTTTTTAGATCCAGAAAACGGTATGCCTTCAATAGAGGATTTAGGTTGAGTATTTTTCATCATTTTCATTTTTCCATAATAGTGAGGGGAACAGTATTGAGATCCAAGGCAACTCTTTTATTAATGGCAGAGATAATTCCTTCAACATTTAAGCCATATTTACTTAATAATGTTGACGTAACACCATGTTCAATAAAATGATCGGGTAACCCCAAGTTTAAAACAGATGTTCTAATATTATTTTCCATGACATATTCATTCACTGCGCTGCCAGCACCACCTCTGATAACATTTTCTTCTAACGTCACCAGTAAATCATGTTCTTTTGCCATCCATTGAATCATTTTTTTATCCAGCGGCTTAATAAAGCGCATATTGATAACTGTTGCATTTAAATACTCTGCAACTTCAATGGCAGGAGAAACCATAGAGCCAAAGGCCAACAAGGCAATTTTTTCACCTTTTTTTAAAATAGTTGCTTTTCCTATTTGAATGCTTTCTGCAGCAGTGTCTGCATCGCTTTGTAATTGTGGATCACGCGGATAACGAATGGCACACGGTTGTGATTGCATCCATCCCGTCGTTAACATTGCCTTGCATTCCATCACATCCGCCGGCGCCATGATAATTAAATTTGGAATACAAGATAAATAGCTTAAATCAAAAAATCCACCATGTGTTGGGCCGTCGGCACCAACAATTCCCGCACGATCAATAGCAAACAAAACGGGTAATTTTTGTAGCGCGATATCGTGAATAATTTGATCATAAGCACGTTGCAAAAAAGTGGAATATACAGCAACCACTGGTTTATATCCTTGCACAGCCAATCCAGCCGCTAATGTAATACAATGTTGCTCAGCCACACCAACATCAATAAAACGTTGTGGATATTGTTTTGCAAAATCCTTCAAGCCTGAACCTTCCGCCATGCCTGGCGTCAAAACCATTAAGCGCGGATCTTCTTTGGCTTTATTGCACAGCCATGCGCCCAATATAGCGCCATAATGGTTTGTTTTTTTCGAGACAGTATTAGACAATGTTTGAAAACCTGATTTTACCGCATGATATTTAATCGGATCTTGTTCTGCAGGAAAATAACCTTTGCCTTTTTTTGTGATGACATGAATAATACGCGGGCCTGCTGTTTTTTTAATGCGTCTGAGTTTTTTTATCAGTGTAGGCAAGCAATGGCCATCCACAGGACCGAAATACTTAAATCCCATTTTTTTAAATAAATGCACGTATTCCGCTAAACCACCAACGGTAGGCGAAATTGAAAATTGATTGTCATTTAAAACAATCAGCACATTGGCTTTGCATACACTTAAATAATTTAATGCTTCAAACGCCATGCCAGAGGTAAGCGCACCATCGCCAATAATAGCCAGGGTTTGTTTTTGTGCTCCCGATAAATCATTTGCAAGGGCAATCCCAGTCGCTGCGCTTAGCGACGTACCACAATGCCCCACTCCAAAACAATCATAGATACTTTCCGCGCGCGCGGGAAACGGCGCTAAACCATCTTGCTGCCGAATGGTATGTAACGTATTTTTTCGTCCCGTTAATATTTTATGACAATACGCTTGATGACCTGTATCCCAGATCAAACTATCCTGTGGTGTGTTAAATATGTAATGCAGCGCCAGCGTTAATTCAACGCATCCCAAGTTGGCACTTAAATGGCCGCCACACTGATTTAATGTATATAATAAATACGCGCGCAACTCCACAGCGAGTTGCGGCAAAGAGGCCATGGGCAACTTCCGCAGATCAGAAGGCAACCCAATACTATCCAGTAATGGAAAATTTTGATGCATATACGTTTCTTTCCTACGCCGATACTAATCGGATCAGGTTCAACGGGTTTGATTTTGCAATCATCTCAGCCAAAGGGGCACCCCGAGAAAGTTAAGTCATCCTACTCCAAGTCTTGGTTATTTGTCTAGAAAAATAATTTAGCAGTATCATCCACAATAATAAAGAGGCGTCTATGGGGTTCTCATTCGCCTGTTCGGAGTCATTTGGCAATGATTCATTAGCAGGTCAACAATGAGCAACATAATGGCAACAGCCGCTCCTGCGAGAAGCATTGCCTGCGCACTAGAATAGCCCCCGGCTCGAACCAGTCCGATTTGACCCGCTGTCACCGCCAGAGTGGCTGGTACATGCAGAGCCTGCCGATAAGACCAACTGTTACGCGGCGCCACTGTGCCCCATTTTGAATCGATAAAAAGCCCCACCAACATCGCAACAAATATTGGTGCATGAGTCAATCTGCTTGAGTTAACGAATGTTGAAATGCCTGCCTTGGCAACCGCAACCGCCATTGACGATGCAGCAATGGTTTTTAAAGTTGGATCTTTTAATACCATAACATGACTCCTGTATCCATGAACAATAAAAGCAATTTAACACACAAAATAAAAAAAACAAATAAGCCCAACATCCGATGGATATGAAATAAATGCTTGAAGGATACTGTTTATTGATTGCATTATCATGGATAATATATACAAATTTGACGCAAACAAACATGAGTGTAAAAATGAAAGCAGAAAAATCTCAGCAAGAATATTTTCAGGCTTTAATCGAAAAAATGCCGAAGATACGCTTACCGCAAGATAGCAAAATCCTAAAAGCATCTTGGCTAAACTCTCCTTTAGGTCCCATGCTTGCCATTGCAGATGAAGAAAAACTGTTCCTTTTAGAGTTCGTTGAACGACGTCACTTGGAACGTGAGATTGAACGTTTACAAAAAAAAATAAACGCGACCATTATTTTTGGTATGACGGCACCCATTCGTTCTATTGAACAAGAGTTAAAAGATTATTTTTCTGGTCAATTAACCACATTTAAAACTCCTCTATTTTTACTGGGTTCTCCGTTTCAACAGACTGTGTGGAAAATATTACAAACTATCCCTTTCGGCAAAACCTTCTCTTATGCTGAACTCGCTTCCTGCATCGGCAAACCCACAGCTTTTCGCGCTGTCGCAAATGCAAATGGCGCAAATCAATTGGCGATTATTATTCCATGTCATCGTGTGATTAACAGCAATGGTGCATTGGGTGGTTATGGTGGTGGTATTACGCGTAAGCAATGGATGCTTGACCATGAGAAAAAGAATAAAGCGAATACCGATTGATCTCAAACTTAAGTTAAGCGCATTAATTCAAGTTATATTTTCTGCTCGTTTTAGTCTGAGTCTTTGCCTAAATCGGTGTTTGTTTTAATATTTTTAAAAAATGGATCCATCGTTGGATCATCGTTCCATATATATTCTGTAAGATTGATCAACTCATCTCTGATTTTGTCGCCATATAATCGAGAAATAACATACAAACTCATATCCGTGCCTGCCGCCACACCCGAAGATGTCACAATATTTCCATCTTCGACCCAACGTGCTTTTTCAATCCACTTCACCCGTGGACCTTGTTCTGTAACCCATTGAAAAGCAAGTTTATTGCTGGTTGCACGATGGTCATCCAAGACGCCGGCTTTAGCGAGCAGTGCAGCGCCTGTGCAAACAGATAAAATCATCTCCGCCTTATCTGCACGTTGCTGGATCCATTGAATTAAAGCCTGGTTATTCACTTCTTTGCGTGTACCTAAACCGCCAGGGATAAATAACAAATCAATCATCGGTGCGTGTTGCAAATCCACATCCGCTAAAACAGACACACCTTGTGCAGATGCAACAGGACCGATGTGCTGCGCGATTAATACAATTTTTATCTTATCCGGCAGATTACCAAACATTTCTAATGGACCAAAAACATCAAGTAATTCAAAACCAGGGAAAACAAGTACGCCCAATGTTTTGGTTGTATTGCTTGCATCTTTCGTGTCTGTTGCCTGTGATACCATTGTATAAAAAAAAATAAACACCACGCACATCATCTTAATAAAATAAAAACAAAAAACATTTTTCCCTGCCGTTTTCATTAATATGTATCCGATAAAATCAAATGACGCACGAAATCGCAAACATTTTGCATCACAAAAATATTATGAATACAGGCCAACTGCATATACAATTGCGCGCTTTGTTTAAATAAAAAATGTAAGTATGCGCGTGAATAATGTTGACAGGTGTGACATTCACAGCCTTCTAAAATGGGACGATCGTCTTGTGCATAAATACTTTTTTTAATTAAGATCCGAGTGTTTTTCTCATCGCTGACAAATCGAATATCATCTTGTTGACGCTGACATGTCCCATGATATAAAGCGCCATGCCTGGCATTGCGTGTTGGCGCAACGCAATCAAAAATATCGATGCCACGAATGATCACATCAATTAAATCTTGTGGATTTAAACCAACGCCCATGGTATAGCGTATTTTATCTTCGGGTAACATGGGTCTGACCCACTCAATAATTTCAGCTGTTTTGGCCATGTCAAAACCTATCACTTCGCCGCCAATGGCAATACCATCTAATTCCATATCGACAATACATTGCGTACTGGTTTCTCTTAAATCACGAAAGCTACCTCCCTGAATAATGCCAAACAAAGCTTGCTGATGACCATAAACAGAGCAAGGCGCTTTGTCATGCGCTTCTTTTGATTCTCGTAACCAGCGATGTGTTCTGTCCATCGCAGCAACGGCTGCTTCTCGACCCCCTTCTTCTGGAGTACATTCATCAAACGCCATGATAATATCAGCACCAATCACTCGCTGTGCTTCGATAGAAGTATCGGGTGTTAAATGAATAATCTGTCCATTAATCGGATGCTTAAAATGTGCGCCTTTGGCATCAATTTTACAAATATTCCCATTTTTAGACAAACTAAATACCTGAAATCCACCGCTATCCGTCAACATCGGTTTATGCCAACCCATAAAACGATGCATGCCACCCGCTGCCTCAAGCACCTTCATACCTGGGTTGACCAACATATGGTAGGTATTACCGCCTAATATAATTTGGCTTTGTGTTTGAACTAAATCTTCTGGCGTCATGTGATTCACAAAGGCACGCGTGCCCACTGGCATAAAAGCAGGCGTGAGAAATTCTCCATGCGGCGTTGTTACTTTTTTTACTCGCGCTTGGCTTTGTGTTGATTTTTTAATGAGTTCAGTTTTAAAAATATTGGGCATTTTTTCTCTCAATAATGAAACTAATAATGGTAACGACATTTTGCAATAAAAATTTCTTTTTCTTCTTTTACTGAATAAACCAATCGATGCTCTTTATTAATACGCCTCGACCAGTACCCTGACCATTGCTGACGCAAAGGTTCGGTATCTCCCAGTCCATCAAACGGATGTCGTTTAATATCTTTAATCAATGCATTCACACGCTTAAATAAGTTTTTATCCGTATCATGCCAATACAGATAATCTTCCCATGCATTATTCGACCACGATAGGTTCATTCATCATCCTCAATCAGATCATGAGAAATTCCTTTTCCTTTTTGCAATTGTTTAATCGATTGATCCAGTCGAGCAGCATTTTTAGGACTTGCCATTAAGTAAGCGGTTTCTTCATAGGAATTAAAGTCTTCCAAGGACATGACCACCGCTGGTTTGCCGTTTTGTCTCGTCACCAAAAGCGGGCGATGCGCTATATTAACATTGTCTAAAGCAGAGGCCAAATGCATCCTAAATTCCGAATAATTCATTGTGTCCATGTTTATTCCCTTGAGCGATTCATTGTACTTATTATTGTACTTATTTTCCTTGGCCAATGCAAGCGCTACAAATCCATTATCTAAAAGAATAATTCAGCCTCACACCCAACCACGATCGCCACCCCTTTTGACCGTATAATCTATCAAATGAGCTTAAATAGGAAACCCTAGAATAAATATCCAAAAATCGATTCACAGCAACAATAATATCCGTCCAAGGATAAAACAAATCTGGTTCTGTTTCACGCACAATATATTGGTTATAACCCCTGATCGATATATCTGAAACAATCGGAACACTATAATAATGCAATACATCAAAGCGTCCCAGTTGTTCATTATTTCTTAAAGGAAATGCTTGAATAAATGAATGAAGTTTGCTGGTCTGTATTAATTGCTTCAGCGCAGGTAATTCAGTGATATTCATTTGTACTCCGGCGCTATAAACAGCAGAGATGTCGTTATATTTTTGACCTCTTGTCACCCAATCAACAACGGTATTGCCGCCGCCGACATTCAGATCTAAATGTTGAACGGCGTCCAAACCTTGGGTGGAAGCTTGATATTCATACAGCTCCAACAGAAATAGTTTATTTGGAAATTGAATATACGTCGATTGTGCAATCGTTGTGTCGCCTACCTCTGTGCTTCTTAATTGCAAACGCGATATATTGGAACTATCTGCAACCATCACATTGAACGTTAGGCTGAATAAAAATATGGTCAATATCAACAATTTTTCCATGATGCTACAACCTCAATTTTTTTGCGAAAAGGAATGGCCGCAGCAAAACAACCCATGGCCAATAATCCCCAGGATAGTTTGGCATCGATGGTATATAAAACAGGAACTAAAACGGCCAAACCCAATGTCAATATTTCTGTGATTGATCCAAAATATCCGACGATGTCTTTACGTGCAGGATGAAATTCGACCACATCGGCAAATACTTTCATTCCTGCTGGCATCATAAAAGAAAACATTAAGGTTTCCACCATAAATAGTCCACTAAAGATAACAATGTCATTTGTAAAACCAAATGCCATAATCATCATCCCCATCACCAATAAAGTGACATGAGTGATTACACGCGCTGAACATTTATCCGCTAATTTTCCCGTCCAAGGCATTAGAAGAGTCGTGATAATGGCTGAACCTGAGAAGTACATTGCAATCTCTTTCACGTCCAATCCCAGTTGTTCACTGCCATATAAAGGGATTAAAATCATAAATGCAAAAAATAAACATCGTCGTAATAAACTGGGCGCATACGCACCTAAAAAAGGCCAATATACACTGAATTTCGTTAACGTGCCCAGCGATACCTTGTGTTGTTCTATGGCAATATTTTTTAATAAAAAACACAAACAGAAACCCAGCACTCCCAATAAAGATCCCGTTAAAAACATTCCCGTGGTACCAAAATACGCATACATCACTCCACCCATCGCAGGCCCCAACATAAAACCCAGTCCAAAAGCAGAACCAAACAATCCCAATCGTTTACCACGGTTTTCTTTGGACAATACAATAGCCATATCGGTTAAACAAATAATCGCCATGCCCTCCACCAATCCTTCAAAAAAACGGATCGCCATCAAGGCGGTTGCCGAATGGATCAATGCATAAATAAAAAACACACCACCATATAATGCAAAACATAAAATCAATACGCCTTTATCATTGAATATTTGCAATAACCAAGACGCATAATATTTAGAGACAATTCTACCTGCAATCAGCATTAAAAATGGCAAAGACAATCCAACCGCAGTAAAACCATATTGTGTTAAAAGACTGGGCAATATTGGGATAATAATGCCCATGCCTGCATTGATGATCACGGTGAGTAGCAGTATTAAAAAAAATTGCATGGGCATGATAAAATCTCCGCTACTATTTTTCTAATGCACGATTTTTAACTAAATCTTTGTAGCTTTTATTGTCAAGATGATCCACCAGGTTGGGGATAAATTGTTTTAAAGGCGGCAAAGGATACGCACTTAAGCGTGCCAATATTGGCGGATTAAAGGTAAAATCAATCATGGTGTTAGATCCATCAATGGGCAACAATCCTGCATCTAAAATCAAATCCACACTGCCCCCCAAATGCTCGGCCGCTTTTTCTACCTGCGGCACCGTTCCAGTACCACTTAAATTGGCGGATGTTCCTGCCAACGGCGTACCCACTAAGTGCGTGATTTTCCTTAAAATGGCATGACGATGCAATGTCACCGCGACACTGCCAAAACCGCGCGTAATGTAATCAGGAACGGTTGATTTTTGATGTAAAATAAAACTAATTTTCTCCGGCCACAATAATTTTGCCAACGTATCCACATCTGGCGTGACATAAGAAAAATCATGTAAATCCATGCTGTCACTTAAAAATAAGGTGAGCGGACTTAAATGTTCACGTTTTTTCATTGCGAAAATACGATCAACACCTGACTTTGAATAAGGACTGGTCATCACATTATAATTGGTGTCTGTTGGTAAAACCACCACACCGCCATTTTTAATAATGCTCACTGCTTCCGCAATGGTTGTGTCTGATATTTCTTTAATATTCATGATCGCGCCTCTTTTTGTGATGTCATGCTTAAAAGACCGTGTACCAATTTATCTATCCCTTCAAACACCTCTTGAATATTGTTTGTTTGCATATACGCGGGTGTGGTGACCACACGATGGACATCGTCAATCATGATATCGTTGGCTGCACATTCTTGATGCAGATTGCCCATGTCTTCCATTGTTTGCGCGGTGGCCCAATCACCACCGATAGTGATGGAAACACCAGAACCATAAATTTTTGCAACCATGGCCGGCGCAATACAAATAAATCCTTGCGGTTTTTTCTCCTGTGCCATGGCTTTTGCAAATGACAAAACCTGCGGTTCGATACTACAATTTGTGCGGTTTTTTGCAAAATCACATAAATTTAAGACCGCACCATAGCCGCCAGGAAAAATCGCAGCATCATAGTCAGTAATCACGGCTTGCCGCAGATCACGAATTTCTCCCCGCGCAATACGCGCAGATTCTTGTAATACATTGCGCTTTTCAAAAGCGACTTGATTACTGGCATGATCAATCACTTGAGACTGCCAAATATTCGGCGCTAAACATTCATATTGCGCACCATGTTTAGAAATGGCTAATAGTGTTGCCACAGACTCATGAATTTCACTTCCATCCATCACGCCACAACCAGACAAAATAACCGCAATTTTTTTCATATTCCCTCTCCTTTTAAACATACCCATTGTCTACAATAAACGCTTAATCTATCTTTTCATCATTGGCTCCTTTTTGCATAAAACGATCATAAAGTGCTTGAATTTGTTCAAACTCGTAGCTTTGATTATCTGCAATAATGGTTTTATAAAACACATCAATCGGCGGATACGCATTTTGCATATGTCCAAAAATTAAATTTTTCAGTACACTCGGGCTTGATAAACGATTAAACATAAATTTGCGTTTACGTCCAAAATGTTGCGCTTGAACATATTCATAAATTTCTGATTTTTTTAAAATACCATTTTGATGTAACCCAGCTGCGGTTGTAAAAACATGTGGTCCCACAATGGGTTTATTCGACGGAATATCTCGTTGCAAGCGCTTAAACAGTGCATCACAAGCACTCACTAATTCCTGTAAATCAACGGATAAACAGGCATGATAATCTAAAAATTTATAATGTAATATGGCTGCAATTTCTTCTAATGCACAATTACCCGCTCTTTCACCAATCCCACCCAAAGTGGTTTGTATGATATCTGCATCGGCTCGAATGGCTGCCAGTGTGTTGGCTGTAGCCAAGCCCAAATCATTATGGGCATGAATGGCCAATTGAATTTTACTGCCCACCATCACACGTACCCATTTAATCAAATCAAATATTTGCTCTGGTATGGCATAACCCACGGTATCCGCCATGGTCACAGTATGCGCACCTTCATCAACAGCGACTCCGATCATGCCTTTTAAAAATGATTTTGATCCACGCGTGGCATCTTCATAAATCACCGAAATGTTGAATGGCTTGTTTTAATTCATTGCTGGCTTGATCAAGCGTAATACCGCGTTTATGCAATAAATGCAACTCTGATCCCAGCGCCAGCAATTGTACTTGAAAGCGATCAAATCCACGCATGGCCAACAATGTTTTATTGATATCCTCAATAGTGGGCCTAGAAAATACACAGACTTTGGTCTTTAATGCTACCGTAGAGGATTGATAACACCACTGCGCATCATAATCAGAAGCAGCTGGAAATCCCAATTCAATTCGATCCAAACCCAACACATCCAATGATTTTAAAATCGACATTTTTTGATCAATCGTCATTAAATGTCCAATGCCTTGTTCACCATCGCGCAAGGTCGTGTCGAACACTTTAATCGTCTTATTTTTATTCAACGACATCAATAAAATATTATTTTTCATCATGCTTTTTACTCAACATTTGTTTATATGCCACCGCTCTACCACGATACAACTCAGATAAATAACGCTTGCTGCGTTCTTCTACAATAAAATGACCGTGATAATGATGTTGATTGATAAAAGAAATAATATGGTCATAGGGCAAATTACCCTCACCCAAAGGCAAATGCATATGATAAGGCGTCACTGTATCAGCGATATGAACGTTCTTAACGTATGGCAAGCTATTTTTCAAATGCAGGTAATAGTCTTCATCTATTGAATGGTAAGAACTGTAGTGCACCAGATCTAGTGTGATAAAAACACCATGTTCTTTGCACAATTGCTGTTCCTGCCGTGAATCCAATGTTAGGTATTTGGGTCGATGATTCCCTGTGTTTTCCAAGCAAAGATGAATACCAAAACGTTGTGCGTCTCGCGTTAAAATCTCTAGTGAACGCTGCAAATTTTCAAGCAATGTTTTCACTTGCATTACACTTTTATCAAGATATCCTGGATGACACGTCATCACTGTGCCGCCCAATTCATGCGTTAACGCTAAACTACGCTGCATTAATTTGACCGCTTGAGCACGCGCCATCGGATTGCTGGATGCAATATCAGTTGCACGTCCCAAGTAAGGCGCATGCACGCTAAAACAAAGATCATGCTCGGTTTTAATGGTGAGCAAATCATGAATAAACCGTTGTCTGGTTTGTGCCGTATGTTCCAATGCATTGCGCAAATCGTTATCAAATTCCAACTCAATCACGTTAAAGTCTGTGGCCAGATCTCGCACCAACGCCATCACGTTTTCTGGATTGTTAAAAATATTTGTAGAGATACCAATACGCTCAGCAAGATTGAAAGGCTGTTTCTGAGAGGTCATGCTTATCATCCTTTTTATATGCGCAATGAATATACATTCGTCATGTTTCGGGGATAATAAACTTGTTTTGAGTTGATTGTCAACTCAGTTGAACTCATATTTTCATTTTTTTGTTCGTTGTGATAATACGGCTAATTATTTGGCCGTATTAATACTATAATGGCCAAAAAAACCACTGTTTTGGACATAAAATGA
>Ga0302309_10001299_pt1 | contig 23219 bp, 10 predicted proteins | sample III_Palsa_N1_1_FD_200453 | JGI IMG/M metagenome (GOLD analysis project Ga0302309, IMG submission 200453) | Peat permafrost microbial communities from Stordalen Mire near Abisko, Sweden - III_Palsa_N1_1 | ecosystem: Environmental > Terrestrial > Soil > Palsa > Peat permafrost | place: Sweden... | reverse complement strand
CAGGCAACCGCCTCGTATGAACGTATCAGTACGGTGTTAAACGCGCCCGACCTGCCCCAAACTGGCAATATAAAGGAAGTTTTAAAGGGAGATATTGCCTTGAAGGATGTAAGCGTGATTTATGGCCAGAAACCCGCGCTTAAAAATGTTTCGTTCTCTGTTGATGCAGGCTCAAAAATAGCGGTTATCGGCCCTACGGCGGCGGGGAAAACACAATTGCTTTACCTGCTTACGGCGCTGATCAACCCAAATAGTGGCACGGTAGAATTTGATGGTAAAAGCATCGATCAGTACGATAGCGAATCGTTCCACAGCCAGGTAGGTTTTGTTTTTCAGGATAGTATTATCTTCAATATGAGCATCAGGGAAAATATCGCTTTTAGCGATACAGTTACTGACGAATCGCTTGAAAGGGCAATTGATACTGCCGAGCTAAGGGAGTTTATTGATAGCCTGCCCGATAAGTTAAGCACTGTAGTTTCTGAGCGTGGTTCAAGCCTTTCGGGTGGGCAAAAACAGCGTATTATGCTGGCAAGGGCGCTGGCGGTTAACCCTCGTGTGTTATTGCTGGATGATTTTACCGCGCGTGTGGATGGCAATACCGAAAAGAAGATATTGGCCAATGTGCAAAAAAATTATCCCGGTTTAACGCTCATATCCGTAACACAAAAAATAAGCGCTGTTGAGCATTACGATAAGATCATCGTACTGATGCAGGGCGAAATTGTAGCCAGCGGCAAGCACGACGAACTGATGCACAGCAGCCCCGAGTATGTGCAGATCTTCAACTCGCAGCAAAGCACCAGTAATTACGAAAACGTTGTTAAATAACCCCTAAAAGGAAGTTTAAGTAAAATATAGATGAATTACAATCTTAATAAGCTTTCGGAACAGCAGGAAAAAACGTCTACCTACAAGGCGTTGAAAAAGTTGCTGCAATTAATTTCGCACGAAAGAAAAAATCTTTTGCTGGCGCTTGCAGCCATTCTTACCAATTCAACGCTTAATTTATTAGGGCCGCTTATCATCGGGCATACTATTGATAAGTATGTGCAAACCAAACAATACCACGGTGTACTGGTAAATTCGGGCATATTGTTATGCATGTACCTTGCCGCACTGGTAAGCAGCTACCTGCAAACCAAACTGATGGGTGGGGTAGGGCAGCGTATGTTATTTACACTGCGTAATGCCATATTTAATAAGCTGCAATTGTTGCCTGTTGATTTTTTCAACCAAAATAAAGCAGGCGACCTGATATCGCGCGTGAATAATGATACCGATAAACTGAACCAGTTTTTTTCGCAATCGCTTATGCAATTTATCGGCAGCATTGCCACCATGACGGGCGCGGGGATATTTTTACTGCTCATCAACATTAAACTTGGCTTGGCAGCACTGGCACCGGGTGTGCTGATACTGATATTTACAACCATCGTATCGGCATGGGTTAAGCGTAAAAATGCTGTCAATTTAAAAAGCGTTGGTGGCATGAGCGCTGAGATACAGGAAAGTTTGAATAATTTTAAGGTGATCATCGCTTTTAACCGCCGCGATTATTTTCGTAAGCGATTTGATGGGGCCAACAGGCAAAATTATAAAACAGCCATAGGCGCGGGTTTGGCCAACAATATTTTTTTACCGGTTTACAGTTTCTTCTCCAGTATTGCCCAGTTAATGGTACTGGCTTGCGGTATATATCTTATCAGCACCGGTCAGTTTACTATAGGCTTGCTGGTTGGCTATCTGGCTTATGCTACCTTATTTTACAACCCTTTAAGGCAATTGGCCTCCTTATGGGCCAGTTTCCAGGTGGCTATGGCAGGCTGGGACAGGGTATCGCAAATATTATCGCTCGAAAGCAACCTGCTAACTGTGGAACATAGCGTTGAGGAACCATCCGCTCCGTTATTGGAATTCAGGAATGTGCATTTTGGCTATACTGCCGATCATGAAATTTTGCACAATGTAAACTTTAAGCTGCAACCGGGTAAAACGTACGCATTGGTTGGCCCCACAGGTGGTGGTAAAACAACTACAGCATCATTGATAGCCCGTTTGTATGACCCATCGAAAGGTATGGTATTGCTCGACGGGCGGGATATCCGTTCATACGAACCTATCGAAAAAACAAAAAAAATAGGTTTTATTTTGCAGGAACCATTTTTATTTACCGGTACCGTTAAGGAAAATATTTTATATGGTAACGAAGAATACAAAGACTATACCAGCCAACAATTTGAACAGGTAATAACCGACGCTAATTTAGGCAGTTTGCTTGCCCTTTTTGAGCAGGGCCTCGAAACCAAGGTTGTGAGCAGCGGCGATAGCATAAGCCTGGGCCAAAAACAACTGATAGCCTTTATGCGTGCCGTTTTACGAAACCCCGCATTGCTTATTTTAGACGAGGCTACGGCTAATATAGATACCATAACCGAAAAATTATTGGGTGATATATTGAATAAGCTGCCCGAAACCACCACCCGCGTAATTATTGCCCATAGGCTAAACACTATTGAGAATGCCGATGAGATATTTTTTGTCAACTCCGGCGAAGTGATCCGCGCGGGTTCGTTAGATGATGCCATGGAAATGCTGCTGCATGGGAAAAGGGTTAGTTAGCCCCCAGCCCCTGAAGGGGCGTTTTTGTCTTTGTTGATGTTATCACCATGGGTGTTAGGAAGATCAGAGAGGAGTGCCTCAGTATGACAGCCCTTTAAACCTTACGGATTCTCCACTCTATAATTCTATTTCACGCCTTTGTTGGTGTTGCCACCAACAAACCACAAGCTTTCGTAATAACAAATAGCCCGCGATCAATGGCCTTGATTCTTATATCCTGGCTCTTGATTCTCTCTTCTATAATTCTATTTTTTAAATTATCCTTAATTATATTTACACTTGTAACAAGTATAAACTCATTATGTATAAATATACCGGCGAACAAGGAATTTTAGTGGCTACTGATTGTATTATATTTGGTTTTGATGGCTGGAACCTAAAATTACTGCTTGTTCAGCGGGGTATTGAACCCGAAAAACATAAATGGAGCCTTATGGGTGGTTTTGTTAAGCCCGATGAAAGCCCCGAGGATGCTGCAAACCGTGTTTTGGAACAACGTACCGGCCTTAAGAATGTGTATATGGATCAGTTCCAGGTGTTTGGCAAGCCAGGCCGCGACCCGGTTGAAAGGGTTATATCCATAGCCTATTTTGCCCTTATAGATATTCATAAATACGAAAAGCAGCTTAATGATGAATATCATGCCGAGTGGTTCCTGTTAAACGAAATGCCCGGCCTAATATTTGATCATACGGAGATGGTTAAACTGGCTAAAAAGCAGTTGATGTATAAGGCCGCGCTTCATCCTATATTGTTTCAGTTATTGCCCGAAAAATTTACCATCCCGCAATTACAGGCGCTGTATGAAGGCGTATATCAAACCAAATTTGATGACCGTAACTTTAGCCGCAAATTATTATCAACAGGTTTATTGGTAAAACAGCCCGAAAAGGACAAATTATCATCAAAAAAAGGCGCGTTTTATTATAAATTGGATCAATCGCATTATTTAGAGAATTTTGAATCATTTTTAAACCTGGTACCCAATCCGGATAAGTTTTTTTAACCCCTGCGAAATAACTTTCCCGTTATGTAAAAGCCTGCAAAAAGTTAAGGCATAAATGTTTAATGTACACCTTTCTATAAAAGCTTTGCGTATTTTTAACAGGTGGTATGCTGTCTGCTATTACTTTAGAGAGAAGAGTTAACATTTTTGATTAGTGTGAAAATATTACGTTCGGCAGCGGTAGCTGTTATATTAATTTGTTGCAGCTGTTATTATGCATATTCGCAGGGGAGCACCAATAAAGGCACCGAGTTTTGGACTGCCTGGATGGATCATTCCAACCCGCCAACAGATAAGGATGAGCCCAGCCAGATGGATCTTTATATCACCTCAGATGTATCTACATCAGGCACAGTTGCATTTACCAATGGCGCAAGCTCAATGCCATTTACAGTTGCTGCCAACCAGATTACTATTTTAACTATGCCGGCCAGTGCGTTTTTGGGCACACAGGGGCAATTTACAAACGCCATACATATTACCTCGTTAAAGCCGGTAGCTATTTATGCCCATATATTTGCAGATGATGCTTCAGGCGCAACATTATTATTGCCGGTAAATACATTAGGTAAGGATTATTATTCTATTAATTACACCCAAACGGCAAATGAAATAGCCTATTCTGCATTTATAGTTATAGCAACCGAAGATAATACCACCGTTGAAATAACCCCACAAACACCACTACAGGACGGCACCCCCGCAGGTGTCCCCTTTACCGTAACACTAAATGCCGGGCAAGTGTACCAGGGCCTTGCTAATAATGATTTAACAGGCACACGCATACAATCGGTAAGCTCAGGAACAAATACCTGTAAAAAGATAGCCGTATTTTCAGGAAGCTCACGAATAGCCATTGATTGTAATGCTACAGATAATTCATCTGATAACCTTTTTCAGCAGGTATACCCTACAGCGGCATGGGGTAAAAATTATATAACGGTACCGCTAAAGAACAGGGATTATGATATATTCAGGGTGGTTTTAAGCGATCCAACAACGAAGCTTATGGTAAATGGCCAGCTTATAGCTCAAAGCCAGTTCCAAAGCCCTATTTATTATGAGTTTAACGCGACCAAGCCTAATATTATTACGGCAGATAAACCGATACAGGTAGTGCAATACGCGGTTTCAGAAGGTAATACGCTTCCTGTGAATGGGACGGCCTGCGCGAATGACCCCGAGGATATCGGCGACCCGGAAATGATCTATTTAACGCCCCTTGAGCAAACCTTAGACCACGTTACCTTATTTTCAACCCATAATTATGACATAATCAGTAGTTATATTAATGTGTTGATCAATACCAGTGCAGTTTCATCATTTATGCTTGATGGCAGTCCATACAATCAATTTTTACCGGTGCCCGATAGCACCAACTACTCCTATGCGCAAATATCGGTGAGTACCGGTACGCACTACATAAGCGCTGCTGCAGGTTTTAACGCGATAGCCTATGGCTTTGGTGTTCATGAATCGTATGGATATGCAGCGGGCGCTAATTTGCAGGATCTGAATGAGTTTATAGCCCTGGAAAACCCACAAACAACCACAGTGCAAAATAACGGCTGTACCGGCATCAAATACAATTTACAACTGTCGCTGCCATATAAAACCACCCAAATACAGTGGGTTTTCCAGGATGGTACGCCAACTTATACAGATAATAACCCGGTAGCCATCAGTTCATCAGTGAAAAACGGGCAAACCGTATATGTTTATGCTTATCCAAAAAACCCGGTAAGCTATACAAGCGGAAGCTATACCATACTGGCAACCGTAGTAAACCCAACTGCTGATGATTGCGGATCAAGCGAAACCGTTGAGTTTGATTATACTATTTCTGACCCGCCTAACGCGAAATTCGCGATAGATATGCCTTGTTTGGGCGATTCGACCCGGTTTATTGACCAAACAACCTCGGCCAATACTATAAAATCATGGCAATGGAATTTTGGCGATGGGCAAACATCGGCCCTGCAAAACCCGGTACATGAGTATCTGAACCCCGGCAATTATACCGTAAGTTTAAATGTTACTGATGTGGATAGTTGTAACTCCGTTTTTAGTGTGCCTGATTTGCATATCGGCGTTAAGCCCGTAGCATTATTTAAAGCGCCAATTACCGGGTGTATAGGGCAAAGCATAGCGTTTACAGATCAGTCAACCTCTGCCGATGGTGCTATTGTAAGCTGGACATGGGATTTTGGCGATGGCACAAAAGATACGCTTACCAGTAGTACCACCCCTCTTACCCACACCTATGCCAATACCGGGATTGATACGGTTAAACTGTTTGTAACTAATGTAAATGGCTGCTCGAGCCTGGTTTTTGAGCAGGTGGAAACAATTAATACCATTCCTGTAGTTAATTTTTCGTTACCGGATGTTTGCCTTGCGGATGCTTATGCACAGTTTACTGATAGTACCACTATTGCCGATAATACACATAATACACAGTCGGATTTCACCTACCTGTGGAACTTTGGCGACCCTAATGCCAGCGCGGCAACAAATACATCAACACTAAAAAATCCTCAGCATAAGTATACGCAGGCCGCCAATTACAATGTTACGCTAACCGTTACATCAAAATATGGATGCTCCGTTTCAAAAACGCAGCCATTCACCGTAAATGGCGATAACCCTATTGCCGCATTTGCAGTTGAGAATAATGGCGACCTTTGCAGCAGCGATAGCGTTACATTTGACGACAGATCATCGGTTGATTTTGGCAATATCACCAAAATAATATGGTACTTTGATTATAACAACAACCCCACCGATTCGGTGGTTTATACACGGGAGAATATGCCTGCCGATAAAAAATATCATCACAATTATGGCTTATTTAATACCGGCGATACAAAAAATTACGCGGTTAAAATGGTAGCTTTTTCGGGCCAAACCTGTTATAATTCAACCGATCCGGTAACTATCACCATTAAAAGCAACCCGGTGGTAACCCTATCGCAAATAGACTCGGTATGCGTAGGTTCGACCCCTGTACAAATTGTTGAGAATAAGAACGGTTATATAGGTACAGGGGTATTTACAGGTACAGGCGTATCGTCAACAGGTTTATTTAATCCGGCAGTTACCGGGCTTGGCAGCTTTACCATAAACTATATGTTTACCGCACAAAATGGCTGTAGCTATTCCACCTCCGAACAGGTAAACGTTATCCCGGTACCCACAGTCTCGGTAGATTCAAGCTTTACAGTACTCCAGGGTTCACAGGTTATTATTGATGCTAAGGCAAGCGGGAATGGCCTTAGCTATAAATGGACACCCTCGCTTGGCTTAGATCATGACGATGTATTAAAACCGGCCGCAAGCCCTGCAAATGATACGCGGTACACTTTAACCGTTACCGGGATAGATGGCTGTAGTACCACCGTTACTGTTGATGTTAATGTGTTAAAAGACCTCATCATACCCAATACTTTTACCCCAAATGGCGATGGTGTGAATGATACGTGGAATATTCAATATATAGATGAATACCCGCATTGTACGGTTGATATATTTGACAGGTATGGGCAAAAAGTATATACATCAATAGGCTACCCTACACCCTGGGACGGGCGGTATAAGGGTGCCAATTTACCAACAGGTACTTATTATTATATTATTAACCCTAAAAGCGGGCGTAAACAGGTATCGGGCTATGTTGCAATTATCAGATAAATGCTGCCCATAATATATATTGACAATCTTTTTAATTGAGACAAAAAATTTTAGTAAATTTTGAGTTTCTTACACTAAATATGTTTGTAACCCTAAACTAATGAAGAGACTTTTACTTGTTATAAGTATTATAGCTTTTCTGTTCTGTTTTTGCAGCAGGGTACAGGCGCAATCCAACCAAACTGTTGTAAATGGCGCCGCTACTGCCACCGTAACTTTCCCGGCTACAGGCTGTATTTATAATTGGGTTAATAATACCCCCAGTATAGGCCTGGCAGCAAGCGGTACGGGCAATATCCTGCCGTTTACCGCTCTAAATACAGGCAACAGCCCGGTTACGGCTACCATAACAGCCACGCCGGCAACAGCCGAATATGCTTATATATCAAACGAAGGATCAAACGACGTAAAAGTAATAAACACTGCAACCAATGCCGTGGTGGCCATAGTTAGTGTTGGCTTGCTTCCTATAGGTGTAGCTGTAAGCCCCGATGGAAACTATGTGTATATAGTAAATAATGTTTCAAATAGCGTTTCGGTGATCAGCACGGCTTCAAACACGGTGGTAGCTACTGTACCGGTAGGCACAAACCCCGTTGGCATAGCGGTAAGCCCCGATGGCGGGCATTTGTACGTGGCAAATAATACCTCAAACAACGTAACTGTTATAAATACCTCTACTTATACGGTTGAAACTACCATTCCAACAAATGAAGGGCCTGTTGATGCAGCCTTTAGCCCCGATGGTAAAAAGTTGTACCTGTCGAGCAATGTTGCTTCAACTGTAACGGTTATTAATACGGCAAACAATAGCATAATAACTACTATCCCTGTTGGAGTGGCTCCAAGCCAGGTAGTGGTAAGCCCTGATGGGGCTACAGTGTATGTGGAAAATTTTGTTTCAAATACAGTATCATTTATAAATGCTGCCACAAACCAAGTAGTGTCAAATACAAACGTTGGTACAAACCCCTGGGGTATGGCAATGAGCCCGGATGGCAAGCGGTTATACGTATCAAATCAAGGTTCTAACAACGTGTCGGTTATTAATACCACTACAAAAGCATTAGTAACTACAATTCCTGTGGGCATAAATCCATACGGCGTATCGGTAAGTCTTGACGGCAGCCGTGTATATGTGGCAAATATAAATGCCAATACCATATCAATTATCAATACAGCCACCAATACGGTTACAACTACTATTCCAGAAAATCAATCTCCGGCTGCGTTTGGTGCTTTTATTACAAAGGGCCCCTCCTGTGCCCCCTTCAGTTTCACCATCACCGTAAACCCATCTGCAACGCAGCCCACTATTATTGCCAGCACGGCAGCAGGCTATATTTCTGCCTGTGTTGGCTCGCCTGCCACCAGTCCTAACATTCAGCAGTTTACTTTTTCGGGCAGTAATATAAGTACAAAAATTACGGCTACAGCGCCGCCGGGTTTTGAAATGTCGTTTTCGCCTAATGGTAATTATAGTAACAGTTTATCGCTTGCACAGATAGGTGGAGATGTTGTTGAAAATACTGTAGTTTATGTACGCTCATTAGCCTCAGACCCGGTTGGTACTATATCGGGCAATATAGTACTAACTTCTGCCGGGGCGGCAAATCAGAGCGTTGCGGTAAAGGGTGTTGTAAATGCACTTCCTACAGTAAATACGGTAGCTAATCAAACAGTTTTAAGCGGCACACCTACCACAGCTATTAACTTTACAGGTTCGGGTAATTCTTTTAAATGGATAAATGACACGCCATCAATAGGCTTGGCAGCAAGCGGTGGGGGCAACATACCATCATTTACCGCAGTAAACACCACCGGGAGCAATGTTACTGCCACCATTACAGTTACACCGGTGCCCCAGGGCTTTGCCTATATAGCAAATTCGGGCTCCAATACGGTTTCGGTAGTAAATACGGTTACTAACGCTATAGTGGCAACTATACCTGTTGGAAAGACCCCGTTCGGCGTATCGCTAAGCCCTGATGGCAGTAAGGTTTACGTAACCAATGAAAATTCAAATACGGTTTCGATCATCAATACATTAAGCAATACGGTAGTTGCCACAATTGCTGCGGGCAATACACCCTATGGTGTATTGGTTAGCCCCGATGGTAACGAGCTATATATAACCAATGAAAATTCAAATACAATTACGGTAATCAGTACAGCTACTAACGCAATTATCGCTACCATCCCGGTAGGTTCAAAACCCGAAGGTTTAGCTTTTAGCCCGGATGGCAGCCAGCTTTATGTAGCAAATAATGGCAGCAACAATATATCGGTAATTAATACAAACACTAATACGGTGTTTACTACGGTTGCCACAGGTGTGGGGCCTGCGGGCATAGCCGTAAAGCCGGATGGCAGCATCATTTATGTTACCAATAACGGGGCAAACTCAGTTACCATAATTAACGCCGCGGAGGATATAGTAGCAGGTGATGTTTTAGTTGGTATAGCCCCATTCGGTATAGTCATAAGCCCGGATGGCAGCCGTATATATACTGCCAATATAGGCGCAGGCAATGTTTCGGTTGTTGATGGTACAGATAACCAGCTATTATACAATATAACAACACTGGGCGCACCTACTGCGTTATCACTTAGTTCGGATGGTGGCCAACTCTATATAACCGATCAGAGAAATGGCTTTTTATATAGATACAATACCGCGAACCTTTCAGATGTAAGTACGGTAACGGTTGGCAGTAACCCTATATCACTGGGTAATTTTGTTACCAGCGGGGCAAATTGTATAGGCACGCCAACCACCTTTACTATTACAGTAAAACCCTCATCAGCAAAAATTACTGCAGGCCCGGTAACCGGCACAATCATGGGTTGTGTGGGTACAGCTTCGGCTAACCCTCATATTCTGCAATTTCCGGTTTCGGGAGTTGACTTATCTGCAAATGTCACAGCGAGCGCCCCTGCAGGTTTCGAGGTATCGTTAAATGCCAATAGCGGCTATGGTAATAGTGTAACACTTAGTCCATCAGGCGGCACGCTGGCAAGTACTATAGTTTATGTCAGATCGGCAAGTACTGCTCAGGTCGGAAGCATTGGGGGTAATGTTATATTGATGTCGGCAGGTATTCCCGACCAGGATATAGCTGTAACAGGCATGGTTAATGCCCTGCCTACGGTAAACCAGCCATCATCGCAGACCGTTTTTACCGGAAGCCCGACAACAGTGGTTAACTTTACTGGCACCGGCAACACCTTTAGCTGGACAAATGATTCACCCGGCATTGACCTGGCGGCAAACGGTATAGGAAATATCGCTTCATTTAACGCTGTAAATAGTGGCAATAGCCCTATAACGGCTACTATAACTGTCATTGCTGAGGATGCCGGATTTGCCTATATAGCTAATTTTAACGATGGGACGGTTTCGGTGATCAATACCTTAACCAATGCAGTAGTTTCTACAATTACAGTAGGGAAAGGCCCTTATGGGGTTACGGTAATCCCTGATGGCAGCCTGGTGTATGTGGCCAACACCGCGGATAACACTGTTTCGGTGATCAATACTTCAACCAATGCAGTTACAGCCACAATAAAGGTAGGGGCATACCCTCTTGTAATAGCCACAAGCACTGATGGTAGTAATGTGTATGTTACGAATACCCATGACAATACCGTTTCGGTGATAAATGTTTCAATCATGCGGGTTACAGCTACACTAAATGTGGGCTCAGGGCCCGGTGGTATCGCGTTTATTCCAGGTGATATATTGTATGTAGCAAATGCATCCTCAAACACAGTTTCGGTTATCAATACCACCACTAACGCTTTAGCATCCACAATTAATGTGGGTGCCGACCCTCATGGCCTTACGGCGAGCCCTGATGGTAGCAAAGTGTATGTAACCAATTATAATAGCAACACGGTTTCGGTAATTAATACCAGTACAAATTTGGTGGCAGCCACTATCCCGGTTGGCAGCGCGCCCGAAGGCATATCGATTAGTGCCGATGGCAGCCGTATATATGTCGCAAATGATCGTTCCAATACTGTTTCGGTTATCAATGCGGCCACTAACACTGCTATAGCCACGGTTAATGTGGGAACGGCCCCTTATGGCATATCGGTAAGTGCTGATGGCAGCCTGGTGTATGTGGCAAATTCAGGCTCAAATACTGTTTCGATAATTAATACGGCAACAAATACAGTATCCGCTACAGTTAATGTTGGCGGCCAACCAATTGCAGAGGGTAATTTTATTAAAGCCGGTTCGGGCTGTACAAGCGCACCCACAACGTTTACCATTACCGTAAAACCATTAGCGGCACCATCAGCAATGATTGCAAGCGTAGCCACAGGCGATTTGTCGGCCTGTGTTGGTTCGCCATCTGCAACACCCGAAATACAGCGGTTTACAGTTTCGGGGGTTAGTTTAACCGGCGATATTACTGCGACAGCACCTCCCAATTTCGAGGTATCGCTTACTGCAGGCAGCGGTTATGGTAGCAGCGTAACTATTGCTCAAACCGGCGGCACAGTAAACAATACAATGGTTTATGTGCGGTCGGAAGCTACGGATCCTGTCGGGCTTATATCAGGTAATGTGATACTAAGTTCGCCGGGGTTGGCTAACATAAACGTTGCAGTAAAAGGCATTATAAATGCATTGCCGACTGTAGATGCGGTAGGCCCGCAAAGTGTATTAAGCGGCAACGCAACAACTGCAGTAAATTTTACAGGTACAGCCAATACTTTTACGTGGACGAATGATACACCGGGTATAGGCCTGCCGGCAAGTGGTAGTGGTAATATCGCGTCATTTACAGCTGTGAATAAAGGCAGCACACCCATTACGGCTACCATCACAGTAACGCCATTTGATGCCGGGTTTGCCTATATAGCTACCGCTGCAGATATTAAGGTGATAAATACCACTACGAATACAATAGTTGCAACTATTAATTCAGCAGGAACACCATCGGGTGAAACAGTAAGCGCCGATGGTAAATGGGTATACGTGTCAAATCAAAATGCAAATCTCGTATCGGTGGTCAGTACCATAACCAATACCGTAGTAAAAACTATCCCGGTACAAACGCGGCCTTATGGCATAGTGGTAAGCCCCGATGGCAGCAGGGTGTATGTGGCAAATTTTATGTCAAATACTATTTCGGTAATTAACACCGGAACATATAAGGTAATAGCCACTATACCTGTTGGCTTAAATACACAAAGTTTAGCAATGAGCCCCGACGGAAGCAAGTTATATGCAGCAAATGGGGGAGCTGAAACTGTAACAGTTATAAATACTGCAAATAATACAATATTAACAACAATTCCATTTGGTTCGGATACCTTTCCTGTTGGCCTTGCTATGGATCCTGACGGTAAAAGTTTATATGTAACGGATAATAATTTAGAGGTTATTAATACAGCAAACAATTTTGTGACAACTATTTTATCGGCAAACGCTAACCCCTATGGTATATGCATAAGCCCAGATGGTGGCACCGTGTATGCAGCCAACAACGCAGCAGGTTCTATTGAGGTAGTTAATGTTACAACCAATACATTGGTGGCAACAATTCCGGTTGGTGTACAGCCACGTGGATTATCAATAACCAATGATGGCCGTTTTGTATATGTTACAAACTACGTAGCAGGTACAGTATCAGTAATAAATACAGCAACCAATACAGTAATAGCTACTATCCCGGTAGGCAAATATGCTGATTCATTGGGTAATTTTGTTGAAGGTGGCACGGGCTGTAGCGGGCCGTCTATTACCTTCACCATTACAGTAAATCCTATACTGCCAGCCACCATAACAGACGCAGGCGACCTAAGCCCATTAACTACGGTTTACGGCACGCCATCAGCATCTACCAGCTTTACGGTATCAGGCACGGCTATTACCTCCGGTATTTTAGTTACCCCGCCACCAGGTTTTGAAGTAAGTACCGATAATATTAAGTTCAGCAGCACAGTTATCGTAACGGCAACAGGCACTGTAGCAGCCACCCCGGTTTATATACGGCTGGCCGCCAGCACACCCGTTGGCAGCTATAGCGGCAATATTGTATTGAGCAGCGATAACGCCAACAGCGTAAACGAAATGATGCCCGTCAGCACGGTAACCCCGGCGCCACTAACCATTACCGCCGATAATAAAACCAAACCTTACGGGGCAGTAAACCCACCTTTAACGGTAAGCTACAGCGGCTTTGTAAACAAGGATAAGGCAGCACAGCTAAGCACCCTGCCAACGGTAAGCACAACGGCAACTACAACATCGCCCATAGGGCAATACCCGGTAACAGCCAGCGGCGCCGACTCGCCTAATTATACCTTTACCTATATCCCCGGCATACTTAGCATAAACCCGGCAGGTTTGATCATCCCTAACACATTTACCCCTAATGGCGATGGCATAAACGATACCTGGGATATAAAATACATCGAGTTTTACCCTGCCTGCACGGTTAACATATTTAACAGGTACGGGCAAAAGCTGTACTCGTCGATCGGGTACCCGGTGCCCTGGGACGGAAAGTATAACGGGGCTATTTTACCTTCGGGAACTTATTACTATATTATCGATCCCAAAAATGGTTTGAGTGTTATGTCGGGATGGGTGGCGATCATCAGGTAGATATGGAGAGTTTGGCGTATATAACACGAGCATTACACAGTGGCAAATGGGTAGATTGTTATTAGCTTTTAGTAGCTTAGGGTTGAATTACTTACTAATATTTTGATAAGTGCGGGTAAATTTTAAAACAACGGCAGTAATTGTAATATTAATTTGTTATTGTTTAACAGGTTATTCGCAGGGTAGTACAAATAAAGGTACTGAGTTTTGGACGGCTTATATGACCAATACTAACCCACCGGGTACTACTGGAGGTAGCGTAATGGACTTATATATTACCTCGGATGTAAATACTTCGGGCAATGTTAGCCTGGCTAATGGTAGTTTTTCGCAATCTTTTGCTGTTACAGCTAATCAGGTAACTATTTTAACTATTCCGTCAAACGCTTACCTGGCCGACGGCGGCAAATTTAATTTAGGCATACATATTACCTCCCTAAAACCCATAGCTATTTACGCGCATATTTTTGCCGGCGAATCATCAGGGGCAACTTTGTTATTGCCGGTAAATACAATGGGGAAAGATTATTATTCGATCAATTATACCCAGATGGCTGATGAAACAGCTTTTTCCAGTTTTATGGTTATAGCAACAGCCGATAGCACAACTGTTGAAATATCTCCTATAACCAATGGTGTACCAGCCGGAAAACCGTATGACATTACGCTTAATAAAGGCCAGGTATACGAAAGTTTAAGCCCTACAGATGTTACGGGGTACAGGATCCGTTCAATTAGTTCAACATCCGGGCCATGCACCAAGATCGCGGTATTTTCAGGCAGTACGCGCATACAAATTGGTTGTAACCCGGCACTTAATTCATCCGATAATCTTTTTCAACAAGTATACCCTACAGCAGCCTGGGGCGAAAACTATATTACGGTGCCACTTGCCAATAGGCATTATGATGTTTTTAGAATAATTTTAAGCGATCCGAATACCACCTTTTCCAGCCCGCTTCCTACAACAATTACTACTTCTAATGGGTCATACATTGAATTCACCTCCTCGGCGCCAACTGTAATTAGCGCTAATAAGCCCATACAGGTTGTTCAATATGCAGTATCTCAAGGTAATACCATAAGATGTGGCAATGATTTAACAGATGTTGGAGACCCGGAGATGATATATTTAACCCCGATTGAACAAACGGTAGATAATGTGACCCTTTATTCGACAAAAAATTATAAAATACTTAACAGTTATATTAATGTTTTAATTAAAACCAGTTCGGCAGCTACATTTACCATTGACGGGAAAAGTTATACCAACTTTACACTTGTAGCGCTTAATAAAGCATACTCTTATGCACAAATACCTGTTGCATACGGAACACATAATATTTCTGCAGCAAACGGGTTTAATGCCATTGCTTATGGCTTTGGCCAATATGAATCATATGGTTATGCCGCCGGTGCTAATCTGCAGGACCTGAACTCAAATATTACCCTGCAAAATCCACAAACTGATAGTTTACAGCAAAACGGGTGTAGCAGCATGAATTATAACCTGGTGCTAACCCTGCCTTATAAAACCACCAGTATAACCTGGGATTTTCAGGATGGCAGTACGCCATATATACAAAGCAACCCGCCAATAATCGATTCAATACAAAGTGGAGGGCAAACATTATACATCTATAAATACCCAAAATCTCCTGTAAACTTTAAAAAGGGTGATTATGCAGTTGTAGCTACTGTATTTAACCCTGCTGCAGATGAGTGCGGTACAACGCAGCAGGTTTTATTTAACTTTACAATTTCGGATCCACCTGTTGCTGATTTTAGTTACCAGTATAACTTTTCGGGCGATTCTGTATTATTCAAAGATCTCACAACTCCTAATGCTGTAATAAACTCATGGGCGTGGAATTTTGGCGATAATCAAACCTCAACTTTAGAAAACCCCTTACATGCCTACTATAATGCAGGTAAATATAATGTTACTTTAACCATAACAGACGCTGACGGATGCACCTCAAGTGTTCAAAAAACCGTGAATTTACCTATTGTAGCAAGTGTTGCCACAGGTAGTATTTTTGCCTGCGTTGGCATGGCATCCGCAGGAAATAAAATTGAGCAGTTTGCAGTTTCGGGTGTTGAATTGAAAGATAATATTACAGCTACGGCACCCCCTGGCTTTGAAATATCAACCGACAAAAACAGTGGGTATGGCAAAACAGTAACGCTTACCCAGGCAGGTGGCGCGGTTGACAGCACTATGTTATATGTAAGGTCGGCAGCTTCAACACCTGTGGGTGAAATATCGGGTAATGTAATAATAAGTTCGGCAGGACAAACCAGCCAAAATGTGGCAGTAAGCGGCACCATTGATGCTTTACCTACAGTAAATAAGGTGACAAGCCCAACATATATAAATGGCACACTTACAAAAACGATAAGTTTTACCGGCACCGCAAATACCTATGATTGGACAAATGACACACCGGGAATAGGCCTGGCAGCCAGCGGTACAGACAATATTAATCCCTTTACCGCTATAAATAAAACCAGCAACCCCATTACCGCTACCATAACAGTTACCCCACAATCCGAAGGATTTGCCTATATAGGCAATGGCGCTTCGGGGGTTATTTCAGTTATAAATACTACTACTAATACCGTAGTACAAACCATTCCAACAAGCGATGGCCCTTATGGTATAGCCGTTAGCCCCGATGAAACACGTGTATATATAACATTCCAAAATACAAATATTGTTTCTGTTATCAATACAACAACCAATGCCGTAGTAGCAACCATACCAGTTGGTACAAACCCTATTGGCGTAGCAGTGAGCCCGGACGGGCAAACCGTATATGTAACCAATGAATTTGGCAATTCTGTTTCGGTGATCAATACCGCAACCAATAAGGTAGTGGCTACAATTACTGTGGGCACAAACCCTATTGGCGTAACAGTAAGCCATGACGGAAGTTTAGTGTATGTAACAAATGAATTCTCAAACACTGTTTCAGTAATAAACGCCCAAACAAATACGGTATCTTATACTATTATTGTAGATGTAAATCCTATTGGTTTATCAATAAGTTCTGATGACACCCGTTTATATGTAGCAAATAATGGTGCAGGCACAGTGTCGGTTATCAATACTGTAGCAAATAATATCTTATCCAGTATCAACGTAGGGTCACAACCATATGGCCTGGTAATTAGTCCCGATGGCAGCCGCCTTTATGTATCAAATTTTAATTCAAATACTGTATCTGTAATTAATACTTCAACAGGCGCTGTAATAACCACTATAAATGTTGGCATTAACCCTACGGGCATTTCAATAAGCCCTGATGACAGCCAGTTATACGTAACAAATTCAGGGGCAAATACAGTATCGGTTATCAATACAGCAACTAATGCGGTAGCAAAATCAGTTGATATAGGGTCATCCCCTCATTCTTTCGGCAATTTTGTTTCAGAAGGCACAGGCTGTAGCGGGCTCCCCAGCACATTTACTATTACAGTTTACCCAACGCAGCCTACATATATTACGGAAACGGATACACTGCCCGCGCTAACTACTACTTATGGAACGCCTTCAGCATCAGCGAGTTTTATGGTGTCGGGTTTTGGTTTAAAATCAAGTATTGTAGTTACTCCGCCGTTGGGTTTTGAAGTGAGTACGGATAATGTTCATTTTAGCCCCTATGTTACTATTGGGTCTAAAGGCGATATTGCAGCAACAAAGGTTTACATAAGGTTGTCCCAAACTGCACCGGTAGGTAGTTATTCGGGCAACGTTGTATTAAGCAGCGACGATGCAATGGATGTAAATACAGCAATACCCAACAGCACAGTTAACCCTGCTTCATTAACCATTACTGCCGATAATAAACTCAAAATGTTCGAAGCTGCCAACCCTGCTTTAACCGTAACCTATAAGGGCTTTGTAAATAATGAAAATGCCTCACATTTAACAATCAGGCCGGAAATTACTACTACAGCAATTACAACATCCCCAATTGGTACTTATCCAATTATAGCCAGTGGCGCAGCCTCGCCCGACTATAGTTTTACCTATATACCCGGTGTGCTAACCATAAGCGCTACAGTAGGAACTTTTATTCCTAACACTTTTACTCCTAATGGAGATGGCATAAATGACACCTGGAATATAAAATACCTTGAATTTTATCCAAATTGTACGGTTGAAGTATACAACCGATGGGGAGAAAAGGTATATTCGTCAATCGGTTATACTGTGCCATGGGACGGGAAGTATAAAGGGGATAATTTGCCTACAGGTACATATTATTATATCATAAACTTAAAAAATGGCGATAAGGCAGTTTCAGGTTATGTAGCAATTATTAGATAGATGAGAAGAATTTTATTTTTATTGATTGTTTTAATTTCGGTTGTACAATTAGCAGCCGCACAACAAAAACCACAATACACGCAGTATGTGTTTAATAACTATTTGTTAAACCCGGCATTGAGTGGTATTGAAAATTATACCGATGTTAAGATCGGCTACCGCAGCCAGTGGACGGGCCTGCAAGGTGCACCTGTAACCAGTTATCTAACAGTAAATGCCCCGCTTGGGAGTAGTTTTATAAATGGCGATGCTTCGGCTATGCCGGCTGCCGGTGGCGATGACCCGGCAAGCAGGTCGTATGTGCAGGATTACCAGGCTGCTGAGCCACATCATGGCATTGGTTTTACAATTGTGACCGATAAAGCAGGCCCTATTACACAAACAGATATTGATGCTACTTATGCTTATCATATTGGGTTAACAAGTAAACTAAACCTGGCTTTGGGCGTTGCAGCAGGTGTAAGCCGCACCAGCCTGAACACTTCTGAAATAACTACTGAATATACCGATCCTGCCATTTATGATGCCAGTGGTGGCCAATGGAGCCCCGACCTGGGCTTGGGCGTATGGGCTTATTCATCAAATTATTATATTGGAGCGTCGGTACAACAGGTATTGCCCCAAAAACTTTATTACAACGCAACTAATGCGGTTGATCAAAGTAAATCGGTACCGCATTACTTTTTTACAGCCGGTTATAAGCTATTTTTATCTGACGACCTGACCCTGATGCCATCGTTTTTAATAAAGGAAATAAACCCCGTACCCTTAACTTATGATATTAATGCAAAGATCTCCTTCCGCGATGTGTTTTGGTTAGGCGGTTCCTATCGCCATGATGATTCCTTTGGCGTATTGGCAGGGTTTAATATTAACTCAATTATTACCGTGGGCTATTCTTATGATATTACCACTTCGGCCTTAAATACGGTAAGTAATGGTACGCACGAAATTGTTATAGGTATTTTACTGAATAACCGCTATCACGTTCCGGAACATAGTTTTTGAGGTGGTGATCACAGGCTAGAGATTTAGAAGAATAAGCCAGTCATAACTGGAGACTGACCGGCCCCGCGCAAATGTGTATAATTTTCATTACACTATAAATTAACATTCTCATTATCAAAATATTGTAAAGTGGTGCTTATTTATAAGCGAAATGCCCGCTAAACTTTCGCATTTCTGCAATATCTTACCAATAAATATTATTCAACTTTAATACTTATCACAATGAAAAAGCTACTCGTCCTGGCGCTTATTATTATTTTCGCTAAAAGCGCTTTCGCACAAAAAGATACTGTCGGTTTAAACGTTCCCTTTGTTAATAATACCGTTGTTTATGAAAGGGTGTTCGATGTGCCAAACGCCCCTAAAAATCTGCTCTATAGCAATGCCGGGCTTTGGCTTGCAGAAACTCGTCCCTATGTCGCAGATACACAACTGGAATTGGCAGACCCGGTTTTATCGCGGGTTGTAGGCAGGATAACCTCTTCTACTACTGGGTCTTATAAACAGCTTTGGCAAACAAATTATTATACCATCACCTATAATTTTACGCTGCAGGTAGATTGTAAAGACAATAAATACAGGATTCGCATTTATAATATTCAGAATGTGTCCGGTACCGTTTATACACCGGTAGAAGACTTGATGCAATCGCTTATCAACTCAAAGTCGGTGACTTTAGCTAATGGTGTTGTTTTCAAAACAGCGGACTTGAAGCAACATTTCCAGGCGCTAAATGCCGTAATAGACAGCGTACTGACCGACATCAATAAAGATATAATAGTAGATAACAGCTTTTAAAATGGCAGCAACTTTGCGGTGCTGGATCTGCGCTTAACTAATCTCTAACCTCCAGCTTCTAATCTCTATCTACAATTCCTTCCTTAGCCTTGCTACGGGTATATTCATCTGTTCGCGGTATTTGGCTACGGTGCGGCGGGCTATGTTGTAACCGCTTTCCTTTAAAATATCGGTTAGTTTTTCGTCGGCCAGGGGGTGGCGTTTATCTTCTTTACCAATATGTTCTTCCAATATCTTTTTAACCTCTTTGTTTGATACCTCTTCGCCGCTCTCGGTTTGTATCGCTTCGGAGAAGAAAGATTTCAGCAGGTAAGTACCATGTTCGGTTTGTACATATTTTGAATTTGCCACACGCGATACAGTTGAAATATCCATCCCTATCTTATCAGCAATATCTTTCAATATCATCGGTTTTAAATTTTTATCATCACCGGTTAAAAAGAAATCATACTGATACTGCATTATGGCATTCATGGTTTTGAGCAAGGTTTGCTGGCGCTGTTTAATGGCATCAATAAACCATTTGGCCGAGTCGAGCTTTTGCTTTACAAATTGTACAGCCTCTTTTAATTTTTTATCCCGCTGCGCGGCCTTGTCATAATGCTGGAACATTTCCTGATAGGAACGGCTCACCCTAAGTTCGGGGGCATTTTTTGAGTTTAAGGTAAGTATCAGCACCCCATCGCTGTTGATGATATGAAAATCGGGTATTACCTGCATTTGCTTGGTATTTACCTCGTTTGAATCGCCGGGTTTAGGGTTGAGCTTTAAAATTTCATTTACCACGCCGCGCAATTCGATCGACGACATGTTCAGTGATTTCTCCAGCTTGTCGTAATGCTTGCGGGTAAACTCGTCCAGATAATCTTCAACAACTATTATAGCTTTTTTAACAATAGGGTCATTAGGGTCTTTTTTGCGCAACTGTATCAGCAGGCATTCCTGCAAACTACGGGCACCAACACCGGCAGGGTCGAAACTTTGAATTACGGCCAGCATTTCTTCCACCTCATCATCATCAGCCATTATATTCTGCGAGAAGGCCAGGTCGTCGGTTAACGATGTGATAGGCCTGCGCAGGTAACCATCATCATCAAGGCTGCCTATGATCTGTTTGCCTATCCGGAAATCCTTATCCGAAAGCGGGAGCAGGTCGAGCTGCGATTGCAGGCTTTCAAAAAACGAACTTTGTACGGCTATTGGTATTTCCTTGCGCTCATCATCATCATCGCCATTCTGGTCATAACGCGAACCATAGTCATTTACATTATCTTCCTGCAGGTAATCATCTATATTAAACTCATCCATCTCGCCCTTTTCATCATCGCTGTTATAATTATCCTCATCGGGGTCGCGGTCGGGGTATTGCTCTTCGGGCTCATTTAAGTTTGTTAAACTCAGATCTTCAAGCGCGGGGTTTTCTTCAAGTTCTTCCTTAATACGGGTATCCAATGACACCGTAGGAACCTGCAGCAATTTTATAAATTGTATTTGCTGCGGCGAGAGCTTTTGTAAAAGTTTTTGTTGAAGATTTTGTTTAAGCATAATTAGATGAGCGCAAAAATACATCAAATTACCTATAAAGTAAACTTTAGTTAAAGTAATATGATTAATGAAGTAAAAGTGGAAAAAAAACTTTTTGTTTGGTTTTCCAAACATTTTATTAATAACTTTAAATTAAACTAAAACCGATATTTTATGCCGATAGTAAAAGAATTTAAAGATTTTGTAAGCCGGGGCAATGTTGTTGACCTTGCAGTAGGTGTTATCATAGGTGCCGCTTTTGGCAAAATTGTAACCTCGTTAGTAACTGATATTATTATGCCGCCGTTGGGTATGCTGATATCTGGTATTGATTTTAAAGATCTTAAATATGTTTTAAAGCATGGGGTAGGGAAAATTCCTGATACCAGTATCAACTATGGTTTGTTCATCAACAATTGTATCGATTTTTTAATCGTGGCTTTCTGTATTTTCATGGTTGTGAAAGGCATAAACTCAATGAAGAAACCGGTAGAAGTTGTTGTTGCACCTGATCCGGAACCCACACAAGAAGAAATATTACTTACCCAGATCCGTGATCTTTTAGCTAAAGGAAAATAATATTTTGATTGATAGTTGGTATAATGCCAACTATCAATCAATAGATCAAAATGTCTTTGGTAGTTTTGGGTCGGTTAAAATTATATAATCGCCCATGTTTTTAAATTTGCTCCAATCGGGGTTATCAAAGCTATCATCCGCATATACTGCAATATTCAATACGCGCACCTGGTGCGCGTATTTTTTTAATTGTACCACCGCGCCCAATTTCTCCTCGCTATGAAAGCCGCCGTTTAATTGTAATACTTTATAATCGTTGTGGCTTTTTACAAATTTAGCAATCGACCATCCCATGGTGGCATCCCATAAATTTTGCGCCTGGTACATTTGCATGCCCGGCATGCCGCCGTGGCCGCCCATTATCTGTACAAATTTGTCGTAATATGGGCCGGTGGCTGTATCAATAGGCAGTGGGGGTAGATATGATCTGCCTGTTTCATCCAACTGCAGCAAGCTGCTTAGACCAAGCCTGTTGGCCATATTAGTATAGCGGGCAGGCGCGTTAGCTGCAATAACGGGTATATTGCTGCCTTTGGCAAACTCTATCATCGGGCGGTAATCCTTATAATTTGGCCATACGCGGGCATCGGCTTTAAAATTCTTTTCGCGGATAAGTCCCCTTAAATACTCATTTAAAATATCCTGGCAATCGGTTTCAAACATTTCCATTGATAAGGCCACTTTACCCGGATATTTTTCCGACAGCTTTTTAAGTAAAATAAATTCAAGCTGATGCCCGGTTGAATCGTTATGTTCTTCTCCAAAAAATAAAACATCGGCCTTATTCATGTCGCTGATGATGTTATCAACCGAAACTACTTTTTGGCTTTGTGTATCATATATTTTGTAATGAGATGATAATGTATCCTGGCTTAAAGCGTAGAATGGCAGGCAGAATAAGAGCAAAAAATATGTGATTTTCATATCAGGATTAGCGTAGGTTGTTTAAAATCAATTAATTTTAATAACAATTTGTTAATGAAACCTTAAAACAAAGCGAACTTTGGTGTTGATTGTGTTATATACTTTTA
>Ga0302309_10001289_pt1 | contig 23302 bp, 24 predicted proteins | sample III_Palsa_N1_1_FD_200453 | JGI IMG/M metagenome (GOLD analysis project Ga0302309, IMG submission 200453) | Peat permafrost microbial communities from Stordalen Mire near Abisko, Sweden - III_Palsa_N1_1 | ecosystem: Environmental > Terrestrial > Soil > Palsa > Peat permafrost | place: Sweden... | reverse complement strand
GGCAGTGCTATCCGCTCATATTACACAGGCGTTAGGCACAGGCCGGTATCAGCTGCTATCACTAACGCAGAACGCACTCCGTTGACTCACCCGGTCTTAGCTGCGCTCGACCACCCTCTCCTCCGCAAGCGGGAAAGAGGGTAAGCTTCTTTCTTGTTTTTCACCCTCTTTGCGCAGCAGAGAGGGTCGACCAGCGAAGCGTAGTCGGGGTGAGTTAACGGAGCGCGGCAAATTAACATGGCAATCTCTTCACCATACATGCTGCGGATAAGCCTTTGGCTTTGCCCGGCATGCCAAAAAAGTTTAAGCTTTTAATTACATTTGATCGTATCATCATAAAGTACGCAATGCCAACCCCTAAAGATCATACCCGCAGAAAATTTATTACTAACTTAAGTTTAAGCACAGCCGCCATCATGACAACACCCTATTTAACCAAAGCTGCTAATTTTTTAAAAACGGATGATAGCTACACCGTAGGGCAAATAATGGATATGTTTATAAAAATTGTACCTAATGCGCCTTTTGCCAGTACAGTTGATACCTTAAAGGCCGGCAGCCGTGATACAGTGGTAGGCGGGATAGTTACTACCATGTTCCCTACCATCGGGGTGATAAAAAAGGCCATCAGTTTAAATGCCAATTTTATAGTGGCCCACGAGCCTACTTTTTATAACCATACCGATGATGTAAGCTGGCTGCAAAACGATGATGTATACCAATACAAGGCTGATCTGCTCAAAAAGCATAACATAGCTATCTGGCGTAACCACGACTATATCCATAGCCTGCAGCCCGATGGTGTTACTACGGGCGTAGTAGCGCAATTAGGTTGGAAGCAATACCAGAAATCGGCCGCCATGTTTGCTATCAATCCGTCAATTATGCTTAGTGAACTCATTAACCATGCTAAAAAGCAGCTGAATATTGAAAAGGTACGCTATATAGGCGACCTGTCGCAGCCATGCACCAATGTTTTACTGATGGTGGGCGCGGCAGGCGGGCAGCGGCAAATAAGCGCCATCAGCACTTTAAAACCTGATGTACTGGTATGCGGCGAGATAGCTGAATGGGAAACCGCCGAGTATGTGCGCGATGCCCAAAGCGAGGGGCGTAAGCTATCGCTTGTAGTATTGGGGCACATCGCCAGCGAAGAGCCGGGTTCTGAATTTATGCGCAACTGGCTGCAGGAACGCTTACCCGGTATGAAAATAACCCACGTGCCATCAGGCAACTCACTTTCGTTTGCTTAAGCTATGCTAAAACGCACCAAGGGAGATCGCAGCCTTAAGGAAAACCTATTGCTGGCCTCATCAACGGCTTTGGTGGCTGGCGCTACCAATATTTCGGGGGTTATTGCCTTTTTGGCGTACAGCACCAGCATGACCGGGCATTTTGCCAACCTTGCTAAAAATGTTATTGAGCGCAACCTGCCTGAAGTGATCGTACTTTTGATATGGTTATTATTGTTTTTCGCCGGTGCCTTTGCAGCCAATTTTTTGGTAAGGTGGCAATCGCATAAAAGCGTTTACCGCGCTAATGCTTTGCCTATCGTTCTGGAGATCATCATTTTACTGTTGGTAGCGTTTTATGGGCGAAATTATTATGCCGAAACCTTGCAGGAAAAGCAATTGATTACCAGCGGTATCATACTGGCTATGGGTTTGCAAAACGGCATGGTAGCCAACATATCCGGCGGTTTGATCCGCACCGCGCACCTCACCGGGATGTTTACCGAGCTTGGCGCCGATGCTGCTGAATGGGTTTATAAATCAAAAAGATCGGCTGTGTTAAGAAACAGGATGTTCATTCGTTATACCGTGCTTGGCTTTTATTTTTTGGGCGCGCTGGCAGGTGGTTATTTGTTTGATAAATATGATTTTGCCCTGTTTTATTTTATCCCGGTGATATTGATGCTCATCCTGTATTATGACCTTTCGCCCATTGCTTTGCATAAGCTTACACGATTATTTTCGATAAAATGAAAAAAAGGCGGATATTTAGCCCCTAATAAGTATCTTTAAACACATGTGCCCCAAACCCGAAGAAACAATCCACGATACCAGCCATATCTCGTATGAGACACTGCTGCAAGGCAATAAAAAGTTTGTAGAAAAGTCGTTAAAGGAAGACCCTGAATATTTTACCAAACTGGCTAACGGCCAAAAGCCACCGGTTTTATGGATAGGCTGCGCCGATAGCCGCGTACCCGCCAACCAGATAACCAATACCAGCCCGGGAGAAATATTTGTACACCGCAATATTGCCAATATGGTTATCCATTCGGATATGAACATGCTGTCGGTACTGGATTATGCCGTAAATGTACTGGAGGTAAAACATGTGATCGTAACCGGCCACTACGGCTGTGGCGGCGTTATTGCCGCCATGACCAACCAGCAATTCGGCCTGATTGATAACTGGCTGCGCCACATAAAAGATGTTTACCGCCTGCATGCCAGCAAGCTTGATACCATAAAAGATGAAAAACTCCGCGCCGATAAACTGGTGGAATATAATGTAATTGAGAATGTTTACAACCTCTGTAAAACATCAATTGTACAAAATGCCTGGCAAAAAGGCCAGCCCTTAGGCGTACACGGCTGGGTGTACAGTATTGAAACCGGGATTATAAAGGACATGAACGTAAGCACCTATGACAATGCCAATATGGGCAATGTGTTTAAATTTAAATAATAATGCTCATTAGTTCACTGGTTCATTAGTTCATTGGTGCATAGTTTAATATACTATCTATGAGTTATTATAATCTTGAAGAATTAGAAGTTTATCAATTAGCTGAAAGTTTTGGGGATGAGATTTGGGTTTTGGTTGCCGGGTGGGATTATTTTGCAAAAGATACGATAGGTAAGCAAATCGCACGTTCAGCCGATTCTATTTCAGCCAACATAGCTGAAGGATATGGCAGATATCACTATAAAGAAAATAAAAACTTCTGTTATTTTAGCAGGGGATCAATTATTGAAACAAAGGGCTGGTTAAAAAAATCAAAAAACCGGAGCCTTATTACAGAAGAACAATTCAATACATTATTTGAAAAGCTTCAAACAATCCATCTTAAATTAAATGCTTATATAAAGTTCATTGGTAAGGTTAGTAAATCCGACAATAAATCAGATTAACGAACTATTTACCAATGAACTAATGAGCCATTGAACCAATGAACTAAATTTCTTTATTCAAAAACGGATACCTGTAATCCTTTGGCGGATCAAATGTTTCTTTGATGGTGCGTGGCGATACCCAGCGTTGCAGGTTTAAGGCCGAGCCTGCTTTATCGTTGGTACCTGATCCTCTTGCACCGCCAAATGGCTGCTGACCTACTACCGCGCCTGTGGGCTTATCGTTCACATAAAAATTGCCCGCCGCGTTGCGTAAAGCGTAAGTGGCTTTAGCAATAGCATACCTATCCTGCGAGATGATAGAGCCTGTTAGGGCGTAGATGGATGTTTTGTCAACAATGTCAAGCACCTTATCGAAGTCTTTATCCTCGTACACATAAATGGTTAATACCGGACCGAAAAGCTCTTCGCACATGGTTACATAGTATGGGTCGATAACCCTGATCACAGTTGGCTCAATAAACCAGCCTTTTGTTTTATCATACCTGCCGCCTGCTACTATTTCAACACTTTTATCGGCTTTGGCGGCATCAATGTATTTGGCTAGCTTATCAAACGATGCTTCGGTGATCACAGCGTTGATGAAATTGCCAAAATCCTCTACGGGGCCTATTTTAAAGGAGGCGATATCGCGCTGCATGTTCTCTTTAACAGCAGGCCATAACGATGCGGGGATATAAGCCCTGCTTGCCGCAGAACATTTTTGCCCCTGGTACTCAAACGCGCCACGAACCAAAGCGGTACTAACCACATCAGCATCGGCGCTTGGGTGTGCCAGCACAAAATCCTTACCGCCTGTTTCGCCAACTATACGGGGGTAAGTTTTATATTTATGAATGTTGTTGCCTATGGTCTTCCACATATTCTGAAAAACCGGGGTCGATCCTGTAAAATGGATCCCCGCAAAATCAGGATGCTCAAATATTACATTGCCCGCTGTCGGGCCATCTACATATACTAAATTAATAACCCCGGCAGGCACTCCCGCTTCGCGGAAAACCTGCATCAGCACATTGGCGGCATATATTTGTGTATTGGCGGGTTTCCAAACTACTACGTTGCCCATCATGGCGGCGCTGGTTGGCAAATTACCCGCAATGGCGGTAAAGTTAAACGGTGTAAGCGCGAACACAAAGCCCTCTAAAGGGCGCTGCTCTACCCTGTTCCACACACCTTTTGGCGATATGGGGGGCTGCTGCGCATAAATTTCGGCCATGTATGATACGTTGAAACGCAAAAAATCTATCAGCTCGCAAGCCGAATCTATCTCGGCTTGGTAGGCATTTTTGCTTTGTCCCAGCATGGTAGCCGCATTAACTTTGGCGCGGTATGGGCCGGCCAATAAATCGGCAGCCTTTAAAAATATAGCTGCGCGTTGCTCCCAGGGCATATTTTCCCAATCGGCCTTGGCAGCCAAAGCGGCATCAATAGCAGCGGTTACGTGGCTTGCATCGCCAAATGAAAAAGTGGCCAGTAAATGCTGGTGATCATGCGGCGGGCGTATTTCCAGCTTTTTGCCAGTACGCACTTCCTTGCTGCCAATATACATGGGTATATCCAAAACCTGGGCGCGCGCCTCGTCAAGCGCAGCTTTTAAAGTGCCACGCTCCACACTACGCGGGCCATAATTCAATACGGGTTCGTTCTGCGGTTGCGGAACGCTGAAAAATCCTTTAAGCATAATATATAATGTCAGTTAAAACAGAACAAATATAAGGATTATGTGCAGATGTGCAGGGTTGCAAATATGCAAATTACGCGGAGGTGATAATTGGAATGGTTTTGGATATATGCCCGTACATTCAAACTTAAAAATTATGACAAACGTAGTATGCCTTATAGTAATAGTCCTGATAGCTGCCTGGGCCATGATGGGTTTCCGTTTTTTCGGCGAAGCCAAGCATAACCAGGTTAATGATTAATCAGGATAATGCTTTAACAAGCCCCTTTAGGGCTTATTTAGCTATATTTTTTAAATTATTTCTGCTACATTCATTTAAATGCCGCTGCAAACCACCGCTAATTACGCGGGTTTTGCAGCGGCATTTTTTTATAAATAATTGTGTTCATTTGCCTGTTGCCGCAATCCACTTTAAATTATTATTGAATAAAATCCGGGGTAATTCCGGGCGATTTTGGGGTGTTTTGTACCCGGTGAGTAGTATATAAAATCATGCAAGACTAAATACTGAAATTTCACATTAAGCATTTAAGCTATGCTTATTAAATTCAATGGGTTAAAGCAATTGTTCTGAAAACTAATAACTTATACAGCGGCATAAATTAATTATACAAACAATTAGCCTAAATATTATGTTAATTGTATATGACACACCCCAAGTCCTGATGTACAATATTGAAGCAGTTGCAACCAACATTAGGAATGCCAGATTATACAGAAATTACTCACAGGATTATCTTGCCCGTAAGCTTAATATTTCGCAAAATGCCTATAGCAAACTTGAGTGCGGTTACACCAGGGTTACTATAGAAAAACTGAATATTATTGCAGCTGTATTGCAGGTAGATATAACTACACTGATTGAGATAGACGACATAAGGGCAGATATAGAAGCCATAAACCGTATTGCCATAGTGCCTGTATTGCTTGAACTCATCTGCCGTACAACAGGCATGGGTTTTGCCGCCATAGCCCGTGTAACCGAAGACAAATGGGTTACATGCCAGGTACACGACGAAATTAATTTCGGCCTTAAACCCGGAGATGAACTAAAGCTTGAAACCACTATATGCTATGAAATAAGGCAAAGTGGCAAAGCTGTAATTATTGATGAGGTTGCTAAAGATGAGATTTTCTGTCAACATCCCACACCTGCTATGTATGGCTTTCAAAGTTACATTTCGGTGCCCATCATTCGTCAGGACGGTACCTTTTTTGGTACACTTTGCGCCATTGACCCCAAACCGGCCAAAGTAAATAATCCGGAAACGATTGCCTTGTTTAAAATGTATGCTGATTTGATCTCCGTTCATCTTAACGCAGTTGAACAAATGGTTTTTGCCGAAGTAAATATGATATCAAAACAAAGATCAATTGCACCAGCGGCGGTAATTATAGTGAATAAGCCTGCGATTTATAATCCGTCGACTGAAAAAGTCACCCCCATTTGGAGTGGTCTTGATGCCTTATCCTCTATAAACATCCCAGCCTAATTTTTACCAATCCTTATTTCTCAAATCCCGTCAGGTCACAACACAATTTATCATTCCAGCTGCCTGTTTTTGCAGCGGCGTTATAGGTTGACCGTAGGAATTGCATCAACATGCCTTCGGGATCATCGGTGCGCTGTACATTTTCATATAGAAGGAAAAACTCGCCCATTTCGTTACTGTAAAATGCTTCGGATGGCTCAACAAGTTGTTGTCCGAAATCTGCCGGGGTTGGGTAACAATAGGAATAAAATGCCGGGTGCGGGAAATCCACGCCACCAGCCCAGAAGCCCGCGCTGCTTACTTCGTGCGAATAGGCCTCCTGCATCACACGGTCGGGCATATTTGGCGCGCCGCCGGGGTGTAATGGTGCTTCGCGACCCGAAAAGCGGGTGACCGCCAGGTCGAACGCGCCCCAAAACAAGTGTACCGGGCTGCACTTGCCCATAAATTCGGCTCTGAACTTGGTAAATACCGAGTTGATGTTTACCAACGCCTGCCAGTACAGGTTCATTTGCTTAGCATCATAGCTTTTGTGTAGCTCGTCCTGCGCGAAGGGTATGGCGGGGTCAATCTCGTTGGGTTTTGCGTAGATGCTTACTGCTATACCCATCGTACTTAACTTTTCGAATAATTCTTTATAAAAGCTGGCTACCGTGCGGGGTTTAAGATCCAGCTTTTGCCGCTCGCCGTTACTGGCGGTAATGATAAGCTGATGATCGATAAAATCAAAATCAATCTGAAAATTCCCACCATCATACGGGATGCTGCCGGTGGTTAGGCCGCGGGCACTAACATACAGCGTAACGTGCCAGCTATGGTTTATCCATGGTGTTTTTATGAGGCGGATCTTACCCACTATCTGCGACCAAAGCTGTACGGTAATCAGGGTATCCTTAAGGTCTTCAAAAGACAGTTCGGGCCAGATATTTGGAGTGATGTTTTTTAGGGGCATATGATTTATTTTAGTTGAAAATATTGTTTAAACAACTAACAATTGGGTTAAAGTATAGTTTAACTGAAAATTAACGGTGGAAGTATTAGCTATAATAGTAAATCAGATTCATTTTTTTGCTTATTAAATTCATCTAAATTTAAAAAGTTTAAACTTCATTATTCAGCGTTTCTTATTCAACATTCGATATTATCCTTCCAAAGCATGATCGATAGCGAACGGCTGCCCGCTCCAGGTTTTTCTAGATGTCCATTCCGTAAACTGGCCCGACCAAAACTCGTGCGTGGCCGGCAGCCCCAGAGGCAAAAAAGCCAGCGAAGTTAGATACGTGCTACCGGTATCGGTATAAGAATCCGCCATGCCAATCTGCTTATCGCCAATAAAACCAAGTTCCAGCCAGCCATTTGCCGTAAACGTTGAAGGGATAAATACACGTTTCATTACCGCTGTGAGCGCGCACCTAATCTGGGCAGGTTTTATCTCTGCGGGCAATTCATCTGCCAAAGCAATTTGCGCCAATGCCTGGAACGCGCCCACCCGATAAACTGATGACCGGCCAATAACAGGAAAAGTCCCCTCGGGGGAAATATATCGTTCCTGTACCTGCGCATAACGTTTCATCCTTTTTAAAGCGGTATCGTATTCTTTTTGAGGCCGACGGCCTTTATCAACGTTTATCCTTAGCACATCAAGCAACATGGGTTGAATAACATAACTGTTGTAATGGTCGAAGTGAAATTCCTTCCCATCGCCATACCAGCCGTCGCCCAGGTACCAGCTATTGATTGAATCAATAGCCGTATCTATCCGGGCAGCATCAATTTCTACCCCAATACTTAATAAAAAGCTTTCAATTATAGCGGCAAAAAGAACCCAGTTATTATTACCGGCTTTAATTTGGCGGATAGTTACAAACTCATGGATAACCTGTTTTTTAGTGATTTCACTCAATGGCTCCCATAGCACTTTGGGCGCGCGTACAAAAGCGTGCGCTATAAAAGCAGCATCAACCAAAGGCTGTGGCGTTGTAGCATCAAACCAGCAAAAATAATCGGGGCTTTGCGGGTTAAAACCATTGGCTATGCCCTGCAATGTTTGCTCATATAAACGCTTGCGGATTTTTCCTTCGGCAGTATTTTCTTCGGGCAGGTTAAACCATGGCGCCATGCCTGCTATCAGCCGCCCAAATGCTTCCATATATACTACCTGCGTACCGCGGCTACCCCATTGCGGGCTGTATTGCATGTCCATATTCTTGCGAAGTTCGCCCTTGCTGATATTACTTAAAACCGGCGAGGCGATCTTATTAAGCAGCCACACCCAATACTCCCGATCGTTATCATCCGCAACATTATTTATAGCGGGTATTTTGCCTTTAGCGGGCATAAACCCGGCTGCCCCAAGCATTGACGACCATTTAAGAAAAATCCTTCTTTGCATTATTATTAAAATAACGTAGCTGTGTTATAAAGTATGCAGTATTATTTAATAACCTTTACCGGTATAGGCTGCGCGTTAAAAAAGGCATCGCGGTCGCAGCCCGTTATATTTACATCCATTGTTTCAGGCATTTGTTTTATGCGCACGCTGATGGTACCGTCGGCATTAACTGGCAGGCTAATATAAGCTTTACCATCGGCTTTGGCAGTTGGTATAAGGCTCTTTAAACAATTAGCACTAAGCGCGACTGCGATAATTGTTAAAACAACTTTTGTGTAAGTGTCGGTTTTCATAATGATGGGTTTTATTGGTTAATGCTATTAATGATTTTTAATAAATAATTGTTACTTGCTCGCCCTTTAGGGGGTTGGGAGCTCACTCATCATCCCTGTTCATATATTTATCAAACCCTGCTGCGGGTTGCCATTTGCTGTCGGGCTCAAAATAATGCCATAGAAGCGCCGATACACTCCGTATCAGCACAAAAGGTTCGCTATCATGCTTATAACTGGTATCTTTTTGGTGATTGGTGATGATGCTGAACACATAATCGCCGTGCGGGGCGTTTACCAGCACCGTTTCCGAGCGCGACTCATCCACAAAACCCTGTTTGCTGGCGGCCTGCACATAAGGCGGTATGGCTGATAGCGCGTTATCATCCCAGTAAATATGGCTCAGGTTGCGGTACATGCGCTCGCTAGCGCCGGAACTTACCGCCTGTCCGTTGCGGATCATGGTGAACAGCTTGCACATTTCGCGCGGGGTGGTTACGCCCCAGCCGTAAATACTGTGCATCTGCTCACGGCCTTTGGCCCTTGAGTTTACACGCATATTTACAAAGCCGTTTTGCTGCAGCCAGTTGTTGATGTAGTCGCTGGTTACCAGGCGTTGTATCCACAGGCTGGCGGTGTTATCGCTCATGGTGATCATCAGCATGGCTACCTTGCTCAATTGCAGGGTATCTTTATCTTTTACCGAGCCTAAGATATCCCCGGTATCATAGCGCAGCGAATCCCGGAACACCACTTTTTGCTGATACTGAAGTTCGCCTTTTTCAATTTTATCCATCAACCCGCACATAATACTTACTTTTATCATGCTGGCTGTGGGGAACAGGGTATCGGCGTTGATCTCAACAGTTCTGCCTGTTTTTAAATTTTGCACATTAATACCCACCTGCCCGTGAAAGTTTTTGACAAGTGTGTTTAGCTGATTAGTTAGCTTAACATCTGTTTGAGCGAAGCTACTGGCGCTGATGAAAAGCAGCAGGATGAATAATTTTAGTTTCATGCACAGGGATTTCAGGTTGAAGATAATTATTTAACTTTACCATACCAATAGCTTATCAATATCGACCCTATGAAACTATTACTTCTTTTTATTTTTATAACCATAAGTAGCCTTGCGTCCGGGCAAAAAAATGATAAAAATTTTGCAATTCATGTAGAAGCATTTGCTTCGATCAACGGCAATCGTTTTTATATCGACATTTACAAAAATGGCAGTTCTGTAAAAACGGTTTACGGGTTATTGGATAGCATCAACGATATAGCTATGCTAAAAGATAAAAATTTTTATATAAACCGCGATGCTTTAATGAAGCAGATGAATAAAAGGCCGCAGAACCAGGATTCGCTTAACAAAGCAGTTCATGATGTAAAGCAATTAAACAATGCATATAGCAGTTACAGTAAGGATTCATTGACCTTTAAAACAAGCGATCACTCCGATTATACAAGCCTGCTGGATAGCGTTAACTCAGCGGCAGATACAACGCTCGAGAATACAGCAGTCAACAGGTCGAGAATTGTGCTTGATGGTGTTATGATCGAATTTAACATCATAGCAGATGGCGGCAGCCGTAAGGTATATGCACATTCGCCCACCCCAAAATCAAACCCTTTGTTATACAAATTGCTGTACCAAACTTTAAACATTTACCGCACAACAAAACGAAACTTATTTTTGGCGGCAGGCAGAACCAGCGGGTATTGAAGCCCGTTTAACTTAGGTGGATAGATGCCCCGGATATAATCAAACTTACCTCGCTGGCCATGAAAGCCGCTACCTACAGCAAAACCAAACTAATCACTAATTAACCAATCTCTAACCACTATTCATATCTTTACACTCAAGTATGAAATACCTGCGCCTGCTTTTATTTCCTTTTTCGCTGCTGTACGGGCTGGTTGTTGTTATTCGCAACTGGTGTTATGATGTGGGTATATTTAAAAGCTACCGGGCCAATGTTCCTGTGATATCGGTAGGCAACCTTGATGTGGGCGGCGCGGGCAAAAGCCCGATGACGGAATATTTGATCCGCTTATTTAAAGAAAACTACAAATTGGCTACGCTAAGCCGGGGCTATGGGAGAAAAACAAAAGGATTTCTTGAAATTCAAAATTCAAATTTCAAAATTCAAAAACCACTAATCACTGATCACCAATCACTAACCACAGCCGAAGAATTCGGCGACGAACCCGCGCAGTTTGCACAGAAATTCCCCGATATAACCGTAGCTGTTTGCGAGGACAGGGTTTTTGGCATAAAGCAATTACAGCCTCACCATAACCTCATCATCCTTGATGACGCCTACCAGCACCGCGCTGTGAAACCGGGCTTTAGCATCCTTTTATTTGATTATGGCAGGGTAAACGCCCCTCAGCTATTGTTACCAGCTGGTAATTTACGTGAGCCATTCGGCGGGCGCAAAAGGGCCGACGTTATTATTATTAGCAAATGCCCCAATGAGCTAAGTGAAGATGAGCAGGCGGCGATCATCAAGCGCATAAAACCATTGGCCCGGCAGCATACGTTTTTTACCGTCATCAATTATCAACCCTTACAAAATATGGATGGCAAGGCTGCCGATGTTGTTATCAGTGCCGATACCATCGTTTTCCTGCTCACCGGCATAGCCAATGCCGCGCCGCTGGTGCAGCATCTTAAAAAATCCACCCAACAAATTATACATCATAATTATCCCGATCATCATCGCTTTAGCTTAAAAAATATCACTAAACTTGCTGCTGAATTTTCGGGCTGCGCATCAAAAAATAAACTGATCATTACAACAGAAAAAGATGCACAGCGTTTATTGGAACACGAACTGCTGCCCATAGTACAGCAGTTGCCTGTTTTGGTGCTGCCCATAGGCGTAAATTTTTTAAATAACGCAGCACAACAGTTTGATCAATTGATTATTAACTATGTTAGAGAATATACATAACACCACCGATTACATTAAAAAACGCATAGGCGATTTTGAACCCGAGGTGGGCATAATTTTAGGCACCGGTTTGGGTGGCCTTGTAAATGAAATTGAGGTTGAAAAGCAGCTGATGTACGGCAACATCCCCGATTTTCCGATCTCGACGCTGGAGTTTCACTCGGGAAGGTTGATATTTGGCACGCTGGCCGGTAAAAAGGTAGTGGCCATGCAGGGGCGTTTGCATTATTACGAAGGCTATAGCATGAAGCAGATCACTTTCCCGGTGCGGGTGATGAAAATGCTGGGCATAAAAAGCCTGCTGGTATCAAATGCCAGCGGATCGCTTAACCCCGATTTTAAAAAAGGCGACCTGATGGTGATAAGCGACCATATTAACCTGCAACCGCAAAACCCGCTGATAGGCCGTAATGAGGACGAGCTTGGCCCCCGTTTTCCTGATATGAGCCAGGCCTATAAGCGCACCCTCATAAATAAAGCTTTGGATATTGCAACCGCCAACAATATTACCTGCCATAAGGGAGTTTATGTTGCTGTAACAGGCCCTAATTTGGAGACTAAGGCCGAATATAATTATTTACGGATTATTGGCGGAGATGCTGTAGGAATGAGTACTGTACCCGAAGTTATAGTTGCCAACCACATGGGCCTGCCGGTGTTTGCCATATCGGTAATTACAGACGAGGGTTTCACGGATGAACTTAAGCCGGTACTGATTGATGAGATAGTAGCCATAGCACAGGAAGCAGAACCCAGAATGACATTGATACTTAAAGAATTAATTGCCGGCCTTTGATACCCAGTAAACTGAAATACATTTTTATTTTGCTGATATGCCTATCGGTACAGGCGGCTTTTGCCCAATACCCACAACCCTCGCAACAGGGGCAGCCGGGCTATACCGGGCAGCCGCGCTCAAATTTTAACGATACTACCCGTAAACAGGCCCCCACCCTAACCACCGACCAGGAAATTGACACCTTACGTAAACAGGAAGAGGACAAGCGCGACAGCGTAATATTCACCTCGAAATTTGTAAGGGTAACCAGTGAAGCACTGTTAAGGGATAGTACCCAAACCTTCCCTATTGATACCGGCCTTACCAATTATGAAAACTATAGTCCGCTTTACCAGCCCCTGCACCCTTACGTGGGTTTGGGCAATTTAGGGCTGGCGGCAAGGCCACTGCTGTTTGAGCCTTCAAAATCTATTGGGTTTGATGTGGGCCTGCACGATCTTGACCTTTACATGCTTACCCCTGCCGATATAAATTACTATAATGCGCGTGTACCCTATACAGTTTTATCAATGGTAACGGGCGGTGGTAATAAGGAGATCACATTAAAGGTTACGCACGCACAAAATATTAAGCCCAACTGGAATATTGGCTTCGACCTTAATTTTATAGGCTCGCGGGGTTTTTATGCCTACCAAAGTGTGCTTGAGCAAAATGTGAGCGATGTAAGTGCCGCGTTTTTTACGTGGTACGAATCCACGAATAAACGGTATAACCTGCTGGCCAATATTATTTATAATAACATAAAAGCGCCCGAAACCGGGTCGTTGACCCCACAATACGATGATGTTTTTAACGCTGTTCAAACCACAGCTTTTAACAAGGCGAATATCCCGGTAAAACTGCCCAACACTTATGAAAATTGGAGCAATAATGGCGTTTACATTAAACAGTTTTACTATATAGGGCATATTGATACTGCCGGAAAAGGCCGCAGTACATCAAAAATACTACCTACCGAGCGTGTGGCCTATACCTTTAGCTACAATGTGCGCAAGTATGATTTTATTCAGAACGACGCGGATACTTATAATGTATTCCCTGATTATTATTTTAGCTCAAACCGTTCGCGCGATTCGCTTTCGCTACAGCACTTTCAAAATGATTTCACCTACAGCTTTTATCTCAGGAGCAAATCCGGCAAAGCGGTAAAAAACGAGGTAAAGCTTGATGTTGGCCTTACGCAGGATGTGTATCATTTTACACAATATGTAAGCGACTCCACCATTAATAAGTATGGCGCCGAGGTTACACAAGCGGCTACAAAACAGGATGCAACGTTTCAGAACATCACCGCCAAGGGTAGGTTAAGTTATCGCTTTAGTGATAAGGCCGGGCTGGAAGCTAACGTGAACCAGATAGTACAAGGGCGTGATTTTGGCGACTTTTTGTACGAAGCCAAACTGATGCTTGCGGGTGGCAATAAAACCGGTAAAATAATACTGGATGCTTACTCGCAAAGCGCCACGCCTGCTTTGGTTTATACCGACTGGACATCAAACCATTACATTTTTCATAATAACTTTAGCAACCAAAAGATCAACAGCTTTTCGTTTAATTATATTAATGATGCTTTGCAGGTTGATTTAAAGGCAGAGTATTTTTTAGTGTCGGACTATTTGTATTTTAACGCAGCTGATGGCAGCAACGATGCCGAACCCACACAATTGAGCAACCCTATAAACCTGCTTAAATTAACGTTGAGCAAAAAGCTTGCCTGGCGCAGGTGGCACTTTGATAACAGCCTGATCTACCAAAAAACCGATTACCAGGATGTTTTGCGTACACCCCAGGCCTATACCTATAGCAGTTTGTACTATACCCGCTTGTTTTTTAACGTGCTGAACACCAATATTGGTATTAATGTGCGCTATAATACCCCGTATCTTGCTACATCATATGCCGTAGGGCTGGGCGAGTTTTATAACGGGCCGAATGTTACCTTTTCATCATACCCGGTGGCTACGGTGTTTTTAAAAGCCACCATATACCATACAAACTTTTTTATCATGTATGATTATGCCAATCAGGGCTTGCTAAGCAACGGTTATTATACTGTAAACCGCTATCCCATGCCCGATGCCCTGCTTAAGTTTGGTGTATCATGGGGATTCTTTAATTGATTTCAGCAGCCCCAGCCCCACCTAAATCCTCCCCGGTAGGGAGGGCTTTAAGCTTCACCCTTAAGAAAGTAACAAAATATATTAAACATTTTTTAAAGTCTCCCCCTACCGGGGGAGATTAGAGAGGGCTGGCTTTTACGTTTTCTGCTTCTTCTTTCTCGCTGCGGGGAAAAGTACATTATTCAATATCAACCGGTAGCCGGGTGAGTTGGGATGCAGCTTAAGATCTGTTGGCGGGTCGCCTACGATGTGCTGGTAATCTTCCGGGTCGTGACCGCCGTAAAAAGTCCATTGGCCTTTGCCGTATTCGCCGTGTATGTAGCGAGCCTCGTTGGCGGTTTTCATTTCGCCCATAATGATAACGCCGGGCTTAAGCTTGCTCTCGTCAAAGGCCGTTGTTAAACCCATAAAGCCCTTTATTACCTTGTCATGATCCTGCGTAAGCATGCTGGGCACCACATCCCACTTGGCCGAAAAATCAAACAGTGTAAAAAAATCATGCGCCTGGTCAACCTGGCGGTTGGGGGTAACATCAATATTGCTAAAGGTGTGCGATAGCGGGTTCATATCCAGCGTAAAATTCTGAAAGGCGAAAGTCTGACTGAAATCCAGTTTGGATTGCGCGGCGGGGTCGGCGGCATCGCCATCGAACATGCTTTCGCAAATATCCGTGTTATGCGCCGCCAGGGCAATGTCAAATGTATCGGTACCCGAACACATGGCGAACAGGAAACCACCCCCGGCACAAAAATCGCGGATCTTTTCAACCACAGCCAGCTTCATTTGCGATACCTTTTTAAAGCCCAGCTTATGCGCCATAGCCTCCTGGTTGCGCACATCGTCATTATACCATTGTGCATACCTGAAACTACCGTAAAACTTGCTGTACTGGCCTGTAAAATCCTCGTGGTGCAGGTGCAGCCAATCGTATTTTGGCAGGTCGCCGCGTATCACTTCCTCATCATAAACCACATCATAAGGTATTTCGGCATATTTTAATACCAGCGTTACGGCATCATCCCATGGTAATTTATCCTTCGGCGAATACACTGCCATTCTTGGCGCTTTCTCCAATTTAACCACATCCATATTAACCGATGGGTCGCTTACTTCGGTAATGATCTGGCTTACTTTCGCATCGGCCAAAACCTCGTAGCTAACGCCGCGGATATTACACTCATCCTCGATCTTTTTATCGTACTTCATCATAAAGCTGCCGCCGCGGTAATTGAGCAGCCAATCCACCTCCTGGCTATTCTTCAATACCCAAAAAGCAATTCCGTATGATTTAAGGCAATCCTTTTGCTCATCGTCCATAGGGATGAGGATGGAAGCAGCGCGGACTGCGTAAGTCAAAATTAAAAAGGCAAAAGTCAAAAAATATTTGAGCCGCTTCATTTGCGAATTTAACGAATAAATGCGGATGGTATTATTATGAAATAATCTATTTAACATGGGTACGAGTAAACTCGTTGCGCTCGGATTGTATCGGAGCCTATTAGCGGGTTTTGGCTAAAGCCTCTTTGATTTCGATTATTATCCGCCCCCTAAAGGGGACGGCAATGAAATTAAGTTACATAATAAATTCATTGCCGTTGGCTAAAGCCAACGGATAAGTATATAAGAAAATAGGGCTTTAGCCCAAATTGATCGCTTTATTTTAAAGTCCTCCCTACCGGGGAGGATTTAGGTGGGGCTACCCTTTCGCCTTTCACCTCAAATTATTACCTTTGCCAACTATTTAAAAATTAAAAATGAGTAAAGCGATTATTAAAACCGAAAAAGGCGACATGACCGTAGAATTTTACGACAATGACGCGCCGAATACGGTTGCAAACTTTAAGAAACTGGCTAAGAATGGTTTCTACAATAATGTAACTTTCCATAGGGTTATCCCAAATTTTATGATACAGGGCGGCGACCCGACAGGTACAGGCGCCGGCGGCCCGGGTTATAAAATTGATTGTGAATTAACAGGAGACAACCAATATCATGATCGCGGCGTATTGTCTATGGCGCATGCCGGCCGTAATACCGGTGGCTCACAGTTCTTTATATGCCACAGCCGTACAAACACCGCTCACCTTGATCGTAACCATACCGTTTTTGGTAAGGTTGTTGAGAATGTTGACGTGGTTGATGACATACGCCAGGGCGATAAGATATTAAGTATAGAAGTTATAGAGAATTAATTTTTGAGTTGAAGGTTAAAAGTTGAAAGTAAAAGGTATGTATCTTTTTAACTTTTAACCTTTAACTTTCAACTTTCAACAACCAAAAAATGAACTTACAGGGAATAGTAGCTGTATCCGGCAAACCGGGATTGTGGAGGGCGCTTACACAAAATAAAACAGGCTTTATTTTAGAAAGCCTCGACGCGCAAAAAATTAAACTGATAGCCAATCTTTCAACCGCTAAATTAGCGGCGCTGGATGAAATAACCCTTTTTGGTTATACCGAGGATATAAAGCTTACCGAGGTATTTGAGCGCATGAAAACCGCTGCCAATATACCCGATGCCAAAGCCGATGGTAAACAGCTGAGAACATTTTTCCGCGAGATAGCGCCGGATCATGACGAAGAGAAGGTTTATGCCTCCGACATGAAAAAGGTGATCGTGTGGTACCAGGTATTAAAGGATTTGGATTTCTTTAAAGTGGAAGAAAAACCTGCAGCACCCGTTGCTGAAGAAACTGATGCCTCAAAACCAGCCATTGCTGTTAAAAAAGCACCTGTAACCACTGTGCCTAAAGTAACAGCAGTTAAACCTGCACCTAAAGCTGCCTCAAAGCCTAAAGCGGTAAGTAAGCCGAGAAGAGCAGAGTAAGCAGCCCCCTCTAAATCTCCCCCGGATGGGGAGACTTTTTATAACTATTTTTTTAAGTCCAGATGACTTACGAAGTTTTAAAAACTTCGTAAGTCTGAATAAATATTTGAAAGTCCTCCCTACCGGGGAGGATTTAGGTGGGGCTGGCTTGTTAACAATCCTGCTGCTCACACTTCTCATCGGCAAACTCCGGCTCGAAAGTGCTATGGCTGATATCCAGATGCTCCAAACGGTGGCGCAAATCGTGTTTGATATTATCAAATAGTGAAATATGCTCAGGGTCGACAACGAGGTGGGCGGTAAGCGCGTTTTCAGTGGTGCTCAAGGCCCAAACGTGCATGTGGTGAACATCTTTTACGCCCTTAGCTTTAAGTAGCTCAGCTTTTATCTTATCCAGGTTCATTTCCTTTGGTACGCCGTCCATTTCAAGCCGCAGGCTATCATTCAGCAGGCTCCAGGTGCCGCGTAATATCACTATGGCTATAATTATACTCACAATGCTATCCAACGGGTACCAATGGGTAAAATAGATGATCACACCCGATACAACAACACCTAATGATACAATGGCATCCATAGCCATGTGCATATAAGTGCTTTTAATATTCAGGTCTTTATCCTTACCCTTTACAAAAAGCCAGGCCGTAAAGGCGTTAATGCCAATACCTATCAGCGCAACCCAGGCCATTGTACCACCCTGAACCACCGCCGGGTGTATAAACCTTATTACCGCTTCATAAACAATAATACCTACCGATGCAAACAGTATTACCGCGTTAAAAAACGATACGATAATGGTTGAGCGCTTATAGCCGTAAGTATATTTATTATTGGAGCTTACTTTTGTTAGTTTAAAGGCCAGCAGCGCCAGCGCCAGGCCTGCAACATCGCTTAAATTATGGCCGGCATCGGTTAGTAATGATAAGGAGTGAATGGTTAGCCCCGCGATCACTTCAATAATTACAAAGGCTGAGTTTAAAATGATGCCGATGATAAACGCGGCGTTTAAATTATCAATTTTGGGGGTATGATCATGATGATGGCCAAAACCGTGGGAATGTGAATGCCCATGTGAGTGGTCATGGTCGTGGGAATGTGCGTGCGAATGATCGTGATCTGCCATGCGGCAAAGTTAACCAATTTAATGTTAAATGTAAATTAACTATGCTGATGGTTATGTGGGCTGATTATCTGAATATCAGCCACAATATCAGCACCATTAAAGCATATTTAACGCCGTAGTAAAGGTTACGGTTATAAGCCTTAAGCTTTTTGCCTACCAGCCGTATAGAATAAATATACCTGAACACCTTATTGATATTGCCCGTTTTATCCTCACCCATATTTGGCGATGCCGCCGCGGCCATAATAAACCAGCCGAAAAACTTGTTCCAGCCCTTTCCAAACCAGGTTTTCACGGGGCGCTCCACATCGCAAAACAATATCAGCCTGTCCATATCTGTTTTGTTTTGGGCATAGTGGATGTAAGTTTCATCAAAAAGCACGTCCTCGCCATCGCGCCATGCATAGGGCTGGCCGTCAACCACAATATTGCAGGCTTCGGAGTTGGGGGTTATCAATCCCAAATGGTAGCGCAATGAGCCTGCATAAGGGTCGCGGTGCATCAGCAGTTCGCTGCCTGCGGGCAACACCGCGAACATGGCCGCTTTTACCGATGGTATTTGTTTCAAAAATTCAACTGTTTGGGGGCAATATTTTTTAGCCGATGGATGAAAATCATCATACCACTTTAAATAAAATCTTTTCCATCCACGGCGAAAAAAAGAATTAAAGCCTACATCATTATATTTATCCGATCCTTTTATCAGTTCCTCCCGCTCCAGCAAAATAGCTTCGTCACGTATAGTTTGCCAGTGATCTTTCAAAAGTCCCAGTTGAGGGAATGACCCGGTTTGTATATACGGCCTGTTTTCAACGCCCGAAAGGGCGTACATAGGCACATTTATAGGCGCCATAAAGGTGGAATGATCGGTAAGCTGCCTGAAGAATTTGTATCTTACCTTACCACGGTAGTGGATAATAATGGTTGAGATGATTAATATATAGAAGAATATAAATTTCCCCGATAGTAATTCTGTAGTAATTTGATGCATGGGTAGACATTTAATTAACTAATAAATAAATATAGGGGCATTATATTTACCTTAAAAGCTCAATAAATGTTTTTGACAAAAAACTGACTAATCATTCAAAATGTTCAGGAATGGTGGTACGGCTCGCCTTTAATAATGGTAAACGCGCGGTACAATTGCTCTGCAAAAAACAGGCGCACCATCTGATGCGAAAACGTCATTCGGCTTAGCGACAATTTATCATTGGCCCGCTGGTAAACCTGTTCATCAAAACCATAAGGGCCGCCAACTATAAATATTAAATTGGTGGTGGCGCTGATGGCTTTTTTATCAAGATACCCGGCAAATTGTTTGGAGGTAAGCTCCATGCCGTTCTCATCTAACAATATCACATGGTCGGTAGCAGTTATTTTTTTGAGGATCATCTCCGCTTCCTTGTTCTTTTGTTGTTCAGGGGTTAAGGCCTTGGTATTTTTTAATTCGGCAAGTTCAACCATTTCCAGCCGGGTATAATGCTTAAGGCGTTTTACATATTTTTCAATGCCATCCTTTAAGTAAGCATCCTCAGTTTTACCAACCGTTAAAAAGGTGATCTTCATGTGAAAAATGTTGTTGAAATGTTGTAAAGTTGCAATGTTTAAATGTTTTGAAAATCACCGGCCCAAAAACCTTGCAACTTTACAACATTTAAACCTTACAACAAAAATAAATGGAACAGCATATTATAAACGATTACCAGCAGCGGGCACAACAAGCACAGCAACAGGCAAGCAATTACGAAAAGCTGGCCAACAAATATTCACTGCAAAGGCTTATCGTGTTTGGTTTTATCATCCTGTCAATTTATTTGTCGGTGGTGATGAATGATGTTTGGATCTTTGCTTTTTGTGTAGTGGTGGCCGTTTTTTGGTTCTCGTGGCTGGTATCGCGCCAAAATAAATACGACGACCTGAAGCAATACCATACCGCCCTGAAAAAAGTTAACGAAAACGAGATAGAGAATATACTTAAACATGCCAACATTTATTACAACGGCAATACCTTTATCAACGAAAAACATTTTTACACTGCCGACCTGGACATTTTTGGCAGCGGATCATTATTCCAGTTTGTTAACCGCGCGGCAACCTCGCCCGGCAATTACAAGCTGGCCGCATGGCTAAACGCCGCCGCCGCTAAGCCCGCTATTTTAGAGCGGCAGGAAGCTGTAAAGGAACTATCCGAAAAACCCGACTGGAAGCTAAACTTTCAAACACGCTTACTATTTTGCTTAAAACAGCCATTAAACCAAATAAAGAACCTGGTAACCTACCTGAATACCACGCTTGAGATCAAAGACGAACGGTTTTTGTGGGGCTACAGCCACATTGCCCCATTTTTGGTATTATTGCTGATAGTGCTGAGCGTTTTTTACCCAGCCGCAAGGTATGTTTTGGGTGTAGTTATCCTGGCTAATTACCGCCTGGTATCATCCAAAAAGAAACTCGTACAAATAGCCGATCTGATCGCCGGCAAAATAGGTGAATCACTGAGCCTGTATGCGTTGGGGTTTGAATGTATTGAGGATGAAGAATGGCAATCGCCTTATACCCGGCAACTGGCATTGCTCATTAAAAATGATAAAAAAGCAATATCAGCTACCATAACGGAACTTTCTGTCCTCATTAATAAATTAAACTACCGCCTTAATTTTGTGGTAAGCATCATCATGAACATATTTTTCATTTGGGATATCCGCCAGATCATCGCCATAGAAAAATGGAAACGCGAGAACCACGAAAGCCTGGAGACTGCCTTTGATGTGATCGCTGAATTTGAAGCGCTCATCAGCCTTGCATCACTTAAAATAAATTACCCCGATTGGGTTTTCCCGCAAATAGCCGCTGGCGATAGCTACACGGTAAGCGCCAAAAATCTTGGCCACCCGCTTATCTACAGTCAAAACCGTGTTAAAAACAATTACGAACTGACAGATGCCCATCATATCGATATCATTACCGGATCAAACATGGCGGGTAAAAGTACTTTTTTGCGCACCATTGGTATAAACACCGTATTGGCATTAGCTGGGGCGCCGATTTGTGCCGATGAGATGCAGGTATCGGTTATTACTATCATCAGCTATATGCGCATTAAGGATTCGCTGAATGAAAGCACCTCTACCTTTAAAGCTGAGCTTGACCGCTTGCAAATGCTGCTTGGCGCCGTGGAAACTGAACCAAAAGTGTTCTTTTTGATTGATGAAATGCTGCGCGGTACCAATTCTGTCGATAAGTACCTCGGCTCAAAGGCGGTAATAGAACAGTTGATTAAAAAGAACGCCGTAGGCATGGTAGCCACACACGATCTGCAAATTGCCGAACTGGAAAAGAAATATCCAGCTTATGTGCGCAACTTCTATTTCGACATACAGGTTATTAACGGCGAAATGATATTCGACTACAAAATAAAACACGGCGAGTGCAAAACTTTTAACGCGTCGTTATTGCTTAAGCAGATAGGTATTGATGTAGATGCGGAATAAATATTAAATTACTTGCCATGCGTAAACTTATTCCTTTGGTATTGATACTTTTTTGTAGTTGCAGGCATGCTGATAATGCAAAGTATAAGCAATTACAGGATACGTTAGAAAGATTAAGAAAAAAGACAGATTTTCGGACTTTAGATTCCGCAGAGGCTTACGACTTTATCAATAATTATTACGTTCATGTACTTGATTCATTGAAATTAAAACGTAAGCTATTTATATATCCTTTGGTAGGTAAAGATTTTCAGGTTATTTATAATTGTGATGCTGCGCATCTTAAAGCTTTATATAATAACGATACAGCATTTCTGAATGCCCATGCCAACCCCAAACTTATACCTTATGAAATAACAATTGATAAGCAACATCCCTGGAATAAAATAAGGTTATCAAATATCAATCTTATAACCGATACACTAATGTTAGCCTTGTTTGAAAACCACTGGCGTCTCAATAATAATGAGATAGAAGCCTGGTACAAAAAATTTGGTTATGGCTATACATGTATTTCGTACCCATTGTACAATTTGCACACTAAACGATTGCTTATAAGACAATATTCTATCCACGGAATTGGTGCAGTTGATGGTAATGCTACTGAAAGCTGGTTAGGGTTTCAAAAAACACCTAAAGGCTGGCAGGCAGCGTATTAACCACAAGTAATTATCGCCTAAACAAAAAAGATCCCGGCATAAAACCAGGATCTTTTGAATTTTGAATTTTTATTTTTGAATTATTGCCCGCCGCCTACGCCGCCCTGGCCACCACCTTCTTTCAGGTCATCATTGTTAACGCCTTTCTTTTTCTTGGTAGGATCATCAGGGTTGCTGAATGTTGTTTTACCAAAGCTATAGCTAAAGGTTATACCAAATGAGCGGAATGGGAACTGTGTGTAACTGGTTTGTGTTAACGACGGGCTCTTCAGGCTCGAGTTGAAGTCCTCATAATATTTAAACGGTGTAACCGTATTGAAACCAAGCGATGCTTTTTTATGG